>JGI2924J29684_1078782_pt1 | contig 367406 bp, 272 predicted proteins | sample BenlonsequencITS_FD_29684 | JGI IMG/M metagenome (IMG submission 29684) | reverse complement strand
GATTGCTGCGCCTGGCCGTCCGGCGCTTTGTACGGGAACTGGTCCATGTACTGGGATTCAACAGCGCCCGGCCTGGATGCCGCTGATTCGGAGAAAATCGCGACGGCAAACTGAACACACCGACCGCAATACTCTCCATCAGCACCATAATTGCTCCAACCCTGCAGCGCAATACTTATTTTCGGACACTTCTCCCGAATTATGGAGGTGACGTGACCCAAAAGTGATCCCTGTGACCTTTCTCACGCCCAGTAGCTGCGATCCAGCGTCCGATATTGAATCGCCTCAGCGATGTGTTTCACCGCAATGTCCTGCGCGCCCTCCAGATCCGCGATCGTCCGTGACACCTTCAGGATCCGGTCATGCGCTCGCGCGCTCAAACCCTGCTGCTGCATGGCGCGCTCCAGCAGCCGCTCCGCATCGCTCGACAGCTCACAGAAGACGCGGATCTGCTGCGTCGTCATCTGCGCATTCGCAAAGACTGGCCGATGCTTCCGCGTCGTCGGCGCAGCCTCGCCCACCCGGGCAAAGCGATTCGCCTGCCGCTCTCGCGCCGCCAAGACACGCTCGCGGATCCTGGCAGAGCTCTCGCCCTCGGCGCCTTGCCGCAATTCCTTGTACTGAACGGCCGGCACCTCAATGTGAATGTCGATGCGGTCCAGCAGCGGCCCGCTCACCTTCGAGACGTAGCGCTGGATCATCGGCGGTGTGCACATGCAGTCGCGGCTCTTGTCATTGAAGTAGCCGCACGGGCAAGGGTTCATCGCGGCCAGCAGCATGAACTGCGCCGGAAAGCTCAGCGACATCGCCGCGCGAGAGATCGTCACGGTGCCATCTTCCAGCGGCTGCCGCAGCACCTCCAGAACATTGCGCGGGAACTCGGGCAGCTCATCCAGAAAAAGCAGACCGTTGTGCGCCAGCGACACCTCGCCCGGCCGCGGCACCATTCCGCCACCAATCAGGCCCGCATCGCTGATCGTGTGGTGCGGCGCGCGAAAGGGCCTGTGCGCAACAAGTCCCTCGCTGGGATCCAGCACACCCGCGACAGAATGAATCTTCGTCGTCTCCAACGCCTCCTGAAACTGCAGTGGCGAAAGAATCGAAGGCAGCCGCTTGGCCAGCATCGTCTTGCCGCTGCCCGGCGGCCCGATCATCAGCAGGTTGTGCCCACCGGCCGCCGCAACCTCCATAGCACGCTTGGCCGTGTGCTGACCACGTACATCCTTGAAGTCGAAGGGAAAGTGCTGCAGCTCATTCAGAACTTCTTCTGCCTTCACGCGCAGCGGTTGCGCATGCGACCCATCGAACGCAAAGGCGTTCACCAGGTCCAGCACCTCACGCAGCGTCCGGACCGGATACACATCCACACCATCGACAACCGCAGCCTCGCGAGCATTCTGCGCCGGCAGCACCACGTTGCGAATTCCCTTCTCACGCGCCATCACCGCCATGGGCAGCACGCCCGGCACGGATCGCAGCGAACCATCCAGACCAAGCTCGCCCACCAGAAGAAAGTTCGTCAGGTCCTTGTTGTGCAACGCGCCGTACGCGCCCAGGATGCCGACCGCTATGGGAAGGTCGAAGCCCGACCCTTCCTTCTTCAAGTCAGCCGGCGCCAGATTAATCGTGATGCGCGTAGGCGGCATGTCGAAGCCACTGTTCTTGATGGCCGCGCGCACACGATCGCGACTCTCACGAACGGCAGCGTCAGGCAGTCCAACCGTGCTAAAGGTCGCTTTGTCCGCTTCCAGCACACCGGCGAAGTCCACTTCCACATCAATCATGTGGGCATCAATTCCATACACTGCGGCGCTGCGCGCTTTGAACAGCATGCTTTCAGGAACCTTCAAAGAATTTCAATATGGTGCAGGAGCGCAGTGTAGCGCATCTTAAAAGGGACACAACATATTCCCGTCCACGGTCACGTTTTGAAAGGAACGTTCATGCGCCTTCGCTGTACCCCTGTTGCCACACTTGCACTTCTCTCGGTCTTCTCGCTGCCGCAACTTCCCGCGCAAACCACCAATCCCGATGCGCAGGTCGTCGGCGCACCCGATGAAATACGCCCCGCAGTCCTGATCGAAGCCGCATGGACCCGCCTCGAAAACGGAGTCACCGGCACGAAGAACACAGACGTCCGTATCGCCGCCATCAGTGGCCTGTCGCTGCTCGGCGGCGAACCACGCGCCGAGCGCCTCGTCGGCAATGCCATGCATGACTCCGACATCGATGTCCGCCTGGCCGCCATCGTCGCTGCGGGTGAGATGGCAAAGAACGGATCGCGCAGCTTCCCCTCCGAGATACGCGATCAGTTGAACGATCCCGATCCCAAGGTCGCCTTCACCGCCGCAAGCACGCTGTGGAAGCTGGACGATCCCTCCGGCGAAGACATTCTGCTTGCCGTTGCTGAGGGTGAGCGCTCCGGCGACTACAACTTCTGGAAGGGCAGCAAGCACAACGCGAACCGCACGCTGCACAGCCCTGCAGCCCTGGCCAAGATCGCCGCACAGCAGAGCATGGTCATCCTTGTGCCGCCCGTCGGCATGGGCATGGGCGCCTACGGCTACCTGAAGAGCACCGGGGGCACATCCCCGCAGGTGACGGCCATCACGCAGATCGCCAACGAACACACCGGGCCATCGCAGACCGCGCTGATCGAAGCCACAAAGACCAAGGACGCCGGCGCACGCCTGGTTGCAGCCGAAGCTCTCGCAACCTATCGCGGAGATGCGGTGCGCGAAGCTCTTCGCGCCCTGCTGACCGACAGCAAGGACAACGTCCGCTTCACCGCGAGCGCCGCTTACATTCGCAATGTCGACGCGGCTGGCGGCGCTGCAAAGAAGTCGCCAGCCACCGCTACCAAGAAGAAGCAATGACAAACACGGAAGCGATCGAACGCTTCCGTCGCATCGCCCTCGGCCTGCCCGGTGCAGCCGAGGGCAGTCACGCCGGTGCTGCTGACTTTCGCGTGAACGATCGCATCTTCGTCACACTCGCATACGCCGCTCGCAACCAGGGCACTCTCAAACTCACACTCAAGCAGCAGGCCGACTTCCTCGCGGAGCGCAGCGACATCTTCGAAGCAGTCCACGGCGGATGGGGTCGCATGGGCATGACCCTCATCCGCCTCGACGCAGACGAAGACATCCTCAGCGGCGCCATCACCACGGCATACCGAAACGTCGTAAGCAAGGCAGCGACAAAGAGGCGCGCCGCAAAGAAGTAACAGCCGCCGCTCGGCCTCCCCTGTCCTTCCGCAGAAGCCTAGAATCACATCTGTGACAAGCCTCTTCGAACTCTTCAAGATCGGCATCGGCCCATCCAGCTCGCACACCGTCGCTCCCATGCGCGCAGCGCTCGCCTTCCTTCGCGGCGTGCAGCGCGGCAACGTCCTTGACCGCGTCGCACGCGTCCGCATCGATCTCTATGGCTCGCTCGCACTCACCGGCATCGGACACGGCACGGACTCAGCCGTGCTGACCGGCCTCTCCGGGGAGACACCCGATACCATTGAGCCCACGCGTCACGACGCGATCCTCGCTGAAGCCGCAGCTGGCTCACTCACACTCAATGGCACACGACAGGTCTCCTTCCAGCGCGATCGCGATCTTCTCTTCCACAAAGACCAGATGTATCCCGATGCGGACACGCCGACACATCCCAACGGCGTGCGTTTCAGCGCCTTCGACGATGCAGGCGAGACGCTCGCAGAAGAGGTCTTCTACTCCATCGGCGGCGGCTTCATCATCACGGCAGAACGCTTCTCCACCAGCGGCGCCGCCACGCCGGAGTCATCGCGTGTGATCCCCTTCGCCTTCCGCAGCGCAGCGCAGTTGCTTGAAGTCGCAGCCGCCAACAACATCACCATCGCTGACCTTGTCCTCGCAAACGAGATCGCGATGATGGCAGACGAGAAGATCCTGCGACCGCGCATTGCGAAGACCGGCGACGCCCGTACCGATGTGCGCAACGGCGTCATGGCGTTGTGGGCCGTGATGAACGACTCCATCGAACGCGGCAAGCGCAACGACGGCATCCTGCCCGGCGGCCTGCACGTGCGGCGACGCGCACCGCGTCTGACGGCGCGCCTCGGCGACAAGCCATCCGGCGATCCGCTCGCACCACTCGACTGGGTAACTGTCTTCGCGATGGCTGTGAATGAAGAGAACGCAGCCGGTGGCCGCGTCGTCACATCCCCCACCAACGGAGCAGCCGGTGTGGTACCCGCAGTCGCACGCTACTATCGCGACTTCATCACGGACGCGGATGACGAAGGACTTCTCCGTTACTTCCTCACAGCCGCCGCGATTGGCATCCTCTATAAGGAGAACGCATCCATCAGCGGCGCAGAGGTTGGCTGCCAGGGTGAAGTCGGCGTCGCCTGCAGCATGGCTGCGGGTGGTCTCGTCGCTGCGCTTGGCGGGACGAATCTGCAGGTGGAACACGCCGCCGAAATCGGCATGGAGCATAACCTCGGCATGACCTGCGATCCCATCGGTGGCCTTGTGCAAATCCCCTGCATCGAACGCAACGCGATGGGCGCAGTGAAGGCCGTGAACGCAACGCGCATGGCGATGAACGAAACCGACGAACACAAGGTGTCGCTCGACCAGGTCATCAAGACGATGTACCAGACCGGCCTCGACATGCAGTCGCGCTACAAGGAAACGTCGCTCGCCGGCCTCGCACTCAACGTCATCGAATGCTGACAAAACCCTCATGGATACTGGCGATGCGCGTGAACGCTGACGCGCACCGCACGCGTCCGTAGCCACTTCAACGTGATGGCACTTCTCTTCGCGCATGCAGTGCGAGACGATCGGCCGCATGCGTCACGCGCAGCGCAGCACGCGTCGCATGAAGAAATAGACTCACGCATGATGATGCACGCACACTTTTTTGTTGACACTCTTCTCACGTGCTTCTATACATTCGTTAGCTGCAACAACACGTTGCGGCGCGCATGTCTTCTCACTCAGGGAGAGTAGAGCGACGGCACAAGGCAAAGCGGTGGCAAAGGCCGCGATGCAACAAGGCAAAGCAAGTCATAGCGGGGAGCGCGCAAGCGCTCCCCGCGTTGCGTTCACAGACAACACATCCACTCACCTGAACTTGCTCCGGTAAGAATGTTGGTGGTCCGGAAGGGCACAGCTTCAGCTGTGCCCTCAAACCTCCGCACGCTCGGCTTTAGCCGCTGAGGTTTAGCTTTCTCTCATATGAGAGAAGGCGATATCGACATAGAAGCTCCGACCGGTCGATCCAACTGACTTTCTATCCGACTGCCCACACTCTCGATACACTGCTACTGATGACGCGCCGCAGATGGATCGCAGATAAGTGGAACAGCAACCGCACCCAGGCCTCGCTCACGGGCGACCAGGCGTCGCACCTTGCGCGTGTTCTGCGCGCGCAACCCGGACAGATCTTTGACGTCGTCGCCGATGGCTTCCTGCATCGCGCAGAGGTGACCAGTGTTCACGAAGATGAGGTGGTCTTCACACTGCATGAAGAGCATGAGGCAGACTCTGCCCTGCCCGTTCGCCTGCTGCTCGCCGTCTTCAAGTTCGATCATCTGGAGTGGGGCATCGAGAAGGCGACGGAGCTCGGCGCGGCACGCATCACACCGGTCCTCGCGCGTCGAACGGAGAAGCACCTTGCGCTCGCCGCAGCCAAGCGTGTCGAACGGTGGCGCCGCATCGTTCGCGAGGCATCGCAACAGTCGCGCCGCAGTGACGTTCCGACCGTCGACGATCCCGCAACGCTGAAGCAGCTACTGCAAACGATCGACGAGCCGGTGAAGCTGCTGCTCGCCGAGACCGAAGAAGAGAACACACTACGCGCGGCGCTCGAAGCTGCCCCGCAGAACAGCTCCATCGCGCTCGCCATCGGCCCGGAAGGTGGATGGACGCCCGATGAGATGCAACTCTTCGTTGACAACGGCTGGCAGCAGGTCACGCTGGGCCCACGCATCCTGCGCGCGGAGACAGCCGCGATCGCAGCGCTCGCCATCACCTCGGCACTGCGCTAAAGCAAAAAGCCTCCGGAATCTCCGGAGGCTTTTCATGAAGCAAATCGCAACGCTACTCTTCGTGGACGAAGATCAGGCCCATCGCAACCACCAGGCATAGAACACCGCCGGCAAGCGGCATGGTGTGAAACGTCCAGTGCGGTGGATGGCCGAAGGTACTCTCGCCCCATCCCGGCTCACGCACCGCACCGAACCGCAGCAGCAACACCATGCCCAGCAGTGCCAATGCGAGTTGTCCGATGCGCAGCGCCATAACCGTTAGCTGAAGATGTCCTTAACGCGATCCATAATGCCATGCGAGTGTGGTGCGTTGTCCACCTTCATGGTGTCGGCTAGTTCGCGCAGCAACTCCTTCTGCTTCTTCGAAAGCTTGCCCGGCGTCTGTACACGTACTTCCACGACCAGGTCACCCTTGCCGTGGCTGTTCAGGTGCGGCACCCCCTTGCCCTTGATGCGGAAGCTCTTGCCGCTCTGCGTGCCCTCCGGCACCTTCAGCAAGGCAGAACCTTCCAGCGTCTCAATCTCCAACTCGTCGCCGAGCGCCGCCTGAGGGAAGCTGACCGGCACCACACAGTGCAGATCGTCTCCATCACGCTGGAAGAACTTATGCTCCTTGACGCTGAGCACCACGTACAGGTCGCCGCCAGGACCGCCCAGCTTACCGGCCTCGCCCTCACCCTGGTAACGGATGCGCGTGCCATCTTCCACACCCGCCGGCACCTTCACCGTAATGGTGTGCTCACGCTGCACGCGGCTCTCGCCATGGCAGGTCTTGCAGGGATCGGTGATGGTGACACCGCTGCCCTCGCACTTGGGGCAGGCGCGCGCCACGGAGAAGAAGCCCTGCTGATACCGCACTTGGCCGGCGCCGCGGCACTGCGAACACGTCGCAGGCTGCTTGCCGTTGGCCGAGCCCGTGCCGTTGCAGTCGTCGCACGTCTCGCTGCGCTTGATGCGGATCTCCTGCTCCTTGCCGAAGACCGCTTCCTCAAACTCCAGCGACATGTCGTAGCGCAGATCGCGTCCACGCTGTGCGCGGCTGCCCTTGCGAGCGCCGCCACCACCGCCGCCGAACATCTCGCCAAAGATATCGCCGAAGATATCGCCAAGGTCCTGCGGATCGCCGGAGAAGCCGCCGAAGCCACCCGGGAATCCACCGCCCTGCGGCGCACCGCGGCCGCCGCCGCCAAACGCGTCGTGACCATAGCGGTCATACGCTGCGCGCTTCTGCGGATCGCTCAGGACGCCATAGGCCTCCGAGCATTCCTTGAACTTGTCTTCCGCGGACTTGTCGCCGGGGTTGCGATCGGGGTGGAACTGCATGGCCAGCTTGCGATACGCGGTCTTGATCTCCGCATCGGAAGAGGTCTTCGTGACCTGCAGAATCTCGTAGTAGTCAGCCTTCACCGTGGCTCCTGCCAAAGCTATCTCCTCAGCTTGCGACGCGGTTCGTGCCGGCGCATGTTGCACATACTCTTCTCTTCCTCATCGCTCACCGAAAGGAGAACAACGAGGAAGAGATCTCGCGGCCTGGCCGCAGACATGGCATGGCCATGCCGGGGAGGCCGCACATCCTCTAAGCCTGATGCGTACTGTTGTTTACCGCGACACGCACCAAAGCGGGGCGCAGCAAACGCTCCTTGATGCGATAGCCGCGACGCACTTCATCCACCACGGCGTCATCCGGAAACTCTGTCGTCTCAACCGATCCAAGCGCCTCCATCGAGCGCGGATCAAACTGCTGACCCGTCGTCTCCACGGGCACAACACCCAGGTTCCGCACGGCATCGTCAAACTGCTTGGCGATCAGTTCGATACCCGCGCGAAACTGCTCCGGCGATCCCTGCGACTTCAGCGCCAACTGAAAGTTGTCCAGCACACCAAGAAACGACTCCGCTGCGTTACCGACGGCATAGTCGCGGAAGTCCGCGCGCTCCTTCGCCTCACGCTTGCGAGCGTTGTCGAACTCCGCCTGCAGACGTGCCATGCGATCAATCAACTGATCGCGCTCGCCCTTGACCTGGTCGAACTCGGCCTGCGACACAGTCGCAACATCGGCATCGCTGGCCGCAATCGTCTCATCGGCCTCAGCAGCCGTCATCATCTCGGCGTCGGTCGCCGCTTCTGTCTGTTCCGTTCCGTTCATGCCCATCCACTTCCTGTAACGATCTGAAATCATGTCCTGCCTTGCCCTGCTCCGCCAAACGCTGCAAAAGTCCACGCCGGCCTAACCCAACACTTAAGACTGTCCAGCGCCGTCCGCGGATTCGCCGCCCACCGACTGTGCGAACAACTGCGCCACATACCCCACTGCGTTGATCGTGTTCTCGTAGTGCATGCGTTGCGTGCCGATCACGCCCACCGTGCCGCGTCGCGAACCATCGATCATCGCCGGCGCCGCAATCAGCACCAGCCCCTGCATCTCCGGCGCGCGCTCTTCCATATCGAAGACCACACGCACGCTACGCTCATGCGAATCCACATACGCCGTCAACAGCGTCACGATGCGTTCCTTCGCTTCCAGCGCCGCCAGCATCTCGCGCAGACGCACACGGTCCGTATCGGTTCCGCCCAGCAGGTTAGATACACCTTCGACATAAAGCGTCTGCTCCGAACCACGATCGTCCGGCACCACGCGCGACCAAAGCTCCTCAGCCGACTGCAACATTCGCTGGTATTCGCTGCGCTCGCGCTCGGCGCGGGAGAGTATCTCCGACCGCACGCGCTCCACACTCCATCCACGGAAATTCTCGTTCAGATAGCGCGCGGCACTCTCAAGTTCATTTGTTGCCAAGTCGTTCGCAAGCAGCAGCACCCGATCCCGCACAGCGCCGCTGCGTGTGACGACCACCGCAAGCACCTTACGCTGTGCCAGCCGCTGAAAGTGCACATGCTCCAACTGATCCCCGGCCTGCACCGTCGCCAGCGCAACGCCCACACCGCTCGATAACAGAGCCAGCACCTGCGACGTGCGCTCCAGGAAGGCATCCGCACCCGCTACGCCAAACAGATACGCATCGATCTGCGTGCGCGACTGCTCCGGCAGCAGCCGTGGCCCAATCCGGTTCGCACCGCGAATCTGCTCTACATGCAGCCGAAACGCGCGCGCCGTCGGGATACGTCCCGCCGAGGTATGCGGCTGCTCCAGCATGCCCGCGTCCGCCAGCTCTGCCATGGTGTTGCGCACCGTCGCCGAACTCAGACCGCTGACACTGGCAATCGCCTGTGATGCCACGGGCTCGCCCGTCTGCACATACAGCTCAATCGCCGCAGAAAGAATCGCCCGCTGCCGCGCATGTAACTCCCAGCCGGTCTCGCGCAGATCTGCCATACAAATATTCTAACGCCGTCCCGCGCAAGATGTGAGTCCCGGAGACGCAGATATCGGCCTTCCGCCGTCGAAATCTACGAAATCTCCACAACGTCCTTCGACTCTTCCAGCACATCCTCCGCGCGATCAATGACTTCCTTCGCAATGTCGAAGTACGCCTTTGCGCGCGCATCTTCCGGTCCACCCAGAGCCACCGGCAGACCACGATCGCCACCCTGACGAATCGCCGGATCTAGATCGACCGCGCCCAGGAACGGCAGGTTGTACTGACGAGCCGTCGCAGCCGTCCCCCCCGCACCGAAGACGTCGATCACTTCGCCGTTCGGCAGGCGCATCTGCGACATGTTCTCGACCAGACCCAGCACTTCCACGTTCACCTGGTGGAACATCTCCAGAGCCTTGCGTGCGTCCTGCAGCGCAACACCACTGCCGGTCGAAACCACGACCGCACCCGTCAGCGGCACCGTCTGCACCAGCGAGATCACAACATCGCCCGTACCCGGAGGCAGATCGACGATCAGGTAATCCAGCTCGCCCCACTTCACCTGCTGCAGGAACTGCCGGATGATCTGGTGCAGCATCGGTCCACGCATCACCAGCGGCTTATCGCCGGGCGAGATCAGCCCCACCGAGATGAACTTCACGCCAAAGCTCTCCAGCGGCTCCATCATGCTGTCATCGGTAACCGAAGGCTGACGCGTCTGCCCCATCATCATCGGCACATTCGGTCCGTAGATGTCCGCATCGATCAAGCCAACGCGATGCCCCAGCTTCGCCAGCGCAATCGACAGATTGACCGCAACCGTCGTCTTACCAACGCCACCCTTGCCACTGCCCACAGCAATCACTGCACGAATTCCCGGAAGTGCCTGCGGCCCCTGCTGAGCCTGTCCTGCCTGTGCCATAACCTTTTACCTTCTCGTCTTCCAGATGCCGGGCGCGGGCCCGGCATCTCTCAAATCTTTACGTCAGTACGAACCACGTCGCAAAGCGACGTCGAGAACGGCACGAAATGCTACGTGTGCCAATCCATCGTCAATACCTTGCGCAACTCACGCTTCCGCGCCGTCTCTTCCGCACGATTCTCACGCCGCCGCTGCGCATCGTTATACCGCCGCTTCTGGTGCTCCGTCTCCGGCACCACCGGCTCCACAGGCACAGGCGTTCCCGACTGGTCGACAGCGACATAGGTCACGTAAGCCGTCGACACATGACGCAACTGCCGCGTCTTCGGATCCTCCACCATCGCCTTCACGCCCACTTCCATGCTCGTCTTAAAGGCGCGATTCACGCTCGCCTTCAAAATCAGCAGATCGCCAACATGCACCGGCGCAACAAAGTCCAGGTGATCCATGCTCGCCGTGACCACGGCCGTCGACCGCGCATGACGATACGCAGCAACCGCACCCACCAAGTCGATGAACTGCATCAACCGGCCGCCAAACAGGTTACCCAGCGAGTTTGAATCGCCGGGAAAGATCACCTCGCTGCGTTCCGCCTGCGACGCGAAAACCGTACTGTGCTGTTCATCCATCGCTTTCAGTGTACTTCCGACCCCATTTGCCTTGTAGCGGCATTCCAGCGTCCAATAGCCCCATGGACAAGATCGCGATGCTCACCGAAATCCTCGCCGCAAACCCGGCAGACAGCTTTGCCCGCTACGGCCTGGCCATGGAGCACCTGTCACAGGGCAACAACGACGCCGCACTCGCCGAGTTCGCAGCCACCACTGAGCACAATCCCGACTACGTTCCCGCCTACCAGATGAGCGGTCAGACGCTGGCCAAACTCCATCGCAACGACGAAGCCGTCGCGCGCCTTCAGGACGGTCTCGCCGCCGCAACCCGCACCCGCAACACCCACGCTGCCTCGGAGATGCAGGCACTGCTGGACGAACTGGAAGCATAAGGGGGCCGCCGCTGGCTCCGGTCTCTCGTGAAATACTCCCCTGAGATCATGCCAAGTCAATCAGCGCTCCGCAAAAACCTCCTGGCGATTCTTACCTGGGTGACGTACATCCTGGGCACGTTGCAGGTGGTGCGCTTCTACATGGCATCCATCCCCGGCATCGATCTCGACGCGTACCTTCACGGGACCGCGCCGCTCCCCTTTCAGAAGCGGTATCTACCAGCCATCATCATCCGGTACATGCTGCAGATCCCGCCGCTGGTGCGTTTCCTTCTGAAGCATCACATCGTGCTCTCGCCACCCGCACGCGGCTGCTCGTTGATCCTCAGCACCATCGCCCTCGGCATCACTGGCTATCTCGCCGTGCGACTCTATCGAGCGGTCTCGCCGCAGGGGCGCATGGCAGCGTTCGTCTATCCCCTGCTGCTGCTCTGCACGCTGCTCTCCTACGCGGTGCACGTCGAACAAAACACCTACCTGCCCTACGACCTGCCAAGCCTCGCCTTCTTCACCGGCGGACTGCTCTGTATCTACACGCGCCGCTTCTGGCCGCTGGTCGCTGTCGTTCTGATTGGCACGCTCAACCGGGAGACGACGCTCTTCCTCATCTGCCTCTTCCTGATCGATGCGGCAAGCGTGCCGGAGGGCGAGGCCATCACACGCTGGCGAGATCGCTTCCGCTTGGCACGGGTCTCATGGCTGCGGCTGCTGCTGCTCTGCGTCGCCTGGCTCGTCCCGGAACTCGTACTCTCACGCATGTTTGCCGGCAACGATCGCAGCCAGAACTACCTGCGCGTCGTAGAAAACCTGCACAGCCTGTACCCCGCTGCATGGCCTGCGCTTTTAAATATCTGCGGCTACATGCTGCCGTTCGTTCTGCTGTTACACCCCAGCATCCGGCCGCGACGCTTCGGCAACTACGCTCTCGTCGCCCTTCCATGGTTCATCACCATGTTCGCCTGGGGTGTCCTGTCCGAAACACGCATCTATGGCGAACTCGTTTCCTTGACCACCGTCGCGGCGATCCTCCTGATCGAACAGCACATGGCGCACGGAGCAGCCGGAACGGCCATTGTGGACGCGCCGAAACCGGCCGCAGTCGTCTGATAGGCCCGCGAAAGGCAAAGCAGCCTGCGACCAAACGGCCCCTCGACGACTCCTATACTGATACCGATGGCAAACAAGCATTCGCTCCCGTCTGATCTGCCGCAAACACTGGGTGAACTCCGCACCTCCGAGTGGACCTTTGAGCGTGTCACGCGCTCCGTGAAAGACGAGCTGCGAGAAAACCTCATCGCCAAGCTGCGTGCGAAGGAGACCATCTTCCCCGGCGTCGTCGGATATGAAGACACGGTCATCCCGCAGATCGTGAATGCCGTACTCTCCCGCCACAACTTCATCCTGCTGGGCCTGCGCGGTCAGGCAAAGAGCCGCATCCTGCGCGGCCTCACCACGCTGCTCGATGCCGTGGTTCCCTACATCGCAGGCTCCGAGATTCGCGACAATCCGTACAAGCCGCTCTCGCAGTACTCGCGCGACCTGATCGCAGCCAAGGGTGACGCAACCCCTATCGCATGGCTCACGCCCGATGAACGTTACGTCGAAAAGCTCGCAACGCCCGACGTCACCGTGGCCGACCTCATCGGCGATGTCGACCCCATCAAGGCGGCACGCAGCGGCGAGCAGCTCTCAAGCGAACTCACCATGCACTACGGCCTGCTGCCCCGCGCCAACCGCGGCATCTTCGCCATCAATGAAGCGCCCGATCTCGCCGGCAAGATCCAGGTCGCACTTTTCAACATCATGCAGGAAGGCGACGTGCAGATTAAGGGCTACCCCGTCCGCCTGCAGCTCGATGTCGCCATCACCTTCTCCGCAAACCCCGAGGACTACACGGCCCGCGGCAAGATCGTGACACCGCTCAAGGACCGCATCGGCTCCGAGATCCGCACACACTACCTCGACTCCATTGAGCAGGCCATCGCCGTCACCGAGCAGGAAGCCTGGTCCACCCGCTCCGCACTCGACATCGACGTTCCCCGCTACATCCGCGAGACCGTCGAGCAGATCGCCTTCGTCGCACGCGAAGACAAGCGCGTCGACAAGCGCAGCGGCGTCTCGCAGCGCCTGCCCATCTCCGTCATGGAACTCGTCATCTCCAACGCAGAACGCCGCGCCCTCACCCACGGCGAGACCGTCGCCGTGCCCCGCATCGGCGACATCTACACCTCGCTGCCCGGCATCACCGGCAAGATAGAACTCGAGTACGAAGGCGAGATGCGCGGCGCCGACACCGTCGTCCGCGACATCATCCTCACCGCAGTCAAGCGCACCTTCGACGGCTACTTCGCCGAGGCCAACACGCAGCAGATCGAACAGTGGTTCAACCTGGGCGGCACCGTGCAACTCTCGGACGCAGTCTCTGCCGAACAGTCGCTCAAAGAACTGCAGCAGATCCAGGGACTCTTCGATAAGCTGAAGCCGCTGTCACTCGAAAAGCGCGCAGGCAACGAAGCCCTCGTCTCCGCAGCAGAGTTCCTCCTCGAAGGCATGACCGCACACAAGCGCATCAGCCGCAACGAAGAACGCAGCTTCAGCGCAAGCGAAAAGCAGACACGCAAGGAGCGAGCACAGAACTTCGGCGAAGACCTCCGCGAACGAGACGACTACCGCAACCGATCCAAGCGAGGCTTCAACTAAAGTCGATGAGCCGGGTGCCCCACCTTCGCGAAGCTAAGGTGGGGATTCGCGCCACAGGCGCGAACCAAGCAGGAGCAACTGCCACCACGAACCTTGTCGAAACCGAACGCCCTGACCCCACGCGCGGAGCGCGTCGAGAACGGCACGAAGTGCTATGAAGCGCACACGCTACACAAAATTCAACGGCAACTTCGCAGATGGCATCGGCCTCGATGACCTGATGGAAGCGCTCAGCGACTTCATGCTCGACAGTGGCTTCCAGGACCCGCTCTCGCGCTTCCAGGAACTCAACGGCGAACACACCCTCGACAACCTGCGCGAAGCCCTGAAGCAGGTGATGGAGTCCGGCGACTTCCTCGACGAAGAAGCCCAGCAGCAGTACGACGACATGAACGAGCAGCAGCGCGAACAGATGCTCGATGACCTCGTCGAACGCATGCAGTCCGGTGACTACATCCAGCAGCAGGCCGGCGAAGCGTCGGACATGCAGGGCAAGACCGACACCGGCGAGATCGCGCAGCCCGCGCCACCACAGGGTGAAGCCCGCTTCCATGTCACCGACAAGAGCATGGACTTCCTCAGCTACAAGTCCCTGCGCCATCTGCTCGGCGGCATGGGCCGCAGCGTCAGCGGCCGGCACGATACCAACTACGAAGCCAGCGGCATCGAGTCCAGCGGCAGCACCAAGCCCTATGAGTTCGGCGACGTCATGAACCTCGACGTCAACGCCACCCTCTCAAGCGCTATGCAGCGCGAAGGCCTCACCCTCCCGCTCAACGTCGAGTACAGCGACCTCATCATCAACCAGTCCGAGTACCAGTCATCCTGCGCGACAGTAGTCATGTTGGATTGCTCGCACTCGATGATCCTCTATGGCGAAGACCGCTTCACACCCGCCAAGCGCGTCGCCATGGCGCTCTCACACCTCATCCGCACGCAGTTTCCCGGCGACTCCCTGCACCTCGTCCTCTTCCACGACTCCGCAGAAGAGCTACCCATCCAGCAGGTAGCCCGCGTCAAGGTCGGCCCGTACTACACCAACACCCGTGAAGGCCTGCGCCTCGCCCGCCGCATCCTCTCGCGCAGCAATAAAGACATGAAGCAGATCGTCATGATCACGGACGGCAAGCCCTCCGCCCTAACCCTCGACGACGGTCGCATCTACCGCAACGCCTTCGGCCTCGACCCCATGGTCATCGCCGAAACGCTCGAAGAAGTAAGCCGCTGCAAGCGAGCCAACATCGTCATCAACACCTTCATGCTCGCGCAGGACTTCGCACTGATGCAGTTCGTGCAAAAAGTAAGCGCCATGTGCAAAGGCAAAGCCTACTTCACCAGCCCCGACAAACTAGGCAGTTACGTCCTGCAAGACTTCATGAACCGCCGAATGAAGACGATCCACTAAGTTATGACGACCGTTATCAAGCTCCTCGCCTGCAGTCTTGTCCTGTCTTCGTCTCTCTGCTCCGGGCAACATACAGCCAGGAAGCTTTGGACGGTCTCGTTGCAGAATGCGAGCGACTCCGCCGGCAGCACACAATCAACATTTGAGGGAACACGTCACGTTGCCATACTCGGCGATCGAGTCGTGGCCTTGACGGTTCCGCGCTTTGGCACAGGCTTGCCTGCGCAGCTCTACTCGTTGGCGATCGAGTCAGGCAAGACTGTTACTACGGTCGATATTCCTTCGAAGGGCAATCCTCTTCTCTTCACAACAGCCAATGACAGAGTGATTGTCGGCCATTACGATTTGCAGCAATTCACCAATGATTTGAAGAAAACGGCCGTCGCCTTCTCCGAGCCCGGCCATGGCCGCACGGTTACCATTTCTCCCGACGGCACTACTCTTGTTCGAGAAATCGCACCTGGAAACGAGTTCATAGATACTGAAACTCTCCTAAACATAGGCGAGCGACTACCGATTTTCGTGCCTGTATCGGCAGGGGCAAATTTTCTAATAACAGATAATGTTCATTGGATTAGCGATTACCCGAAGGACAGATCGTTCGTTACTCTCTTGGACGCCGAAGGTCGTCAGCATCTTCTTTACCACGGCGATTGCGCTGGCCGTCCGTCGGTCTTGAACAACGACCGTATTCTATTTACGGGCTGCGGCAACGTCACGGTGCTAGATACCAGTGGCAAACGAATCTTCGAAAAGCAGATGAGCTGCAAGACGGGAGAGTTCGCAGGTGTATCACGAAGCGGTAGCCGGTTCGCGATTGCTTGCGAACGGACCAGGGGATTCGACCCCTCCTACGTCTCCTCGGAAACTTTTGACATCTATGACGCTCTTACGGGAGCTGTGATGGCCACGATTAAGAGTGAGGCTGTGCCAGAGCAACGCTCTTGGACAGCATTTTCAAGTGATGGCAAGCAATTTGTGTGTGGAACGCCTTCGTCGCTCTCACTGTACGAGATTCAGTGACGCAAGCTCGCTTAAGTCTGGCATCAGCCACAACCCGCACATTCAACGCCATTTCATCCAGACGACCACCATTCTCTTGCTCACCCGGCATCCTACCTCCTGCATCCCCCAGGAGAATCAATGCTGAAGTCCGATACAGACAAGAAGGTAACGCCCACCACCGCCGCCGTCCTCGAGAGCAACACCATCGGCCATGAAGTCGGCGACGGTGGCGAGCTGCACCAGGTAGCCGGTGGCACCCATCCCGCCATGCGCACCCAGGGCGGCGTCATCATTCACGATGACGAGAACCAGCTCAAAGCCGGCGAGCGCGGACCCTCCCTCGCCGAGGACCATTTCTATCTCGAGAAGACCCAGCACTTCGATCACGAGCGCATTCCTGAGCGCATCGTCCACGCTCGCGGCTACGGCGCACGCGGCTACTTTGAACTGACCGACTCACTGGCCGGCATCACCAAGGCCAAGATCTTCAACGAGACCGGCACCAAAACGCCCGTCTTCACGCGCTTCTCCACCGTCGCCGGCAACATGGGCTCCTTCGACGCCGCACGCGATGTCCGCGGCTTCGCCGTCAAGTTCTACACCTCCGAAGGCAACTGGGATCTCGTCGGCAATAACATCCCCGTCTTCTTCATCCAGGACGCGATCAAGTTCACCGACCTCATCCACTCCGTCAAGCAGGAGCCCGACCGCGGCTTCCCGCAGGCCGCCTCCGCACACGACACCTTCTGGGACTTCGCCTCGCTCACACCCGAGTCCACCCACATGCTCATGTGGGTCATGAGCGACCGCGGCATCCCCCGCTCCTTCCGCATGATGGAAGGCTTCGGCATTCACACCTTCCGCCTGATCAACGACGCGGGCGAGTCCACCTATGTGAAGTTCCACTGGCGCCCCAAGCTCGGCACACAGTCGCTCATCTGGGATGAAGCCGTGAAGATCAACGGCGCCGACCCCGACTTCCACCGTCGCGATCTCTGGGAGTCCATCGAAGCCGGCAACTTCCCCGAATGGGAACTCGCGGTCCAGCTCTTCGACCAGGCCTTCGCGGACAAGTTTGACTTCGACATCCTCGACTCGACCAAGCTCATCCCGGAAGAGATCCTGCCGCTGCGCGTCATCGGCCGCATGGTCCTCGATCGCAACGTCGACAACTACTTCGCAGAGACCGAGCAGGTCGCCTTCTGCGTCCGCGACGTCGTCCCCGGCATCGACTTCACCAACGATCCCCTGCTGCAGGGCCGCATCCTTAGCTACGTCGACACGCAGATCTCGCGCCTCGGCGGCCCCAACTACAAGCAGATCCCGGTCAACCAGCCCAAGGGCATCGGCTGCCCGGTCCTCAACATGCAGCGTGACGGTGCACACACCATCGCACCGCAGAAGGGTCGCGTCTCCTACTCACCCAGCTCCCTCGAAGTGGACAGCCCGCGTCAGGATCCCAGCGCAAACTCCACCTTCCACGAGACCATGACCGGCGATAAGCGCCGCGTCCGCGCAGAGAGCTTCGGCGATCACTTCTCGCAGGCGTTGCAGTTCTTCAACTCGCAGACGGAGACGGAGCAGAACCACATCATCGCCGCCTTCATCTTCGAGCTGTCCAAGGTCGAGACGCTGCCCGTCCGCGAGCGCGTGGTCTCGCAACTCGCCAACGTCGATCAGACCATTGCAGACCGCGTGGCCGCAGGCCTCGGTATGAAGTCGACACCCGCAGCCTTCCCCACCGGAGTAGCTGCGCGCACCGACCTCAAGCCCTCGCCCGCACTCAGCATCCTTGCCAAGGCACCGGCAACGCTCAAGGGCCGCAAGGTAGGCTGCCTCGTCGCCGACGGCACCGACCTCGAGATGGTCAAGTCGCTCAAGGCAGCAGCCAAGCGCCTCGGCGCTGACTTCGCCGTGATCGCACCCAAGGTCGGCGGCGCCACCAGCGCCGACGGCAAGACCATCGAAGGCGACTTCCAGCTCGCTGGCGGCCCCTCCGTGCTCTTCGACACCGTCTTCCTCGCACTTAGCGAAGACGGCGCCAAGGCACTCGCCAAGGAGTCCGGTGCCGTCGCATGGGTCTCCGACGCCTTCGCCCACCTCAAGGTCATCGGCACAACCGCAGGCGCACAACCGCTCCTCACCCGCGCCGGCGTAACACCCGATGCAGGCCTCATCACCGACGACGCAGACGCCTACCTGAAAGCAGCCGCAGCAGGCCGCACCTGGGACCGCGAACCCAACGTCCGCACCATTTACTAACCAGCACCACCGCAGCAAACAAAAGAGCCTCCCGCAAGGGAGGCTCTTTTGCATGCCATGAAGCAGGCCGTCTCAAACGGCGACGAAGGCCTTACCGCCCGCGCGACCAAACAAGATAAATCCCCCACGCAGCCAGCGTGCAGTTATCCTCCACGCGCCCATCGAAGATCATCCGCTCAAACTCCTCAACGCTCACGCGATGCGCCGTCAACCCATGCTCCTCCGCCTCCAGCGCCGTCTCACCCTGCGTTAGCTCCTCGGCCAGCCACACATGGTGCCGCTGACGCATCGCACCATACGCAATCCAGTTCGCATGCAGCTTAGTCAGCTTGCCCGCACTCAGGCCCGTCTCCTCACGCAACTCCCCACGAGCGAGCGCCTCCACATCGACATCCTCGCCCTGCTCCCAGCCACCCTGCGGAAACTCGTAAAAGCTTCCCTCAACGCAATAGCGATACTGGTGAACCAGCGTCAGAAAGTCGCCGTCAGCAGTCCGCTCCAGCGGAATCACAATGCACGCCGGATCCTTGTCCAGCACGCCATACAAACCGCGCACACCGTCCGTACGCTCAATTACGTCCTCGCGCACACGCGACCACTTGTTCTGGTACACCGTGCGACTGCTGATGGTCTTGATTGGAGGAGCTTCCATAAGTCTTCACATTGTAAGCAGAAGACCGCGAAGCCCCGGTTATAGCCGCCGCACTAGGCAGCAAAACCGCCATCGATCAGCAGGCTTGCCCCGGTGATATACCCGGCCTCAGGTCCCACAAGATAGCTCACCATCCCGGCGATCTCCTCAGCCTTCCCATACCGTTTCAGAGCCATCAGCCCAAGCAGCGTCTCGGCAAACGGGCCACTCGCAGGATTGCCTTCCGTATCCACCGGACCCGGCTGAATATTATTCACGGTGATGTTACGCGGACCCAGGTCGCGAGCCAGTCCCTTCGTAAAGCTGAAGATCGCGCCCTTCGTCAACGCATAGACCGAACCACCCACAAAGGGCATCCGCTCACTGTTCACTGAGCCAATGTGAACGATGCGTCCACCGTCCGGCATGTGGTGCAGTACCTCCTGCGTCGCCGTGAAGACACTGTGCACGTTGACCGAGAGAATGCGCTGAAAGTCAGCCTCTTTGATCTCGTCGATCGAGCCAAGAACGATGATCCCCGCATTGTTCACCAGGATGTCGATCTTGCCGAACTGCTTCGCCGTCTCGCGCACCGCAGCCCGCACAGCCTCCTGGTCCGCCGCATCCGCCTTGATGGCGATCGCTTTACCACCAGCCGCCGCAACCTTCTCAACCAGGCTGTTCGCCTGCTCACTCGACGAGCTGTAGGTAAAGGCCACGCTCGCGCCCTCGCTCGCCAGCCGCAACACAATCGCAGCCCCAATCCCGCGGGAGCCACCCGTAACCAAAGCCGCCTTACCTGCCAGAACTGCCATCAAATCGCCTCCTGAAAGTGACTGCGTGAGTTGTGGCAACATCCTACCGCGCCCAACAGGCCCAGCTGGTCACGGACTTGCAAAAATCATCCTCGGAAGCCCAAGACCAAAACTTAAACTTCCACATATGTCTAACGACGGGACGGCCCCGACAAGTTAACTGCCCGGCAGCCATTGGCTTGTGACGAGGAGCATTCATGAAGACAGATCCGCTTCAATAAGTGCATTGACCTGAATGCGTCAACTGAGATTTCAATGCACGAAAAATCAAGCAATACTAAGGCGAGTTCCCCGCGACCGAGGTGAATTCCAGTGCCCGATTCCGGAAGGGATGTCGCTCTCAGCCGATGGGACAGGCACCTGCGTACGAGAGACGCTCGACTTGGTGCAATATGCTGCGCGACGGACTGTGGCGTGTATAGCGGTCCCACAAGCTGTCTGCGGTCCGCCGCTTCCATTCGCGCTCAGGCCGATGGGAACCGGCGGTGCGCAATCTCAATGAAGAACATGGTCTACACCAGCTTCCGCTACTTTCTGCCGTAGTCTTTTAGTCGGCGTAAGCGGGAAGTCGGATGATGCAGCGAGCCCCAGCAGTCGCGGTCTTATCGAATCGGATCGTGCCGCCACTGCGTTCGATGATGAGTCGCGCGATGGGCAGCCCCAGACCAGTGCCGTTTTCACCCTGGCGAGGTTGCTGATGCCCACGAAAAAAACGCTCGAAGATCCTTTCGTGTTCGGACGGATCGATGCCGGGGCCCTCGTCTTCCACGACCAACTGAACACAATCTTCTGCAGACAGGTGGTGATAGGTGATCCTGAGCGCGGCATCTTCGGCTGAGAATTTCAGCGCGTTGTGCAAGACATTCATCAGGGCTACGCGCAACAGACCGCGACTGGCCCTGACCCTGGTTCGGCTCTCGTACACACCCGCAGTTTCGATTCGGATACGCCGGTCCTCCAGCAGCACACCCAGAAGGTTCAGGATTTCGCGGACCGGTTCGCCGATGGCGAAGACCTCCGCATCCTCTGTGCCGAAGTTTGCTTCGGTGCGGGCCAGTAGTAGCAGGCTGTCGACTGTTTCATTCAGCCGGTTGGTCTCCTCAAGAATGCTGCTCAGCGCCTCGCGATAGCTCTCAATGTTTTCTTCCTTTTGGAGCGCGACTTCACCCACGGCACGCAAGGATGCAAGCGGCGTCCGCAACTCATGAGCAGCATCTGCAGTGAAGCGTTGCAGTTGCTGAAACGACTGTTCCAACCTCTCCAGCAGGTGGTTGAAGACGAGGGCCATATGGCCTAGTTCATCTTCGGCATTTTGAATGACAAGGCGGTCACTGAGATTGTGGGCCGTGATGCTGGCTGCCCGGGCGCTCATCAGTTCCAGCGGCAGTAGCGCCCGCTTTGCAATGAATTGCCCCGCCGCTGCTGCTGCCGCGAGTACGAGCGAGAAAGCGATGAGCAGGATAAAGAGGAACTGCACCATGCGATCGCGAAGTGGCGCCAGGCTATAACCCAAACGGATGAGTACCATCCGCCCGCCCATGCCGTGAACATGGCTGATGACGAAGGCGTAACTCCCGTCCGCCAGACGCGTAATGTGTTCGTTGAAGCCGGCATCACCTTCGTTGGGCTGGCTCGGTCCTCCCAATGACAGACCGCGCAGTGTTGGGCTGCTGTAGAGGGTGTTCCCCGAAAGATCTCGCACTTCCATCATGCGATCGACCAAGAGGTGTGACTGCGGCCGCGAGTAATAGTCCTGCCGAAGCTGCAAGGTGCCATGCCCATCGAAGTAGAGGAGGCCTTCGACAGTCACAATGTCCTGCACTTCATCATGGAAGATCTGGTTGGTGAGTGTCGCGTACTGGAAAACAAAGACGATGACCGCATAGACCAGCAGCATCGCAGCCAGAACACCGACATACCAGAACGTAAGTCGGGCACGGATGCTTGCAGGTCGGCCGAGGCGCACTTATGGCTCCCTCAGGCTGAAGCCAATGCCACGCACCGTCTGGAGAAGTTTGACCTCGAATGGATCGTCGATCTTGCGGCGAAGGCGCGCCATCTGGACGTCGATGACATTGTCGAGCGGTGTGTATCGTGAAGTTTCCTGCCAGACATCGCGAGCCAGCATCTCGCGCGAAACCGTTCTGCCATTGCTCTCTGCCAAGTAGAGCAGTAGATCGAATTCACGGGCAGTAAGTTCCAGCTTTGCATCGCTGCGAGTGGCGGCTCTGGCGCGGACATCCAGCGTCAGATCCCCGACGACTAATTTCTGCGGCGGTGACGGTGGCAGCACGCGGCGAAGCAACGCCTCGATACGAGCGATTAACTCAGGAAAAGAAAACGGCTTGCCCATGTAGTCATCGGCGCCCGTTCTTAACCCAGCAACACGATCGTCAATGGTGTTATGCGAGGTGAGGATCAGCACACGAACGTCGAGGCCTTCCTGCCGTATTTGCTGTAGTACTTCCAGACCGTTGCGATTAGGGAGGGTCAGGTCCAGCAAAAGCAGGTCAGGCTGTAGACGGTGCAGGAGGAAAAAACCCTCTTCGGCAGAGGCGGCAGCGCTTACCTCGTAACCGGCGGCCTCAATGCCCGACACCAGTGCGGAGGACAGCTTCCGATCGTCCTCAACCACCAGAATCTTCGAGCGAGCCTGTACCATGCATGTTCCTCTGTCCCTACCTATGATTTCGCACCGCGCCACAGGGTACAAGCGGCCCGGTTCTCTTGTCAGATTCTTGTAAGGGAGTGTAAGGCGTAGCGATGGTCAACTTCGGGCTAGCAGGCTCCCCTGACCCGGAGGTCACCATGTCCCGCATCCTCGCTCTCCCGTCGTTACTACTGTTTTCGCCGCTGGCCGTTCTTGCGCAGGCTCCTTCGTTGGCCGCATCCACCACCCTGCCCATCACCTTCACGCGCGCCGTCGACGCGAACCACGCCAAGGCCGGGGACATCGTGGAGGCAAAGACCTTCCAACAGGTTAAGCTTTCCAGCGGTGCCGTGATCCCTTCCGGCGCGCACGTTACAGGTCACGTCGTTGAGGCGGCGGGGTACATCTTCGATAAAACGCCGTACGCAAAGCAGACTACATCACGGCTTTCCATCCACTTCGACAGCGTACAGAACGGCACAGTCTCCATTCCGCTGAACGTCACGGTTCGCGCGATGGCTGATTCGATCACCAGCATCAACGCTTACGCACCGCTGTCGAATGATCTGGACTCGCGCAGTACACGCACCCTTGTAGGTGGCGACCAGTTGTACGCCTCGCAGGATGGCATCGAGGACAAAGATGGCGATGTAGTCGCTTACAACCGTCGCGATGGTGTCTATGCGCACCTGATCTCGAACGGACGTTGCGATGGTGGATCGACGGAAGTTTCCATGGGCATCTACTCCGCCTCGGCCTGCGGCGTGTACGGCTTTACGGGCATGCGTGCGGTGGAAACGGGATCCGTCGCGCAACCCTCCACGCTGACCTTCGTCTCCGCACGACGTACCGCGGAAGTGCCGAAGCACTCCACGGCACTGCTGGAGGTTTTGCCGGTCCAGCAGGCCAGCCGTTAATGGCGAACGTTCGCGCCTCTTACATTGCGATATTCCTGCTGGCCGCGGCCGTCCGAGCGGGTGGGCAGACGGCTATAGCGCCGGCTCTTACCCTCGACCAGGCAGAGACGACCGCTATCGCCCGCCAACCGCAGTTGCTGGCCGCGCAACTGCGTGCCCGCGCCTCCTCACAGCGTATCCGCGAGGCTAGGTCCGGCTTGTTTCCGACGGTGAACTTCAACGCAACGGGAGCACTGGTCGCTGACACGGGTACATCAACTGCTGCAGGCAACGTCACTACGTCTGCCGTCTCCGACCGGTTTGCCTACGGCGGAAATCTTACGCAACTGGTAACAGATTTCGGCCGAACGAACGCCCTTGTTGGCAGCGCAAAATTTCAGTCCGCCGCACAGGCTGACATGGCAACGTTGACGAAGGCGCAGGTCCGCCTGAATGTGCGCGAAGCGTACTTCGGCGTGCTGGGCGCGGAGGCTGTATTGCGAGCCGCGCAGGCCGCACAGGCCAACCGTCATCTCATCTCGCGACAGTTGTCCGCACTGGCGCAGAGCGAGTTGCGCTCCACGCTGGATGTGAACTTCGCGAATGTGTTGGAGAGCGAAGCGGACCTTGCGGTGGTGCAGGCGCAGAGCGTAGTAGCGCAGGACCGCTCACGCCTGGCAACAGCGATGGGACAAGGGAAGCCCGTCACCGAAGCTCTGACGGAGCCGGCAACCATCGCCGACACATTGCCACCCGCGCCCGATGCGTTGCAGCAGCAGGCACAGACGCAGCGTGCCGATCTAAGTGCGGCACAGGCATCGCAGCAAGCCGCGCATGAAATGGCTCTCGCCGAGAAGCGGTTGAGCTATCCCTCGCTCAACGTGCTGGGGGCAGCCGGTCAGATCCCTTTCCACGACCACACGCTGCATGACCGCTACGCTGCTGCTGGCTTCAACCTAAACATCCCCATCTTCAACGGCAACCTGTTCGCCGCACGGCACGCTGAGGCGGAGCTTGAGGCCACCGCTCGTCAGCGAGATGTCGAGCAGGTACAGCTCCAGGTGAATGAGCAGGTGCGTGACGCCTGGTATCGCGCCGATGAGGCCTATCGAAGCCTGAGCGTCACCGCCCGACTCGTCGCTCAGAGCAAGGAAGCATTGCGACTGGCGCAGGACCGGTACGACGCGGGCCTGGGCAGCATTGTGGAGTTGAACGAAGCGCAGCTCAACGAGACGTCCGCAGAGATTACTTCAGCGGGTGCAACTTACACCTATCTGTCACGACGCGCAGAGCTCGACTTTGCAGCAGGACTTTTGAACTAAGGGAGCCGGCTTTGGTTGCTATCAAGAAGGTATTAACCGCGAGTGCGATCGCTGGTATCGCGGTCCTGCAGGGCTGCAAGGCGCCGGCACCGACTGCGGCTCCAGTGGTAACGGTGCCGGTTGCAACGGCCGAGGCAGCAAGCCTCGAAAACAATCTCGTTCTCTCTGCAGAGTTTCGCCCATTTCAGGAAGTGGACGTGATGGCGAAGGTCGCTGGCTACGTTCGGGCGATCAACGTCGACATCGGGAGCCACGTACAGCAGAATGCTGTACTCGCTACGTTGGAAGTGCCGGAGATTCAGGACGACGTTGCGAAGGCCAGGGCAGGCGTTGCCGCTGCCGAGGCCAATGTGATCACGGCCCAGGCCGCCATTCAGCGCGCGCAGGCTGGGGCCAATATTGCCTCGCTATCGTTCCAGCGCATCAAGGACGTGGCCGCACGCGACCAGGGCCTGGTGCCACGTCAGGAGATCGATGTCGCGCAGTCCAAGCAGTTGGAATCATCCGCCCAGCTTGCCGGTGCGAACTCGTCCCTGAGGGCCGCGGAGCAGCAGAAGCTACAAGCCGAATCGGAGTACGCACGGACCGTCACGATGATGCAGTACGCTACCATTCGTGCGCCCTTCACAGGTGTGGTCACCAAGCGCTTTGCAAACACCGGCTCCATGATCCAGGCCGGTACCTCCTCGCAGACGCAGGCAATGCCGGTGGTCACACTCGCACAGAATGACCGTCTGCGCCTCACGCTGCCCATCCCGGTCAACGCAGTCTCAGACGTGCGTGACGGACAAACAGTCGACGTGGAGGTGGGCAGCCTGCACCGCACCCTGCAGGGCAAGGTCTCGCGCACCGCCGACTCCATCCAGATGGCAACGCGCACCATGAACACCGAAGTCGATGTGCCCAATCCTGATGGATCACTTGTGCCCGGCATGTATGCCGAAGTGCATTTGCATCTTGCCAATCGTCCTGCGGCACTCAGCGTTCCGTTGGATGCAGTGGATGGCCTCGGCACGAGTGTGCAGCAGGTTTACACGGTACGCGATGGCGTGATCCATCAGGTCTCCGTGAAGGTTGGTCTGCAGACAGCGAATCGCGTTGAGATTCTTTCCGGTCTGAACACCGGTGACAAGGTCATAGTTGGCCGCCACACCGGTCTGTCGGACGGGCAAAAGGTGGATCCGCAGCCTGCTGCTTACGAGTCCGCAACAAGCCATTAAGCACCACAGCCCCAGAGAGGAAACGCTCAAAGCATGTCGGGATTTTCCATCCGCAACCCCTATCTGATCGTGGTGCTGTGCCTGGTCGTGATGATCCTTGGCACGGTCAGCGTTGGCAGTATGCCTGTTGACATGTTTCCACCGGTGAATTTGCCGGTGGTTGCTGTCGCTACCTTCTACTCCGGCATGCCGCCGCAGCAGATTGAAACCAACATCACCTATCACCTGGAGCGACAGTTCACGCTGGCGGCCGGCATCGATCACATGGAATCGCGCTCGCTGCCCGGTGTGTCGCTGATCAAGGTGTACTTCCGTGCAGGCACTGATCCGGATGCAGATGCTGCAAGCATCTCTTCACTGGCGAGCAGCGATCTTCGTGACATGCCGCCGGGCACCTATCCGCCCATCGTGCTCAAGCAGGATGCTGCAAGCACGCCCGTTGCGCTCGTGACTCTCAGTGGCTCCGGCTTGAACGAGAGCACGTTAAAAGACGTGGGACAGAACTTCGTCCGCAACCAGCTTGCGAGTGTGCAGGGTGCGTCTGTCACGCAGCCATTCGGTGGCCGCTGGCGGCAGATCATGCTGTATGCCGACCCGTACAAGCTGGAGGCCAATCAGCTTAGCCCCATGGACGTGGTGCGTGCAGTCAATGATGCCAATGTGATTCTGCCCGCAGGCGACGTACAGATCGGTCGCTACGACTACAACATCTACACCAACTCCATGCTGGGTGGCGCCGCAGACATCGCGCAGGTGCCGCTCAAGATGGTTGGCCAATCCCCCGTCCGCGTAGGCGATGTCGCAACGCCGCAGGACTCCTTCGGCCTGCAGTACAACATCGTCCGCGTCAACGGTCAGCGTGGCGTGTATCTGCCCATCTTCAAACAGGGTGGTGATTCGAACACCATCGCCATCGTGAACGGCGTCAAGGACACGCTGAAAACTCTGGTGGATGTACCCAGCTCTTTGAAGACGGACGTGGAGTTCGATCAATCCCGCTTCGTCAAGGTGGCCATCACAACGCTGGTGCATGAGGGCGGCGTAGGCCTCTTCCTCACCTGCCTCATGATCCTGATCTTCCTGGGCAGCATGCGTGCAACGGTCGCGGTCTTCTTCTCGATTCCGCTATCGCTGCTGTCAACATTCTTCATCTTGAAGATGACGGGAAGCTCCATCAACAGCATGGTGCTTGGCGGCCTTGCACTCGCGCTCTCGCGCCTGATCGATAACTCCGTCGTCGTGCTGGAGAACATCTTTCGGCACATGGAAGAGGGCGAATCGCCAGTCGTCGCAGCCGAAAACGGCGGCAAGGAGGTCGCACTGCCCGTGCTGGCCGGCACGCTCACCACAGTGGTCGTCTTCTTCCCCGTGACAATGCTCTACGGCGTCAGCAGGTTCCTCTTCTCCGCTCTCGCACTCGCAGTCGTCATCTCGCTCTTCGCCTCTTACTTCGTCGCACTCACCGTAGTGCCGCTCTTCTGCGCACGCTTTATCAAGAGCCCGCACGGCGAAGTCATTCATGAGTCGGCTGAGGACGAGCAGCCAATCTCAGCAGATCCAGCGAGTACGCATCACGGTCTGTGGGCCCGTTTCAATGCCAGCTTTACGCGCGGCTTTGATGGTCTCCTGCATCGTTACGATCGGGCAGTCGCATGGGTCCTTGAACGTCCATGGCAGACGCTCGGCGCTGCAGGCGCCCTGTTTGCTGTGTCGCTGCTGCTCTTCCCGTTCATGGGCCTGTCCTTCTTCCCGCGTACGGATGCCGGTCAGTTCGTCATCAGCTTCAAGGCGCCCTCAGGCACCAACCTGCAGGCCACGGAAGGGGAAGCAACCAGGATCGAAGCCATCGTCAAGCGCGTTGTGTCGAAGCATGATCTCGGCATTGTCGTCACGAACATCGGTGTCGACCCAGGCTTCTCTGCGCTCTTCTCGCCGAACGCTGCCATGCACACAGGCTTCACGCAGGTTGCGCTCAGCGAAGATCACAAGGCGAGCAGCTTCCACTACATCGATGAAGTGAAGGCTGCAATCGCGAAAGAGATTCCCGAGGTACAGACGTTCTACTCCTCCGGTAGCCTGGTTGACGGCGTCCTGAACATGGGCGCTCCGGCTCCCATCGATGTGCGCATCACCGGCAATGACGTCAACGCGGACTATGCTCTCGCGCAGAAGATCGCCGGCAAGATCCGCGGTGTGCATGGTGTTGCGGATGTCTATATCCCGCAGGACATTGACTATCCTTCGCTACGCATCTCGGTCGATCGCACGCGCGCCAGTCAGTTACGCCTCACGGAAAAGGAGGTTGTGTCAAACATCATCACGGCACTCACTTCCAACCAGATGATTGCACCCTCGATCTGGATCGATCCGAAGAGCGGCAACAACTACTTTCTGACGGTGATGTACAAGGAAGGCCAGGTAAAGTCCATTGAAGACCTGAAGGCCATCCCGCTGCACGGCGCGAACATCACACAGCCCACACGGCTCGATATGGTTGCGAAGATCGAGCAGTTCAACGCGCCAACCGAACTCGACCACACGCAGATTCGTCGCAATCTTGATGTCTATGTCCGTCCTCAGGAGGAAGACCTGGGCACGCTGACCAAGCAGATCAAGGCGATCGTGGACCAGTCCAATCCGCCGCACGGCATCAGCGTTGCACTCACCGGCAGCGTCAAGTCGATGAACGAATCCTTCCGCAGCTTTGCCATCGGTCTCACGCTCTCGATCGTTCTTCTCTTTCTCATCCTCGTCGCGCAGTTCCGCTCGTTTGTTGACCCGTTCATCATCCTGCTGGCCCTGCCGCCGGGCATCACCGGTGTCATCGTGGCGCTGCTGCTCTGGGGCACAACGCTCAATGTAATGTCGCTCATGGGCGTCGTCATGCTCGCGGGTATCGCGCTTTCGAACAGCATCCTGATCGTAGAGTTCGCCCATCACCTGCTGAGCCTGGGGCACAGCGTGCGCGAAGCGATCACCACCTCATGCCGGGTACGTCTGCGGCCCATCCTGATGACGTCCCTCGCAACGCTGATCGGCCTGCTGCCCATGGCGCTGAAACTCGGCGAAGGGAGTGAGTCCTACGCGCCGCTTGCCCAGGCGCTCATCGGAGGCCTTACCCTGTCCGTCGCGTTGACGATCTTCCTGGTACCCGCGGGCTTTTATCTTGCCTACCGGAGTCGGAATGAAAGCAGTGCGGCCTGAGGGCTTCAGCGGCCCCTCTCTCAAGCAACAATATAAGACCGGCAGAGCTTGGCAGAGGTGTTGCTTCTGAGAAAAGCCGTGGCTGTAGGAATCGCTTGGAGTGGTGCGAAACGCCTGTGTGTTTGTCCTGCCGACCAACCCTGAGCTCTTGGCAGGCGCGTAGAGTGTTGGGCATGTCTGCGGCAGAGGAGGCCGCCAGTATGCTCAAGAGGTCCAAAAAACATGTTGTGCGGAAGACGGTTCTTCGCCTGCCAGATCTCGATCACGCGAAGACCTCAGTATTGAACAGCTTGAGCTCCCCGCGTTCGCGGCGCAACTACAAGTTTGCGATGGAGCAGTTCATCGACTGGTACTGTTCAGAACCTAGACTAGCCCTGAACCGGACAGTCGTGCTCCGCTTCCGCCTACACCTCGAATCGCTCGGATTAGCCGCAGGGACGATCAATCAGAGGCTTGCGGCGGTCAGAAGGCTGGCCTACGAAGCGGCAGACTCGGGTCTGCTGAGTCCGGAACTTGCTGCGGGCATACGGCGCGTTAAAGGCGTCAAGCAACTTGGATGCCGTGCGGGCAACTGGCTCAATCAGGATCAGGCTCGGTTGCTTCTTGAGAAAGCGAATGGCCAAGGGCTACGCCACATTCGGGATGTCGCTATGATCGCGATCCTGCTCGGTCGCGGTTTGCGCCGAGCAGAGTTGTCTGCACTTCGCAGAGAAGACATACAAATCCGACAGGGCCATTGGGCGATCGTTGATTTAGTTGGCAAAGGGCAACCACGTCCGCACCGTTCCCATGCCCGGCTGGGTAAAGAATGCCATAGACAGATGGCTGACAGCTGCATCCGCCGCGACGGGACGAGTGTTCAGGGCAGTCAGTCGTCACGGAACCGTCTGGGGTAACGGTATATCCGAAAACGTCGTCTGGTACGTAGTCCGGAGCTGTGCGATGCGCCTAGAGCTCGACCACCTCGCGCCTCACGACCTTCGGCGAACCTGCGCAAAACTCTGCCATGTGAGTGGCGGCGAACTGGAGCAAATACAATTTCTTCTCGGGCACGCCTCCGTTCTTACGACCGAGCGTTATCTCGGTTGCAAGCAGAACCTGGAAGAGCCGGTAAATGACCGCTTCGGCTGCCTGTTCACTGGAGCTCTCGAAGCGCGATAAGACCTGTTTTCGCCAACCGAGAACGCCTCGGCGGATTTGGTTCTGAGAAGCCGGCCTCGGGATACTTATCGTGTCTGAGTGAGTGCATCGGCAAGATGCACTCACAAGCATTCGCCACCTGCGATGGCTAATGCGCCGATCTGGTGGCCGGCTCGGAGGCACGCGCAAGCGCTTGGGTATCGATGTACTCCTGAATCCTCGTCACCTTGCCATTTCGGACGGTTATGTCGAAGATCCACTCGTCCTTGAATGGCTTCCTGGTGGCCCTGATCTTTCCCGTAGCGACGCCGATGGCCAGAACCCGGTCTCCCTGCGCAACGAACTCCGGGGGCTTCGGGTACGACATCTCGACCGTCTGGTTGGCCTTTTCAAGTGCCTCCTGCAACCCCGCGTGTCCGCGGTAGGTTCCGGCCAGCGGCCAGTCCTCACCTGGAACGATCCACTCAAGATCTTCGGAGACCAGCGCCAGCAGGGCCTGCTTATCGCGCTGACCGATCGCGGCGAAAAAACTCTTCACAACTGTGACGTTCTCGTGTGTGCTCATCGCACTTCCTCCCATTCTGTTATGCCGGTGCATGGCTGAGGTGACCCTCCATGCAGGAGGGGTACTTTTCGGAGCCAATGACAGTCGATGGACTACTGCTGCTTCCTGAACAAGTCCTGGAAGATGAGTGGCCCCCAGGTGCGACCTCGTGCGTGCACGAGGGCACCGCCCTCGTTAAGCCTGCCCAGTTTCACGGGTGCGTACCCGAGCTGTTTGGCAAGATCCGCCACGGGAGCGACTGCGTCTTCGTCGTCGCTCGACAGAAAGACCACACGGTAGCCGCCCTCGACCACTGGATTCGTTGCGAGCGTGGCAGCAATCAGGTGATTGAAGCCTTTCACCAGCCTGGCGCCATTGAAGGCCTTCGCAAGGAACGCGGAGGACGGCAGGCCGTCCAGTTCCTCAGGCGGGACAGGGAACGAGTTCGTCGTGTCAATGATCGTCTTGCCCTTCCAGCTCGGCAAGGCCTTCGCAACGGCACTATGCTCGCCGAACGGGACCGCGAGGAAGATCGTGTCCGCCTTGAGAGCTTCCTGCAGCGACCTGGCAACGACCGTAGGTCCGATGGCCCGAGCCTGCGAGGCCAGTTCCTCGGGCGGCCGACGGCTTGCGACGGTCACGTCGATGTTCTTACGCGCGAACGCTTGTGCGAGCGCCTGGCCTATCTTGCCGAATCCAACAATTGCATAGCTCATAGTTTTCTCCGATACCTGTTGGTGTTGCTCTCCCGCTGATGGAATCCGGTGAGTGCGTTAGCGAACCGCCACTCACCGGGGGCCGCCGATCTTAAACGGCCGTCATGCCACCATCGACGAACAACTCCACCCCGTTCACGTAGCTGGAATCGTCAGAAGCGAGGAACAACGCGACCGTCGCAATCTCTTCAGGCTGTCCCATCTTGCCGCGCGGAATGAGCGACTCGAAGAACTCCCGCGCCTCCTTGCTGAGGACCTCTTCCTGCATCGGCGAGGTGACAGCCCCCGGAACCAGCAGGTTCACACGGATATGTCTGCCCTTCAGTTCGTTGACCCACGTGCGTGCGAAGGAGCGTAACGCCAACTTGCTCGCGGCATAGACACCGAAACCGGGGAAGCCTTTTGCGGAAGCATTGGAGCCGGTCATGATGATCGATGCGCCATCACTCAACAGCGGCAACGCCTTCTGAACCGTGAAGAGGGTGCCGCGCACATTGAGGTCAAAGGCCGCGTCGAAGTGCTCCTCAGTGATCTGGCCCAGTGGCAGTGGTTCCCCTTTGCCGGCACTTGCGAACAGGATGTCGATCTTGCCCTTTTCGCGCTTGACCGTATCGAAGAGGCGGTCCAGATCGTCCAGATTGGCTGCGTCACCGCGCACGCCCGTTACATTCCGGCCAATCGTCTTGAGCGCCTCATCCAGTTGCTCCTGCCGACGGCCGGTGATGAAGACATAGGCACCTTCTTCCACGAAGCGCTTCGCGCTCGCCAGGGCCATGCCGCTCGATCCACCCGTGATGACTGCTACTTTTCCTTCAAGCTTTCCCATAATTTCCCTTCAGTTTGCCGTGCGATATTTCGTTGGATAAAGTTCCTTCTTGGTGGTTCGGGAGATCAACCACCTTTGGCGATGCGGCACGACTCAGACCGCTGAGAAGCCGCCGTCGACCGCAAAATCCATGCCGTTCACATAGCTCGAATCGTCGGAAGCCAGGAACAGCGCTGCCGCTGCAATCTCCTCAGGACGACCCATCTTTCCGCGGGGGATCAAGGACTCGAACATCTCCCTCGTTGCCTGGTCCAGACGCTGAGAATCCGGTGTGTCCACCTGCCCCGGGCTCAGCACGTTCACGCGGATCTTTCTGCCCTTCAGTTCGTTGAGCCACGTGCGTGCAAAGGAGCGCAAGGCTGCCTTGCTAGCCGCGTAGACGCCGTAGCCAGGAAATCCTTTGACCGATGCGACCGATCCGGTCAGGATGATCGATCCGCCGTCATTGATCAGCGGCAACGCCTTCTGCGCCGTGAACAGCGTTCCGCGTACAATCAGGCCGAACTCACTATCGAAATGCTGTTCCGTAATCTCGCCCAGCACTGCGGCTTCGCCTTTGCCGGCACTCGCGAAGAGAATGTCGATTTTGCCCTTTTGCTTCTTGACCGTATCGAAGAGGCGGTCCAGATCGTCCAGATTGGCTGCGTCTCCGCGCACGCCCGTCACGTTCCGGCCGATCAGCTTTACGGCCTCATCGAGCGCCTGCTGCCTGCGGCCCGTGATGAAGACGTAGGCACCTTCTTCAACGAACAGCTTGGCGCTCTCCAGGGCCAAACCGCTCGACCCTCCCGTGATAACTGCAACCTTACCTTCAAGCTTTCCCATACTTGCTCCTTTGCGTGCCGTAACATTCGTACACAGGAGTAGATTCATCTTGCGATGGACGAGAACTGTTCAGAAGTCCAAAACTTTTGTCTATTCGTCCAAACACGGAGGTTTCATTGGACCCGATATCAGATGTCTTCCGAACGCTGCACGTAACTGCATTCGGTCAGCACAGGCTGGAGGCTACCGCCCCTTGGGGACTCAAAGGGGGAGGAGCGGAGAGCGAACAGAGAGAGCCGGATGCTGACAAAAGCAGCTCACCGACAGACCTGGCGCACTTCGCCATGCTTTCGCGCGGCAACTGCTGGCTCAATGTCGAGGGCATTACGGAGCCGATACCACTGACGGGTGGTGACTGCATGTTGCTGACCCGTGACACTCCGATCATCATGCGCGATAGCCCTCGAACGCATCCGAAGTTGAGTTTCCGCGACATTGCGGCCCGGGCTGAGAGCAACGTCGGTCATTGTGGAGGTGGCGGCGCGCCGACGACGATCGTCTGCGGCTCTCTTAGTTTCGACCGCGCAAGTCTGAAACCGATCACCCAGCTATTGCCGAGCTTCATTCTGATCAGGGCTGATCAGGCACGCACGTTTGCTCTTCAGAACACGATGCAGGCGCTGGCGTCGGAGATGGCAGACCAGGTGCCGGGGTCTGGGATTGTTGCGACACGCCTGGCCGAGGTTCTATTCATCCAGGTACTGCGGGCGTACATTGCGTCGGACCCGGGACGCAACAAGGGATGGCTTCGTGCCGTGTTCGATCCTCAAATCGGCAGCGCCCTGACTGCTTTTCACGATCGTGTGGGTGCGCCCTGGACAGTGGAGTCTCTGTCCGAAGCGGCGGGCGTGTCACGCTCCGCATTCGCAGTGCGCTTCAAAGAACTGCTGGGACAAACACCGCTGGAATATGTGACGGAGTGGCGAATGCAGAAGGCGATGCATTTACTCGAACAGAAGGACAGGAAACTCGTCGACATTGCCCGGTCGGTCGGTTACGAATCGGATGCTGCCTTCAGTAAGGCGTTCAAGCGTGTGGTTGGAACCAGTCCAGGGGAATACCTCAAACGTGGGGAGTAAACCACGATCGCTCCCCGTGACCGTGCTTCTCGTCAGCGGGAGACTACTCGACGAGTGAAAATCGCCAATGCGCTCATCGAAGTAGGACGATACAAAACACCGGTCAACCACAGTGGCAGTCTCTGCCGATAACTTTCGCCTCTGAGTCGCAATCTTCCTCGGCGCCTGGCCCACCCGCCCACAGCGGAAGTCGCTTGACACCCCGCGATACATCAAGACAGCGAATGAGGAGGGCCAACTTGCCCTCCGTTCTTACTCTGTGCCAATGCGCATAAATACGGATCAACCATCCGAATTGGCGAGTCGTTAGAGATCTAATTCGGTGACGGTCGCTCGATGTGGTCGATGATCAGGCACTCCACTTTGTCCTTATCGGAAGTCAGCTTCAACCCAAGCTCTGCCTGCAACGACGAGAACACCGAGGGTCCGATATCCGCTGAGTTATCCGCGGCGAGTCCGGCCTGCCCCAGGTCAAGCGCCATGTCATAGATCCCGGTGAGCCCCGTCTTGTCCACCACGGGGCGTCCCGCGGGTCCGGACAACAGCAACGCCAGCGTGCCTATGGTGGCGCCGTAGATTTCGATGTGCCCGTTGGCCGGGTCGCGAACGAAAAATCCGCTACCACCGGGAACCGCCACTGCACCGGGATGCATGACCCGGGCTTGCTCCCCATCGCCGGATTTGGCGGGCTTCAGCTTCGGTCCATTCTTCGCAATTCGCAATGCGAAGATCGGCTTGTCTGTCATCTCGCGATGGACCACCAACTTGAATCTCTCGGCCAGCAGCGTCTGCATCATCGCGTGCAGCATCCTTGTCCGCTCCACCGGATCTCGCCAGGCCTCGGCGTCCGAATCGCCAATATGAGCGTCGATGTTATAGCGCTCCTGCGATAGCTCTCGCGGCATCGCTAATATGCGGTCCTGCACCAGGTATCCCAGCGGATCGCCCGATCTCGGGATATGGGCCGCGCCGACTACCACCAGGAGCGGGCAGTTCGTCATATGAATTCCATTGCGCGTCGGCTGCACCTGGTCTGGACTACAGGTGCCGGTGTTGCTTACGTTCTGGCGGATGGAAGCCACATCGAAGCTCATTGGCCGCCCCGCTGTCTGGGCGCTCACGGGCACCGCCACGAAGACAACCAAAGCAGCCGCCAAGGACTTCGCAACGAACCAGCAGCGCTTCACTTGAAAGCCGTCCATGCCCGCAATAGACCGGCATGGCATCGAAAAGTTTCAAACGCTTCGAGATTCTGCGCGCGCCCAGCGCTCCAGGAGCGGATCATGACCGCGAAGCCGAGGATAAAGAAACCGAAAGCCCTTGACACCCGCGATACAATAAAGACAGCGAAACGGGAGGGCCCAGTGGCCCTCCCGTTCTTCTTTTGAATCGCTAAGTCCTTTGAAATCTAATTTTTGCGTGTAACTCCAATGGAATCTAATTTTTGCAAAAACGGGAATCGTCAACTTGTTTCGAATCTGATATTTACGAGAAACAGGGGGAGGGTACCCTCAGTTGGAACCGCTCACCGGTTCAGAGGAACCCGTCCTCGCCTCGACCGTCACGTCCGCATCCGGCCGCAGTACGTCCAGGTGCGAAGGATATTTCGGCGTCGCGTAAACCGTAATCGTCGCAGGCTTGTAACTGCTCAACGGAGCAGACATGATGTTCGGCACAAACGTCTGCGGATTCCGGTCATACAGCGGGAACCACGTCGACTGCACCTGCACCATCATCTTGTGGCCCTTAAGGAAGGTGTGATCCGCACCGTGCAGGCTCCACTTGTACTCCTGCACCTCGCCCGCTTTGATCGCCTCAGGCTTCTCGAAGCTCTTGCGATAACGGCCACGGAAGATCTCATCCACAATCATCAACTGGTAGCCGCCCATGCCCCCCGGCGCATCGTCCGGATAGACATCGATCAGCTTCACCACCCAGTCACCATCGGTGCCTGAGGTCGCAGCAAAGATGTCCGCAACAATGTCCCCGGTCACAGTCGTATCGCGATCCAGCGCAGGAGATGTAAAGCTCGCCTGATCCTTGCGCGATGTTACAAATCGCTGATCGCTCACAAGCCACGTACGCCAGGTCGACTTATCACCGTAAGTGGACTGAATCGGGCGCTCGCGGTAAGGAATCGGGTTCGAAGGATCGGAGACATACTTCGCCATGTAGCTCGCCTTCGGCGCGCTGAAACCAAGCGTGTTGTTCTCACCCAGGTAAAGCTTCGCCGGCTTGAACCCAACCTTCGGCGGCCACTGCGCGTAATGCTGCCACTGGTTCGATCCCGTCCGGAAGCTCGCCGTATCTTCCAGATCGAAGCCCTTCTTGTCCTTCAGGTGCAGCTCGAAGAACGGTGCCTCGATCGTCTTCCGATACTCGACGCCCGTCGGCTGCCCAAAGTCGATCGCGCCCAGCTTGTTGCTGCTTGATCCCCAACCGCCGTGATTCCACGGTCCCAGCGCCAGGTAGACCTTGTGCTTCGGATCGCTGGAGTCCTCATGCGCGTGCAGCGCAGCGTACTCCGCCTGCGTACCCCACATGTCCTCCTGGTCCCACCAGCCGCCCGTCTCCAGCGTCGGAACTTCAGGTTTTTGCAGATGTGTCTGAACCGCCATCGCCTTCCAGAACGGCGAGTACTCCGGCTCAGCCAGGAAGCGCTTCGCCGTCGGCAGCTCCGTCATCTTCGCGTCAGCCGCAGCGTTGGCAAAGTTACCCTGCTTCAGGAAGTACTCATACGTGTCGCCGTTGTAGCTGACACGCTGATCATCCTTCGCACGCTCCAGCTGCAGCACATAGTCATATCCGTAGGTCTGTCGGAACGCACCATTGTGGAAGAAGTCATCACCCATCCAGATGTCCGTCATCGGAGCCTGCGGCGAGATGGCCTTCACCGACGGATGGTGATCAAGTCCAGCCATCATCGCCAGAAATCCCGGATAGGAAACACCCAGCACTCCAACTCGACCGTTGTTGTTCGGCAGGTTCTTCAGCATCCACTCCACAGTGTCGTAGGTGTCGCTGCTCTCATCAACCAGCTTGGGATCGGTACGATTTCCCGGCACGTGCAGCAAAGGCCGATTCATCACGAACTGGCCCTCGCTGCCGTACTTGCCGCGGATGTCCGCGTAGACGAAGATGTAGCCGCTCTGCGCCAGCTCCGGCTTGCTGCCGTTGACGCCCTCGCTGCTGCCACGCGCGCCGTACGGTGTGCGCGACATCAGGATCGGCAGCGGCTCTCCACTCGTCTCAGAGCCTTCGGGACGCACGATCACCAGGTGCAGCTTCACACCATCACGCACCGGCACCATGGCCTCAGTACGCGTATACGGTCGTGCCGCCACTTCCGTACTGCCCGCTCGCTGCGCAGGCTGCTGTGCCGCGGCCTGGACGATGGAAGGAAGCAAACAAGACACAGCAACGGCGGCGACAGCGAGCGAGCGGTAAGCCATGAAGGAAGCAGCTCCTGGTGAGATTCGTACAGCGATCAAACTACTGACCGGTCAGATTGCCCGGTGACGTCATGCACTGAAAGCCCACGCGATTGTGTGCGCCGTCGCAGAACGGACGCTTCTCGCTTGCGCCGCAGCGGCACAGTGAAATGGCCGGCTTGCCGGTCAGATCCCACTCTTTGCCATCGGCGTCAGTCAGCAGGATGTGACCTTCCACGCGCAGTGGTCCATTGGGTTTAACGGTGATCTTGACGGGTGCGACGGGTGCGGGCGTTGCGATGTCCATACTGCTCCTGGGGCCGAACCACAAGGTGGACGCGTGCCAGACAAACGCACGTTCCCGCCTCGCGATTGGGTGTTTTGGGCAGCATAGCAGACGCCGATTCATCACGGCACCATCCCGCTCTGTCCATAAGTGGGCGAAGGCAGCCGCGCAGCCCGTGGCGGCGGCGGCACGTTCCCACCGTCGCCGGAGCGGAGGCGCTCACGCAGCGAAGTTGCAAGCTCCTTCATCAGCCGCGCCTTATCTGCCACCGCAGGTGTCAGGAATTTCTCGCGAAGGATGAGATCGCTCTGCAACAACAGCCCCGTAATCGTGGACTGCAGTTCACGCGATACCGCCGCCGTGGCCTCTCGTCGGCCCACCGCCTCGGCCTGTTCGCGACCATCCAGCAGGCTTCGAAGCAGGCGCACCACACCGTTCGCACCCAGGTTCGCAAGGTTGATCTCCAAAGGCACAGCACCCTCGGCGTTCTGCCACACCATCTCTGATGTGGTGATCTCCGCCTCGGATAAAGATGTATCCAAAAGGACAGCCGTTACACGGTCGCGTCGCAATCTCGCCAGTGCCGCTCGGCGGCTGCGGGCAATCTCAACTACGGCATCTGCCTCCCGCGAGAGAGCACGTGCCAGGTTCTCGGCGCCGTCAATCGCGGTCACGATCAGTACAGTCTTCTCCATATTTCCGCCTCACTGCTCGACGGTTCACAGAAATCGGGAAGTTACCTTGGGGATTCACTTACAAGACAAGTTCTACAAACTGTCGCCTTAATCTCGCAACTCGTTAAGAGTCAGAGATGCCGTACTCTTTCAGCTTCCGGTAAAGCGTCGTTTTTCCGATGCCAAGTAATTTGGCCGCCATCAACTTATCGCCATGTAACTGGCGGATCGTGTTCAGAATTGCTTCACGTTCCAACTCTGCGATCGACACAATCGCCGGCGCACCTCCTTCCGCACGAGACTTGCTCTCGGCGTTTCGCCGTTCATCCACCCTCAGAACGTTCGCGGCCAAAACATCGATTGCCGCCATACTCTGCATCTGCGTGGGCAGGTCTCCCATGTGAAGCACGGGCCCGCTGGACAACGCGCAAGCACGCTCTACCGCGCCTTCCAACTCCCGCACATTTCCGGGCCAGCCATACCCGGACATCACCCGCATCGCATCGGCAGAAAACTGATAAGCAACTGCACTCTCCCGGCGCATGCGCTCCAGAAAGTGTTCCGCCAGAAGCGGAATATCCTCAGGGCGTTCCCGCAGCGGAGGCATGTGCAGACCCACGACGTTCAACCGGTAATAGAGATCCTTGCGAAACAATCCCTGGTCCACCAGCGACGACAGGTTGCGGCTGCTGCCGGCCAGGATCCGCACCGTCAACGGCACTCCCTGCCTTGAACCGGCCGCTCGCACCTCTTTATCCTGCAGCGCGCGCAGTAGCTTCGCCTGCAGGTCCAGCGGCATCTCGCTCACTTGGTCCAGGAAGAGCGTGCCGCCCTCCTCGGACGTCAGCAGCGCATCCTTACTGCGGTCAAAGCCGGTATACGCACTACGCGAGTAGCCGAAGAGTTCACTCTCCAGCACGGCCGGCGCCAATTGGCCGCATTCCACCACCGCGAAGCGTCGGCTGCCGTTCGGCCCGCTCGTATGAATCGTGCGGGCAACCGTCTCCTTGCCCGTCCCGCTCTCGCCCAGTATCAAGACGGGGTGCGTCGACAGCGCGACCTTCGCCACAATCCGGTAGAGCTTCTCCATCGCAGGCGAAGAGCCGATCAACCGTCCATGGCCGTTTTGCCCGCGCAGATGCTGTTGCACCCGCCGACTCTCAAGTTCAAAGCTGCGCCGCTGCCCCGCTCGCTCCAGAACGCCAGTCAGCTCATCCATAGCGAACGGCTTGGTCAGGTAGTCACTCGCGCCTAGGCGGATCGCCTCCACCGCTGATGAGACCGTCGCAAAGGCGGTCATCACTACGATCGAAGACCGCGGACGTCGCATACGGATCTCTTCCAGCAGAGACAAGCCACCCGCCGGCATCTTCAGATCCATCAGCACCACGTCAAGCGCATGTACTCGGACCGCCTCGCGTGCCTCTTCCGCCGAATTGGCTGCGTGCACGGCAAAGCCCATTCCCGATGCAATCTCGCAACAAGCCTTCAATACCGGAGGATCGTCATCCAACACCAGCAGTTGCACCTTGGCCATATCGTGCTTCCGTATCGGGTTCTCAGCCGCATGAGGACGCAACAGCTCCAGGCCATGGACCCCACCATTGCGACTCACATGGTGAGAATCGCCGTTCGGGTTTGATTCCAGCAATTGCCAATCTCGTAGTGGCGTAACCAGTTCCGGGCGGAAATCTTCCGCTAACGTCCCAGCTTTGCCGACAATGCGCACGCTTTTTTTGGTATCTGACATTCGTTCGTGTGTTACCTATAATCCGGTTTCGCGACGCAATAGTAATTCTGAAAAGTAACCTAAATGCGGATCGCAGACGATTGTGCAGGTCACACATCGCCAATACGAGTTTCCCAAAATGGAACTGATCCCCATCGCTCGTCCGTGCGAGATACTGGTACCGTGACTTCTTCCACCGAATTTCCTCAGACCGTCTTCCGTTCCGGTGGCCGGGCCGCTACTGCGCTCCGCCCTACCCGCCTGGTACCGAACTTCGTCGCAACCGCCGAAGGTTCGGTGCTGATCGAAGCCGGGAACACAAGAGTTTTGTGCAACGCAACTGTAGAGCCCAGTGTGCCGGGTTGGCTACGTAATAGCGGCAAAGGCTGGGTTACGGCGGAATATAGCATGTTGCCGCGTGCCACGCTAACGCGCACACCCCGTGAGAGCGAGCGAGGCAAAATCGGCGGACGCACCCACGAGATCCAGCGCCTCATCGGTCGCTCGCTGCGCAGCGTCGTCGACCTGAAGGCCCTTGGCGAGCGCTCCATCATCCTCGACTGCGATGTCCTCCAGGCAGATGGTGGCACGCGAACCGCCGCCATCACAGGTGCCTGCGCTGCATTAGCTCTTGCACTCAATCGTCTGGTTACCGCGGGCACACTACCCAAGTCCCCGATGAAAGAACTCGTCGCCGCGACATCTGTGGGCATCGTCGACGGAAACGTGCTGCTCGACCTCGCCTATGAAGAAGACTCCCAGGCCGACGTCGACATGAATGTCGTCATGACTGCCTCCGGTGGACTGGTCGAAACACAGGCCACGGCCGAACGCGAGCCCTACACTCGCGCCCAGCTCGGCCTGATGCTCGACTATGCAGAGGCCGGCATCAAAGAACTAGTCCTTCTGCAGCAACAACTTCTGCAGGGTCCCGCCTAATACCGCAGGGACCGGTCATGTTCGATTAACAGTACAAGCCGTCGTTTATCGCGAATTCTTCTTACCCATGCGAAACGTACGCTGTCTAGAATGAGGGGGTCGAATCCCCGGAAGGAACTGCCATTCTCATGAAGCCAACTCCAGGAAAACTTGCCGGTCTTAAGGCCGTATCTGACTCCCGCGGCGTGGTCGCGGCCGCAGCCATGGACCAGCGCGGCTCCTTGCAGAAGTCCATCGGCGCCAACCGCGGCGGTGAAGCTACCGGCGACGATCTGGTCGTCTTTAAGGAACTCGTCACCAAGGTCCTGACCCGCTACGCATCGGCCATCCTCCTCGATCCGGAATACGGCCTGCCTGCATCGCGCATGCGCAATGACGCGGGACTCCTCCTTGCCTATGAGAAGACCGGCTATGATGCCAACACGGCTGGTCGGCTGCCCGATCTTCTGGACGTATGGAGCGTTCGCCGCCTCAAGGAAGCCGGCGCCGACTGCGTCAAAATCCTGCTCTACTACACCCCCTACGAAGACGCTCGCGTCAACGATCTGAAGCACGCCTGGATTGAGCGCATCGGCGACGAGTGCCGCTACCACGACATCCCCTTCTTTATGGAGCCCATCGGCTACGACGAAAACGGCAAGGGCGAAAAAACGCTTGAGTACGCCCGCAAGAAGCCATCCGTCGTCACCAAGACCATGGAGGAGTTCGGCAAGGAGCGCTACGGCATCGACATCCTGAAGGTCGAAGTTCCTGTCGAAATGGGCTTCGTCTCCGGCACAACCTCCTTCAAGGGCGAAGCCGCCTACACGCGCGAGCAGGCCGCACAGCTCTTCCGCGATGCCGAGTCCGCCACCGACAAGCCCTTTATCTATCTCTCGGCTGGCGTCACCAACCCGGTCTTCATTGAGACCCTGGCGCTCGCCGGCGAAAGCGGCACCAAGTTCAGCGGCGTCCTCTGCGGCCGCGCCACCTGGTTCGATGGCATCAAGATCTATGCACAACAGGGTGCACCCGCCTTCGAAGCGTGGTTGAACACGGTCGGCGTAGAGAACATCAAGAACGTCAACGAAGCCCTCAAGGTCGCGACGCCCTGGTACAAGAAGATGGGCTTCAACTCCATGGAAGAACTCGGTTAGAAAGCACCGACAACAGCAACGAGAAAGAGCCCAGGATTTCGGGGCTCTTTTTCGTTGCGTGCTGTAGACTTCTCTTCGAAAAGAACAAGCCGTGCATCGGAAGATGTTTCCGACGGGGATACTCGATGGTGACTCGGGAAAAGGGCGTATGGATCGCTGTCGGAACCGCCGCGGCCCTGCTCCTGGCTTTTGCGCTGTGGTGGAAGTTTTCGCCCCAGCCACTGCCTGATCCAGTCACCAGCAATACTTTCTCCGGCTTCGATGATCTACAAAGTCAACTGGCAACACGTGTCCACCAGTACCTTGATCCGAAGAACAGTGCTCCAGACTTCGACGTCGTAGTATCCGGCGCAAGCATGGACGAAGGCACCATCCTTCGACCCTCAACCACGCTTGCCGTAAGCTATGACGACTGCCTGCCGACGAGCGGAAAAGTGCGGGAGTTTTCCGCTCCCAATCTGTTTCCCGTCTACCACCTGACCCGAGACGTCGCAGTCAAGGCCGGCTTTGATGACAGTCGACTGGCCAAACTAAACCTGAACGTCGGTAGATCGACAGACGTTCTCTTCTCCATCGCAGACGTAAAGTTACGGATGCTGGACGACAATGCCATCGATACGGTCACCGGCACCGGCGCATGCCTGCAAGACATTACCAAGTCGGGGCTGGTCTGGTATGTGAAGGGCTATATCTCAGGCAAACGCACCTTTCGAACTGCGGTGCAGAATGCAGGATCGTTGAGCGAACAGGGCGGCCCGTACAAGATCCAGGTGGATGGCAGCCCGCAAAACCAGAGCCTTAGCATTACCGATTCGGAAGGTCAGCCTTTCTTGGCGCTCATCTCGGTGGTCCCCAGAAATCGTGACGGCAAGCTGAAAACGGTATCGAGCGCACCCGCTGTAGCCGCAGACTCGCCCAAAAAGGTCGAGGTTGGGATAACTCACGTACTTCCGCACAGTCCCGTGAGTGCGGCACCACCGCCAGTCGCAGCGCCGCCCCCGCTCGCCCCGACTGGAGCCGCAAAGGGACGAATCTTTGTCCAACAGGACCAGGCGGATGCGGCGGGCGCCGGGGCAGTGATTGTTGAAGCACTTCGTAGAGGCGGCTATGATCCGATCTCACAGGTGGAGAAGGTGCCGTCGAGGAAGATGCCGAGCGTAGCGCAGATCCGCTACTTCAACGATGGCCCGGATGAAGCGACTGCACGATCCCTGCAGAGAATCCTCGTCGCCACTTATCCCAGCGCCAGGATCGTCCGAGTCGGTGTGCCTTCACCGCAGGGGCAATTTGAAGTGTGGCTTCCGAGAGCAGCAAACCACTGATCGCTGCAACTTTCTTCTATTCCCACTCAATCGTGCCCGGCGGCTTCGACGTGATGTCGTAGACAACCCGGTTGATCCCGCGGACTTCATTCACGATCCGGCTGCTGATGGTCTTCAGCACCTCGTACGGAAGCGGCACCCAGTCGGCGGTCATGCCGTCTTCACTATGCACCGCACGGATCGCGCAGGTGTAGGCATAGGTGCGCTGGTCGCCCATCACACCGACGGACTTCACAGGCAGCAGCACCGCAAAGCTCTGCCAGATCTTCTTGTACAGGCCCGCCTTCTTGATCTCAAAGACAACGATGTCATCCGCGTTCTGCAGGATCTCCACACGCTCCGGCGTGATCTCACCCACGATGCGTACAGCAAGGCCCGGTCCTGGGAAGGGCTGACGATCCAGCACATCGTCCGGCATGCCCAGGTCGCGGCCAACGCGGCGCACTTCATCCTTGAAGAGGTCGCGCAGCGGCTCGATCAACTTCAGCTTCATGTTCTCGGGCAGACCACCAACATTGTGGTGGCTCTTAATCGTCTGCGACGGCCCCTTGACGCTCGATGACTCGATCACATCGGGATACAGCGTTCCCTGCACCAGCCACGCGATCTCATTGCCCTTCGCGTCCTGCTGCAGTTCGCCGTGCTTCTCCTGCTCTTTCAGGATGCGCGCAGCCTCGTCGTCGAACACCGTGATGAACTCACGACCGATGATCTTGCGCTTCGTCTCCGGATCGGTAATGCCGCCAAGCTGCTGCAGGAAGCGCTTCGATGCATCGACCGCAACCACCTTCAGACCCAGCTTCTCGCGCATGTTCGCCTGCACCTGTGCGAACTCGTTCTTACGCAGCACGCCGTTGTTCACGAAGATGCAGGTCAGACGATCACCAATGGCCTTCGCAACCAGGACGGCCGCAACGGCCGAATCCACACCACCCGACAGCGCACAGATTGCATGCCCGGTACCCACCTGCTTGCGGATGGCATCGACGGTTGTCTCGATGAAGTGCGCGGGAGTCCAGTTCGCCTGCGCGCCGCAGATGTTCAGGACGAAGTTCTTCAGCAGCGCTGTTCCCTGCTTGCTATGCGCAACTTCCGGGTGCCACTGTACGGCGTACATGCGCGTCGCTTCATTCGCAATGGAGGCGAGTGCGTTGTGCGTCTTCGCTGCTATATTGAAGCCCGTCGGCAGGTCTACGACGCTGTCGCCGTGCGACATCCAGACCTGCAGCTCAACGGGCAGACCCGCGAAGAGCTTGTTCGTCTGCACGACCTCGACCACGGCATCGCCGTACTCGCGCTTATCCGACGGCACGACCTTGCCACCCAGATGGTGCGCCATGAACTGCATGCCATAGCAGATGCCCAGCACGGGCAATCCCAGGTCCAGCACGGCGGCATCGGCCTTGGGAGCGTCTGCGTCATAGACAGAGCTGGGGCCGCCTGAGAGCACAATGCCAATCGGATTGAGCGCTGTTATGGCGTCAAGCGGGGCGGTGCAAGGCAGAACCACGGAGAAAACATTGAACTCACGGATGCGACGCGCAATAAGCTGCGTGTACTGCGCACCGAAATCGAGGATTACTACGGTTGAGCTGTCCACTCTGCGATTGTAACGGTGCGCAGACCACACAGCATCTGTGGAAGCGCGGCTATCGGCCGATGCCTCAAGCCGCGCTTAACCTCAGCACCCTATTCGGACTTGTCTTTGGTGCGTGTGTTCGTCACACCCGTCACGATACCCGCACCAACCATTACAACGACCAGGCCGATGATCCACTGCTGGGGAACGTGTGCAAGATGCAGCAGAAACGCAGCACCAACGATGACGATGACATAGCCAAAAACATAGAGACCAAACGACATGGAAATACCTCAGCGTGCGAGAGTGAAGCAACAGACGCTGTGATGCATTTCATGCGATGGAAGTCACTCGGCGAGAACGCCTTCTTTACGCACAGTCTCCGACGAAGCCTGCCACAGCCGAAGGTAGCTGCTCACCCGGGCAACATGAAAGAAATCGGAAGCCAGGAAATACCAGATCGCCACCGCAAAGTTCCACCAGAACAGGAACTCATCGGTGATCTCCGTCTGAAACGGCAGCGGGCAAGCCGAGAAGACCAGCGCCAGTACCAGCAGAGCAATCTTCACAATGCTCAACACCATGTTGATCTCGACAAGACCGCCACGCATGCGTCCCACGTGCAGCGAATCACGCAGACTCGCCATCGGTCCCTGCCCTTTGATGGCTGAGAGCAGCGGAGCCAGGCTGAAGACCCACCCCACGGCAGCCGTCACCACGAATAGTCCCAGTGACAGCACGATCACGCCGCCCACGTAGGCCATCATCGCCGGCTCGCCACCGGCTGCAATCGGCTGCAGAATCGCCCACGCCGCCAGCGCCCGCACGCCCGCCCACCACACTCCAAACGACAGAGCCAGCGGCAGCACACGCAGCAACTGCAGCAACATCAGCGTCCCGGCGTTCGGCCGCAGCGACCGATCCATACGCTTCAGCAGCACAGTCCGGCCAAGCCCCGAAACAACCGCCCAGACCACCAACAGCAACGGAGCGAGCCAGATCGCCGACCGGTACAGCCCCGGCCCAACCACCTGAGCAAACGCCGCAATCGTCGTTGAGGCCTTCATCGGATCAGTGAGCAACTGGTTCACCGTCACCGCTTCCACACCCGTGGAGCGCCACGGCACCGCCGCGAAGACCTTCACCACCTCGCGATAGATCAGCAGCAGCGCGGGCACGCCGAAGATCCAACGCCACGCAACCTCAATCGCTGTCAGCGAGGGACGCGCACGCACCCATGATAGGTTCTCGACGAATCCCTGTGTCGCACGCTGCTGCGTTGCCGTCGCCACCATTACCCCTTCACGACAAAGTTCACGAGCTTGCCCGGTACCGCGACAACCTTCACGATCTGCTTGTCTGCAAGGCGTGCAGCCACCTTCTCATTCGCGTGCGCCGCAGCCTTGATCGCTTCGACATCCGCTTCTGCAGCGATCTTGATCACAGCCACCAGCTTGCCGTTTACCTGCACCGGAATCTCGATCTCGTTCTCACGAGCGAGTTCCGCATCGGCCTTCGGCCACGGCTGCCGGAAGACAACACCGTCATGCCCCAGCTCCGTCCACAACTCCTGCGCCAGGAATGGCGCAAACGGCGCCAGCATCAGCGTCAGCACACGGAAGACCTCTCGCTGCGTCGCCGGCGAGATGTCGCCGTTATCCATTGCAGCTTCATTGGTCACGATCTCGTTGACCAGGATCATGATGCTTGCGATGCACGTGTTGAAGTGCCAACGGCCGCTGAAGTCCTGCGTCAGCTTTGCGATCGTCTGGTGCACTGTGCGCAACAGCTTCTGCCCATCGGTCGACAAGCCTTCCATCGTCACCGTGTGCTCGCCCGCACGCATCGCCGGCGCATACTTCGTGGCCAGCCGATGGATGCGCGACAGGAAGCGGTACACACCTGCCACACCTTCCTCCTGCCACTCCAGATCACGATCCGGTGGTGCCGCGAAGAGTGAGTACATGCGTGTTGCGTCTGCACCGTACTTCGCGATCATGTCGTCAGGCGAGACCACGTTGCCCTTGCTCTTCGACATCTTCGCGCCGTTCTTGATCACCATGCCCTGCGTGAACAAACGCTTCGCAGGCTCGCTGTTGTTGATCAATCCGATGTCGCGCATCACCTTCGTCCAGTAACGCGAATAGATCAGGTGCAGGATCGCGTGCTCAACACCGCCAATGTACTGATCAATCGGAAACCAGTAGTTCGCAGCCTCACTCGCAAACGGCGCCTTGTCGTTCTTCGCATCGGTATAGCGATAGAAGTACCAGCTCGAATCCACGAAGGTATCCATCGTGTCCGTCTCGCGGCGAGCAGGTCCATCGCACTGCGGACAGGTCGTATTTACAAACTCCGGCACACGGCCCAGCGGCGATCCATCCACATCCGCAAGATCGATGTTGTCCGGCAGCAGCACCGGCAACTGATCCTCAGGCACCGGCTGCATGCCGCACTTGTCGCAATACACCACAGGAATCGGCGTGCCCCAATACCGCTGGCGCGACACGCCCCAGTCCTTCAGGCGATACGTCGTCGTAGCCTTGCCAAACCCGTTGGCCTCGGCATACTTCGCCATCTTCTCCTGCGCCTCAAGCGCAGCCTCGCCCGTCCACTCACCACTGTCGATCAGCACGGCCTCAGCCTTGCCCGTATACGGCAATGCGAGATCATCGGTGTCAAGATTCGGCGCAACCACGCGCTTGATCGGCAGGTCGTACTTCGTCGCAAACTCAAAGTCGCGCTCATCATGCGCAGGCACTGACATGATCGCGCCCGTACCGTAGTCGGCCAGGATGTAGTTCGCGCACCAGATCGGCATCTGCTCGCCCGTGAACGGGTTCGTCGCATACTTGCCGGTGAAGACACCATGCTTCGGCAGCTCGCCCAGCATGTCCGTATCGCGAGCCGTCTTCTGCTCGGCCACCATCGCATCCAGAGCTTCGCCCAATTGCGCGTCGCCCGCTGCAAACACCTTGGCCAGCGCATGCTCCGGCGCCAACTGAATCGACGTTGCGCCAAAGATCGTATCGATGCGCGTCGTAAAGACGGTGATCGTATCCTGCGTGCCGGTGACGTGGAACTGGACCTCCGCGCCTTCGCTGCGGCCGATCCAGTTGCGCTGCATCGTCCGAACCTTGTCAGGCCAGCCCTCCATCGAGTCCAGGCCGTCCAGCAACTCATCCGCATACTTCGTGATGCGGAAGAACCACTGCGTCAGGTCGCGCTGCTCCACGAGCACGTCTTCATGACGCCAGCAACAGCCGCTGACCACCTGCTCATTGGCAAGGACGGTGTTGCAACTCGGGCACCAGTTCACCTTGCTCTTCCGCCGGAAGGCCAGGTCGCGCTTCAGCATCTCCAGGAAGATCCACTGGTTCCAGCGGTAGTACTCCGGCAGACACGTCGTAACCTCGCGAGCCCAGTCATAGCTCAGGCCCATGCGCTGCATCTGCTTGCGCATCTCCGCGATGTTGTTCAGTGTCCACTCGCGCGGAGCGGTCTTGTTCTTGATCGCGGCATTCTCAGCCGGCAGGCCGAACGAATCCCAGCCCATGGGATGCAGCACATTGAAGCCGTTCATCCACTGGTAACGAGCCAGCGCATCGCCAATGCTGTAGTTGCGCACATGTCCCATATGCAGCTTGCCCGAGGGATACGGCAGCATCTCCAGCACGTAGTACTTCGGCTTGCCGCTGCTATGCGGCTCCGCGGCATAAAGCGCAGGATCAGCGTCCCACGCAGCCTGCCACTTGGGCTCAATCTCGTGCGGCGCGTAGCGCTTCGGTTCATCGGTCTGGGAGGCAGAAATAATTTCGTCGGGCATCACGATCATTGTATGGTTCGCTCTCGGTGGCATGGAACTGGGAGGGGGTACCCCTCCCTCCAGAAACGCTAAAAATCAGATTCCAAAGGAGTTGACGTCTCCCGAAACGGCAAAAATTAGATTCGAAAGGGCTTACACGCAAAAAACAGAAAACAAAGGAGTTACCAGCTAAAAAGAAAGCGGCAGGGCGTTTGCCCTCCCGCTGATCTACAGAGTTAGTTTATCGCGGCTGTCAAGCGTTTTCTGCGTGGAGGCGTGCCCTTTGGGCCGCTCAGGACGCACAGGCCGCACGGACGCACAGGCCGCACGGACGCACGGGACTCACAGGACGCACAGGACGCACGGGACGCACAGGCCGCACGGACGCACGGGACTCACAGGACGCACAGGACGCACAGGACGCACAGGACGCACAGGACGCACAGGACGCACAGGACGCACAGGATCAGAGGGCTGAAGGCCCGCGACATGTCAGCTCAAGGCGAAGCACTTATTTCCGCACCAACAGATCTGCGGGCTAGAGGTCGCACGCTAACAGCTCATGAGAAGACCGCAAGATCTCCACCTCGCATGAGATCAGCGCGCTGTAGGCGCGCGACTTCCCAGTCCAGGGCAACGCCCTGGGTCACCGCTCGCCAGCAGGATGATCGGGCTGAAGGCACGCGACAAAATGCTCACGACCAAACGAATCTCTCGTCGAAGTCCACATCGTAGGCTGCGAACAACGCGCGCATCTCCGCCTGAAAATCACGCCGCACGTGATGCGTCGCCTGGTTATCGATGTATTCGATCAAGGCCGCCTTGTCCCGTAACCCAACAGAGAACACGGCATAGCCCTTCTGCCATGCGAAGGTTGAGAACTGCGGATCTCTCGCCTTGATCCATTTTGAGGACGAGACCTTCAGGCGCTCGACCAGCTTGGCAACCGATTCAGTTCTCGATAGGAAGATGGCGAGATGCACATGGTCCGCCACTCCACCGACGCGCAGCAGAACATTGTCAGACTGTACGGCGCCCACCAGATAGGCATGCATTTCCAAACGGATCGAATCGTCTAGCCAGGGGCAACGATCCTTCGTACTGAAGACGATGTGAACCAACACCCGCGCGAGAGACTGCGACATGGCGGCAGTCTAGCCAGGGCCTTCACCACCTTCATCCTGTTGGAGAACCTAGGGCGGGAGGCATTTTGTCGCGCGCCTTCAGCCCGCTCGATTTATGGCCGATTTTGACCCAGGGCTTCGCCCTGGGCTAGGAAGTCGCGCGCCTACAGCGCGCTGGTCAACCGGGGGCGTCGGTCGTTGGACACGATGTGCTTGAACGCCCACCCGAAAGACCGCGATACGCCAGCCTTGTGTCGCGGACCTTCAGCCCGCCGGATTTATGGCCGATTTTGACCCAGGGCTTCGCCCTGGGCTAGGAAGTCGCGCGCCTACAGCGCGCTGGTCCATGCGGAGACGCTGGCCCTGGGCTTTAACGTTCTTCTACCCTCGCAACATGCATTCAAGGGTTCGAAGCGTCGCGGACTGAGCGTCTACTGCAGGATCGGTACGCCCGCCAAACTCCCACCACCGGCAATCCGCGCCGACCACTCCGCTGGGCCCGTCGTGTGTACGCTGGTTCCATCGGCGCTGACGGCCACCGTTACCGGCATATCGACCACCTCAAACTCATAGATGGCCTCCATTCCCAGATCCTCAAACGCGAGCACTCGAGAAGCCTTGATCGCCTTCGACACCAGGTAAGCCGCGCCGCCCACCGCCATCAGGTACACCGCGCCGTTGTCGCGAATCGCATCAATCGCCTCCGGCCCGCGCTCACTCTTGCCCACCATGCCCAACAGATGCGTCGTCTCCAGCATCTGCCGCGTGAACTTGTCCATACGAGTGGCGGTCGTGGGACCGGCGGGGCCGACGACCTCTTCCCGGACAGGATCGACCGGCCCGACGTAGTAGATAAAGCGATTCGTGAAGTCCACCGGCAGCTTCTCGCCGCGGTTTAGCATGTCGATCATCCGCTTGTGCGCGGCGTCGCGGCCCGTCAGCAGCTTGCCGTTCAACAGGACGACCTCGCCCGCCTTCCAAGTCGCCACTTCTTCCCGAGTGACCGTGTCCAGGTTCACGCGGCGCGCATTCAGCGGGTTATAGGTCAGCTCTGGCCAGTCGGCCAGTGATGGCGCCTCCAGCTTCGCGGGCCCGCTGCCATCCAGGTGAAAGTGCGCATGACGCGTGGCTGCACAGTTCGGAATCATCGCTACCGGCAGGTTCGCCGCATGGGTCGGCGCATCCAGAATCTTGATGTCCAGCACCGTCGTCAGGCCGCCCAGCCCCTGCGCTCCAATGCCCAGCGAATTGACCTTGCGATACAGCTCAATCCGCAACTCTTCGATCTTTGAGGCAGGCCCGCGCGCAATCAACTCCTGCATGTCGATGGGGTCCATCAGCGCCTTCTTGGCCAGCAGCATCGCTTTCTCGGCCGTGCCGCCAATGCCGATGCCCAACATGCCCGGCGGGCACCAGCCCGCACCCATCTGCGGCACCATCTTCATCACCCAGTCTGTGACTGAGTCGGACGGGTTCAACATCGCAAACTTGCTCTTCGCCTCGCTGCCGCCACCCTTCGCCGCGACGATCACGTCCACACCGTCGCCCGCAACCAGCTCCGTCACCACGCACGACGGCGTGTTGTCCTTCGTGTTCTTGCGGCTGAACGCCGGGTCCGCCAGCACCGACGCACGCAAAGGATTGTCCTTATCGCCATACGCCCGGCGAACACCCTCGTCGCACATGCCCTGAATATCCAGCGTGGCATCGGCAAACTGCACGCCCATGCCAATCTTCAGGAAAATCGTCACAATGCCGGTGTCCTGGCAGATGGGCCGGTGGCCCTCCGCGCACATACGGCTGTTGATCAGGATCTGCGCAATCGCATCCTTGGCCGCAACCGACTCCTCCAGCTCATACGCACGAGCCAGATTCCTGATGTAATCCGCCGGATGGTAGAAGCTGATGTACTGCAGCGCGTCCGCCACGCTGCTAATAAAGTCTTCCTGCTTAATCTGGGTCATCGCAGATCTATTGTATTTCCTTGGAAATACAAGGAGCGCGTGTCACGGTTCAGGCCACGTCCAAGGTGGCGAAGATCGACCGGATGTCGAGATGCAGTGGGACCCCCTGCAGTTCAAGCGTCCCCTCCGAACGTTCCAGGAAGCCACCCGCATTCATCACGAACACCACACGAGCCTGGGGGTCAACGATCCAGACCTCTGGCACACCCATCCGCAGATAGTCTTCACAACGGCGGCGCATACCCATGACCGTATCGCGCGGCGACAGTACCTCGACGCACAGGCGCGGCGCCTCGCGGATGATCTGCGTCTTCTTCCAGCCTTTGGGCAGGAGACATACGTCAGGGACGCGGAACCGGGTGGCCGAAACCTGGACCCGAGTCTCCATACTGGAGCGAAAGCCTTCAGACCGCAGGCCCTCGAGGACCTGCATGATCGCGAATTGGATATCCGCGTGATCGAATTCCCCCACGTTCCGTTCCTCCAGAACACCATCCACGTAGTCGACGTCCGGCCGGTAGACCGATCCGAGGTACTCGCCAACCGGGATGTGGGGAACCGAAACTGCCGCAGTTGCAGCCATGACTGCCTCCGTGACCACAGCCTACACCTGCCCAGTGCCTAGAATGAAGCTCTATGACACCCATCGGACAGCTTCTGGACCAGCTTCAAGCGCGCACAACCACCAGCGTCGAAATCACCGAGCGACACCTGAATGCTGCGGAAGATACGTCCGGCGAAGGCGCACGCGTCTTTACGCACATCGATGCCGACCAGGCGCTTCGCGAAGCCGCAAGGACGGACCATCTCCGCGAATCCGGCACAGACCAGCCGCTTCTGGGCCTCCCCGTCTCGGTCAAAGATCTCTTCGATGTCGCAGGCGAAGTCACCACCGCCGGCTCCGTCGTCCTTGCCAACGCAGCACCTGCGGCAAAGGACTCTTCTGTCGTCGCACGCCTCCGCGCCGCGGGGGCGGTCCTTATCGGCCGCACCAACATGACGGAGTTCGCCTACAGCGGCCTTGGCCTCAATCCGCACTACGGCACACCCGCCAATCCGTGGGATCGTGCCAACCGGCGCATCCCCGGCGGTTCGTCTTCGGGAGCTGCCGTCTCCGTCACGGACCTGATGGCCGCCGCGGCCATCGGCACCGACACCGGCGGCTCCGTCCGCATCCCCGCGGCACTCTGCGGCCTCGTCGGCTTCAAACCCACTGCCAGACGCGTCCCCATGGACGGCATCGTCCCACTCGCGCGTTCCCTCGACTCAGTCGGCCCGATCGCGCCCACGGTCGAATGCTGCGCACGGCTCGACGCGGTCCTTAGCGGCGACTTCTATCGGCCGCTCGAAACAAAGCCACTCACCCGCATGCGTTTCGGCATCCTGCAGGGCTACGTCCTCGAAGGTCTCGATGAACCAACCGCCTTCGCCTTCCAGGAGGCGCTGCTCGCCATCCAGTCAGCCGGAGCCCACACCGACCCCGTACATTTCGACGCCCTCAACCGCATCCCCGCCAGCAACCAGACCGCAGCGGCAGAGGCCTTCGCCTGGCATCGCAACCTGCTCGAATCCAGCGGTCATCGCTACGACCCGCACGTCTCCGCCCGCATCCTGCACGGCGCAGGCATGCTCGCCGCAGACTTTCTCGACCTGATGCAGGCACGCCGCGAGATCATCGCCGAAGCCGAAAATCTCTTCGCTCCCTACGACGCCATCCTGCTGCCTACAACGCCATGGATCGCGCCGCCAATCGCCGAGCTCGAAGCAAGCGATGACGCCTACTTCCACGCCAACGGAGCCATGCTGCGCAACACCAGCATCTTCAACTTTCTCGACGGCTGCGCCCTCTCCATCCCAATCCACCGGCCAGGCACAGCCCCCGTCGGACTCATGCTCGCGAACAGCGCGGGACTCGACCGCCAGGTCCTGGAAGCAGGAGCAGCAATCGAAGCCATCATGAACCAACGCTAGAAGCACCTCAAAACAGATATGCCCGGCGCGAAGCCGGGCTACCCATACCTCTCACATCAGCAAGAACTCGTGCGAAGCACGTCGAGAACGGCACGAAGTGCTATTCGACTTTTAGGTCTCGGGTTACTTCTGTCTTGGTGTCGAACGAGCTGATGACCTTCTCCGGGCTCTTCTTGTCGGCGGCCTGCGCCCACAGCTTGAAGTCGTCTTTCAGAGGCACCTGCACAAAGCGGAACTTGCCCGTCTCGTCGACAGAGACGCTCTGCAGCTTGGACGTGCGTTCATTCTTCAGGTAGACCATCGCACCCTTGATGACCTCGCCCTTGCTGTTCTGCACAACGCCCTGCACCGCACGCATCGTCGGCGGCGGCAGATACTTCTCGTTGCCGGAAACACCACCGCGACCAAGACCCCAACTGGTGCCACCGGTTGGCGGTCCCACCTGCTGCGCCATGCCTGCGCTACCTGCAACCGACAACACTACCAAACCGGCAGCCAGAGCCAGACGTACAGGGTGGCCGCAAACTATGCGAAAGGGGGTCTTCATGCAATCAAGTTTAGCGCCAATTCCAGCCGCGCACATCTAACTTTCCAGTGAGGCAGACCGTGTCCGGATTCACAGGAGCAACACGCCAGGAAAAAGACTCCCTTGGCTTCGTCGAAGTGCCCGCAGAAGCCCTCTACGGCGCGCAGACCGCCCGCGCCATCGTCAACTTCCCGATCAGCGGCCTGCGAGCCAGCCCCTTCCTCATCCGCGCCATCGTGATGGTCAAATACGCCGCCGCCAAGGCAAACGGCGATCTCGGCCTCATCACACGCCCGCAGGCCGACGCCATTATGAAGGCCGCGCAGGAGATCCTCGACGGCCAGCACCTTGACCAGTTCGTCGTCGACGTATTTCAGGCCGGCGCCGGTGTCAGCTTCCACATGAACACCAACGAAGTCCTCGCCAACCGCGCCTCGCAGATTCTCGGCGGCACCCTCGGCGAGTACCAGCACGTCCACCCAAACGACCACGTCAACTACGGGCAGAGCACCAACGACGTCTTCCCCACCGCCATGCGTCTCTCCGCCTCGCTCGCCCTGCAGCAGCTCGACCCCGTGCTGCACTCGCTGGCGAAGGGCCTTGAAGGCAAGGCGAAAGAGTTCGACGGCATTCTGAAGTCCGGCCGCACCCACATGCAGGACGCGGTCCCCATCCGCCTCGGCCAGGAGTTCGCCGCCTATACCGTCACCATCTGCCGCGCGAAGGACAATCTGCAATACGCCGACTCAACGCTGTGGGAGGTAGGCCTCGGCGGATCGGCCGTCGGCACCGGCATCAACACGCATCCCGAGTATCGAGAACTGGCCATCCACTATCTGAAACAGATCAGCCACGTGCCCGTCTGGCCCGCCGACGATATGCGTTACGCCATGCAGTCCTGCGCGCCCATGGCCACAGTCTCCAGCGCACTCCGCACCCTCGCGCTCGAAGTCATCCGCATCTCCAACGACCTCCGCCTGCTCTCCTCCGGCCCCAACACCGGCTTCCGCGAGATCGACCTTCCCGGCCTGCAGCCCGGCTCCTCCATCATGCCCGGCAAGGTCAATCCGGTCCTGCCCGAACTCGCAGCCATGGTCGGCTTCCAGGTCATCGGCAACGACGCTGCAGTCGCCATGGCCGTCCAGGGCGGCCAGCTTGAACTCAACGTGATGATGCCCACCATGGCTCACAACGTTCTGCAGTCCATCACCATCCTCACCAACAGTCTGCGCGAGCTAGACCACCGCTGCATCCGCGGCATCACCGCCAATGCCGACCGCTGCGCCTTCTACGCGCAATCCACCGTCTCGCTCGCCACCGCACTCAATCCCTACATCGGCTACGCCCGCGCCGCCCAGGTCGTGAAAGAGTCCATCGCCACCGGCAGGTCCATCATCGACATCGTGCGCGAAGAAAAGCTCCTCACCGAAGACCAGATCGCAACCATCCTCGACGCTCGTGCCATGACCGAACCGCGCCCGAAAGAAGCCTGACCGCAACAGAAAAGGGCCTCGCATCAGCGAGGCCCTTTCCTAAATTCCCAGCAACCTTACTTCTGCCGTCCGAACCGGTACACCAGGCCCACATTGACGCCCAGGTTGTTCTGAACGGTGTTGCCAAAGGTCGTGCCCAGGTACGTCGGCTGCACGCGCAGGGCAAAGTTGTTGTAGATGTTGTAGTCCATCATCGCGCTCACTGAGAACGCAACCTTCGCGTTTGAATCGGGCCACATGCCCAGATCCTCAGACTTCAGGCCCTTGGCATCGCCGCCAAACTTGCTCAGCGCAACGCCCACGCCCGCCGTCGCGCTCAACGAGTACTTCTCGCGCGTCATGAAGCGGTACTGCGGACCAGCCGTCAGCGTGTATTCGCTGACCTGCGGGCTGAACACACCGTTCTTCACCTGCAGGTTGTTGATCTTCGCGTCGCCGTACATGCCGCGAACATCCACCGCCACCGACAACGTCGGGCTCAGGTTGTAGGTCGGCGTCACGAAAAAGTTGATCTGGTTGATCCGCTGCTGGTCTTGGCCCGTGCGGAAACGCAGGAAGCCGCCGCCGCCGGCGATTTCCCAGCGGTGCGTGTAGGCATCCTCAATGTTCCGCTGGATGCGCGCCCGGCGATTCGCGTTCACGCGACGGCTGCGGCCGGGTGCGGGCGTGCCATTGGGCGCGGCCTGGGCAAAGGCTGCGGTGCTGACGAAGAAAAGTGCGGCAGTGGCCAAAAGCGCGCGCGGCGCAGGTTCGGTGAAACGGAACATCAACCAATACTCCTCAAGTGGCCCGCGGGCTTGGTACGTTGATTCCAGTGCGTTCTGTTTAGACGCAGGCGCCAACGCTTTCTGCGCGGGCATCGGTCCCGCCAGACCACAAACCCCATTAGAACATCCGGGCGCGGCAGGTGCACGCTTCTGCGCCCGAACGAAGACAGAGGAATCACTTGGCAAAGCAGACCAGACCACCGGCAAGAGGTGCGCGACGCAGCAACAACAGCGGCGGCGCGGGCAAATTGCTGCTCGGCATGGTCATCGGCGCAGTCCTGACACTCGCCTGCATCGCCGCCTACATGCGCTTCGGCAACCCGCCCGTCGGCACCACCGACGCCAATGCCCTCTGGGAGCCGCTCGTCGCCTCCGTCCCGCTGAACGCGCGAGCACACGCCGAGGCGAAGTCCGCACCGTTCCCCGCCGATGAGGATGTCTTCGAAGGCGCCGCGCACACCTACCATGCACAGTGCGCCAACTGCCACGGCGCACCCGGCCACGACGCCCCGCTCGGCCGCTCCATGGTCCCGCACGCACCGCAATTCTTCGCACCGCGCGACGCCCACACGACTGCCGCACAGTCCCCCGGCGAACTCTACTGGAAGACCGCGCACGGAGCCCGCCGCAGTGGCATGCCCGCCTACGCCAAAACCCTCACCGACACCCAGCTCTGGCAGCTCGCCCTGCTGCTCCACAGCACCCGCGACGAACTACCCGACCCGGTCCGCCGCATCCTCACCGAAGGCATCCCGGCCCCGCAACCAACCGTAGTCAAACCCTGACGCACATCGACTCGCACGCGTCTGGCGGACTGAGGCGCCCATCTAGCCCACTGAGGCGACCTGTCTAGCCCACTGAGCCGGCGCGTCCAGCGGACTGAAGGTCCGCGACTTCCTAGCCCAGGGCGCAGCCCTGGGTTGGCGAACGCAGAAAGATCCCGCGGGCTGAAGGCACGCGACAAAATCTCTCAGCGAAGACGCAAACACGCGCAAGAGAACGAAAGGCCCGCCCCATCTCCCAGGCGGGCCCACAATCCCTACCGCAGCGAATAAGTAAGCCCAGTCGAAAAGGTAAAACTATTCTTCTGATACCCAGACGTCGGGTTATTGATGAAGCTGTCCGTCGCGGTCACATTCATCCCCAGACGCCGAAAGACGGGCGCCAGCAGCGTCGTCGTCCCGTTCGCCGAATACGCATTCAGGTTGTTCCACGCAGGCAGGATCGCCGCCTGCTCCGTGAACGTCATCTTCAGCGGTAGCGTCCGGCGATAGCTCTCCGTAAACGTCGATCCGATCAGGTTCTGATTGATCGACCGATCGAAGAACTGCTGCTTCTCGTAATGCACATCGGCCTTCAGATCCAACTGCTGCACGGCGGTGTTGAATGCCGTCCATCCAAAGCCGCCACCGTAGATCTGCTGAAGATCCATGCTCTGCGAGTAGTTGTGATCGAACGATGTCGCTGCCAGCACATAAAACGTCTTCGTGAAGTACTCATCACGCTCTGCGTCTGCATGCATGATGCTGGTCTTCGACTGGGCATCGGTCGTCGTCCCCGCCAGCGCAGCCGGCGTTGTCAGAACGCCATAGTTCTCCTGAAAGTTCAGGATCGTCTTATTGCGCGCGCGGAAGAACGTCAGCACCGGCACCTGCCGTATCAGCGAAAATCCACCGGCGAGCGAACCGCCATGGATCGTCGACTGCGAGAAGGTCGTTCCCAGATTGACCGTCCCGCCCCAGCCCTGCCACGGACTCACCGTGTGTGCCAGGTCGCGCTCAAAGGTCTGCGCGTCGATCAGGTAAGCAACATCCTTCACGGGCACGCTCGCGCCGGTGTTCCCGTCATTCGTCACCACGGACACATCGGTGCCGTTCATCACAATCTTCCCGGGCACCACCTTTTGCGATACCGCAACCGGATCATTGTGTTTTAGAACAGCAAACGCACCCTGCGTCCGCAGTTCCTTGATCTTCGAAAGAGGTACCGTGATCTCGCCGGTCATGTCGCTTTTGAATACCACGTTGTCGCCGGCGCTCCGCTGCAGCGTCCCACTCAGCTGGTCACCGTTGGTGAACACCAGCACATCCTTCGCGGGCGGCGGTGCCTCCGTTGTCGCCTGTGCGACAGCCATCGTAGTGCCGCCAGACAGCACCGCGAGAAAAACTGCGCACACAACACTCCGCCGCAAAACTTCGTCTCCAAAAAACATCTTGTTACCCATGGTAGGTAGCATAGCTGGGGGACCTCCCAAATCCTTCTATAACGCCATGGCACTCGTCAGCACAATCATCGGCCAGTTCCCGCAGATCGTCGAGCGGATTCCGCTGCCCCCGCGCGCCATCATCTCGCAGGTCTTCTTCCACTACTTCGAGATCGCGGCCATCTCTCTCGGCGCACTTGGTGGAGCGTTATCCCTGCGCCGCGATCGCAGTTCGACCTACGATGTCATCGGTCTTCTCGGGCTTGGCTTGCTCAGTGGCGTGGGCGGCGGCATTATCCGCGATGTGCTCCTCGGCGACGGTCCACCGCTGGCCCTGCAACATCCCTCTTACCTCGCCTACGCGCTCTGTGGCGCCACCATCGCCATCGTCTTCGGCCATACGGTCGGGCCCCGCATGCTGGCATTCATGAACATCGTCGACGCGCTTGCGCTCGGACTCTTCACTGTCGCCGGCAGCACTCGAGCCATGAACGCAGGACTGGGCTTCCTGCCCTGCCTCATGCTCGGCGTCGCCACCGCCGTCGGTGGCGGATCGCTGCGCGATCTCTTCAGCGGCCGCTCGCCAGCCATCTTTCAGGAGGGCGAACTCTACGCTCTCGTCGCCACCTTCTCCGCAGCAGCTTTCCTGGGCGTGCAGCGTATCGGTGTCCCGGTCAATCGCGCCGCAGGCATCGGGACACTCGTCGGTTTCGGCCTGCGACTCCTCGCCATTCGTTACGGCTGGCGCACCCGCGCCGTGCGCATTCTCGAATAAGCTTCCACATCGAAGAGAAAACGTTTTCACGGCTTTCTAAGAAAAGCGAAGCTCCCCGGAAATTCCGGGTAGAAGACGCTTGCCAACCGTTGTTTTGTGCGCTTACTATTCGCTTCGTTCAGGGTATGACAGCAATCGCCTGGAACTCCCCAGGACCGGGATGGTCCTACGTATGTGCGGCCGACCCGCACAACGTGTTGTGCATTTGGGAGAGTTACGCAGATGTCGTGGTACGCATATTGCATCGCGGAAAGGTCATCCTTTCCAGAGCTTCTTCGCCACCGTCGCCCCATGCCGCTCACGGGGATATCCGGACTATTCGGCAACCAGACCTTTGTCTTCCCCGCCAGTGACCTCGCTGTAGTCGTATCCGAGCACACCCACGAAGATAACGCCCGCATGGATCAGCAGGCACAGCGCGATCATGCGCGCGTCATCGCTGAGTGTTTCCGTCACTCCACCGTTCTCCCCTTCCGTTTCGGCACACACTTCGACGACGACGACGCCCTCCGCCGCTCTGTCCGCTCAAACCACCGCCACTTCATCCATAACGTGGAAAGACTGCGCGGCAAGGCCGAAATGCACCTCAAAGTTCTCGTTGACGACACCTGCCCGGAGACACACAAAGTCCTCTCCGGCACCGTCGGCAAGGAATACCTCGCAAGCCTCCGCGAAAACGCCAGCGCCCAGCGCGAACGTCAGAGCAAGGCACGCGCCCTGCAGCTCCAGATGCACCGCATGTTCCTGCCCGACGCCGAAGAAGTCACCTGCAAGCGCGCCGGCGAAGGCAAGATGCTCCTTGACATCGCACACCTCGTCGATCGCAAGCACGTCGAGCGCTACCAGAATAAGTACACGTCAGCCACCGACCTCCTAAAGGACTGCCAGATGCAGCTCTCAGGCCCCTGGCCGCCCTACCACTTTGTGCAAAGGCAACAGCCCGCGCACCACCCCACCAACTAAATCTAGTTGGTCCTTAGCAACAGAGAAGCCCGCTCAAACGAGCGGGCTTTTCTGTTTCCACGAATCAACACGCCTTCGGAGAGCGGCCTCTGCTGTGCCTAACTACAACATCCGCCCTGCCGCATCCGCAATCACAGCATCCTTCGTCGCCCTGCTCCATCCCACCCGCACATCCTTCACATGCCGCAGATCAAACGCGTTCGGCGTGGGCGCGGTTACCGCGAAGAAGTCCGCTCGGGTCACGTCCTCCAGGACAAACGAAGGCCGCGCATCGTTCGACATGGGCTGGATCTCTACATGACTCATCTCAAGATGGCGCACATGCCGCAGGAAGAAACCACCCGCAGGCATCGGCCCAAACATCGCCGGATCGGGATACTTCTCGACCTCTTCCGGCGGCATGATCCTTGCCTTCTCGGCGGAAGCGCCACCCTTGTGCTGCATGTAGAAGTTACTGATCTTGATATCTTCGATCGGGAAATCGGGAATACCCGACAGGATGTTACACAGCGTCGCGTCCGAGTTATACGAGGTGATGTTCTGCACCACGATGCGGCGCAGCGTTCCCACCTTCGTCTCGGGCTTGGGACCGCGCAGACGAGCGCCCAGACGGAAGAACAACGGCCCGGAGATCAGATCGCGCATCGTGATGTTGCTGATGGCAATGTCCTCACACAGCGCGCCATCCTCGCTCTCGAGCGAGAGGCTGTTGCAGCCGTCGAAGACGCAGTTACTGATACTGATGTTCTTGAAGCCGCCATTCGACTCTGTGCCGCACTTGATTCGGCCGGTGCGATAGACCATCGGCGCATCTGCCGCAAAATGCTTGTAGGTTCCATCCAGCACGGTGCCCAGCATGTAATTGCCGCTGACCGTGCAGCCCGTAATCGTGACATTCTCCGTCGCCCGCGCGTAACCCAGCGCATAACTCGACTTCGGACAGATACCGTCATCCCACGGCGAATTCACCGTGCAGTTCGACACGTGCACGTTCTTGCAACAGTCGATATCCATGCCGTCACGATCCGTGTCGATCAGCAGCCCATCAATCACCAGGTTATCGACGCCCGTCAGGAGCAGGCCGAAGTGTCCGCCCTTCAGCAGACGGAACTCCTTGAACGTAACGTTGCGGCAGTTCTTCATCGCAATCGCCTTGTTGCCCACGCCCGCCTGCTCCGCGCGGTACACCGGATAGTCCCCGCGAGGTGCGCGGGCCGCACCATAGGAAAGGCCCTTGCCATAGATCAGCCCCGGCCCGGTGATCGAGACATTCTCAATCCCCTCGCCCCAGATCAGCGAGTTGTGCCAGTGGTTATGTCCGTAGTCCTGATAGGCGTCGTAGCTCGTCACCGGCTCGGCCGCGTCATAGACGCCGCCCATCTGCCCGGTAGTCTCGCCGGGCTTCGGCGACTCCGCCGCCAGGATCACCGCGCCCTGCGACAGGTACAGATGCACATTGCTCTTCAGCCGAATCGAGAAACAAAGGTACGTCCCGGCCGGGAAGACCACCGTGCCGCCACCCGCAGCGCTGGCCGCAGCAATCGCCGCGTTAACACCAGGCGTGTCCAGCGACTTCCCGGTTCCCGTCGCACCGTAGGTCCGCACGTCGAAGAACATCGGCGAGGCCACCGGCGGCGCCCCCGAAGTCTGCCCGGTAGCGAGACTTGGAATGAAGGCTGCAAGGGCGAGCGGGGAGAATTTCAGGAGGTCGCGACGCTGGTTGTTCATAGCGCGAGAATCGTAGCAGAATCAGGCACTGAATCGATTCAACTGCGCGCGGGAACGGCGCTATTCGTCCTCTTCCAGCACCAGTGCTTCCGCCTCGCGCTGCTCGCCGCGGCCGCGCTGCAACAGCACTTCCACGCGTCCTTCCGCCGCCTCCAGCTCCTTCTTGCAGGCATCCGAAAGCTTAACGCCCTGCTCAAAAAGCGCAAGCGATTCTTCAAGCGCCAGATCACCCTTTTCCAGGCGTTCCACCACTGTTTCCAACGTCTTCAACTGTTCTTCAAAGGTAGCCATCGTCGTCCCTGATCTTACGCGCTACAGCATCGCTTCCAGCACTTCCGCAGCAGCGGCATAGCGCGCGAACGGCGCACTCACCTGCACACCCTGCACCATCCCCTGCGCCTCCGCCAACATCTCCTGCGCAATGCGAATTCCCTCAGCACGCGAATGCTCCGGCGATGCAGCGTTTGCAGCCATCCGCGACAGAATCTCGTCCGGCATGCTCACCTTCAAATCGTTCTTCATGAACTCCGCATTCTTCACACTGGTAAGCGGCCAGATGCCCGCAACAATGGGAATGCGGAAGCCTTCGATGCGCTTCAGAAAGGTCTCCAGCAGGCGCATGTCGAAGACCGGCTGTGTGATGCCAAACTCCGCACCAGCCTCAACCTTTGCCGCAAAGCGCCGCACCTCAGCGTCCAGATCCGGAACGCCCGGATTGGCCGCAACGGCAATGACAAAGCCCGTGCTTGAGCCGATGGATGCGCCACCAATATCGAGCCCGTGATTCATATCCCGCACGATGCGCGTCAGTCCCACGGCATCGACATCGAAGACCGCCGTTGCATCCGGGTAGCTGCCCATCTTCGGCGGATCGCCCGTCAGGCAAAGAATGTTGCGCAATCCAAGGGACGACGCGCCCAGCAGATCGCTCTGAATGCCAAGCAGATTCCGATCGCGGCACGTGTAGTGAATGACCGCCTCAATGCCGACCTTCTGCTCGATCTGCAGGCACATGCTGCCCGCGCTCATGCGAGTGCTCGCACGCGGGCTGTCGGGAACATTGATCGCGTGCACGCCCAGCTGCTTCAGCATCCGCGCGCCTTCGAGTTCACGCGTTGCGTCGATGCCCTTCGGCGGCACAATCTCCACCATGCTGACAAACTCACCGCGCGCAATTCGTGCACCGATCAGCGAACGCTCTGCAAGCGGCGGCGGCGCAATCTCGCTTGCCGTTGGCTTCGCACCAGCAGACAGCACACCCTCCGCCTGGGCCTGGATCGCCTTCACGCTGGAGCGCATGGCTTTGATATGTTTCGGCGTCGTACCGCAGCAGCCACCGATCAGGGTTGCGCCCAGGCGCATCGCCTTCCGCGCAAAGCTGGCGAGGTACTCCGGCGACGAAAGATAGATGCTGCGGCCGTCCACGCAGTTCGGCAGACCAGCATTCGGCATCGCTGCAATCGGTAACTTCGTTACTTTGCGCATGCGTTCGATCGTGTCCAGCACCTGCATCGGCCCATCGCTGCAGTTGCAGCCGACGGCCCGCGCGCCCCACTCCTCAAACAGACGTGCAGCGTCCTCCGGCGACGTCCCATCCGCGACGATGCCGGCATCCGTAACGGTCACCATCGCGATCACCGGCAGATCCGGCGCGGCATCGCGTGCCGCCTGGATCGCCGCCTTCGCCTGCGCCATCGACGTCACCGTCTCCACGACAAACAAGTCGACACCCGCAGCCACCAGCGCATCGACCTGCTCACGGTAGGCGGCCAGCATCATCGCCGGATCCGCGTCTTTCTTGTCGAATCCGAGCGAGCCCAGCGCACCCGCTACAAAGGCCTGATGCGCATGCTTCTCCCGAACGCCATCCACGGCGGCGCGTGCGATGCGGACCGCCGCGGTGTTGATCTCCGCAACCTTGCCCTCCAGCCCGAAGCGCTTCAAACGGACGGCGTTGGCGCCGAAGGTGTTGGTCTCGATCACCTCTGCACCCGCTACGAGGTATTCCTCGTGCAGATCCCGCACCATCTGCGGGTCAGTCAGGTTCAGTTCATCGAAGCAGCGGTTGATGAAGATGCCGCGCGCGTAAAACATTGTGCCCATCGCACCGTCACACAGGACGGGTGCAGGACCGAAGAGTCGTTCTACATCATGGGTCTGGGGCTGTGTTTTGGTCTCGGACATGTCTGGTCGCTATCCTTCATCCTACTGCGTCATACACATGTTCCCCATCGGCTCCGGTCTGCTTTGGTATACTTCGGCAGGGCGCGGCAAGGGAGAATTCCCGCAGCACCGTTGAGGTTTCCGTTGAAAAGTGTTTCCGTTGCGCGGTCTGCAACCGCCCTTCTATTTGCTACCGCTGTCACATTGCTGACGGGTTGTGGATACCGCCCTTACAAGACCACTGAGAATCAGTTCGCCGGCCGGCCTGTTCCGCCCTCGAGACTGACCCAGCGCGTGATGGTCGCTATCTCTCAAAACAGTGCGCTCTCCGGCGCGCTGCAGATTCTTGACGCCAAGCGCGACATCCGTTCAAACGTCTACGTGGCGAACAGCACCACGACGATCTCGGCGTTTAGCGGCCAGGCGCAGTCGATCATTAACTACCCAGAGCAGACTCGCGGCTTCGTCTACAGCAGCGACGGCAATGTCAACACCATCAACTACTCCACGGAAGCTGGCCTTGGGCCGACGACCACGAGTACGGGTGTGGTGTCGTCGTACTTCGTTCCGCTGGACACCCAGTCGGTCTACACGGCGACAGAGCGCACCGGCACGGTGAACATCTCCACGCCCGCGACTGCCTCTGCCACGGTCAATTCGATCAATACAAACCTCAGCTTTGCTGTCCCGAGCGTCTATCGCATCGTCGCGAATCCTTCACATACCGTGATCTTGATGATGCTGCGGAACTCCAACATGGTCTATCGCCTGTTGCAGTTGAACGCCGACCAGGTGGCGCCGCCGAATGCGCTGACCTGTCAGCCCGTGAACAAGCCCACCTACTGCGTGGTCCCTGTAGGCGCCACGCAGAGCGACGGCAGTGTTCGTGAGCCCTCGTTCCACCGCCCGGTCAACGCCTACTTCTCGCCCGATGGCACACAGGTCTACTTTCTGAGCTGCGGTCGTGAGTGCGGCGGAACTGCCGCCACGGGTGACGACGTCCCCGGCGTAAACTTCGCCAACCTCGCCAACCTGCGCGTCGACTATTACCCGCCCAGCGCCGCATACACCTCGCCGGTTGTCAGCACGACGAACGTACCCGGCGGTGTGACCGCTGCGCTCTCGGACGGCAACACGCTGTATGTCGCAGGCCAGTCGCTGCAATCGGATGGTTTTTTCGCCGGCAATCTGTCGGTCATTCCGCTGTCGACCAAGACGGTCTCACAGACCTTCTCGATCTCCGACGGTGAGCACACCAAGATGCTCTTCGCCGATAACAACACGCTCTGGATCGGCTCCAACAACTGTGCCAGCGGTGAGCGTTATCACCTGGGACAGAACTACAACTGCCTGACCCGCTACGACATCACGAATAGGGCTGCCGCCATCGTGCCGGCCGTAACGCCCAACGGCGCCACTCGTGTTCCCTATCCCAACGAGAACCTGGACCAGTACTACTACGGCAGCCTGACTGGCCTGTGCTGGGTCGAGAGCCTGAACAAGGTCTACACGGCCTACGGCGGTCAGGTCCATGCCTTCAACACCGTCGATGGCTCCGAGATCGACAACACCAACATCACAGTCCAGGGCACGGCGAACGACGTTGCATACATTGACGCATCGACCAACGTTGCCAACTAAGAACTGCTGTCGCTTCAAAGAAGAGCCGCCCATCCGGGCGGCTCTTCTCATTTGGAATTTGCGGTCGGCTCTTCAGCGGCGGGTTTAGTCTTGCGGAGGTGCAACATCTTGGTCGCTGATATCTCCGGGCGGAGCGGTGACATTCTGGCGATGAGCCACGCCTCAGCATCGCTGCCCAGAGCGTCCTCGCGCAGTTCGAAGACAGGCTTCCCCTGATAGACCGCCGGCGCGATCCCCTGCCATTTTGCTCTCTTCAGATCTGTGCCATTCGGCACAAACAGAGCATCTGCTCGATCCAGATATCGCAGCGCCGACGGCTTGAAGTCGGCGACCGTTGGATCCAGCACCGCAAGGTAGAGATCGGGCCGAAGGAACCGCAGGATGCTGTTGGACTCCACCAGCATGTTCTCCGCCTTTGCAATCTCCTTACGCAGGCGCGGCATTGCTTCGCTCAAGGAACCTGCCGCCAGGTCGCCCTGTTGCGTGCGCACCCACAGGACACGCACAGCGCCGGCAACCAGCATGCGAGAGGTGTCCGTACCGCTGATGCGGCTTCGCTCCTCGCTGAACGCAATCGAGTGGTCAGCGGTCGCGCAATCGCACGCTTCACCATTGGCAGAGCAGACACCATGGCCGTACTGCGTGATCTTCATAGCAGTCCAGCGCATCTCTGGGAACGCGCCGAGAACCTGAGTCGACAGCGTCGTCTTGCCGATGTTCCGCGTGTGTCCACCGACGACGACCAGCATCTCTAGTTTCCTCGGCTAAGCCGCGCAAGATCGCGCAGGTACTGCTTCAGCGGACGCGCCGGCCGGCCCCAGAAGACCTGGCCCGCACCATAGAGCTTCTTATTGCTGAGCACTCCAGCACCGCCGCCCAGTATGACGCCGGGTCCGACGATCGCATGCTCTCCCATACCAACCTGACCGCCAAGAATCGCGCCATCTTCCACGACGCTGGACCCGCTGATGCCCGTCTGCGCCGCGATGATGACATTGCGGCCCAGACGAACGTTGTGGCCGATGTGGACCAGGTTGTCAATCTTCGTGCCCGCGCCGATGCGTGTTTCACCCAGCGCCCCGCGGTCGATGGTGCTGTTCGCACCAATCTCAACATCGTCCTCGATGACCAGGGCGCCCTGCTGCGGAAAGAGGAGATAGCTACCATCGGGCCGACGCGCATAGCCGAAGCCGCGCGCCCCCAGCACGACGCCAGCCTGCACCTGCACGCGCTCGCCAAGTACGACGCCGTCCTCGATCACAACGCGCGCTCCAATGCGACTCTCGCGGCCGACGCACACGCCCCGCCCAATTACCGACCCCGGACCAATCGACACACCTTCCGCGATGGTTGCCGTGTCTGCGACGCTCGCTGTCGGATCGATCTCCGCAACCTCTCGCGGGCGCAATCGATCTGCCACGATCGCAAAGGCAAGGCGCGCATCCGGAACTCGCAGCATGCGCGAATTGTTCTTATCCGCGGCAATCTTCGTATTCACCAGCACCAAGCCAGCGGTCGACGCCAGCGCGTCCGTCAGTGCAGCAGCTGATGTCGCGAAGACAACGGCGTCAGGCCCGGCAGACTCCGGCGCGGCGACACGCTCAATCTCAGCGTCGGCGACACCTTCGGCTGGAACGTCAAGCCACTCCGCGATCTCGTGTGTCTTCGCCATTGCTACCGTGTCTCCGTCGAAATGCCAAGCATCTTGTCGTCCGTGTCCGCCTTCGCAGGCCCAACATTTGCGGCCCGACCATAGATGGGCGGTTCGCCCGGCGGCCGTGTCTTCCAGCGGCGATGCAGCCACAGCCACTGCTCCGGGAAGCGCCGAATGTAGGCCTCGGTGGTCGCTACAAAGAGAGCTGTATTTGCAAGCGCGTCCGCTTCATTGTCCGCCGTGTGCTGTAGCTTGAGTTCCTCACCAAAGTGAAGCACGTAGCGATTTTCTTCCTCAGACCACAGAAGAAAACCGGGTACAACAGCCGCCCCCGTCTTACGGGCGACCCGCGCGAGGCCGCTGGCCGTGCAGGCCGGCACGCCGAAGAAGGGCACAAACACGCCTTGCGGCGGCGTCATGTTGGTGTCCATCAGGATGCCCACCGTCTCGCCCTTGTGCATGGCGCTGATCAGGCCGCGGGCAAAGTCATCTTTATGCAGAACGCGGTTGCCATGCTGGCAGCGGATCGCGTTCACCATGTTGTCCACCAGTGGATTATCCAACCGACGGATCACCATCCCCATCGGATGTCCCAGCAGCGAGTGCACGAAGCTGGAGAGCTCCCAAGCTCCGAGGTGGCCGGTCAGTACCAGGACGCCTTTGCCACGCGCCTCGGCCGCCAGGAAGTTTTCCAGGCCTTCATAGCGCATGACGTGCTCGCGAACGAATTCCGGGGTGTACTTCGACATCTGGCAGAACTCCGCCAACTGCCAGCCCAACGACCGAAACGTCCCACGCAGCACAGCGCTTCGTTCCGCCGGAGACAGCTTCGGAAAGGCCAACTGGAGGTTACGATCACCCGTGCCCGAAAGCCGTCCTGCAAGAGCACCCGCTGCTCCGCCAATCGCTGCACCCAACGAACGAGCCAGACCGCGAGGGAGGAAACGCAACAGCGAGACGGCGCCCAGCACGGCTGCATATTCCAGACGCTGGCGTGCGGTCACGGTTTTTCCCGTCGATGATTGCGTCAGGCTCAAGGCTCCAGTGTAATTCGTCAGCAATAGCAAAGGGCCCCGCGAACGGGGCCCTCCAATGCTCGGTCCGTCACAACCTACTGGCGGCTTGAAACGAAGTACTTTGCCACGGTGCCAACGAACGGCTTCGCATCAGGCGGAGTCGGTACGTTACCGGCCAGAACCGTGCGGAACGGCAGAGCCGAACCGTAGAAGGTGCGCGTATCGTCCTGGTTCTGCGAGAGAACAGTTCCGTCCAGATCGATACCGGCGAACAGGCCCTTCGAACGCGAGTAGGTGAGGAACTCAGCATTCAGCTTCCAGTCGGTACCAGCCTGTGCGTTGCGGCCAACTGGGCCGGCCGAAGCAGCAGCGTCGCCGCCAATCTTGAACTTGTTCTTCAGCATGTGCTGCAGACCGTTCTGGTTCATCGCAACGAGTACCAGGTCCGTGGACTGTCCACCAATCTGGAAGCCGAAGCTTCCGCCGGCGAGCTGCACGAACACAGGTGCGCTCCAGCCATGACCGGTGCGGCACGTCGCCACACCCTGACCGTACTGTGCGCCGACAACGAATGCGCCCTTCTTGAAGGCCGGGATCACGACGACACAGTTTGCGCCACTAAGAATCTGGCTGGGGATCGACTTGTCAGGCGTACCCATGATTTCGTGCAAAATGTTCTGCGAATCGGTCAGGCGCTCATCGAGCTTTGCCTTGTCGGCAGCCATGGCAGGGAGTGCGGTCGCTACAAGCGTCAACGCACACAGTGCAGCTTTGATACGGTTCATCGTCATCACCTTTTCTGCGGCACCTTCAGGCAGGCGCACACATCACTTCCTCAGATGGAAGTGAGGCGGGTCAAGTTGTATGCGATCGAAATCGCTCCAACAGCAACGAACAAATTGGTCTGCTGGAAACCAGACATAACAAAAAAATGGGGGCTGCAGTTTGGGTTCTCACCCTCGCCGACAGCCCCTCTTCTCCCAGGTCTGTGTTACGTAGGTATACGATGCGGTGTCCGGAAGTAACGTGCAAGTTACGGAGGTCTGTGGACTGACAGCGGCACCGAAGTCCCATTTCGCGTCACTGGAACGCGTTCCTATTCTTCCAGCGCGAAGCACTCCCATCCGCAGTCCGCGTCGCGACGGCGGTCGAAGTGAAAACGCAGCTCCCGCTCACTGCGGACTGCGATGCCGTTGCGAAGAGCTTGATGAAAGACCCAGCGCTCTACGGTAGCGACGACCAGATCATCGATCTGCGCTCCCATTCCGCGGCGCGCGTGTACCTGGGCTACGTGCCCGGTATCGTCAATCTCGACGTCGACAATCACGTCTCCCGTTACCCCTGCGCCGGATAGATCCGGCTTTTGACCCGGGAATGCCTGTACGTACAACAGACTGACGGTCCCGCTTCCAAGCGCATCGTTTCCCTGCACCGTCGGCGCTGCGTTCGCATCCTGGGGCATGGCGGGAGTAGGAGTCGTCTTCGGATATTGAGAGTGAGTCGTCACGCGATGAGGAACTGGCGGAGCCGGCTTGCCGGGGTTGTAGGTCACCATGACATGCTGCCCGGTACTTGTGCCCGCAGGTTTAAGACGCGGAGCACTCAGCCACCAGGCATTCACCAGCACGAACACCGCACCCAGGTGGAGAAGAGCGGATAACGTCTTCGGAAAGGAAGTGATCGTCCACTGCCTGCCACTCGAACGCATCCACGCAGCCGTGCCCGGGACAGCAGGACGTTGGGTATCGGTGACGCGTGGCATGCGGCCCATCCTATCCCAACGGCACAAGACAACGCTGCTCGCCTGCGATTGCGGCGGTTGAGTAGACTGCTCCGCATGAGATCGTCTCTACTTCTTGTCGCGCTGGCTCTGCCGCCAGCCTTGCTTTCGCAACAATCAACCCACAGTACCCGTGGGGCGGCCACCACCACGCTTCCTGCGTTCTCCGGCACCTGGGTGCTGAACCCCACGCGCAGCAAGGTGGTTCAACGTTCGAATGGTGAGAGCCGCGCCATCATTCAGTACGACGGCAAGACCTGGCACCACATCCACACGCATCAGGCAGACGAAGAGGGTAAGCCGGACGCGTGGCAGACCACGCTCATCGTCGACTCACCCACACCGCACGTCGTGCAGGGTGAGGACATCACCTTCCGCTCACGCATTCAGCGCGTCGGCACCGCCATGTTGCTGACGGAGACCGGCACCACACTGAATGGTCAGAAGACCACAAACAGTGTGCGCTACACGCTGGAAGATGGCGGCAAGACGCTGGTGGAAACGGAGACAGCCGTGGGTCCGCTGGGCAAGCAGGTCAATATCTACGTCCTGGAGCGTGAGGGCTCCGGTGCCACCGGCGAGCATGACAAGAAGGTCGACTAGGTTGCGGATCCGCCGTCGATCTGCATCTCGATGGCGCGAACGGTTAGCGCAACCCGGTTCGCAACGCCGAACTTCTGAAGCAGCCGGCCCACATGCGATTTCACCGTCTTCGTCTCAACGCCCAGTGTTGAGGCGATCTCGCGATTGGCGCGACCGTCAATCAAGAGGTCAATCACCTCGCGTTCGCGTGGTGTCAGCTTAATATCCGGCGGTCGCGGTTCATCCGGCGCAATTGTGTCGATCAGGCTGGCTAAAACCTTCCGCGGCGCCCAGATGGAACCGTCCGCAACTACTTCTACAGCCATCGTGATCTCACGCGGGCTGGCCGTGTACTGCAGATAGCCCTTGGCGCCACCCGCCACGACACGCTGAATGAACGATGGATCGGTGCGGCTGCCGAGAACGATCAGCCGCAGGCCCGGCCTCGCACGCCGGAAGGCAGCCATCATCGGGAACAGGTCTTCCTCGCGCGTGTCGATCAGGACCATCGACAGGTCACCCTCGCGAAGAGTATCTGGCGCGGTCAGTTGCAACAGTTCACAATTTTCGGACAGCAGCGCACGCAACCCCTCAACGCGGAGTGGATCGCTTGACAACACGCCCACACGAAGTCGCGTCCTCGTCTTTTCTGCCGTTGCGTTCATGCGCCCCTAAAGTTTCGGCAGGACGATTCCCTGCTGCTTTTGATATTTGCCGTTACGGTCAGCGTAACTGGTCTCGCACACTTCGTCCGACTGGAAAAACAGAATCTGGCACAGGCCTTCATTGGCATAAATCTTCGCAGGCAGCGGCGTTGTGTTTGAGATCTCCAGCGTAACGAAACCCTCCCACTCTGGCTCAAACGGGGTCACGTTCACGATGATGCCGCAACGCGCGTAGGTGCTTTTTCCAACGCAGATCGTCAGCACATCGCGCGGAATGCGAAAGTACTCGATCGATCGCGCCAGTGCAAATGAATTCGGAGGGACGATGACGCTCTCTGCTTCCACGCTGACGAACGAGCGCTCATCAAACGCCTTCGGATCAATGATGGCGCTGTTTACATTGGTGAAGATCTTGAACTCACGCGAGACGCGAAGGTCATATCCGTAGGACGACAGACCATACGAGATGCAGCCTGCGCTTACCTGCTTCTCACTGAACGGTTCGATCATGCCGTGCTTGACGGCTTGTTCGCGGATCCACTTATCGGCCTTGATCGACATGCAACTCCCTGCCACTAATACACGCGTGGCGTATGCTTTTCGTTTCGTGTCATCTTACGACAACTACAGCTTCCATCTTCCCACGTGGAACTCTCCGCTCGACAATGGTTGACACCAGCGTCCGTCGTTCCTAACATCGGACGAAGCGCCCAGTGATAGCGGCCGCGAGAGCCGGAAAGGGACAGCAACGTGATCAAGCAGGACCTGATCCAACGAGTAGTCGATCGCACCGGTCTACCTCGCACACGCGCCGAGCAGGCCGTCGAAGAGATTCTGAAGGGCATGAAGAAGGCGCTCACCAATGGGGAACGCATCGAGCTTCGTGGCTTCGGAGTCTTCACCGTCAAGCCTCGCAAGACAGGCATCGGCCGCAACCCGCGCACTGGGACGGAAGTCGATATCGAACCAGGCCGCGCCGTCCGCTTCAAGCCAGGCAAGGATCTTCAGGTCCTCGACAAGCCCACGACGTAGCCGCCGCTTTACATCAGACTGATCGCGTCCACATCCACCACAAGCGCCTTGCGGGGAATTCCCTGAGCCTCTGCGTGCTGCAGCATGGCACGCAGACCCGCCTGCAGGTCACTGCGCCTCTGCGCCTTCAGCAACAGGTGGAAGCGGTAGATGCGCTTTAAACGCGCCACAGGCGCTGCCGCAGGACCCAGAACGCGCACGCCTTGCACCGTTCGCCCCGCGAACCAGCGGCCAAGCTGCCCGCTCCAGGCCAGCGCCTCATTCAGCTCCTGCGACTGCACCAGCACGTTCGCCAGCACGCCGAACGGCGGGTAAAAGAACGGCCTGCGAAACTGCATCTCGCGCCGCGCAAAGCCCAGGTAGTCATGCTCTGCCGCCATGCGGACGGCGTAGTGATCGGGATGGTAGCTCTGCACCAGCACCTTACCCGGCAGATCGCCACGGCCGGCACGTCCACTTACCTGCGTCAGCAGTTGAAAGACACGCTCGGCCGCGCGGAAGTCCGGCATGCCCAGCGCATGATCGCAGCCGACGACACCGACCGTCGTCACGCCGTGAATATCGTGTCCCTTGGCGATCATCTGGGTACCCACCAGCAGGTTTATCTCTCCCGAGTGAAGGCGTTGCAACAGGCGTTCCATGTCGCCGCGGCCCCGCACCGTGTCGCGATCCATGCGGCCGATACGCGCCGCGGGAAAGATCTCCTGCAGCCGCTCTTCCCCCTGCTGCGAGCCGGCGCCCATGTAGTACAGGTGTTCGCTCTGGCACTTCGGGCATGTCTTTGGCACGGTGCGACGGTAGCCGCAGTAGTGACACTCCAGCCGCTCGCCCGGTTCCGCGTGTAAGTCGGAGTCCACGACCGGCTTGTGGAAGGTCATGGCGATGGCGCAGTTCTCGCACTCAATCTTGTCGCCGCACGCACGGCACATCACCACGTAGCTGTAGCCGCGACGGTTCAGCAGGATGATCGCCTGCTCGCCGCGGTCCAGCGTCGCCTGCGTCTCTTCAATCAATCGTCGGCTGAAGATATTCTCCGCGCCGGTCTGCGCAAACTCCGCACGCATGTCCACCAGTTCCACCGCGGGCAGCGGACGATCCATCACGCGCTGCTCCATCTTCAGTAGTGCGTAGCGGCCATTCTGCGCGTTGTTCCAGCTCTCCAGCGACGGCGTCGCCGAGCCCAGCACAACCGGGATGCCGAGCAGCTTCGCACGCATCACCGCAACATCGCGACCGTTGTAGCGCGGCGTCTCTTCCTGCTTGTAGCTGCCGTCGTGCTCTTCGTCGACGATGATCAAACCCAGCGCGGGCACAGGCGCAAAGACCGCAGAGCGTGTCCCTACGACAATGCGCGCCTCTCCCCGACGAATGCGGTGCCACTGCTCTGCGCGCTCGTCCGGCGACAGTTGCGAGTGCAGCAGTGCGACCTCATCGCTGAAGGCAGCGTGCATCTGCCCGGCCATGGCGGGCGTCAGGCCGATCTCCGGCACCAGCAGGAGCGACGCTTTGCCTGCGTCCAGCATGCGGCGCATCGCTGCGAAGTAGACGGCGGTCTTGCCGCTGCCGGTGATGCCGTAGAGCAGGTGGGGCTTGAAGCCGCCTTCGCTCATGGCTGCGGCGATGCCTGCGAGCGCTTCGGTTTGCGTTTCGTTGAGTGCATGTTCGTGCGCATGTTTCTTGCCGGGTGCGTGCACGCCGCCTAAATGAAACGATTCAGTCGCTTCTTCCACGCGCACCAGGCCGCGCTTCACCAAAGTTGCCAGTGTGGACTGCGGAACACCGAACGAACGCAGATCCTGCACACGCAGCCGACCGCCCACCGCGCTTAACTCCACCATGATCTTCATCTGGTTGTCGTTCAGCTTTGGCAGACGAACGTCGTCCACCAGCACGGCGATCTTCTCCAGCCGACGGGCGTCGCGCTCATCCGCTTCTACCTCGCGAGTGAGCCAGCGCTTCTTTACCATGCCCTCGAGCAGCGCCTTGTTCGCACCGGTGGAGCTGCGGAGTGACGTCAGTTTGACGGCGCCACCGCTTTCGAGCGCGTTGAGGACGGCATACTCTTTGTTCTGATCTTCCGGCGTTAGCTTTGAGCGGCGCGACGAGCCTTTGGCAGCGCCCTCGTAGAGCACGCGGCGACCCTGCTCGGCGATGCGGTAGAGCAGCGTGCGACGGATCTCTGCATTCAGCGGCAGCATGCCGCGCAGCACCTCGCCCAGTGGGGCGACGTAGTACTGCGCGATCCACTCGGCCAGCTTCATCAGTTCATCGGGCAGCAGTGCCGCGTCGTCCAGCACCTGCTGTACCGGCTTGATCTCAAAGCCATCGGTGGGCTGGACGCTATGGACGCGAATCACAACGCCCATCAGTCGCTGCCCGCTGAACGGCACCAGCACGCGCGCGCCCACGGCAGGCGCGTCCGCGCCATTCACCGAGTAGGTAAAGGCCCGCTCCAGCGGCACAGGTAACGCAACATCGACAAACAGGGGCACAGCTCTAGTTTAGGTCGTTTGCGGGTCCGCGCTAAATGAGGTCGATCTTCATGAAGACATCGGCGCGGTCGTACTTCATCTCCGGCAGCTCACTCGGCAGTACGTGCCGGAAGCCCAGAGATTCGTAGAGGTGCACGGCGTTCTTCAGCTTCGTGCTGCTGCCCAGGAAGACCGTGTGAGCCCCCAGGTCGCGCGCCTGCTCCAGCATGTACGTGAGCAGTCTGCGTCCGACGCCCTGGCCGCGTGTCTCCGGCGCCACGGCCATCTTCGACAGCTCATAGATGCCGTCGCCGAAGCGGATGAGTGCCGCCGTCCCAAGAACCCGTTCGCCGTCTACAGCCACGTAGACCTGGCCGCCGGTCGCGACGATCTTGCCCTGTGGATCGCCTAGGGTGGCGGCATCCTTTGCTTCAATCCGGAACCACTTCGAGATCCACTCTTCATTCAGCGTGCGAAAGGCTTCGGCATCCGCTGCGGTTGCCATGGGGCGCATCGTCAGTTCGATCGTGGTCGTGGTCATTGCGAACTCCTGTTGCTCAAATCTAGCGTCGCTGATGGTGGGCGTCCAATATCTTGATCGTCTTGATTGATACTCTGCAGATATGAATGCAGACATCGAGTTACGACACCTGCGTTACTTCACAGCGGTAGCGGAAGAGCTCCATTTCGGCCGTGCCGCGCTGCGGCTGCACCTGGCGCAGCCCGCGCTATCACAGCAGATTCGCAAGCTGGAGGAGATCATCGGTGCTCCGCTCTTCCTGCGGACCTCGCGCTCCGTAGCCCTGACCGCCGCGGGTGAAATCTTCCTGCAGCGCACGCGCCGCACCCTGCGCGGCGTGCAGCACGATGTGGAAGAGGCGCGCAGCATCGGCCGAGGCGAAAGCGGATCACTGAACGTCGGCTTCATCGGATCCGGCATGCTGGGCAGTCTGCCCGCGGTGCTAAAGGGCTATCGCGCCGCCTATCCACGCGTCCAGTTGCAACTGCATGAGTCCTTTACCTCGCGCGTGGTTGCGGGACTGACCAGCGGAACGCTTGACGCGGGGCTGCTGCGCGACAGCGATCCGCATCCCGATCTGCACACGGAAGTGCTGTTCTCCGAGCGATTCATCGCCGTAGTGCCCGCGGATCATCCGCGCGCAAAACAGCGCAGCATCGCCGCAACGGCCCTGCGCAACGAGCCATTCGTCTTCCACGCGAAATCTGCGGGCACGCTGGCATGGGATAAGCCCCTCAGCCTGTGCGGCGAAGCCGGCTTCCGCCCACGCGTCGTCCAGGAGGCGTCGAACTGGGTGAGCATCCTGGCGCTCATCTCCGTTGGCTTCGGGGTGTCGATCGCGCCGGAGTGCGTGAGCAGTGTCGCGATGGACGGCGTCGTTTGCCTGCCGTTGCGCGGCGCGACCGAGGTCAGCCAGGTGGAGCTGGCCTATCGCAGGGGCGAGACGCGGCCCATCGTGCAGGGCTTCGCGCAGATCGCCCGCACGATTGCAGGACAGCGATGAGTTTCTAGGCGCGCGCCGGCGGCTTTAGATCGAGTTCGACCATCACGCGCTGCAGATCCTTCCACGCCTCGCCCTTCTGCCGCGGATCGCGCAACAGAAACGCCGGGTGATAGGTGACCGCGCACTTTGCACCGCGGACGTCGTGCCACTGACCACGCAGACCGGCCAGCGGCTGCTTCAGGCCCAGCAGGTACGTCGCTGCCGTCGCACCCAGCGCCACGATGACCTTTGGCTGCACGATGTCGATCTGCTGCAGCAGGAATGGTGAGCAGGTATTCGCCTCCACCGGCTCCGGCACACGGTTCTTCGGCGGCCGGCACTTCACGATGTTCGCAATGTAGACCTGTTCGCGCTTGAGTCCCATCGCGTTAATCATGTTGTTCAACAGCTGGCCGGCCTTGCCGACAAAAGGAATACCACTCTCATCCTCATCGGCGCCGGGTCCTTCCCCGACAAACATCAACTGGGCGTTCGGATCGCCGTCTGCAAAGACGATGCTGTGACGACCGGCGTAGGCCAGCGGGCAGCGTGTGCAGTCGCCGATGATGTCGCGAACCGACTGCAGCGCGGCTGCCTTGTCCTGGGGTGTAATGCGAGACGCCGGAAGAGGGGCGAGCTGGTTGAAGCTGACAAGCGGCATGGATGGCGGAGCGAAGGGTCCAGTCTCTGGGATGAAATCGTCGAAGGGCGCGGAGGTCGGCGGCGCAATGGCCGGCGCTTCCGCACGCATGGGCGCTGCCGACGCTGGTGCTGCGATGACAATGTCCGGTCCCGCTCCGGGCCGTGACGCGGGCGTCGCAGGACGCACGGGTGCAGGCCGTTGCGGAGCTGCGGGTGCGGACGGACGGCTGAGGGGCGGCGCAGCGGCGCGAGGTGCAGCCACCGGCGCTGCGGTCGCGCCTGCAGCGACAGCAGGCGCAAGGGTCTTGAGCCAGGTTTGCAGTTCAGAACTGTCCGCCGGGTCGCCCTGGCGGTACATGTCATAGACGCCCATGTCGCGCAGGTAATCGATGTAGCCGCGAAGAGCCTCTGCACTCAGATCCATATGCTGATTCTAAGACCGCAGAAGGTTACGCCGCCCGCAGCGGGTGTTGCAGGAGAGGAAAACGCAGCCGCAATCAGGCTGCGAGCGGATTACAGCGCTGAGAGTGCGATCGCCTTGGGCGAGGGCATGACGACGAAACGCACGTGACCTGTGCGGATCTCATCCTGGGCCACGCGGCAGGCCTTCATGCTGGTAGTCGCCATCAGCGGCAAAGCACCGGACTGCAACTGGCGTGCACGACGTGCAGCGCCCTTTACCAGGCTGTATTTGTTGTGGAGTGCATCGGGACCGAACATTGCATCGTGACCGCTCAAAGCATCGTGGCTCATCACTTGCCTCCGTACCGCATAGGCAAATGTAACGCAGAATTGACGCAAACTGGCGCAGACACGAAGTTTTATCAGAAGTAGCAGTTTCAAACTGGGAAATCGGTCGCCGCGAACTCGTCCAGCACCCGTTGTAACCGTGCCGGCGAGGACGATGTGCGGCAGCACTGCGAGAGCGTGACGGCAGACTCATCGGTATCGCCACGTGCCTGCAGAACGATTGCGCGTAGCTCGGCGGCCGCCGTATCGAGCACATCGTTCACGATCGCGAACTCGTACCTGTCCACGTACTCCAGTTCGCTGCGTGCCTGTTGGAGACGCCGCTCGATCACTGCCTCGTCCGTCATGTGCTCGGCTGCGCTGCGATTGCGCAGGCGGGTTTCCAGCACGCGCGGGCCGGGCGGCATGATGAAGATCGACACGGCTGCGGGCATGCGCTCCATCACCTGCATGGCACCCTGCACATCGATGTCCAGCAGCAGGTCACGGCCATGCTCCGCGGCCAGCGCCAGCGCGGAACGGGCCGTGCCGTAGTAGTTGCCGAAGACCTCGGCCCACTCCAGGAACGAGTCGGTCGCGATCATCTGCTCAAAACGTTCGCGCGTTGTGAAGTGGTACTCGCGACCGTCCTCTTCACTGCCCCGCGGAGAACGTGTGGTGTAGCTTACGGAGAACTCGAGGCCCTCAACGTACTTGCGGAGTTCGCCCACCAGGGTGGATTTACCCGATCCACTGGGCGCCGAGATGATGAAGAGAATGCCAGCCATGATGATTGATTGAATGCAGTTTATACGCCCGCGGCGTTACAGCGCAGGCGAAGCGGCAATTGCGTTCAAAGCATCGCCTGCTTCCATGCTGGCGGCGTCCTCTGCCGCGTCCGCAAACTGCATGGAATACAGCCGGTGATAGACGCCGCCCTTCGCCAGCAACTCGGCATGCGAACCCGTCTCGGCAATGCGTCCGCGTTCGATGACAATGATGCGATCCGCACGGCGAACGGTCGACAGACGGTGCGCGATGACCAGCACGGTGCGGTGTGTCATCAGGTTGCTCAGGGCCTCCTGCACCAGCGACTCGCTCTCAGCATCCAGCGCCGAGGTCGCTTCATCCAGGATGAGGATTGGAGCATCTTTCAGGATGGCGCGCGCAATTGCCAGCCGCTGCCGCTCGCCGCCGGAGAGACGGAAGCCCTTCTCGCCGATGACGGTGTTGTAGCCGTCGGGCATGCGCAGGATGAAGTCATGTGCCAGGGCGGCACGGGCCGCGGCTTCGACGCGCTCCATCGGCACATCCGGCTGGCCATACGCGATGTTGTTGCGGACCGTGTCGTTGAAGAGCACGGTCTCCTGCGTCACGGTGCCGATCAGTTTGCGAAGGCTGGCCACCTGCACATCGCGCAGGTCGGCGCCGTCGATGGTGATGGTTCCATCCGTCGGATCGAAGAAGCGTGGGATCAGGTTGACCAGCGTCGACTTGCCGCCGCCGCTGGGACCGACCAGCGCAACGACCTCGCCACGCTGCACGTAGAGGCTCAGGCTGTGCAGCACCTGGTGGAAGTCCTGCGCATCCTCTTCATCGCGATAACCGAAGCTGACTTCGCTGAAGCGGATGCCCTCCTGAAATGCAACGAGAGGGACAGCATCCTTCTTCTCCGGCACTTCATCTTCTTCGTCCAGGAACTGAAAGATCTTCTCGCTGGCGCCCAGCGCCTGCTGAAAGTTGTTGTAGTACATCGCGAACTTGCGAACCGGGTCGTACAGCGTGAAGACCGCAATCAGGAAGGTGATGAAGCTGCCGGCCGTCATGCGGTGATGCACGATGCGGTCGCGACCGACGAGCAGCAGCAGCGCAATGGCAACGGATCCGAGCGCGTCCATCAACGGCGACGAGATGGCACTGACCCCGATGGCACGCATGTTCGCGCGCAAGAGACGGCGAGCGGCGCGACGGAAGCGGTTCATCTCCCACATCTCCATACCGAAGGCCTTGACGATGCGATTGCCCGTCAGGGTCTCATGCAGGATGTGCTGGATGTCCGAGAGCTTGTCTTGTCCGCCACGCGTGGTGCGGCGCACGCCCCGACCGATTCTGCGCGCGGAGAGGAAGATGACGAGCGTGAAGCCGAGCAGTACCCAGGCCAGTTGTCCGCCTGCGATGATGACCACGACCGCCGTGAAGACGAGCGTAAAGAACTGCTGAAGAAAATCGCTCAGCACGGTCGACATCGCGACCTGCACGCGTTCGATGTCGTTGATCAGCGTGCTTAGCAACGAGCCTGTCGTGTACCGCTGAAAGAAGGCGACGGAGCGCCGCAGCACGGCGTTGTACAGATCGTTGCGCAGATCCGTGATCATGCCGAAGCCGGCATAGTTCACCAGGTACGTGCCCGTGTAATCGCAGACGGACTTCACGGCCGCCGAGACCACCAGGGCAAAGGCGACGATCGTCCAGGCGTTGTGAAAGTGGTGCGGCACAAAGCGCTGCAGGTTGATGACCCAACCCAGGTGCGGCACGGTGAAGATCAGGATGTTGACCGGCTGCGCGTCGGCGCTGAGCACGTTGTCCAGGATGGGCTTGACGAGCAGGATGCGAAGCGCGGCCATCGCTCCGACTACGGCCATGAGAAAGACAGACAGGAGCGTCGGCAACAGGTACGGACGCAGGTAGCGAAGAAGGCGCAGGATACGTCTCATCGAGCGCTCCGCGTCGTCTGTGGCTGAAATGGCACGATCTTCATCTTATCGTTTCGACAAGATTGTTGTCGCAGTCTTTAGAAGCCGAGCGAGCTAGCGCGGCATATCGCGATGACTTACCTTGGCGCGATACCCGGCCTCGGTGAGCCGCTTCTTCATCTCTTCTGCAAGCGCAACCGACCGATGCTGGCCGCCGGTGCAGCCGAAGGCGATGGTCAGGTAGCTCTTCCCTTCTGCGACGTAGTGCGGCAGCAGAAACTTGAGCATGTCCGTGGTGCGATCCAGAAACTCTTTGGTCTGTGGGAAGCCCATCACGTACGCGGACACCTCCGCATCGCGGCCGGTCAACGGACGGAACTCTGGAATGAAGTGCGGGTTCGGCAGGAAGCGCACATCGAAGACCAGGTCCGCTTCGGGCGGCACACCGTTCTTGAAGCCGAAGCTCATGGTCGAAAGCAGCAGCGTCTGCTCGCCCTTCTTGCGGCTGAACTGTGCGTTGATGTGTGCGCGCAGCTCATGCACATTGAAGCGCGACGTATCGAGCAGCACATCGGCCACGTTGCGGATGGGCTCCATGCGCTTGCGTTCCGCGGCGATGGATTCGCTGACCAGTTCGTCACGTCGCAGCGGGTGCGGGCGGCGGGTCTCCGAGTAGCGCCGCACCAGGACGTCGTCCGATGCTTCCAGGAAGACGACGGACGTCGGCAGCACCTTGCGAACCTGCTGCAGGATGGCTGGAAATTTGTCGATCAGGCCCTCGCGTACGTCGACGCCGAGGACAGCGCGCTTGATCTCGTTGGAGCCCCGCACCAGGTCTGCGAACTGCGGGATCAACTCCAGCGGCAGGTTGTCGACCGCGTAGAAGCCGAGATCTTCGAAGGTCTTGAGGGCGGAGAGCTTGCCCGCGCCGGACAGGCCCGTCAGTACTACGAGTTCGCCCTTGGCAGCGGCGGCCCGCTTCACGGCTGCTTTGCCGGCTGGCTGCGGAATGTTCACGGATGTAGTTTCAGCAGATGCCTTGACCGCCGACTTCTTCACAGAGGGTTTCGCAGGCTTCGCCATGCGGAAATGCTAGCACTGCCGCACGGCTGCTCCATCACTCCCGCAAAAGAAGAGCGCCCGCGAAGTGGATTCTCCGCGGGCGCGTTCGGTACTCGGTTCCTTATGCGGCTTCGACATCCTGCTCGTCGCCGAACTCGCCATCATCGATGGCCGCAATGGCCTTGCCGACGCCGGTCTTGCTCTGCGCCAGGCGCTTGGATTCGGGATCTGTCTTGCTTTTCACTGTGTTCGTCTCGTCCGAATCGGAGGTCTGGAGACGGATCGAGCCTGTGGCGGTGTGCTCCGGATGGTGACTGTTGGTGATGACCTTCTTGCGGGCCTTCACCGCTTGCGCTTCCACCTTATCGATGGCTTCCTTCAGCGCGATATCGACATCCTTGGCAGAGGTGCGTGAAGAGTAGTCGCCCAGGGTGTTGCGGACGGTTACTTCCACCTCGCATCGGTTCTTCTCGCAGCTAAGCACTACCTTGGCCACACACTTCGGTCCAAGTATCTTTTCGATTCGTGCCAGGCCCTCTTCTGCCTGCTGCCGTAGTTTCGCCGTGACTTGCGTGCCTCTACCGGTGATCTCAAGATCCATCCTGATACCTCCTTACACCTGTCCGTAGGATGCCGTGGGTTGTCCTTCATGAGGCCTGTGAACACCACATGAAAGCGACACCTCGGAGAGATGTTTTTAGTCCTCCCGGGCGGACGAGTCAAATTGGAAGGACCATCCAAGTGCCAAGGTCGTTTCCCCTGGCAAGATGGCGTTACTGACGCTGGCGACGCTGGTGCGTGCTTGGGATGTTCATGTCCTCGCGGTACTTTGCTACCGTCCGGCGCGTGACCTGGATGCCCTGGCGTTGCAGCTCTGCGGCCAACGCGTCATCGGTCAAAGGCTTGCGCGGATCCTCATCGTCGATCAGCTTGCGCACCTTTTTCTTCAGCAGGGGCAGCGGCAGATCGCCACCCTCGGGTCCGTTGACGCCTTCGGCGAAGAAGAAGCGTAACTCGTAGACGCCCTGGGGCGTGTGGACGTACTTGTTCGCTACCGCACGGCTGACCGTAGAGGGATGGACGCCGATCTCCTCGGCGACTTCCTTGATCATCATGGGCCGCATGGCATCGACGCCACGTTCCAGGAAGTCGCCCTGCCGGCGGACGATGCATTCGCAGGTGCGAACGATGGTGTTCTTGCGCTGCTCGATGTTGCGCAAAAGCTGGATCGCGGAGCGGTAGCGTTCCTTGACGTACTCCTTGACTTCGCGCTCCGTCTCTTTCTGACGCATCATCTTGCGATAGCCGGAGTTCAACCGCAGCGCGGGCAGGTCTTCCTCGTTCATCACGACGGTCCAATCATCTCCGCGCTTCACGAAGGCGACGTCCGGCTCGATGAGCCGCGTCTCGGAGACGTTGTAGCGCAGGCCGGGCCGTGGGTCGAGCTGCCGGATGCACTCGATGGCCGAGGTCACAGCATCCGCATGGGAGGCGAGCAGCCGCATGAGTTCGCGCAGATCGCGTTTCTGCAATAGCAGCAGGTGGTCGACGATGATGCGGCAGGCGAGCTTCAACTGCACGCGACGCGCCTCAAGGGCAGGCAATGGCGAAAGATCCTGGGCGCTCTCATCCTCGCCGGTTTGCAGGGTGTGGCGCCGCGCTCGGACGATAGCTGCCTCTACCTCGCGCAGCCCCGCCTGCACCTGTAGAAGAAGACACTCACGCAGGTCTGCCGCACCTACTCCAGTGGGATCCAGAGACTGGATAACCGCCCGGGCCTCTGCCAGCAGTTCCGGCGTGGCGATACCGCGCGTGTCGTGCGATGCCAGTTCCTCGTCGCTGACGAGCAGGTAACCATTCTCCTCAAGGTTGCCGATGATGACTTCCGTAGCCGCCCGCAACTCCGGTCGCAGGGACATGCTGCCGATCTGCCACATCAGGTGATCGCTTAACGTGCTGGGCTTGGAAAGGAAGTTTTCAAACGACGGCGCGTCGACATCTTCGAACGAAGGTCCGGCAACCCGGAAGCCGGGATCGAGGTACTCCTGGAAGTATTCGCCCATGTCGATCTCGTCGAAGGGATCCTTCTCGACGCGTTCGGTTTCGGTCTGTTGCTGCTCCGCGCTTAACTCGCGGTCGCCCTCGCGCCCAGCCTGCTCTTCGTACGTCTGTGCGTTCTCCTCGATCTCTTCAAGGACGGGATTTTCAACGACTTCTGCGTTGATCATCTCCTTTAACTCAAGTTTGTTCAGAGCGAGGACGCTCACCATCTGCACCAGGCCGGGGGTGAGCACCTGACGCTGTGAGACTCGCAGATTCAACTTGGGTTGCAACAACAAAACGTACCTCTCCCTGGGCGCCGGGCGTGCGACCCCGCGGGGCAAATGCCTCGCGAAGCCGAATCGGCGAATACCCGCAGTCTACTCCGGAAAGAAGCGCCACGCACAAACGATGGCACGCTACGTGCATACGAAAGTTTCCCCATTTGTCCCAAATGGGGATTGCCACGGAGAACGGTCTTTGCTTATGCGTTGGAGATGTGGACGGAACCCTTGCAGAATCAAGGTTTACAGGAACTTCTCGAAGCGGCCGAAGACCGCTTGAACAGGTGCCCCGGGACCCAGGACTGGCCTGCGCTACATCCGGAAACTCTCGCCCAGGTAGATCCGCTTCACCTCAGCATCGCGTCCCAGTTCCCCGGGGGTGCCGTGGCGGAAGATCCGGCCTTCCGTGATGATGTACGCGCGGTCCGTCACGCTCAGCGTCTCGCGCACGTTGTGATCGGTGATCAGGACGCCGATGCCGCTGTTCTTCAAGCCGTGGATGATCTCCTGAAGATCCAGCACGGCGATGGGATCGATGCCGCTGAAGGGCTCGTCCAGCAGGATGAACTTGGGATCGATGCAGAGGCATCGAGCGATCTCCACGCGACGGCGTTCGCCGCCGCTCAGCGCATAGCCCTGTGTCTTGCGCACGTGCCCCAGGTTGAGCTGCTCGATCAGGGAAGACGTACGGTTGCGGCGCGCCTCCCAACTGAGCGGCTGCGTCTCCAGGATGGCGAGAATGTTCTCCTCGACCGTCAACTTCCGAAACACACTGGGTTCCTGCGGCAGATAGCTGATGCCGAAGTTGCGGGCTCGCAGGTACATCGGGACGCGGCTGATGTCCTCGCCGGCGATCAGCACCTGTCCGCTATCGGGCCGGACCAGGCCCACAATCATGTAAAAGGTCGTCGTCTTGCCGGCGCCGTTGGGGCCGAGCAGACCGACCACCTCACCCTGCGAGATGGTGAGGTTCACGCCGCGAACGACCTCACGGCCGCTGTAGCTCTTGGCGATATTGTCCGTCGACAGCGTCAGACGTTGCCGGACGGGGGCCGGCGAAAGTGCATCCGCAGAGGTGCTCATGGGTTCCACTACTTCGACGGCCGATGGGACGGGAGGGTTCACAGTTTCTCTTGCTTGTTCGGAATCAGTGCTGCAAACCGGGATTGCCGGCGTAGCAGTGTTGTGATGCTTTGTGACGGATGTCAGCTTCAAAAGTGCGGAAGCCAGTGCTGCAATCGTAAAGGAAGGTCACTTCCCCTTCGCCGGTCGCGCAACTTCCGTTTCCGTGCGGACGCGATGGCCATCCTGACCGGAGACCTCGACACTGTCATCCGCACCATGAAAGATCACACTCGTGCCGCTCAGCGTTCCCCGCTGGCTGTCGATCACCTTTGGCGGAACCGCCGCGGTACCCGTGAGTTCATACCGCTGGTCAGCCGCCGTGTAGACCAGCCGTTCGCCCGTACCGCTGCGCCCCGGCTGCTGCAGATGCACATCCCCCGTCGCCGTCACCGTCTGGAGGTTGCCCGACGGCAGCGCAGTGGCAGCCGAACCGCCGCCCTGCAAGGGCGTCGCCGCAAGCGTTGCAACGGCGGACCGCGCCGTGAGTTGCGAGCCCGGATTGTCCATGCGAACGCCGCCGCCGATGTCTGCATGAGCAGGGCCGCGTGCATCCGCGGGGGTGTAGACCAGCGTGCCACCCGTGATGCGCAACGCACCAGTCGGAGCCAGCGACGACTTGCCAGCACCAGCCTGCACGGGCAGCAACATACGAACGGTACCGGCAGAGGCATCGCCCGCCGCGGCGTGCGCGAAGAGTTTGCCGCTGGCACGGTCCGTCTCGATCACCGGCGCTTCGATCTGTGCCGTGGAGCTCCACATACGCGCCAGCTTGCCCGCCGTGCCGAAGAGCTTGGCAGCCGAGCCGCCTCCGGCTACCGTGGCGTGGTCAGCCAGCAGATGCACCGGATCGGCCGGGCGCTTCTCCTCTGCCTTACCCGTAGCGCCGGACGCAACGTAGACGCCACGCACAGCGCCAAAGGCCTCTGCATCGCCGCTGCCCTGGTGCAGCACAATGCGGTCAGCCGCAAGCTGCAGTCCCGGCGATGTGACCTGCGGCGAGCCCGTCAGAATCAGACCGCCCGTCGCGTCATCAAACTCCGCGCGCGCAGCCGTCGCCCGCGTCTCACCCGCAGTCTGCGTTCCCTTCGCAGGCGAACGCTGCGTCACCACCACGTGCCCTACCTGCACCGCCGTCTGCACTTGGCCCGTGGGCGATTTCGCTTTGTCCTTCGCAGAAGAGCCCGGCGCGAAGAGCGTCGCATGCAGCTCGTCACCCGAACTGGTGCGGACCGTGCCGGCGCCGTCGTCCTGCACCAGTTGCGTGTTGCCGGTCCCAGTAATTTCCGAGACGTACGTCACGCCACCGCGTTGCGCCGTAACCGCGCGCAGCGAAGTACCGCGCAGAGTCGAAACGTGGATGGTCGAAGGTCCCCCCGTCTTGGCGGGCGCGGAGACAGCCGTCCGCACCATCGCGGGCCCCGACGCGGTAGCCTCACGCATCTGCATGCGGCCTGCGGCGTCTGGCGCCATCGCGGTCACAAGCCGTTCCGCCGTCAAGGACCGCTCGACACCGGGCGCCACCTGGTCTAGACGAACGTGCCCGTCGAAGTTCGCCGAGGTAGCAACGCCCGCAAGGTTGAAGTGAACCTCCGCCCGCGCCGCGCTGCCAGTCGATCCGGCGGTATTCGCAAACTGCACGCCACCCTGCATCAACACGTCGTGCAGCTTGCCAGCATCGCCCATCTGCGCGTCCATCTTCGGTGACTGCGCCGTCATGCCGCCCTTACCCTCGAGCGTGGCGTGGCCTTCCGAGTGAATGCGATCGATGCCGCCGCTCGTGGCGAGCGTAATGAGCATCAGGTCACCCGATGCCCGGTTGTCGTCTGTAGCGATCCGTCCAGCGTGAAGTGTGGCCCGTTGCGACGCGCGATCCAGTTCGGCCGCAGCCGCGCGTACATGGATGACCTGCCGATTCTGCATGCCATTCATCTCGACCGCGCTGTGTAGCTTCAGCGTGCCCGTATCGCTCTCATAATCCGCACCGGTGGCCGAGCCGCGCATGTCGCCATAGACGATGTGCAACGGCTGGTCGGTCGCAGCGATGCCCAGCTTCTGCAGGAAGGTCAGGCCGCTCGTCGTGACCTGGATGCGCTTGGATCCATTCCCCGGCGGGCTGTCGGGCTTCGACGGGGCAGCGTCCGAGGTGGCCGCATTCTTCGCCGAAACCTCCGACTTCACATCCCCAACCGAATTCACAGAAGGCGTAGGCGCCGCCAGGTCCAGGTAGACATCGCCCGCGGCGCGCACCACGCCATTGGGCTGGTCGTATTCAAACTCTGCGCCACGGATGCTGTCGGTGCGATTCGAACCGGGCGCACCGTACATGGTGATCGCAACATCGTGCAGCGTGGTCTTGCCGTTCTCACGCTGGATCGCCTTGGCTGCGTGGATCGTGAAGATGGTGTGGCCCTTGACCGACTGCGACCAGGTAAAGCCGTTGGTCTCGCTCTTGATATCGGCGCCCAGGCGGTGCGGCAGATCCATCAACAGCTTGCGCGTCTTCCAGCGCGTGTAGCCGATCAGGCCGGCCAGCACCAGCAGCAGCGTGATCACGCCGGCCAGCAGCCATCGCCGCACGCGAGTCACCGAGATACTGCCTGCCTTGCCCCGCCTGCCGCCCATCGCCATCGTTGTCACTATCTTCTCAGAGGGACACACCAGCCGGGGCTGCAAACACTTACAGGAAGCCAAACCTCCCCCCGCGCATCCAATCTCTCTATGGCAGATCAGCTCTATCTCAGCCTCTGGTTCCCAAACTTCCGTTTCGCTTCCCTGCCGGAGAAGCTCATCGCCGTCCTGCAGCAGTTCGGCAAGGTCAGCGGCAACTATCGCGTCAGCGTCGCGTCCGCCATCCCGCTGGGATGGAATGAGTCGCCCGTCTTCCAGCGCATCTTCGTGCTCGACGACCGTTCCGAACCCAGCGAAGAGTCCCTGGCACAGAACGCCGTCGCCGAAGCGACCGAAGGCCTGCACGACGACTCCGCCTACGAGTTTGAGGTGAAGTGGCAGCTGTGGCAGCCCGTCGTCGCCGGCGAAGGCCTGGACGCTACCTGGAAGCTGGAGCCCGCAACGGTCAAGATCACCGGCTTCGGCCCGGAGTTCGACGACGCGACCTTCGAGCAAAACGGCCACATCCGCGTCGACTTCGGCCTGGACACACCCTTCGTGCAGGAAGAAAACGACCTTGACGAAGACGGCAAAAAGCGTCTCGCGCAGAACATCGAGATCCTGCTCGCCTTCGTCCTCAGTGTGGAGAAGCACTGCGGCATCTCGTCGCGCCTGTTGTGGACGGAGAGCGGCGAACCGCTTGCCGAGAAGCTCATCGCACGCCTGCAGCGCGTCAACTAACGAAAGGATCTCTCCATGGACCTGGGTCTTCGCGGCAAGCGTGCTCTTGTAACGGGATCGACCGCCGGCATCGGTCTGGCGATCGCAAAGTCACTCGCAGCAGAGGGTGCAACGGTCTACGTCAACGGCCGCACCCAGGAACGCGTCGATGCGGCGGTGCGTGAGGTCGGCAATGACTCCCAGGGCATCGTTGCGGATCTGGCAACGGCCGCTGGCTGCGACACGCTCTTCGCCTCGCTGGCAGAGATCGACATCCTCGTGAATAACCTCGGCATCTTCGAGACGAAGCCTTTCCTTGAGATCAACGACGAGGAGTGGCTTCGCTTCTTTGAGAGCAATGTCCTGAGCGGTGTGCGTGTCACGCGGCAATACTTGAAGGGCATGCTCGACCGCAAATGGGGCCGCGTGATCTTCATCTCGAGCGAAAGCGGCGTGCAGATTCCCGAAGAGATGGTGCACTACGGCGTCACCAAGGCAGCACAGATCGCGCTTGCACGCGGCATCGCCGAGTCCATTCCGGCAAGCGGTGTAACGGTCAACAGTCTTCTGCCCGGCCCGACCGAGAGTGAAGGCGTCAACACGATGATCGCGAAGATGGCAAAAGAAAAAGGCGTCTCAGCCGCGCAGGTCGAGAACGACTTCATCCGCGACGCACGGCCGTCGAGCCTGATCAAGCGGCTGGCAAAGGTGGAAGAGGTAGCAGCCATGGCGACGTACCTGTGCAGCGAACAGGCCAGTGCGACCAACGGCTCGCCCATACGCGTGGATGGCGGCGTTGTGAAGAGCGCTTACTAGATCCAAAGAGAAAGAGGGCGGCTCCTGGGAGCCGCCCTTCTCTGTTTATCCCGCGATCACGATCTCCGAGAAGTCCGCGACCTTGCCGTAATCCATCAGGATGCGTTGCAGCAGGCCAAGCCGGGCAGCGCGCAGTGACGGTTCCGGAGCCATCACCATCACCTTCTCAAAGAACTGATCGACAAACGGTCGAAGTTCTGCGATCGTCGCGAGCGCCAGCTTGTAGTCACCGTCCTTGCGCAGGCCCTCGACCCAAGCGGCACGGCGACCGCTCTCCTCTGCCAGCGTGCGTTCCACCGGCTCCGTCAGGAACTCGCGGTGTGCGCTCGGCGTAAAGACTTCGCCCTTCGCCTTCGCCTGGTCGACCAGGTTCTTCATGCGTTTGAAGGCTGCCGCAATCGCGGCAAAGTCTTCGCTGCTGCGCGCTGCGCTGACGGCGTCGACGCGTGCGATGGCATCGCGCACATCGTCTGGGTTGGCAGCCATGACAGCCTTCACCACGTCGTAAGCCGTGCCGCGCACCTCGCGCAGATACCACTCCAACCGCTCAACCAGGAACGCCTTTACGTTGCCGCAGAGTGCCTCATCGGCGCCGGTCGCAGCCGTCGCAACCTCACCCAGCGTGAGCGGCAGCGTGCTCTCCGCCAGCATCTTCACGATGCCGTTGGCAGCGCGCCGCAGCGCGAAGGGATCCTTCGATCCAGTGGGCTGCAGACCCAGGCCGAACATGCCGCTGATGGTGTCCACCTTATCGGCGATGGCAAGCAGCAGACCCTCGTTCGTGGACGGAATCGCATCGTCCATGCCGACGGGCTGGTAGTGCGCGTAGATCGCATCGGCGACCACGGTGCTGTGGCCCTGCGCCTTGGCATAGAGTCCCCCGACAACGCCCTGGAGCTCGGTGAACTCCTTCACAAGTTCGGTCGTCAGATCGGTCTTCGACAGCCGCGCCGCGGTGTCGAGCGCTTCCAGATCCAGTTGATTGCCTACGGACTTCGTCGCCGGCTTCGTCAGCCAGTGTTCTTTCGCGGTGATACCAAGCTTCGCTGCAACCGCGCGCACGCGTTCGGACTTGGCTGCATAGCTGCCGAGCTCCTTCTGGAAGGTGACGTTCTCCAGCAGCGCGACGCGTTCCGCCAGCGGCATGCGCTGATCGAACTCATAGAAGAAGCGGGCATCGTTGAAGCGGGCGCGCAGCACGCGCTCGTTGCCGTGACGGATGATCTCCGTCGCCTTCTCGCTTGGCTCGGTGTTCAGGACGGCGAGGAAGTAGGGCGCAAGCTTCCCTGCTGCGTCTTCCACAGCGAAATAGTTCTGGTGGTCGCGCATCACGGTGACCAGCACTTCCTGGGGCAGCGGCAGGAACTCTGCCTCGAAGCCGCCAAGGATGATGCTCGGCCATTCGGTCAGGTGCGTGACCTTGTCGACCAGCGGATGATCTTCGCGCCAGCGCGCTCCTTCGACCTGCCGCATCACTTTGTCGAGCGCCTTGCGGATCCGTTCGCGGCGATGCTCGACGTTGACCATCACCTTCGCTTCGTAGAGCTTGTGCGCGTACTCCACCGGTGAGGCGATCGTGATGGGCGCGTAGCCATACAGCACGCGGTGTCCATAGGTCACAGCGCCCGCGGTCGTGCCGGCCCATTCGACCGGAATGACCGCAGCATCGAGCAGCGCCAGCATCCACTGAATGGGCCGCACAAAACGCTCGGGCTGGCCCGGACGCCAGCGCATATTCTTCGCCCAGTAGAGACCGGCGATCTCTTTCGGCAGTTCGGCCGTGATGACCTCGGCAAAGCTGCGTCCGGCACGCTTCGCCGTCGCGGCGAGATACTCGCCCTTGGCGTTGGTGATCGTGCGCAGAGCATCGACGGCAACGCCGGCCTTCTCTGCGAAAGCCTCGGCAGCCTTCGTCGGCTTGCCATCCTTGTACGCAGCCTTCACTGGCGGTCCAAGCAGCTCTTCTTCGACATCCGCCTGGCCTGCAAGCACGCCATTAACAACCACGGCGATGCGCCGCGGCGAGGAGTAACTCTCCGTCGTGCTGCCCTCCGCAACCAGGCGTTCGCGCGTCAGCAGATCCGTCACACGCTTCGCAAGCTCAGCCTGCGCACCCGGCAACATCCGTGCGGGTACCTCTTCCAAACCAATCTCAAAGAGAAAATCAGCCATTACGCACCTGCCTTGTCGTTCAAGGCCGCCACACGATCGCCCTGCTCTGCAAACGCCTTCGCGACGCCGACGATCAGCGTACGAATGCGAGCCATGACGCCCACGCGTTCCGTGACGCTGATCGCGCCACGCGCATCCAGCGTGTTGAACAGGTGCGAGCACTTCAACGCAAGCTCATACGCACCCAGCACCGGGAAGCGCTTCAGCCGGGTGGCATCCGCATCTTCCGGCATCGCCTTCGCCGCTTCCAGCAGGCCCAGGCACTCTGCCTCGTACAGACCCAGATGCTCCCACAGCTTGCTCACGTCAGCGTGGTCGAAGCTGTAGGCCGAAAGCTGCTGCTCTTCAAACAGACGCACGTCGCCATACGTGGTGATGTTGCCGGTGTCCGGCTCCTTCGCCCACTCAATGTCGTAGATGGATTCCTTGTCCTGCAGGAACTGCGTCAGGCGCTCAAGACCATAGGTGATCTCGCCGCTGATGGGGTCCAGATCCAGACCGCCGCACTGCTGGAAGTAAGTGAACTGCGTGATCTCCTGGCCGTCCATCATGACCTGCCAGCCAACGCCCCACGCACCGCCAACCGGCCACTCCCAGTTGTCTTCCTCAAACTTGATGTCGTGATCGGCCAGCACAATCCCGATCGCCTCCAGGCTCTGCAGGTACAGCTCCTGGATGTTGAGCGGTGGTGGTTTCAGGATCACCTGGAACTGTGTGTGCTTGTAGAGGCGGTTCGGGTTCTCGCCATACCGTCCGTCCGCTGGGCGGCGCGAGGGCTGCGCGTATGCAATGCGAACCGGCTTCGGTCCCAGCACCCGCAGAAACGTATCCGGAGACATGGTCCCGGCGCCCACCTCAACGTCATAGGGCTGCTGCAGAACGCAACCGCGCTCCGCCCAGAAACGCTGCAGGGCAAACAGCGTCTCCTGAAAGGTCATTGCGGCGGGCAATTTCGAGGGGGACTCAGCGACTTCTGCAACGGCAGACATGGTGGTTTCGAGCTCCTAACGGTGTCTCACCAGTCTACCGTGCGCAGACAGGAGATAACCGTGAGCAAGAACACAGAGGCGCACGAAGCGGCACCCCCGCCAAGCCCTGAACCGAATCCGACGATCGAAGCGCCAACGCGACTAGATGTGGATGCCCCAGCTAAGTTCGCTGATCTGCGTCTCAATCTCGAGCAGCGCGGCTTCCAGTGCAGAACGGCGGTGCGGGCTGGAAGTACGCTCGCTCAAAATCCGTTCGCGCTGCAGATTCAAGCCCTGCAGCTTGCGCTGGCGATCACGTTCCGTGATGCGGTTCTCGTCTGCCGTTGCGACCTTTTGAGCCTCAGTTTGTTCCGGCAGATCGACGTCTTCTTTTTCCCAGCCTCGAGCCATAATGCCCATTCTACGCCTCGTCGCCGCGGACCGCTGCAAGCTTTGTCGCGAAAGAACATGCGCACACAGAGCGTTTATCGACGGATTGGGCCAACACTATCCGCCGACTGCCCCGCAGATCGTCCGACATTTGGCACAATGGACTGCACGGCATTTCGCCGTGCCTTCAAATGCAACCGTAGCTTCGGAGCCCGTCCGCCATGTGGATCGTCCGCCTCGCCCTTCGACGCCCCTACACCTTCGTGGTGATGGCCGTGCTGATCCTCGTCCTGGGCGTGGTCTCCATTGAGACGATGTCCACCGACATCTTCCCCTCGATCGACATCCCCGTCGTCACGGTCATCTGGCAGTACAACGGCACCAGCCCGGACGAGATGGAAAAGCGCTTCACCACCATCAGTGAGCGCGCCATGACGACGACCGTCAACGACATCGAACACATCGAGTCGCAGTCCGTCTCCGGCATCTCTGTCATCAAGATCTTCTTCCAGCCCGGCGTGAAGATCGAAGCCGCCGTGGCCCAGGTCACCGCCGTCAACCAGACGATCCTGCGCGTTTTGCCCACCGGCACCACGCCGCCGTTCATCCTGCAGTTCTCCGCATCGAACGTGCCCATCCTTCAGGCCGTCATGTCATCCGACCGCCTCTCGGAGACGGACCTCTACGATCTAGGAGCGCAGTTCGTTCGTACGCAGCTCGCAACGGTTCAGGGCGCACAGGTGCCCAACCCCTACGGCGGCAAGGCGCGTCAGGTCTCCGTCGATCTTGACCCCGGCGCCATGCAGGCCAAGGGCGTCTCCCCGTCGGATGTCGTCACCGCGCTCACCGCACAGAACCTGATCCTGCCCGCAGGTGACGCCCGCATCGGCGACCGCGACTACCTCGTCCGCACCAACGCCTCGCCACTGATCGCCGCACAGCTCAACGACATCCCGATCAAGCAGGTGAACGGCGCCACCATCTACATGCGCGACGTTGCCCAGGTGCATGAGGGCAGCGCCGTCCAGCTCTCCATCGTCCGTGCGGACGGTCGGCGCGCCGTGCTGCTCACCATCCTCAAAGCCTCCTCGGCCTCCACGCTCGACATCGTCAAGCGCGTGAAAGCCGTCCTGCCGAAGATCCTCGCGAACCTGCCACCGCCCGCGCCTGACATCAAGATCCTCTTCGATCAGTCGATCTTCGTGCAGGCCGCGCTGACCGGCGTGGTTAAGGAAGCTGCCATCGCCGCCGGCCTGACTGCCGTCATGATCCTGCTCTTCCTCGGATCCTGGCGCTCCACCGTCATCATCGCCGTCTCCATCCCGCTGTCGATCCTCGTCTCCATCATCATCATGAAGGCGCTCGGCCAGACGCTGAACACCATGACGCTCGGCGGCCTCGGACTCGCCGTCGGCATCCTCGTCGACGACGCCACCGTCGAAATCGAAAACATCCATCGCAACCTTGGTCTCGGCAAAGAGATCGAGCCCGCCATCCTCGACGGCGCCGCGCAGATCGCCGTCCCCGCCTTCGTCTCAACGCTTGCGATTTGTATCGTCTTCGTCCCGGTCGTCTTCCTCTCCGGAGCAGCGCGCAGTCTCTTCACACCGCTTGGCATGGCAGTCGTCTTCGCCATGATGGCCTCGTACTTCCTCTCGCGCACCCTTGTGCCGACGATGGTGAAGTTCCTGCTCGCCGCCGAAGTTGAGGTCTATGCCCTCGCCGAGGCCGAGCACGGCGACCACCCGCTGACACCCACCGAAAAGGCGGAGATCGAGGAGAAGCGCCGCGGCCTGGGTGCCATCTGGCGCACGCACTTCGCCTTCAATCGCGTCTTCGAGGCCATCCGCGCACGGTACCAGCGCTTCCTCGACTGGGCCCTGGCTCACACCACCTTTACCCTCGGCTGCTTCGGCCTCTTCATCCTCATCTCGTTCTGCACCATCCCGTTCATCGGCCGCGACTTCTTCCCGGATGTGGACGCAGGCAGCTTCCGTCTGCATGTACGCTGCCCACCCGGCACACGGCTTGAGCGTACAGAAGAGATCTTCGGCCAGGTCGACCAGACCATCCGCGACATTATCCCCAAGGAAGAACTGGGCGGCATTCTCGACAACATGGGCGTGCCCCAGGGCTTTAACCTGGCCTTCGGCGACGGCTCACTGACCGACGTGCAGGACGGCGAAATCCTCGTCAGTCTGAATGCGGAACACCACAAGCCCACCGCCGGCTACCGCGCGAAGCTGCGCGAAGTCCTGCGCAAGAAGTTTCCGGAAGAGGTCTTCTACTTCCAGGCCTCAGACATCGTCAATCAGATCCTGAACTTCGGTCTGCCCGCGCCGATCGACATCCAGATCAGCGGCCGACTCGCCCAGGCAAACTACGCCACCGCACAGCAGATCGCCAAGGCCGTCTCGCAGGTACCCGGCGCCGTCGACGTACACGTCCACCAGATCATGTACGCCCCGGAGCTTCGCGTAAACGTCGACCGTACGCGCGCCCAGCAGGTCAACCTTACCGAGGCCAGCGTCGCCAACAGCATGCTGACCGCGCTCTCCGGCTCAGGCCAGGCCGCGCCCAACTACTGGCTGAACCCGACCAACGGCGTCAACTACCAGGTCGTCGTGCAGGTGCCGCTCTCCCAGATCAACTCGGTCGCCAGCCTCAACAGTCTGCCCATCACATCCGGCGTCTCAACAGGCACACCTCCACAGTTCAACGGCGGCACACCAACGCCCAGCAACACGCAACTGCTCTCAAACCTGGCACAGATCCAGCACTCCGCCAGCCCCGGCATCACGAACCACTACAACGTGCAGCCGGTGTACGACGTCTTCGTCAACAAGCAGGGCCGCGACCTGGGCGCTGTGGCGACGGACGTCAACAAGGTGCTGAAGAGCTTCGAGCCGAAGTTGTCCAAGGGCGCCACCATGACCGTGCGCGGACAAGTCAAGAGCATGCAGGACAGCTTCACCGGCCTCGGCCTCGGCATGATCTTTGCCGTTCTGCTGGTCTACCTGTTGATGGTCATCAACTTCCAAAGCTGGCTCGACCCCTTCATCATCCTCATGGCGCTGCCCGGCGCAGCCTGCGGCATCCTGTGGATGCTCTTCCTCACGGGCACAACGTTCTCAGTGCCGTCACTGATGGGAGCCATCATGACCGTCGGCGTGGCCACGGCAAACTCCATCCTGATGGTGACCTTCGCAAACGATCAGCGGTCGCTCGGCCTCAACAGTCTGCAGGCAGCATCGGCCGCGGGTTTCACGCGCCTGCGCCCCGTCATGATGACAGCGCTGGCCATGATTCTGGGCATGCTGCCCATGTCGCTGGGCATGGGCGAAGGTGGCGAGCAGAATGCGCCGCTGGGCCGCGCGGTCATTGGCGGCCTGCTTGTCGCAACGGCCACCACGCTTGTGATCGTCCCTATCTTCTACTCGCTGCTGCGCAAGGCGCCGCCGCTGGGTATGCAGGTTGACGCCAATACCGAGCAGGAGGAGTACTTTGAGCATGCATAGCCAGACGCCTTCCCTGCCCACTTCAATGAATTCCGTACGACTCCAAGGAGCCGCGTAAGCATGGCGCAGAACTTTACCGACGCACCGGCCACCGCCGGCGAACACAGCCCCTTGAACACCCCTACGACACCCGAGCCCGTGGGTCGCGGCGCAATCATTGCGGCAGGTGCCTTCTTCCTGCTGCTGATCGTGGTCGGCATCGCCTTCCTGCTGCCGAAGCTCCGCCATAAGGAGACGCTGCAGGAAGATGTGCGTGCCAACGCAGGCCCGCCGCCCGTTGCCGTGACTAAGGTCGCCCTGGGCCAGGCCACCAACGTGCTCGATCTGCCCGGCAGCGTGCAGGCCTTCTCGCAGACGCCCATCTACGCCCGTACCAACGGCTACATCACCAAGCGCTTCGTCGACATCGGCGACCACGTCAAGGCGGGCCAGCTACTTGCCATCATTGAAGATCCGCAGACGGAACAGCAGCTGCGCCAGGCGCGCGCAACCGTGCTGCAGCTCAAGGCGCAGGCGGTGCAGGCACAGGCCAACGCCAAGCTCTCAACGCTGAACAACGTGCGGAACCAGCAATTGCAGAAGGAAGGCGTCATCTCGCAGGCCTCTGCCGATACCTTCACTGCGCAGGCCGGCGCGAACGACGCCACCGTGAACGCCGCCTTGGCCAACATCGCCGCAGGCGAGGCGAACGTGCGGTCACTCGAAGAACAGGCGAGCTTCTCGCGCGTTACCGCACCCTTCACGGGCGTCATCCTTTCGCGCGGCATCGATGTCGGATCGCTGATCACTTCAGGCTCCGCCAACTCCGTCACGCAGCTCTTCACCGTCGGCCAGTCGGGCACGGTGCGTGTCTTCGTCAACGTGCCGCAGGCCAACGCCCCTGACGTGCTCAGCACCGCGACCGCAAAGGTCACCTTCCGCGAACTGCCCGGTCAGGCTTTCAGCGGCAAGGTCACGCGTTCGGCCAGCTCCATCGACATCGCGTCACGCACCATGCTGACCGAGATCGATCTGCCTAACCCGAAGAACCTGATCCTTCCGGGTATGTTCGCGACCGTCAGCTTCAACACGCGCGACGCGAAGCCACCCGTACTGATCCCGGCGAATGCGCTCTTCGTCCGCACCGCCGGTCCGCAGACCTTCGTGGTCGATGCCAACAACATCACGCATCTCCGCAGCCTGACGCTTGGCCGGGATTATGGCAGCTTCACGCAGGTCCTCACCGGCCTGAAACCGGGTGATACCGTTGTGCTGTCGCCATCCGATGCCGTCGTCGATAACATCAAGGTCGATCCGCAGCTATTGAAGTAAAGCCTTCAGCATCCCCGCTGAAACCCAGGAGCAGTGTGAGCAGCGACATTCAATCCCCAGGCATCGTCAGCCTGCGTGGCCTGCGCAAGGTCTACGACGGCAAGCCCCCCGTAGTCGCCGTCGATGGTATCGACCTCGATGTTCGTGAGGGCGAAATCTACGGACTGCTGGGCCCCAACGGCGCCGGTAAGACGACGACCATCTCCGTCTGCACCACGCGCGTTCTGCCCACGGCAGGCACCGCGCACATCGCAGGCATCGACGTCGTACGCAACCCGAGCGAGGCGCGCCGCTTTATGGGCGTGGTGCCCCAGTACAACACGCTCGAACGCGCCTGCACCGTTGCGGAGAACATCCAGTTCCACTGCCTCTACTTCGGCTTCTCAAAGGCAGAAGCGAAGGCCCGCACCGCGGAACTGCTCGACCAGTTCCATCTCTCAGAGCGCGCTGGATCGTATCCCGCGCAACTCTCCGGTGGCTTGGCGCAGCGTGTACAGATCGCCCGTGCCATCGCCCATCGGCCGCGCGTTCTCTTCCTCGACGAGCCCTCTGCAGGCCTCGATCCGCAGAGCCGCATCGCCATGTGGGAGGCCGTGCAGCGCCTGCACACCGAAGGCATTACCGTCGTCCTGACCACGCACTACATGGAGGAGGCCGATGAACTCTGCGACCGGCTCTCCATCGTCGACAATGGCCGCGTCCTCGTCGAAGACACACCGCAGGCGCTGAAGAACTCCGTGGGAGCCAGCACGCTGTATGAACTGGATCTGCGCGAGCCGACGGAATCGCTCGTACCGCTGCTCAAAGCGCTGCCGCACGTCACCGGTGTTGAGACAACGCCCAAGGGCTTGCGTGTGATGGCTGGCAACGCCGATGGCCTGCTGCCGCAGGTTGTCACCGCGGCGACGCCGTATGGACTCAAAGATCTCAGCATCACCGAACCGACACTGGAGACCGTCTTCATCCGACTGACAGGCCGCGATCTAAGAGAGTAAGCGGTCTGAGGAAGTGATCGGCTGCCGTCTGAGGGGCAGCGCTTTCGGAGGGGCATGGCCTAAGCCATGCCATACAGCACCATCAAGTTACGGGCATTAGCCCCCGAGGGATTCAAGCGCGCCATGACGACCATTAGCAAAACGACCTCGCCGGCAACGCAATACCTCCGCGCCTTCCTGGGCATGTTCCTCCGCGACCTGCACGTGCTGCGCCGCGAGATCTTCCCGTTCATCATCCGCATCGTGATGAACCCGCTACTCTTCCTCTTTGTCTTCACCTACATCATGCCGCACATGAGCAACGGTGCCGCGATGAATCCGACGCAGGGCATGGCCGCCAATGCGGGCGCCAACTTCTCCACGGTACTGCTGCCGGGCTTGATGGCTGTCGCCATCATGTTCAGTGGTATCGCCGCCGTGGCCCTGCCACTTGCCGTTGACTTCGGCTCCACACGCGAGATCGACGACCGCGTCATGTGCCCGCTGCCCACCGCAATGGTTGCTATCGAGAAGATCATCTTCTCCGCGCTGCAGTCCGTGATCGCTGCCGCCATCGTCTTTCCGCTGGCGTACTACATTCCGTCTACGCCTGTGTACGCGCACGTGACGAGCTGGCCCTTCCTCATCGCTGTGGTCGTGCTGGCATCGCTGGTCGCCGGAGCGCTCGGCCTGACCATCGGCACCAGCGTGAAACCCGCACAGATCGGCCTCATCTTCGGCGTCGTCGTCATGCCCATCACCTTCCTGGGCTGCGTCTACTACCCCTGGAAAGCACTGGGCGCCATCAAGTGGCTGCAGATGGGCGTTCTCTTCAATCCCATCGTCTACATGAGCGAAGGTCTGCGCGCGGCACTGACGCCTTCCCTGCCGCACATGCATCCCGCGCTGATCCTGCTGATGCTGACATTCTTCCTCTGCCTGCTCACATGGATCGGGACACGAGGCTTTCTGCGCAGGGTGATTGGATAGTTAAGACATATGCCGAAAACACGTTTGCGCACGCTCTTGTTTGGCTCAGTTCTGTTGCCAACCCTCGCTCTTAGCGGCGTCCACATCGCCCACGCCGCAACAGGGGTGTTCCAGAATCCCACCGCCGCGCAAAACCATGATGCTGCCGTGCAGTTCGTAGCGGTCATAGGGGCCCGAGCCGCCCTGCTCGGAGTCAAAGAGAATGCCGTCGAACAAGGCAAGCTGGCGATGCGACAGAACTATCCGAAGTATGATCCGCAGTTTATCGAGGAGTGGGGCAAGCGTTCCCTCGCTCGCTACAACGTGGACGACTACCTCAAAGTGATCGTTGGGGTGTATGAGAAGTACTTCACCACGGAAGAACTGAACGAACTGAGTGCGGCGAGCAAAGCCCCCGGCGGGATTGCCGGTGCCAAGCTCGCTCAACCGCTACGAGATAAGCTCGCGGCGAACACGACGTCGATTCAGAGCGAAATCATTGGCGGCTGTACGCAGGTCGGCGCAAAACTAGGCGGAGAGATTGGGATAGAGATCGGCAAGGAACATCCTGAGTGGATCAAGCCGAACTAATCTAGACCAGGTGATCCGCCAGCGCATGCGCCGCGCTATGCACGATCCGCGGTCCGCGAGGCACACCATCCCACGGCAGATAGATCGAGAAGACCGTGCCGGATGAGCGGTCATTCTCAAACCGTGCCCGTCTGCTGCGCACCAGTACCGCGGCGTGGTGACGGTCCAGGATCTCCTCGCTGGCCCACAATCCGAGCCCGGTGCCTGTGTTCTCTTTCGTCGTGAAGAAGGGCTCAAAGATCCGCTCACGCACCGTATCCGACATGCCGACACCGGTATCCGCAACAGTGATACGAACACCCCGCCGGCCGTCGACCCATGCAGGCCTCGCACGAAGATATAGCGACCCGCCGTTCGGCATCGCATCAATTGCATTGCCTACCAGGTTCGCAAACAACTGCCGCAGCTCGCCTGCAAAGCCGAAGAGCATGATGTTGTCCGCAAAGCGCTGATGGATCTCGATCTTCGGCGACTGCATCCGCGCATTGTGCAGCACCAGCACGCTCCGCAGAACATCGACAACGCTCACATCAGAAGGCTGGTTCGACTGCCGGTAGAACCGCAGCGTCTGCTGCGTGATCTCGCCGACACGCGACAACTCCTGCTGCGCCATCGCCGCATACTCCATCACCAGGGCTGAACTCGCACCGCTGGTGCGGATCAGATACAGCAGGTTACTGACGGCCTCCAACGGATTGTTGATCTCATGCGCAATCGAAGCCGCAAGCCGCCCAGCCGCTGCCTGCTTCTCGCTGCGGCGCATCGACTCCTCCGCCTGCACGCGCTGTGTCACTTCACTCGCGATCACGCCAACCCAGCGGATCTCGTCGTTGACCATCACCGGAAAGTAGCTGACGAGCCACGACCGCGAAGACTCATCGCCCGGCATCACGCCCGTCAACAGATGCTCGGCGACCGGCTCTCCGGTCCGGAAGACACTCTCCACCAGCAGCTCCACCTGGTCTGCCAGACGAGTCGATCCACCCCGCGGAATCAGATCCCGAAGCCGCTTGCCAAGGTGCTGCTCCGCAGACATTCCATGCATCTTCGCCAGCCGATCGTTGATGCGCACATAGCGCAACTGGCGATCATAAAAAGCAAAGCCAATGGGCGCGCCCGTCAGCATCGCGTCCAGCAGATTCAGCGTCTCTTGCGTTCCCCGTCGCTGCCGCGCGATCTCGTTGACCATCGCGTTGAAGCTGGCCGTAAGAGCACCCGCCTCATTGCGAGCAACCACCTTCAGCGGAAAGGCCGAAAGATCATTCGGATCGTTCTGCACCTGCAGCGTCGCCAGGCTCAACTGCCGCAGCGGACGCGTCATCGTCGGCGCCAGCAGGTACACCAGGAACAAATTGCCAAAGAGCGCACACGCCGCGTAGATCAGCAGGCTCTGCAACACCGTCACCGGCGTCTGAGTCACCACACCATTGTCCTGCGTCATCCACACGATGCCACGCACAACGCCCGCCGTTACAACGGGCTGCACGCCCTCATCGTCGCCGTCATCCTGCCGCATCCGCACATAATGCGCGTCGCGATTGAGCAGGGGCAGCAGAGCCCGTTCGCGCGGCGTCAGCTCCGAAGGCATATCGGCACCGCTGATGCGCAGTGTCTTGCCCTGCGCATCCGTAATGCGTGCGGCCCGGATCGTTGACGTCAGATTCACCGCACGAACAACATGATCCAGCAGATCCGTATCGTTGTCCGTCAGCGGCTCAACCAGCAGCCCCGCAATGATGCCCGTCTGGCTCTGCAGACGATTTCGATCATGTGTCTTACCATCACGAAATTGCTGCCGCACGCTGAAGAACAGGAAGATGCTGAAGACCAGCAACTGCACGATCACGGTGCCGCCGATCAACTGGCCCATGATGCTGCGCGGCGCCCTCAGTCTCATCAGTTCTCTGCCCTCATTAGCGTTACTGCCTCAAGCCTGCTGAAACTTCGCCGTCAGATCACGTGCAATCAGCTCGCCGTGGAAACGTCCGTTCTCAATAAAGATCTTGTTCGTGCGTTCCCCGGCAACGACCACGCCCGCCATGTAAATGCCCTTCACGTTGGACTCCAGCGTCGTCGGATCGCACTGTGGACACCGATCATTCTCCGCATCCAGGTGAACGCCCATCCGCTCCAGAAAATCAAAGTCCGGGTGATACCCCGTCAACGCAAAGACGAAGTCGTTCGCAATTGTGCGATCGCCTTCCGGCGTACTCAGCGTCACGGTATCTTCCGTAATCTGTTTCACCGTGGACGAGAAGTAAGCCGTGATCTCGCCGTTCTTCACACGATTATTAATGTCCGGCAGGATCCAATACTTCACATGGCGGTGCATGGCGTCGCCACGATGTACCAGCGTCACCTTCGCTCCATGGCGCCACAGATCCAGAGCAGCAATCGCAGCCGAATTCTTCCCACCAATGACCAGAACGTTCAGCCCGAAATAAGGGTGCGGCTCGTTATAGTAGTGCTGCACCTTGCTCAGGTTCTCACCCGGAATCCCAAGATAGTTCGGCAGATCGTAATACCCGGTCGAGACGATCAGCTTCTTCGCCTTGAAGACCTGCAACCGACCGAACCGATCCGTCGTATGCACACTGAAGTTCCCATCGGAACCACTGATGTGGCCCACCAGGTGGTACTGCCGCACGTCCAGCGCGAAATGCTCAGCAACCTTGCGGTAGTACTCCAAAGCCTCGCTGCGCGTCGGCTTCTGGTTCGGACTGCTGAAGGGCATGTTGCCAATCTCGAGCAGCTCCGGCGTTGTAAAGAATGTCATGTGCGCCGGGTAGTGAAACAGGCTGTTACACAGGCAGCCCTTGTCCACCAGCACCACGCTCAGGCCTGCATTCTGCGCATCAATGGCGCAAGCCAGGCCCGTAGGTCCGGCACCAATCACCAACACATCAAACGCAACGGTCTCCTGCGCGACAGTTCCCTTCGAGATCTCTTCCATAACCCTCAATTGAAGCACGCATCCTAACGATGCAGGATATTGAGCGTACGACATTCCGAGCCCCCGCCGGATGTACAGCATCGCAAACGCTCCGATATCCGGCCATCCGGCATCGCCGTTCCACCTCGCGACATCTCAATCGAAATACCACTGAGGAGTTCTCCCATGCCCGACACAAACGCCCTCGAGCAAGCGAAACGCGGCACCGCCGACGCACCCGTGCACGACCTCATCCTCAGCCGCTGGAGCCCCCGCTCCTTCGCCGACAAGCCCGTCTCCGATGCCGATCTCAAGACCATCTTCTCCGCGGCCGCATGGGCCGCATCCAGCTATAACGAGCAGCCGTGGCGCTTCCTCGTCGGTCGCAAAGGCGACGAAACCTACACCAAGATCTTCAACTCGCTGGCGCCGCCAAACCAGGCATGGGCAGGGTCAGCGCCTGTCCTCTACTGTTCCTTCGGCAAGAAGACCTTCAGCGCCAACGGCCAGCCCAACGGCTATGGCCTGCACGACACCGGTGCCGCCTCCGCAACCATCTCGTTGCAGGCACAGGAACTAGGCCTGCACACGCACGGCATGGGCGGTTTCGATAAGGAAACGCTGCGGGCCTTCTTCGGCGTACCCAGCGACTTCGACGCAGGCGCATGCTGGGCCCTCGGCTACCTCGGCGATCCACAGAACGTCCCGGAAGACTTCAAAGCAGCCGAACTCGCACCACGCACCCGTAAACCCCTCTCAGAGTTCGTCTTCAGCGACTGGGAAAAGCCGGCCGCCCTCTAACCCGAAAAGATTCACCCAGACGCAGAAAGGCCCGGAGTCTCCTCCGGGCCTTCTCCTGCAACTTCGTGAAAACTTATGCCAGGACCTTGATGATGGTCTTGTCGATGGTGTCCTTGGGGACGAAGCCGACGATCTGCTCAGCAACCTTGCCGTCCTTGAACAGCAGCAGTGCGGGAATACCGCGAATGCCGTAGCGGCCAGGCGTGGCGTTGTTGCGATCCACGTCCATCTTCATGACCTTAATCTGGCCGTTGTACTCGGTGGCAACCTGGTCCACGACGGGTGCCAGTGCGCGGCAAGGACCACACCAGGTGGCCCAGAAGTCCACCAGAACGGGTGTGGAGCTCTTCAGCACTTGCTCATCGAAATCAGCATCGTTAACTTCGGTTACAAACTGTCCTGCCATGGTATCCGCCTTCTCTCAGGATTTCGCTTGACCAGAACGCTGCATTGTGTGCAGCCTTGCGATCATCCACTTAAATAGATGCAAGCCCGCAGAAAGAGTTTCATATCCGTCAAAGTGACGTCTTTCGCGCATGCGAAAGCACGACGTCCCTTGGCCGGTTATCGCTGGGCTGCGATCATAGAAAGTATGACTTCCACAGTACCTGCGCGCACCCTTTCCAGCCAGCAGTTTCTTGACGCTGTCCGCGCCGGCCAGCCTCGCACGGCCGTATTCGACTTCGACGGCACCCTCTGGCCCGGCGATGCAGGCTCCGGCTTCCTGCACTGGACCATCGCGACCGGCCTTCTGCCGGAATCCGCCACACGCCAGATCCTCGACCGTCACGCCATGTATCACCGCGGTGAAGTCGACGAAATCACCATCTGCGGCGAGATGACCTCCATCTACAGCGGCCTCAGTCAGAAGGCCATCCGCGCCAGCGCCGCGCGCTACTTCACGGACCACGTCAGACCGCGCCTCTTCCCCGTTATGGTCGGCCTCGTACACGAACTACAGGACGCCGGCGTCGAGGTCTGGGCCGTCTCCTCCACGAACAACTGGATGATCGAAGAAGGCGTCCGCGAACTGCGTATCCCCGCCGAGCGTGTCCTCGCCGCCGCCGTCGCCGTCGACGACGATCTCGTCACCTCCACCATCGTGGATATCCCCAGCGACGAAGGCAAGGCAGCATCGCTCCGCCGCGTTGGCCTCACGCACCCCGACGCCGTCTTCGGCAACAGCGTGCACGACTTCCACATGCTGGAGATGGCAGGCATGCCCTTCCCCATCAACCCCTCCCCTGCCCTCGCCTTAAAGGCCGCCGAACTCGGATGGCCCGTCTTCTATCCGGACGAGGCATAGGTAAGACCGCTCTAGTACCTATCTCTTTGGCCGACAATCGCTTGAGGGCATGTCGTACAGCATGTCCTCAGGCGATGGAAGAGCGTGCCTTCGCGGATGCGCGGTGATGCATGCTATGCCGTGCAGGCCACGCCTGCATCTACACTGCTGTGACGGTAACTGTGCAGACTTCACGCAGCGAGCCGCACGGTCAGGACTTTGGGGACGGCTGAGGGTTGAAGAAGAAAGAGGCAATCCGCAGGCTCGACGCACGCCGCAACGGCGCAGCAGGCCCGCGCCCGCCCAAGGCCCTGCGCATGGTCGTCGCCGCACTCATCCTCCGCACGGATGAAAATGGCTGCGAAGAAGTCCTCATCTGTCAGCGCAAGGCCGACCAACCCATGGCACTCAAGTGGGAGTTTCCCGGCGGCAAGATCGAAGCCGGTGAAGGCCCGGAAGAGGCGCTCCACCGCGAACTAAATGAAGAACTCGGCATCTTCGCCGAGATCGGACCGCCGCTCACCCGCATCCGCCACAACTACCGCAACGGCGGCGCGGTCGACCTGCAGTTCTTCATCGTCCGCAGCTTTACCGGCGCACTGGAAAATCGCATCTTCCGCCAGATCCTCTGGTCCGGCTTCGGTGCCCTGCCCGAATACGACTTCCTCGCAGCCGACCTCGGCCTAATCCGCGACCTCGCCGACGGCAAACTAAAAGTCTCCGACTAATCTCTGACGCGACGAAGCTTGGGTGCCCCATTCTTTCGCGGCTCTATCGCGAAAGGGTGGGTGATTCGCGCAAAGCGCGAACCAGCGGAAGCATGGACAAGCCACTGAACCGAATGTCAGCAAATGAAGTATGCACCCTGATCGAAGCTCAGGATCGCGACGAAGCTTGGGTGCCCCATTCTTTCGCGGCTCTATCGCGAAAGGGTGGGTTATTCGCGCAAAGCGCGAACCAGCGAAAGCATGGACAAGCCACTGCACCGAATGTCAGCAAATGAAGTATGCACACTGATCGAAGCTCAGGATCGCGACGGAGCTTGGGTGCCCCACCCTTTCGCGGCTCTATCGCGAAGGGGGGTGATTCGCGCAAAGCGCGAACCGCAGAGCCTCGAACATGCACCGAGTTCAGCTGCTCAGCGACAAGCGCCAAAGGCGCGCCCCATCACGACCCCAAAAATCAAAGCAACCAAACCACACGCTCTGCTATAAGAGCGCATGCGCCGCCTCCTGCTCTGCCTCGTTCTCCTGTTCGCCGCGACGACCCTGCACGCCTCCACGACACCTGCGGAGAAGCTCGCAAACGACGCCGCCCAGCACGAACTCGACAGCTCGCCCTGCGACGGCAACATCCCCTCCTACAGCCTCACGCCTGAGAATCTCGCGAAGGGCCAGCACCTGGAGCACGTCGGCAACCTGATGCACTTTGGCGGTGCCATCTGGGGCATCGTCTACCTCGTCCTTCTGCTCTCCACCGGCGTCGTCGGCGCCCTGCAGAGTGAGGTCACGAGCCGCTTCCGCAACCGCTGGCTGCAGTGCTTCTACTTCCTCCTGCTCTTCGGCATCATCACGTCGGTGCTCGATCTGCCGCTGGCTCTCTACGGCCACTGGCTGCGGCTGCACTACGGCCTCTCCGTGCAGGGCTGGGGCAGCTGGATCGGCGATCAGTTAAAGAGCTCCGCAATCGGCTGGTTCATCGGCGGCCTGTTGACCATGCTGCTCTTCCTCATCATTCGGAAGCTGCCGCGCTCCTGGTGGTTCGCCTTCTGGCTCTGCTCCATCCCCATCATCCTCGCCGGCATCTTCGTCACGCCCTACGTGATCGATCCCGTCTTCAACAAGTTCGAACCGCTCTCGCAGTCACACCCCGAACTCGTTCAGCGGCTGGAACAAGTCGTACACCGGGGCAACATGGACATCCCGCCCGAGCGCATGTTCCTCATGAAGGCATCGGCAAAGGTCACCACACTCAACGCCTACGTCACCGGCTTCGGCGCCTCGAAGCGCGTGGTCGTCTGGGACACCTCCATCACCAAGGGCACACCCGACGAGATCATGTTCATCTTCGGACATGAAAGCGGGCACTACGTCCTGAACCACATCGTGCAGGGCCTGCTATTCTCCATCGTGATCCTGCTGCTGGCGTTCTACCTCGGCTATCGTTTCGTCACGTGGGCCATCCGCCGCTTCGGTCCGTCGTGGGGCATCGCCTCGCAGGTCGAATGGGGCATGCTGCCCATCTTTCTCCTGGCCTTCTCCCTCTTCAGCCTCGTGCTTGAGCCGATCACCTCGACCGCCACACGCAGCCGCGAACACGACGCCGACGTCTACGGCCAGGAAGCCATTCACGGCCTCGTCGCTGATCCTCAAGCGGTCGCACGCGGCGCCTTCCAGGTCCTTGGCGAGACCAGCTTCGACGACCCCAATCCCTCGCAGTTCATCGAGTTCTGGACCTACGGCCACCCCAGCATCGGCCGCCGCGCAGCCTTCGCCACACACTACAATCCCTGGGCCGCAGGCATGCAGCCGAAGTACTTCCAAAAGCCGTAGGCGCCGCAAAACCTGTCAACCCCCTAAACCACTCATCTCCCTCATTTCAAAGGAGATTGAGTTGGCGGGCTATTTCGCGGGAATCACTACAATAGAGATAGAGGAAATCACGGACAAGATCGAGAAGTAGAGGGTTCCTGCGGACCAGATCGAAGCAGCCAACGGAAGCAGCGGACCAGATCGAAGCAGTCGACGGAAGTAGCGGACGAGACCGAAGCAGTTGACGGAAGTAGCGGACGAGATCGAAGCAGTCGACGGAAGTAGCGGACGAGATCGAAGCAGTCGACGGAAGTAGCGGACGAGATCGAAGCAGTTGACGGAAGTCGCGACCAAACCGGGAAGAGGTCGATGGGACGACCGGGGCAAGCCCGATTCTAGAGAACCGGAGAATACCTCCGACCGGAAGGGCACAGCTTCAGCTGGGCCACCCACGACACCTTGCGAATGGGCTTTAGCCCCTGAGGTTTAGCTTTCCTTCGATCGCTGGGCCTCAACGAAGCAAAATATCTCTGCCCGGAAGGGCACAGCTTCAGCTGTGCCAACCACTAGGCCCGTGCAATGGGCTTTAGCCCTGAGGTTTAGCTTTCCCGCGGAAGTCGAGCATTTCAGCCTCCCCGAAAGTCGGATGGACAACACTCCGGGACCTAAGTCCAATGGAATCTAATTTTTGCGCGTAACTCCAATGGAATCTAATTTTTAGCGGAAACCCAAAAACTCAACTCCTTTGTTTTCTAATTTTTACGAAAAATACCGGGGGGGGAGGGTCATCCCCGCAACGACTGCCAGACCAGCACCAGCGAAAGCCCTGTCACGATCGCAGCTGTGCCCCAGGCGATGATGTTGAACCAGAGACGGTTGTGGTACTCGCCCATCAGTTCCTTGTTGTTGATCAATCGCAGCATGAAGTACATGACCACCGGCAACAGCAGGCCGTTCAACACCTGCGACAAAATCGCCATGCTGACCAGTGGGAAGTTGGGGATCAACACCACCGCTGCACCCGCAACGATAAGTCCCGTGTAGAGCCAGTAAAAGACCGGCGCCTGCTTCCACGTTCGGTTCAGGCCACTCTCGAAGCCAAGGCCCTCGCAGACTGTGTACGCAGTCGACAGCGGCAGGATCGAAGCAGCGAACAGCGAAGCATTGAAGAGTCCAGCAGCGAACAGCAGGAACGCGTAGTCACCCGCAATCGGTCGCAGAGCCTCCGCAGCGTCGGCAGGCACGTTGATCTGTCGCACGCCATGAACGAACAGCGTCGCGGCACACACCACCACGATGAACCACGCCACCACGTCCGTGAAGATGGACCCGATGATCACGTCGAGCCGCGTGGCCTTGTACTGCCGAACCGTCACGCCCTTCTCCACGATGGACGACTGCAGATAGAACTGCATCCACGGTGTGATCGTCGTTCCGATGACACCGACCGTCATGTAGACGTAGTTGCGATCCTTCCACGCCGAGCGGCTCGGCAGCTTGACCGTCTCGACCATCGCAGCATGCCAGTCCGGGCGGCCAAGCACGCCGGCAACGATGTAAGCCAGATACACCACCGAAGCGAAGAGAAAGATCTTCTCCACGCTCTTGTAATCGCCCTTTACCACCATCGCCCACACCAGCGCAGCAGCCGCCGGCACAGCGATGTACTTACTCACGTGGAACAACTGCATCGATCCGGCAATGCCCGTGAACTCCGCGATCACGTTGCCGAAGTTCACCACTACCAGCAGCATCATGACCACAAACGTCATGCGCAACCCGAACTCCTCACGGATCAGGTCGCTCAGTCCCTTGCCAGTGACCGCGCCCATACGAGCGCACATCTCCTGCACCACGATCAGCGCAAGCGTGATCGGAATCATCGTCCAAAGCAGCGAGTAGCCATACTGCGCACCCGCCTGCGAGTAGGTCAGGATGCCACCCGCATCGTTGTCCACGTTCGCGGTAATGAATCCCGGCCCAAGCGCCGCTAGGAAGAAGAGGATTCTGACTTTCCAGCTCTTCAGCATCTTCATGCGGCACGTCCCTGGCGCCCAACACGGATCGTCTGCACACGCTCCAGGATCCGCTTCACCTGGGTGTCGTTGTCATACCCGCTCGACCACGCGCGCCGCAACCCTGCAAGCGCAATGCGATTCCGCGCCGCCTCGTCCGGCAGGTACTTTCGCACCTTCGCTGCCAGTTCGTCGTAGCCGGTAAAGAAGACCGCCTCCTCATCCTCGACGAAGCGTTCGCTATGTCCCGGCGACCGCTCCGCCAGCAGAAAGCCACCACACGCAGCGATCTCAAAGCTCTTGTGCACAAACTCGTCCTGGTTTCCATGCGTCAGAAAGCTGAGGTTGATCTGCGACCGCCAGATCGCCTCCCGGTAACGCTCGCGGAACAACTCACCCTCGCGATACAGCGTGTCATACAAGCCTCCAAGCGGACCGCGCCAGTGCTGCGGACCACCTGAGATCACCACAGGAAGCCCCTCCGCGTGCAGCCGCATCAGCGTCTGTGCGCGGTCGTCATACGACGTGCCAATGAATGAGACACCACGATCGCGCCGTGCGTCCGTATAAGGCGGGTCCGCCGGAAACTGCATCGTCGGCTCATACGCCGTCTGGATCTTGATCACGTCGCGAGCGCCCGCGTCACGGTAGCTCACCACGTTTACGTCACGCTGCGTGCAGTGCAGGTCGTAGTGAGGAATGGTCTTCGCATACAGCCGCCAGCCCGGATCGCGCCGCGGCCCGAAGTAGTTGTCAATCATGTACGAGACGGTCGTGATGCCTCGGGCACGCAACGCGTCCAGCGTCGCCGGCCGCATCCACAGCACCTTGTCAGCCCACACCATCTCCGGCTGAAAGCGCTCTGCCTCCGCGAGGATGTCGTGATTCAACCGGCTCACGTCCGGACCGATCGAGGCACGGAACTCAAGCTTGCGCAGCAGCGGATGCTTCGCGCGATACGAAATGGTGTCGATCGCCGACACGTCATGGCCTGCGCGCACGAGTGCCGCGCGCCGATACTCGGCAGTGTCGTTCGGAGAGAGCTGTGCAACGTACAGTATCCGCATCGTGTCAGCGCCCCGCCCTTAGCAGCGCGATCACATGCTCTGGATAGATCACACCGGCGAGCTGCCGGTCATGCTCCAGCACGGCCAGCGAACGCAGGTTGTATTTGTCGAACTGTTCCGCGATCTGGCGACTGCCCGCGTCGATGGAGCACGTATGCATGCGTGGCTCCCGGATGGCCTTCAGAGGTGTCGAACGCTCGGAGAGCATCATGCGCGCAAGCGTAACGACCCCCGTCAGATGCTGCTGCTCGTCCAGCAGGAAGATCTCATTCACCGTTTCCAGATCCCCCTCGAAGATGCGCAGAGCATCCACGGCATGCTGCACATCGGCAGTGTCCAGCAGCGCGACGTAGTCAGTCGTCATGCGTCCGGCAGCCCAGTCCTCAGGGAATTCCAGGAGCTCCTCGACGTGCGCACGCTCTTCCGGCTCCATCTCGTGCAGGATCGCCTCAGAGCGCTCTTCGGGCAGCTCGGCCAGCAGGTCGGCCGCAGCTCCCGGATCCATCTCTTCGACGATGTCGGCAACGCGGCTGGACTCCATGCCCTCAAGCAGCGACCGCTGCAACTTTGGATCGATCTCCTCCAGAGCCTCGGCAGCAATCTCCTCGTCCAGCGAGGTGAAAACTGCCTCACGCTCTGCCGGCGCCAGTTCCGCGAGGATGTCAGCGATGTCTGACGGATGCATGTTCGACAGCCGATCGCCCTCGATCTTCAGGCGGACGCGACGCGCCGGATCGCGGTCGATCAGATCCACGAACTCCCAAGGAATGACCCGGGCCTGAAAGCGATGCGCCAGCGACTCGATCAGCCCCTGCGGCAAGCCCTTCAGCAGCCGTCGCACGGCGCCGCGCATCCCCACCTCAACCTCGGCGATGCGGAGCTTGCAGACGGAGTCCGCTTCGACCTCCCAAACCAGGGCCACGTCGTTGACGCGCACGACCTTGTGGCCGTGAACGTCGATGATCTGCTGGTCCAGCAGATCACGCTCCAACAGCACTGAAGATGGTGTCAGCTCCATAAGCGTCTGCTCGGTCGTGGAGCGGATACGGATCTCTCCGGCGTGACTGAACGTGAGGTCTTTCAGCGGCACGCTGTAGACCTGCTTGTCGCGCACCTTGCCTGAGGCTGAGAGCACAAGGCAACTGACATGTGTCCCTGCTTCCTCGGACTTCAGGAGGAACTCAGCGATGCGGCCCCTGGAATTACCCTCCGCATCGAAGACGCGGGTGCCCATCATGGAAGACAGGGTGGTTCGACGGATCGTCTGTTCAGTCATCGATCTCGCCTCCCTGTCCTCAGAAATTTGGGTTCCACTTCGCAGTCTACCCAAGCCTTCGCATCCGGGCGAATACACGCAGAGAATGCGCTCGACGCAGTGGCCGTCCCGCCTTTCCGACGCATCCGAATCTGTATGTTTCTTGACTTTCCTCGCCGCGGGAAGCACACTGCGAGGGAAGACCGGACATTCGCACAACCGCTGTACCGGAGACCGTTGCCGAACACGCCCACAACCCGCACCAGCCTCACCCTGGCGTCGACGCTGGAGACAGTGGACCGCGTGGAGCACGAAGCGGAGAGCTTCGCTGCCCGCTTCGGGTTCAACGAGGACGACGTATCGAGCATCGCCATGGCCGTGCGCGAAGCCACGGTGAACGCCGTGATTCATGGCAACGCTTACAGCCAGGACAAGCAGGTCACCGCAAGTTTTGAGGCTACAGAAAACGAGCTGGTCTTCCGCATCAGCGATCAAGGAACGGGCTTCAACGAGGAGAGTATTCCCGATCCCCTCTCGCCAGAAAACATCCTCCGCGGTTCAGGGCGTGGGGTCTTCCTGATGAAGGCATTCATGGATGAGGTACACTTTCGCCAGCTATCGCCGGGTACCGAACTTACGCTGATTAAGCATCGAACGCCCGAGCAACACGCAGCCTGAATCTTTCAATTCAGTAAAATGCAATACATTTCGCCGATCCTTTCGGCAGGAGAGCACGATGAGCATGAAGGTAAGCACGCGCCAAGTTGACGGCGTAACGATTCTGGACCTGAGCGGTCGCATCACCCTTGGCGAAGGCTCCGTTACCCTGCGCGACGCCGTGCGCGATCTCGTCGCCAAGGGCGACAAGAACATCCTGCTGAACCTGGGCGACGTCAGCTACATCGATAGCTCGGGCATCGGGGAGCTCGTCAGTGCCTTCACCAGCGTCAAGAACTCCGGCGGCGAACTGAAGCTGCTGAATCTGACCAAGAAGGTCCACGACCTGCTGCAGATCACCAAGCTGTACACCGTGTTCGATGTCAAGGATGACGAGACCTCGGCCGTGGGTTCGTTCACCCGCTAAGCATCAGCTCTTCCGTAACTGAGAAAGGCCGTCGCTCAAGCGACGGCCTTTCAGCTTCTACGAAGGTTGCTCCTAGACTCCACCAGCGGTAGGGCCAACGGTCACGACACTCTTCTTCCGGCTGAGCACACTCGCGCGCTTACGGCGGTTCTTCGCACTGGCGTGGTCGATCTTTCCCCAGAAGCCCACAAAGTAGTCGATCGCGCTGATGATCGACACCGCCGTCATCCAGTAGATAGCCGTCACCGCAATCACATGCACCGGAACGAAGAACCATCCAGTGTCATGTTGCCAGCCGGGACCGATCCACCAGGCATTCCAGCCATGATCGAGAATCGCGGCAACGACCGATACGATCTGAATCACCGTCTTCAGCTTGCCGATCTCGCTGGCGTCGATGGTGAAACCCTCATTCGCCGCGATGGATCGCAAGCCGCTGACGAGAAACTCACGGCCGATCACCAGCACCGCGATCCATGGAGGGACGATGCGTGGGTTGAAGCTGATCAGGCAGACATAGCCCGCCGTCACAAGCAGCTTGTCGGCCAAGGGGTCCAGCAACATACCCATGGTTGTGATCTGGCCGCGGCGCCGCGCCAGGTAGCCATCCAGCCCGTCCGTGATGGACGCGGCAATGAAGAGCGTCGAAGCGATGATCTCCTGTTCGTGACCATGCGCAGGGAAGCTGCTGGACAACAGCCAGATGAGTAGAGGCACGCATGCAATGCGGCTCATCGTCATGGAATTGGGAAGATTCACCGGGTACCCGAACGCCTTCATCAGGCCCCATGCCTGAAGTCCACGTCAAGATGATTCTTGCACATGGCCGTGTCTTCCTTATACTCGCCGGCATGGACAGCCTCCTGGTCAGAGCGCGTTTGCTCAGACGACAGGCTGCGGCTCCCCAGACGCAGGATGCGCGATGCCTGAGGCATTCGCGCACCCTGTTCACTCTGTAGAGCCTTACGCGTAGATACCGCGCTGTTTGGTCGTGTAGGCCACGCGGTCGATCGCGAGCATGTACGCAGCAATGCGGTTATTCACACCGTGGTCTTCTGCGTAACGAATGACGTCAATGAAACTCTGCACCATCAGACGATCGAGGCGGTCGTTGACCTCCTCTTCCGTCCAGAAGTAGCCCATGCGATCCTGCACCCACTCGAAGTAGCTCGCGGTCACGCCGCCGGCGTTCGCAAGGATGTCCGGTACGACAAAGACTCCACTCTTCTCGAGGATCACGTCGGCAGCAGGCGTGGTCGGTCCGTTAGCACCCTCGACAAGGATCTTCGCCTTCACTGCGCCAGCGTTGCGGCTGGTGATGACATTTTCGTGCGCGGCAGGGATCAGGATCTCGCAGGCGGTGGTCAGCAGTTCGTCGCTAATCGCTTCAGTAGCGCCGGCGAATCCGCGAATGCTGCCGGACTTTTTCCGGTGCTCGGCGAGCGCCGGAATGTCAATGCCATCCGCGTTGAAGAGACCACCGTCCCATTCCGCAATGCCGATGACGCTGTAGCCCTTTTGTCTAAGGAGCAGCGCAGCGTTGGAGCCTACATTGCCGAAGCCCTGAATGATCACGCGGCAGTCTGCAGGCTTCATTCCCAGGTAGTTCAGTGCCTGGTCGCAGGCGATGGAGACGCCGCGGCCGGTAGCGGCGCTGCGGCCGCGCGATCCGCCGATGTTGATGGGCTTACCGGTCACCACGCTGGTCACCGTCTGCCGCATGTGCATGGAGTAGGTATCCATGATCCATGCCATCGTCTGTTCGTTGGTGTTGACGTCCGGAGCGGGCACGTCCTTCTCCGGTCCGAAGACTTCGATCATCTCGGCGGTGTAGCGCCGCGTCATGCGCTCGAGCTCGCCCTGGCTCATCTTTTTCGGATCGCAGATGACGCCGCCCTTGGCGCCGCCGAACGGGATGTTGACCACGGCGCACTTCCAGGTCATCCAGCTTGCGAGCGCGCGGATCTCGTCGAGGTTGACGTCGGGCGCGTATCGGATGCCACCTTTTGCGGGGCCGCGGGCTACGCTGTGCTGCACACGGAAGCCGGTGAAGACCTCGATGCGGCCGTCGTCCATCATGACTGGAAAGTGCACGATGATCTCGCGTGCAGGCTGGCTCAGGACCTTCCAGATGCCGGTGTCGAGGTCGAGTTTCTTTGCTGCGAAATCAAAGCGGGCGGCTTGCGCCTCCCAAGGGTTCAGTTCTTTTTCGAGCGCGGTTTCTGCTTTGGTTTGTTCGACTTCCACGAGTGCTGCCATGCTTCTGCCTTCTCTTTCTTCTACCCGCGGTGTTGGTCGCGGGCTACTTCTGTTGGACGTCTTCCGGGGCACGATGATGCGTGAAACATCTGCAAATCCGGCATAAATGCCGGACTCTGTGTACCCGAAAGGGACATGGTCTGCCCTGTCCAAACCGGCCGAGTATAGGCCTGTGCTGCGGGCAGTGGCAACCGCGCGGAAGTGTCATTCCGGGTGCTTTCCGACACACTTCCTGCCAGGAATGAATCGTCTCAGTCGCGTTTTTCCAAGATGTATCGACGCGTGGCCTTAGGAAAGGCCCGAAGCGTGGACCGAGGTCGGCGGCTGGCCTTAGATCGTTCTGAGACGAACAAATAAATTCGAGCGTCGTCCGAGGTCTGCGCTGGTGCGACCACTGTCGATCCTTCCTTGTCCTTGCTTCGGGGATGACTCCGCTTTTGGATGTACTGATCTTTGATTCGCCGTGAAAACTATTGCAGGAAACGCTTGACAGTCATTGGCTCGACTCTTATATAGTTTGCGCCGCGTACAAAAGAGCGAATGTCCGGGCGTGAGCTGTTCTCCATGACCTGCAAACCTATCCCGCGGCCTGCACGTTGGCCTCACGGAAGAAGACTCTGATGTTCGCGTTTGGAAAGTTGCAGTTTGAAGTTTGTTAGGGGGTCGTATGAAGCGCGCAATAATCAGTTCTCTCGTCTTAGCCTGTGTGTCCACTTGCGTGGCAGGTGCCCAGGCGACGGATCGTCAGTTAATCAGTGGAATCGTCACGGATCCGAGCGGAGCCTCAGTCCCCAATGCGGAGATCACCGTCACGAATACCGCAACTGGCGTCAGTCGCTCGGTGACCAGCAATTCGGACGGAAACTTCACCGTTTTGAATCTGACGGTCGGAACCTATGACATCACCACCACGGTGCAGGGTTTCAAGAAGTCGGTGATTACCGGCGTCAACGTTGACGTTGGCGGCAAGCCGTCTGTGCCTGTAGCCCTTGAGCTCGGTCAGGTTGGCGAGTCCGTGCAAGTCACGTCCGATTCGGTCATGATCCAGACCACCACCTCGGAGATCGGCGGCGTTGTTACGAGCCAGGAAGCAACGCAGATCCAGTTGAACGGCCGTAACTACGTTCAGCTCCTAACGCTGCAGCCCGGTGTGTCGCAGACGGTAGCCAGCGGCTTTGCCATCTTCGGTACCTATGGTGTTAACGGCAACTCGCAGTCGGTCAACGGTATCCGTACGGACGCCGCGAACTTCTTCATCGACGGCGTGGACAACAAGGACAACGGCGGCGGCGGCAACAACTTCGTCAACATTTCGCCGGACTCCTTGCAGCAGTTCCGTAACGTGGCATCGAGCTACGACGCAAGCTATGGCGGTACGTCGGGCGCTACAGTGTCCGTGGCCATCAAGAGCGGCGGTCGTGACTTCCATGGCAGCGCTTACGAGTACATCCGTAACAGTGCTGTTCAGGCATTCCCCTTCCGTGCTCTCTCCACCGGAACGCAGGCACCGATCAAGGCGCCCCTGCGCTACAACGACTTCGGTTACACGATCGGCGGTCCGATTTTCATTCCTGGTCACTTCAACCGGAACCGGGACAAACTGTTCTTCTTCGCGGCCCAGGAGTACAAGCGTCTGCGCACCTCAACGGTGACGAACGCAAGCGTCCTGACGCCTGCCGCTATTGCGAATGCCATCGCTACGGGCCCATCGACAGCTACCGGCCGCGCTCTCGCAGCCGCGACACTGCAGGATCCAAGCGGCAACTTCCGCTATCTGAGCCTTGGCAATAACAATCAGTCGGAGTACCTGGTCAAGGTCGATTACAACCTGAACGAGAAGAACCAGATCAGCGGTCGTTTTGTCCATGACAACGTGCTCAACGTTGGTAACCCGACCAACTTTGTTATCTATGACCGTACGATTCCCGGCCTGACGACATCCGTGAACTGGACGCACACGTTCAACTCGCGGATGGTGAACTCGGCCGTCGGATCTTACTCGGGCAATATCATCAACGAGGGCGGCAACATTCGTGCGAATCCACAGTTTGGCAAGTCGATCAATCGTGCTGACTACGGCCTGACGTACGGTACGCTTTACAACGCTTCACCGATCATTCCGCAGATCACGATCTCCGGTCTTGGTAATCCTGGCGTCTCACCGCGGCAGTTTGATAACTCGCAGCGCATCTACGCAATGAAGGATGACTTGTCGATCGTTCTGGGGAACCACTCGTTGAAGACGGGTGCTTACTTCTGGCGCGCTCGTAAGAACCAGACGGCTCCGCCACAGTTGAACGGCGCGTTCACGTTTGCAAACGTGGCTGGCCTTGTAGCTGGTAACTTCACGAACTACACCGAGGGCAGCAGCATTCCGCAGGTGCAGGCCAGGTTCTCACAGTTTGAGACGTATGTGCAGGACGACTGGACGGTAAGCCGCCGGCTGACCGTGAACCTGGGTCTTCGCTGGCAGTACATGCCGCCGATCTCGAGCTGGCCAAACAACACGGCCTTCTTCGACCCGTCGTTGTACGATCCGACAAAGGCAGCGACGGTCAGCACAGCGAACGGCACCATCACCAACAATCCTGCCCCTTACAACGGTCTTGTACTGCCCGGCACCGGCTTCTCTGATAAGGCGAAGCAGGTCGTATCGCCGGCTGTTTACAACAACCCTGCCGTACAGGCGCTTTTCCGCGGCAAGCCAGGCGGAATCGTTCCGACCAAGTACAACACCTTCGCTCCACGTGTTGGATTTGCGTATGACCTGACCGGCAAGGGTGAGACTGTGCTTCATGGCGGCTACGGCATGTCCTACGAGCGCGTCGAGGGTAACTACATTTACGGCGCCGTCTCTCAGGTCCCGTTTGTGGCTGTGGCCTCGTTCGCGAGCGCGGGCAGCGCCGATGGCCTGGCAGCGCTCAGCTCTTCCCCGCTGCCGCAGACGATCAGCAACTCTGCTGATCCGAACCTGGCACCGCCGCGTATTCACAACTACAGTGTTGGCGTGCAGCACAGGCTGTTCAGCAACACTTCGCTGGAAATGAACTATGTTGGCTCCCGTTCGACCAACCTGACGTACCGGAAGAATATCAACCAGGCGGCGGCAGGCTTTGAGCAGGCGACCACGGGAGCATCGGCACAGCGCAATGCCTTCCGTCCTTACAAGGGGTACGGTGAAATCTACCAGTACACCAACGGTGCCCACTCCAACTACAACTCGCTGCAGGTTCGTATGCAGACGCGCTTCAGTAAGGGTGGCCTGGTTACGTTGTCTTACACCTGGTCCAAGGCTCTCACCATGGGATCTGCCTTCGATTACCAGCCGCAGGACAGCTATAACCTGGCAGCAGACTACGGCCCAGCAAGCTACAACCAGCCGAAGATCTTCGTTGCGAGCTATGTGTATCCGCTGCCCTTCTGGCAGCATGAGCACACCTGGTACAAGCAGGCGCTCGGCGGCTGGCAGCTTTCGGGCATCACCCGCATTGCCAATGGCCTGCCCATCAACGTGGTTCAACCGTCGGGCCTTTCTGTTGCCGGCAACCTGGTCACGACGTCCGCTGTCGCGCAGCGTCCGGATCGTGTCCCCGGTGTGAGCCCCTACGCAAAAAACGGCAAGCAGTACTTGAATGTCGCGGCATTCCGTGCGCCCGCGCCCGGAACCTACGGCAATCAGAAGTATGACGACATCATGGGACCGCTGTTCAATAACTGGGACGCGGCCGTGCAGAAGAACATCACCTTCCACGAGGGAATCGGCATGGAACTTCGCGTCGAGATGTTCAATGTTCCGAATCACCTCTCGTTCTTCAATGTGAACGGCACACTTGGTGCACAGCAGCCGAATGGCTCTTATCAACAGAACTTCAACGGCAACACGTTCCAGAACTCGTTTGGACAGGTTACAGGCACGACCGATCCGCGGACGCTGGAAGGTGTGGTTCGCTTCCACTTCTAAAGCAATTTACAACCGAGGAGGAGCGGGCCTGGCTAACGTCCAGGCCCGCTTTTTCTTTGCCAAGGGTAGAGGTAGAATCCACTCGTCGGTAATCGTTTACCCAAACGTCTTCCCTTACGAGTTCTGCATATACGCTTGACCTGCCGAACGTCAGTTCGAGCCCAAGAGATTTGAGACAACCGTTGACACTGCAAGACCTGATGAATGGCGGCGAAGACTGGTCGGCGCTGCGTACGCATGATCGCGGACCCGAGGGCATGCTACCCATTACGCCGGAGATGCTGATCCAGCAGCCATCCGGCAACCTGTTTGGCCTGTCGCAGAACGCTGGCATGGGTTGGGACGTGGCGCGGCTGCGTGATCCTGAGTACCTGATCCTGAGCACGCATGGTGGTGTGCGCGCGGAGGACGGCACGCCCATTGCGCTTGGGTTTCATACAGGCCACTGGGAAGTCGGCCTGCTGGTCGCGGAGGCCGCGCGCACGCTGCGCAATCAGCATGCGATTCCGTTTGCCGGCGCCGTGACCGATCCGTGCGATGGCCGGACGCAGGGCACTGCCGGCATGCTGGATTCCCTGCCCTATCGCAACGATGCAGCGATGGTGCTGCGCCGGTTGATGCGGTCGCTGCCGACGCGGAAGGGTGTGATTGGTGTGGCGACCTGCGACAAGGGACTGCCCGCGATGATGATGGCGCTGGCCTCATCGGGCGCGTATCCCAGCATCCTGGTACCGGGCGGCGTGACGCTGCTGCCGGATGAGGGTGAGGACGCGGGCAAGGTGCAGACGATTGGCGCACGTTTTGCGCAGGGGCAGATCTCGCTGGATTATGCGGCGGAGATGGGCTGCAAGGCGTGCGCATCGCCGGGCGGCGGATGCCAGTTCCTGGGGACTGCTGCGACGGCGCAGGTGGTTGCAGAGGCCATGGGCATGTCGCTGCCGCATACAGCGCTGGCGCCCTCAGGGCAGCCAGTCTGGCTGCGCGCTGCGAAGCAGTCTGCCATGGCGATGCTGCGGATGACGGCGATGGGGATGGGCACGCGGGATGTGTTGACCGATGCTGCGATCCGCAATGCGATGGTGGTGCACGCGGCCTTTGGTGGATCGACGAATCTGTTGCTGCACATTCCTGCCGTGGCGCATGCCGCGGGATTGAAGCGGCCGACGGCGCAGGACTGGATCGCGGTGAATCGCGCTGTGCCTCGGCTGGTGGATGCGTTGCCGAATGGGCCGCAGGGCTATGCAACGGTGCAGGTGTTCCTGGCGGGTGCGGTGCCGGAGGTGATGCTGCATCTGCGTCGTGCGGGGCTGCTGGATACGTCGGTGAAGACCGTGAGCGGCGAGACGCTGGATGCCAACCTGGACTGGTGGGAGACGAGCGAGCGACGCACACAGATGCGCGAGCGCCTGATGGCCCTGGACGGCATCGATGCGGGCGATGTGATCTTCTCGCCCGATGGGGCGCGTGCGCGTGGACTGACGCCGACAGTGTGCTTCCCTGTTGGCAACCTGGCACCGGATGGATCGGTGATCAAGAGCACGTCGATCGATCCGTCGCTGATCAATGCGGATGGAGTGTACCGGCACACGGGTCCGGCGCGTGTGTTCATCACAGAGGCGGCTGCGATCCATGCGATCAAGGACGGCAAGGTGTCGCACGGCGATGTGATGGTGCTGATCTGCGGCGGGCCGATTGGCGCGGGGATGCAGGAGGTCTACCAGATCACGTCGGCGTTGAAGAACCTGCCGTTCTGCAAGCATGTGGCCGTGCTGACGGATGCTCGGTTTAGCGGTGTTTCGACCGGTGCGTGCATTGGACACATCTCGCCGGAGGCTCTGGCCGGTGGACCGGTGGGCCGCATCGTCGATGGCGACACCATCAGCATCATGGTGGATCGGAACAGCCTGCATGCAACGGTGGATCTGCTGGGCGAGGGTGATGAGACATTCAGCGCAGAAGAGGGAGCGAAACGGCTGGCAGCACGCGCGCCACGCGCCGATCTGCAGTCGCACCCGGATATGACAGACGACACACGCCTGTGGGCTGCGCTGGTGCAGGCCAGCGGCGGTGTCTGGGGCGGATGCGTGTATGACGCGGACGCGATCACGAAGAGACTTCACACGGCACACGACTAACAAAGGGAGCATGGCATTGAAACTCTTTCGGACGACACAGGGCTTCTTCGTTGAAACCGATGGCACGGCCTACAAGATTGAGGCTGAGAACTGGGATGAGCTGCTGAACAGTACAGAGCTGATGGAGCGGGCAGCGGCTGCGACGAGTGGCTCGGCTGTGATGCTGGACGCTTCCACGATCCTGGCGCCGGTTACCTCGCAGGAGGTATGGGCCTCCGGCGTGACGTACTACCGCAGCCGCGATGCGCGCATGGAAGAGAGCAAGGCCGCGGGCGGCGGGGACTTTTATGACCGCGTGTATGTTGCGGAGCGTCCCGAGTTGTTCTTTAAGAGCGCCGGCTGGCGCTCTGTGGGGCCCGGGGACGATGTTCGCATCCGCACGGATGCTACGTGGTCGATCCCGGAGCCGGAGCTGGTGCTGGTGGCGAATGCGCGTGGTGAGCAGATTGGCCTGACGATCGGCAATGACATGAGTTCGCGCGATATTGAGGGCGAGAACCCGCTATATCTGCCGCAGGCGAAGGTCTACAACGGTAGCTGTGCGATTGGTCCCTGCATCCTGCTGACGGCAGGTGCACCGCTGGACCGGTCGATGAAGATCCTGCTGGAAATTATTCGCGGAGGCCATGATGTCGTGACCGGGAGCACCACTCTGGCGGAGCTGAAGCGCGAGCCTGCAGAGTTGCTGGAGTATTTGTTCCGCGAGTTGAGCTTCCCGTTTGGCGCGCTGTTGTTTACCGGTACTGGCATTGTGCCGCCGAACGAGTTCACACTGCAGCCGGGCGATGTGGTGCGTATCAGCATCGACGGCATTGGCACGCTGGAGAATACCGTCAGCGCTTGATGCTGGCGGTTTTCACTGCGTGCGGCGTCGATGCTGCGCACAGAGTTTCCGCGGAAGTTTGGCGGCATAACGAGCGAGGCTTTGTGGAGCTTGCGTGTGCCGTGGTTTGCTTGACAGAGTTTGAAGCCGCTGCATATAGTCTTCGCCAACAACTAAATCAGATCTTGCACGTTTTGCAGCAAAGCCCGGCGTTTGTCTCGGGATTATGAAGCACAGGAAGTGGATTGCAATGAATCTCTTGTCTAAGACGACGCTGGCCGCGCTGGCGATCTCCGCGGCGGCCGCGCTGCCCTTCCTGCCTGGAGTTTCGGCACAGAATGCGACACCGGTTCCGGCCGGTCCGCCGCGTACGCCGGTCACGGTTGGTTCGCAGGGACCGCCGCCCGAACATGCGAAGTTTACGGCTACGCAGATCGATGCGGGCGGCAGCCTGTTCATCCAGAACTGCGCCTTCTGCCACGGCAAGGATGCGGGCGGCGGTGAGAGCGGGCCGGACCTGACGCGGTCAAAGGTCGTGAGCGGCGACAAGAATGGCGAAGGCATTGGCGCGGTGATCCGCAACGGTCGCCAGGAGAAGGGTATGCCGCGCTTCAGCCTGCCGGATGCGCAGATCATGGAGTTGGTGGCGTTTGTGCACTCGCAGCAGGACAAGGCGATGTCGCAGACGGGCGTTCGTAAGGGCGTGGAAGATTCCGACCTGCTGACGGGCAATGTGGCGGCGGGCAAGAAGTACTTCGAGACGACGGGAAACTGCGTGAGTTGCCACTCGGCTACGGGTGATCTTGCACATGTGGCGAAGAAGTTTACGGGTCTGCGACTGGAGCAGGAGATGCTTTCGCCTCGCGATGCGAAGACGAAGGTGACTGTGAAGACTCGCACGGGCGTGACGCTGACGGGCATCGAGACGTACAAGGATGAGTTCGTGATCGGGATGACGGACACGTTTGGCGTGTATCACTCGTGGCCTGTGACGGCGGTGACGTTTAAGGAAGAGAGCCCGGTCGATGCGCACGTTGCGCTCTTCAGCAAGTACACCGATGAAGACGTTCACAACCTCTACGCGTACATCAACACCCTGAAGTAAGTGCAGACGATGACACTGATGAAAGCCGGTTTTTCCATGACCTTCCTGCACTCTGTGCGCGCCTTTGCTCTTGCCGCCGTGGCTGTAACTTCTGTCTCTGCAACTGCGCAGGGCGTGACCGATGCGATTCTTAAGAACCCTCCGCGTGATAGCTGGCCTGGTTTTCACGGGGATTACAGTGGGCAGCGGCACAGCCCGTTGACCGAGATCTCGCCCGCGAACGTGTCGCAGATGACGCTGGCGTGGACATTCCAGACGGGTCTGGGTGGCGGCGGGAACACTATGAAGTCGACGCCGATCCTGGTGGATGGGGTTCTGTACTTCACGATGCCGGACCATGTGTGGGCGGTGGATGCTCGCACTGGTCATACGATCTGGCACTATGCTGCGCCGCCGAACAAGGCGTTCCACATTGGTCAGCGTGGCGTGAGCATGTTGAAGGACAAGCTGTATTACATGACCAGCGACGCGCATGTGGAGGCACTGGATGCCAAGACAGGCAAGGTGCTTTGGGATGTGATGGTGGCGGACTCGAACAAGGGTCAGTGGTCGACGATGTCTCCGCTGATTGTTGGCAACCATGTGATGGTGGGCGCTTCGGGCGACTTCGATAACCTGCAGGGTTTCCTGCGGTCGCTGGATCCTGAGACGGGTAAGACGCAGTGGCAGTGGGATGCTACGCCTCCGGTTGGAACGCCGAAGATGACCAGCGGCGGCAATATCTGGATGACGGGCACTTACGATCCGGAGCAGAATCTGATGTTCTGGGGTACGGGCAATCCGACGCCGGTGTTGAACGGTACGGTACGTCCTGGCGACAATCTTTATACGTGCAGCATTGTTGCGCTCGATCCGGAGACGGGCAAGTTGAAGTGGGCCTTCCAGCCTTCGCCGCACGATACGCATGACTGGGATGCGGTTGAGATCCCGGTGCTGGCGGATGTGACTGTCGAGGGCAAGCCGCGCAAGGTGCTGATGCAGGCTTCGCGTAACGGTCACTTCTTCGTGATCGATCGCGTTACAGGCAAGAGCATTCTCACGACGACCTTTGGGCCGGTGAACTGGACACTTGGCATCGACAAGGAAGGTCGTCCGATCCCGAATCCGGCGAAGGAGCCTGCGCAGGATGGCCGGCTGATCGCACCGGACGAGGGCGGCCTGACGAACTATCGTTCACCCAGCTTCGATCCGAAGACCGGCCTGTTCATTGTGAGTGCATCGCCGAGCTACAGTCTTTACTTTGCGAAGCCCGCCGACGGCACGTATGGATGGGCTGGTGCTGATTACAGCCTTTGGTCCAAGGGCGAGCTAATTGCGATCGACTATCGCACGGGCAAGCCGCGCTGGACGCATCCACTGGGCCGTCGTGCCGGATCTGGTGTGATGACGACTGCGTCCGGCCTGACCTTCTCGGGCGATGCTTCGGGTAACTTCCTGGCGCTGGATACGGCGACCGGCAAGACGCTGTGGCATGCGGGCACGGGCGGGAACATCGCATCGACACCGATCACGTATGAGCTGGACGGCCACCAGGTGGTTCTGTTGAGCAGCGGCAGCATCCTGTATGCCTTTACCCTGCCGGAGCATCACGCGGCGGCAGTGAAGACGGCGAAGAAGTAAGTAAGAGCATTCGTACGATCCGGGGGCGGTTATGAAGCGTTTTGCGTTGGCAGTTACAGGTGGCATGTTGTTTCTGCAGAGTGCGAGCGCGATGGCCGCGCCCCGTATCCACGTCCTTCTGCTCGATGGTGAGAGCGCGGCTCCGTACCATAACTGGGCCGCGATCACGCCGATCCTGAAGAAGGAGCTGGACGAGACGGGCCTGTTCGACACCGAGGTGATGACTGCTCCGCCGAAGGATGGCGACTTTTCGCAGTTTCATCCGGCCTGGAGCAAGTACCAGGTGGTGGTGTTGAACTACGACGCTCCGGACGAACGCTGGGGCGCGGATGTGAAGGAAGGCTTCGAGACGTTCATGAAGAACGGCGGCGGGCTGGTCACCGTCCATGCTGCGGACAATGCCTTCCCGAAGTGGAAGGCCTTCAACGAGATGATCGGGGTCGGTGGCTGGCGCGGTCGCGATGAGAAGTCCGGACCGCACTGGTACTACCAGAACGGTAAGCTGGTCTCCGACGATAAGCCGGGCCGGGCTGGCATGCATGGCCCGCGTGCTCCCTTCAAAGTGACGGTGCAGGACACGACAAACAATCCCATCCTGAAGGGTCTGCCGAAGACCTGGATGCATCAGGGCGACGAACTGTACGCGAATCTGCGCGGACCGGGCGGCATGACGGTACTGGCGACGGCTTACTCCGATCCCACGAATCGTGGAACGGGCTTTGAAGAGCCGATGGTGATGGTCTCGCAGTTTGGCAAGGGTCGCGTCGTTCATGCGGCCTGGGGACACGATGGTGTCGCACTCAGCTCTGTCGATGCCGTGACGATCTTTCAGCGTGGTGTGGAGTGGGCTGCGACCGGCAAGGTGACGCAGCCGGTGCCTTCGAACTTCCCTACCGCGAATACGGTGAGCTATCGCGCGGACCTGGAGGCGATGGATCCGAATGCGAAGAAGGGCCTGAATCCGCTGGATATGACGATGCCTGCACCGCCTGCCCGGCCTGGCTTTGCTCCCGTTTCGGGCGCTGGCGCCCCTCCCGTGACACGCCCAGTGGGTCCGACGCAGTAAGATGTCCCGCGGGAGACACATCGTGACTCCACTCGCACCAACGCAAGGATAGACATGAAGACGATCAAGGGACCAGGTATCTTCCTGGCGCAGTTTGCCGGCGATGTTGCGCCGTTTAACACGCTGGATAACATTTGCCACTGGGCCGCATCGCTCGGCTATAAGGGCGTTCAGATCCCGAGCTGGGACAAGCGTCTGTTCGATCTGCAGAAGGCTGCAGAGAGCAAGACCTACTGCGACGAGCTGCTGGGTACTGTAGCCTCACACGGGCTTGCGATCACGGAGCTTTCGACGCACCTGCAGGGACAATTGGTCGCCGTGCATCCGGCGTACGATCTGCTGTTCGACAACTTTGCACCGGCCTCCGTCCACAACGCACCGGCGGCACGGACCGCATGGGCGGTGGAGCAGTTGCACTTCGCCGCGCGCGCCTCAAAGAACCTGGGCCTGAAGCAGCATGCGACCTTCTCTGGCGCGCTGGCGTGGCCTTATCTCTACCCGTGGCCGCAGCGTCCTGATGGTCTCGTCGAGACGGCGTTCCGTGAGTTGGCTAATCGCTGGCTGCCGATCCTGGATGTCTTTGACGAGAATGATGTGGACCTTTGCTACGAGGTGCATCCGGGCGAAGACCTGCATGACGGCGCGTCGTTCGAGATGTTCCTGGATCTGGTGGATGAGCACGCGCGTTGCAACCTGCTCTACGATCCGAGCCATTTCGTGCTGCAGCAGCTGGACTACCTGGAGTACATCGACCTGTATCACGACCGGATCAAGATGTTCCATGTGAAGGATGCAGAGTTCCGGCCGACGGGACGGCAGGGTGTGTACGGCGGATTCCAGTCGTGGGCAAACCGCGCGGGACGTTTCCGTTCGCTGGGTGATGGCCAGGTGGACTTCGGGGCGATCTTCTCAAAGCTGACGCAGTACGGGTTCGATGGCTGGGCGAATATGGAGTGGGAGTGCTGCATCAAGAGCAGCGAACAGGGTGCTCGTGAGGGTGCGCCGTTCATTGCGAAGCACATCATCCAGACCGCAGATAAGGCCTTCGATGATTTCGCGGATGCGACGACGGATCACAGCGTTCTGCGCCAGTTGCTGGGATTGAAGGAAGAAAAAGCATGAGCACGAAGCTAAATCGCAGACTGCGGCTTGGCATGGTGGGCGGTGGTCCCGGAGCCTTTATCGGCGCCGTCCACCGCGCCGCTGCGCGACTGGACGACCGCTTTGAGCTGGTGGCAGCGGCGCTGTCGTCCGATGCGGAGAAGTCACGCGCTTACGCGAGCGAGCTGCGTATCCCTCGTGTGTACAGCAGCTTTCAGGAGATGGCGGATGCCGAGGCAAAGCATCCGGAACCGATCGATGTGGTCGCCATCGTGACACCAAATCACATGCACCATCCGATTGCGAAGGCGTTTCTCGCTGCGGGTATTCACGTAATGTGTGACAAGCCGCTGACGACGAACCTGACCGATGCGGATGACCTGGCCGCGGCGGTTGCGTCGACCGGATTGATTTTCGGTGTGACGCAGAGCTACTCGGGTTATCCGATGGTTCGGCAGATGCGCGAGATCGTGACGACTGGCGGCATTGGCGCGGTGCGGATGATCCAGGCGGAGTACGCGCAGGGCTGGCTGGCAACGAAGCTGGAAGACACCGGAGCAAAGCAGGCTGCGTGGCGCACCGATCCTGCGAAGAGCGGACCGGCGGGCTGCCTGGGCGATATTGCGACGCATGCCTTCCATACCGCGTGCTTCATCACGGGATTGAAGCCGAAGGAAGTTGCTGCGGATCTTTCCACGTTTGTGGAGGGGCGACGACTGGATGACAATGTCCAGGCGATGCTGCACTTCGAGGGTGGAGCGAAGGCGAGCCTTTGGTCGTCGCAGATTGCGATTGGTGAAGAGAACAATCTGAACATACGGGTGTACGGCGAGAAGGGTTCGCTGACGTGGCACCAGGAGAATCCCAACTACGTGCAGCATGCACCGCTGGGCGAGCCGACGCGGATCCTGACGCGTGGCGGCGCTGGCGTTACGGCTTCGCCGGCTGCCGGGACACGGTTGCCGACGGGACATCCTGAGGGTTACTTCGAAGCTTTTGCGACGCTGTACAGCGATATTGCGGAGCAGATTGTGGCGAGGCTTGAAGGGCGCGAGGCGGATGCTTCATCGCGGCTGCTGCCGACCGTTGCCGATGGTGTTGCGGGTGTTCGGTTTATTGAGGCGGTGCTGAAGTCATCAGCGAATGCCTCTGCCTGGACTCCACTTTCGTAGTTTCAGCATTCACTGACGCTTCGAATGAAATCGCGTATCGTTGCGCGCAGGGTTGACGAGGTCGCCGCGGTAGTCTCCACTTCGCGGCGGTCTTGTCGTACCATTGGCGAGAGTTAGCCACAACGATGAGCGAACGAACACACGAGCCATCCCGCAACGACCGAACGCGTGGCATTCGCCGGATCGACCTCGCTTCTGTTCAGCCTGTGTCCAGCGATATTGCGCGGGACATCAATCGCGACATCATTCTTGAGCTGATCCGTTTCAACCAGCCGCTGGCCCGCGCGGATCTTTCGCGCCTGTCCGGTCTGCGGCCGAGCACTGTCTCCGCCATTGTCGAACAGCTTATCCAGGAGAACTGGGTGCGCGAAGGTGCTGTCATCAAGGCAGCGCGCGGACGCCCGTCGACGATGCTGTCTGTGAACAGTGCGATGGTGACGTTTGCGCTGGACCTGCGGCCGGACCGGGCGATCCTGGCCGTGGTGGACCTGAGTGGCCGCTTCCTTTCCCGCGAGATTATTCCCAGCTCCAGCGATCTGCGGCGGACGGTATCGCAGATCGGTAAGCGGATGCGTGCGCTGCGTGCGGAGCATGCTGGCAAGTCGTTTGAGGGTGTGGGCGTGAGCATCCAGGGCCGCGTGCATCCGGTGACGCAGCGCGTGTTGCTGGCGCCGAATATGAAGTGGCAGGACTTTGACCTGAGGGCTGCGCTGGAGCGCGAGTCAGAGCTGCAGGTGGAGCTGGACAACGATGCGAACGTCTGCCTGCTGTCTGAGCTTTGGTATGGCCGTCTGCATGGTGCGAAGAACGTTGTGCTGGTTGCGGTGGCCGAGGGCGTTGGAACGGCGATTTTGGCGGGTGGTGTGATGCAGTCCGGCTTCAACGGCCTGGCGGGTGAGTTCGGCCATGTGTCAGTGGATCCTGCGGGTCCGCTGTGCCAGTGCGGGCAGAAGGGTTGCTGGGAGATGGTGGCGTCGTCGCGTGCGCCGATTCGCAACTTTAATGCAGCGGGCCGGCGCAAGGTGGGGGACATCTACGAGCTGATGCGGCTGGCGGAGGATGGCGACGCGACTGCGATCAAGGCCATTACCGAGCAGGCAGTTGCACTGGGGCGTGGTCTGCGGATGATTACGGCGGCGCTGTCGCCGGAACTGATCCTGGTGGTGGGCGATATTACTGCCGCATGGGAGCGTTGTGGGCCGATTGTGTGGAAGGAGCTTGCTTCGTCGATGCTGGCGGGTGAGGCTCCTCGTCTGCACGCCGCGGGCGATGCGGAGCTGGCTCGGCTGAGTGGTTCCGCTGCCATGCTGATGCAGCGCCATGCGAGTTATCACCGGTCGACTCACGATGAGTCGAGTCCTCGGCCTTCAATGATTGCGGCATCGCACTCGTCCTGACGCGCTGCCCTGTTTCGATTCGTTACTGTCGGTAAATCCTGCTGAAGTATTGTGGCTAATACCGTGCCGCAGTATGGCGGGTTGTCACGGCTACAGATCACGCCTGTTTGCATTGACAGCCGCACATCGCAGCAATATAGTTTGGGCCATAAACTTAATGCCGTTTGCGAATCATCTGAAGCGCAAAAAGCACCACGCAGGCGACGGCTGCCGATGCATAGGACATGGAATGATGAAGCCCGATCTGTACCTGGGTATTGATTGTGGGACCCAGGGTACGAAGGCACTCCTGATCGGCGACGATGGCACGGCCCATGGCCGCGGCTATGCCAAGCATGACCTGATCGAACGCGCGAACGGCGCCCGGGAACAGCAGCCGCAGTGGTGGGTGGATGCGTTGCGCACGACTGTGCTGCAGGCTGCCGGGAATGATGGCGCACAGGTAAAGGCGATCGGCGTGTCAGGCCAGCAGCATGGGCTGGTTGTGCTGGACGAGAACAAAGAAGTCATCCGTCCTGCAAAGCTGTGGAATGACACAGAGACTGCGCCGCAGAATGCCGAGCTGGTGAAGTTGCTGGGCGGGAAGAGCGAGGCGATCCGTCGCTTTGGGATTCTGCCGTTGACGGGTTACACGGTGTCGAAGCTGCTTTGGTTGCGGGAGATGGAGCCTGAGAACTTTGCGCGGGTTCGGCATATCCTGCTGCCGCATGAGTATCTGAACTTCTGGCTGACTGGCGAGATCTTTGCGGAGTACGGCGATGCTTCCGGCACGGCGTTCTTCGATGTGCGGACACGCGGCTGGATCGGCGAGATTCTGGACCTGATCGACGGTGGTACGGGGCAGTTGAAGGCTGCGTTGCCGCCCTTGTTGACGGTGGATCAGATCGTCGGCAAGGTGAAGGCTGATGTAGCTGCGGAGCTGGGATTGTCGACCGATTGCGCTGTTTCGAGCGGCGGTGGAGACAACATGATGGGCGCCATCGGCACGGGCAATGTGCGCGAGGGTGTGGTGACGCTGAGCCTGGGTACGTCATCAACGGTCTACTCGTTCCGCGAGGCGCCGTTGCAGCACCCGGATAGTAGCGTGGCTCCGTTCTGTTCGTCATCGGGTGGGTGGTTGCCGCTGGTGTGCACGATGAATGCGACGAACGTTGTGACGCAGACTCTGCACCTGCTGGGATGGACCGTCGACCAGATCGATCCGACGCTGGAAGATACGGTGCCGGGCGCCGAAGGTATTACTTTCCTGCCGTTCCTGAATGGCGAGCGGACGCCGGATCTGCCGGGCGCTCGCGGCAGCATCGTTGGGCTGAATGCAACGAACTTTACGCCAGCAAACCTGGTGCGCAGTGCGATTGAGGGCGTGACGTTCGGCATTCTGAATGGGCTGGACCTGATCCTGGAGGGCAAGGCTGCGACGAAGATCCTGGTGATCGGCGGCGGTGCGCGGTCGAGCGGTTGGCGCCAGATGCTGGCGGATGCTACGGGCGCGACCATCCAGGTGCCTCTCGAAGAAGAGGCGGGCTGCCTGGGCGCGGCGATCCAGGCGATGTATGCCTTTGGGCAGCAGAGCGGCCGTGCGACGACCTTTGCAGAGTTGACCGAGCGGCTGGTGCAGGTGGATGAGACTAAGTCCGCCAGCGGCCGGCCGGAATTTTTAGCGCTTTATCAAGCAGCGCGGCAGACGTATAACGCCGTTCTGCACGACCAATACCCCGAACTTCGCCTGGCCACGACTTAGCGTCACGTCAATCCTTCCCCGGCCCGGCACCGAATTCACTTCACGCAAGATTTGGAGAACTTACATTGGCTAACACTGTTTTCAGCAACTTTCCGGCAGTGAAGTTTGAGGGCGCGGACAGCGCCAATCCCCTGGCTTACCAGTATTACGACGCAGAGCGCGTTGTAATGGGCAAGCCGCTGGGCGAGCATCTGCGCTTTGCCGTCGCTTACTGGCACAGCTTCGCGATGTCCGGCAGCGACCCGTTTGGTGGAGCGACGATCGATCGGCCGTGGATGGCTGCGGGCGACCCGATTGCGCTGGCAAAGGTGAAGGCGGATGCTGCGTTCGACTTCTTCCGCGTGCTTGGACTTCCCTTCTTCTGCTTCCACGATGCGGACATTGCGCCGGGCGGCGAGACGTTGAAGGAGACGCTGGGGAACTTTCATACCATCGTCGATTACCTGGAAGAGAAGATGGCGAGCAGCAGCACGAAGCTGCTGTGGGGCACGGCGAACCTGTTCTCGCACCCGCGATTCATGGCCGGTGCTTCCACGAACCCCGATCCGGATGTCTTTGCGTGGTGCGCGGCGACCGTGAAGCATTGCATGGATGCGACGAAGCAGCTCGGCGGATCGAACTATGTTCTGTGGGGCGGTCGTGAGGGCTACGAGACGCTGCTGAACACCAACATGAAGCAGGAGCTGGACCAGATGGGCCGCTTCCTGTCGCTGGTGGTGGACTACAAGCACAAGATCGGTTTCGATGGTCAGATCCTGATCGAGCCGAAGCCGAAGGAGCCGACGGCGCACCAATATGACTTCGATACGGCGACGGTGTATGGCTTCCTGAAGAAGTACGGCCTGGAGAACGAGGTTCGCGTGAACCTTGAGGCGAACCATGCGACGCTGGCTGGTCACAGCTTCGAGCATGAGATTGCAACGGCGGGAGCGCTTGGCATCCTGGGTTCGCTGGATATCAACCGTGGCGATGCGCTGCTGGGCTGGGATACCGACCAGTTCCCGAACGACCTGTGGACGATGACGATGTCGATGTATCACGTCATCAAGGCGGGCGGCCTGGGCAAGGGTGGCTGCAACTTTGACGCGAAGGTTCGTCGTCAGAGCTTTACCGAGGAAGACCTGGTTGCCGCTCATGTGGGCGGTGTGGACATGTGCGCTCGTGCTTTCCTTTCGGCTGCGAAGCTGGTTGAAGAGGGCAAGTACGATGCCCTGCTGGATGACCGGTATGCGGGCTGGAAGACGCCTGAGGCTCAGGCGATGCTGACCGGCAAGGTGTCGTTGGATGAGATCGCAGCGAAGGCGGAGTCTTCGGCGATCAATCCGCAGCCACGCAGTGGCAAGCAGGAGCAGATTGAGAATATGCTTGCGCGCAGGATCTACTCGTAGTTCGAACTGTTGTGAAATGAGGCGCTGTTCCCGGCAATGGGGGCAGCGCCTTGCATTACCCATGCCGCCCGGAATCGCGGTCATGTAGATACCTTTTCGTAGATACCTTCTTTAAGGGCCAACCATGCCGCTGCCGTTTCTGTTTTTCGCCCTGCCCGAACGGGCTTCCCTGACGCATCTCGCACCGCTCGACATCCTGATCCTGGTGCTGTACTTCTGCGTCGTGGTGTTTGTCGGCTTCTATGTGAAGGGCTCGACGAATACCAGCGAAGAGTTCTTCCTGGCCGGTCGCGAGATGACGGCGTGGATCGCGGGACTGAGTTTCGTTTCAGCGAACCTTGGTTCACTGGAACTAATGGGCTGGGCCGGATCGGCTTACCAGTACGGCATCCTGGCGATGCATTGGTACTGGGTTGGCGCCATCCCCGCGATGCTGTTCCTGGGCATCGTGATGATGCCGTTCTATTACATCTCCAAGACGCACTCGGTTCCCGGATATCTGAAGCTGCGCTTTGGTGAGGGTGCTCGCGGCCTGGCTGCTGCCAGCTTTGGCATGATGACGATTCTGATGTCGGGCGTGAACATGTATGCCATGGCCGTGGTGATGCATACGGTGCTGGGCTGGAACATGACGTTCTCAATCTGGGTGGGTGCTGCGACGGTTGCGCTGTACGTCATGCTGGGCGGTCTACGTTCCGCCATCATCAACGAGGTGCTGCAGTTCGTACTGATCTGGGCGGGTGCCGGACTTATCCCCATCCTTGGCCTGATCGAGGCGGGTGGGTGGACGAACCTGAAGGCGCAGATTGCGCGCAACGTTGGATCGACCGACTACACGCACATGTGGTCGACACTGGGTCACTTCAATACCAACCCGATGGGCATTCACTGGACGGGCATCGTCTTCGGCCTGATGGGTGTAATCAGTTTCGGTTACTGGACGACCGACTTCCTCGTCGTCCAGCGCGTGCTGTCCGCGAAGGATCTGCGTGCGGCAAAGATGGCCCCGGTGATCGGTGCTGCGTTCAAGATGGCAGTGCCTTTGATCGTCATCATCCCCGGCCTGATCGCGCTGGCCGTATTGAAGAATGGCGATGGATCGCTGATGCACCTGGTGCCTTCGGACGTGGCTGCAGCGCACCCCGGCATGCATGCCTATGACGAAGTGCTGCCGCTAATGCTGGTTCGCTACTGCGGACCGGGATTGCTGGGGCTTGGCATTACGGCGCTGGTCGCGGGCTTTATGAGCGGCATGGCCGGCAACGTGTCTGCCTTCTCGACGGTGTGGACGTACGACCTGTACGGCGCGTACATGAACAAGAAGGCCAGCGACAAGCAACTGGTGTCGATGGGCCGTATGTCGACGGTGGTCGGCATGCTTGTCTCGATCGGTACGGCGTACCTGGTGGCGCACGCGAGTTCGATCATGGACTACGTTCAGGCTCTGTTCAGCTTCTTTATCGCGCCCCTGTTCGGCACGGTGATCCTGGGCATGCTGTGGAAGCGTGCGACGGCTGCGGGCGGCTTCTGGGGCCTGCTGGCCGGCACGCTCAGCTCGATCGGCATGTTTGCGTACGTGCAGACGGGCGGCCGTGCTGCGCTGGCACACATTGCACTCTCTGCCGATGCGCAGCCGATGGCCGAGAACATGTATCGCGCACTGTGGAGCTGGTTGATCTGTGTGCTGGTCACGGTTGTGGTCAGCCTGATGACGAAGCCGAAGTCTGAGGCGGAGCTGAACGGCCTGGTCTACGGTGCGACTGTGATTCCCGATGATGGTGCGCGCGGCCTGATGCAGAAGCCGGTGTTCTGGGCCTGCGTCGTGATGGTTGCGCTGATCGCCTTCAACATCTACCTGTTCTAACGTCGCGGCGTTTCATTCGCAGCATGCAATAAGGCCGAAGGAGGCCGCACATGGCAGAAGGTACAGGCAGGGGCGAGGCACTAAGCATATGGTTCTTCGTGGGCATCATGACGCTTGCGTATGGGCTGGCGCTGGTCCCGTATGGAGTCTGGGCGTGGATGACCGGCAACGAGGCACCGACCGTTTTGCATGAATTGCACCCCACGGTTTGGTGGGGTCTTCTGCTCACGGTGTTTGGTGGGTTTTATACGATCAAGTATCGGCCTGGTTCCGGGAAGTAATTTCCCGGGCTTGTGGCGTTCGTGCTTCGCGCGAACACTTTTGCTTCATTGCCCCCATTGTGAATGCTTTGGTGGGCCGGCACACATGCAGATCCCTCCGCTTCGCTGCGGGATGACAAGTTTGAGAGGGGTGCGGATGCCACCCTCAAGACAGTCCAAGTAAGAAAGGAAGGCAGCGCTGTAGCGCTGCCTTCCTTTTTCTCTCTATCCGTAGCCGATCAGGCGTAGCTGGAAACGCTGCCTGCGTTCTTTGCTCCGCGGGCGGCAGCTGCCTTCTCGACGTAGCCGCTTTCCTTCAGGGAGAGGAGCGGGCTGGCGGGCAGACCGCGGTCTTCGCGCCAAGCCTTTACGGCGGGGCGGACATCGGTCCAGAAGGCGTCGCGGAAGCATTCTTCGGCTTCGACGAGGGCGCAGTTGTCCTGCAGGGTTGCGAGCGTTGCGCGGTCGACTAATGCGGCACGTGCAAAGAGCTCCTGGGCGGTGACGACGCTCTGCACCATTGCTTCCATCTTGCCCTTCAGGTTGTGGCTTTGGTCGATCATGTAGGCAACGCCCTCGGTTGCTGCTGCGGGTGCGCTGAGGATCTCGTGAAAGATTCGGAAGACCTGGTAGGGATCGATGGAGCCGATCGTCAGGTCATCGTCCGCGTACTTGCGGTCGTTGAAGTGGAAGCCTCCGAGCGCGTCGACGTGCAGCAGCCAGGCGACGATCTGTTCGATGTTGGTACCGAGTGCGTGGTGGCCAGTGTCGACGAGCACCTTGGCGCGTGGGCCAGCTTTCCGAGCGAGGTGCAATGCCATACCCCAATCGGCGATGTCCGTGTGATAGAAGGCGGGCTCGAAGGGCTTGTATTCGATCAGCAGGCGTTGGTCTTCGCTGGTGGCTTCGTGAGCGGTGACGAGGATCTCCTCAAGCCACTCGATGCGGCGCTTGATGGATTGCGTGCCGGGGTAGTTGGAGCCGTCGGCGTCCCAGATGGAGATGTCGCGTGAGCCGAGCGCCTTTGCGATCTCAATGGACTCAAGCAGGTGATCGAGTGCGTGGCGGCGGATCGCCGGGTCCGGGTTCGACATGGAGCCGAACTTGTACTCCTGCGCCTGGAAGAGATTGGGATTGATGGAGCCGGCCTTCACGCCGTAACGCTGCTCCAGTTCGCGGATCTTAGGCACGTCGGCGACGCCGTTCGGCATGTCCCACAGGACGTGGAGCGCAACCGTCGGGCTGGCGCCAGTGAGCGCGTGGACCTGGCCTGCGTCGGCGAACTTCTCTTCGATGGATGTGGCGGCCGCGGCCTGCGCGAACTTGCCGAAGCGCGTACCCGTGTTGGCGAAGCCCCAGGAAGGCACCTCGATACGGAAGCCGTCCAATGCCGTGGTCAGTGCCTGCGATGCCATGTACGTCACCAATTCCCTTCGATGGGCGACCGCTACGGGACGCCCATCACACTGTACCGAAGCTGCATGACGAAGTTCAATAGAGAGTTATTTTCCTATTTGGATTGCGGTGCGGTAGAGTGGGACGCATCCGGCCGGCATTCGGCACACTGCACCAACGCGAGGCATTATGGGCTCCAATCCTTTTATCGGCATTCTTTATCACTGGATCGGCGGCTTCGCGTCGGCTACGAATTTCATCCCGTTCCGTGGTATCAAGCGCTGGTCGTGGGAGATCTACTGGATTGTGCAGGGCGTTGCCGCGTGGATCATTGCTCCGTTGGTGATCGCTTCCCTGTTCGTACCGCACTTTCTGTCGATCATCCAGGCCGCGCCGCATCGTTCGATCGGCTTTGCCGTGCTCTTCGGGATGCTGTGGGGTGTTGGTGGACTTACCTTTGGGTTGTCGATCCGGTATCTCGGTATTGCGCTTGGGTACGCGGTTTCTCTGGGGCTGTGCACGGCCTTCGGCACATTGATTCCGCCGATTTATGCGGGCGAGATGCACACGATCCTGAGCGAGCGTTCCGGACAGGTGATCCTGCTGGGCATCCTGGTGTGTCTGATTGCAGTTGCGATCAACGGCGCAGCAGGCTGGTCGAAGGAAAACGAGATCACCGAAGAAGAGAAAGCTGAAGCGGGTGAGACGGATTTCTCACTGGGCCGAGGTCTGCTGGTGGCCGTGTTTGCGGGCATCATGAGTTCGTTCTTTGCGTTTGGTCTCGCGGCGGGTGCGCCGATTGCTGCGATTGCGAAGGAGCGGCTATTGGCCGAGGGTCACCTGGACCTGTGGCAGAACCTGCCGGTGCTGGTGGTGGTGCTGTGGGGCGGCTTTGTGACGAACTTTGTGTGGTCGGTGGTGCTGATCCTTCGTAACAAGTCCGCACGGCAGTTTACCGGTGCGACGGGCGTCAATCCCATGCAGGCTGCGCAGCATGCCGGGAGCATGGCGGATGCGGACACAGTGGACGGACGACTGACCGCATCGCGGCTGGCAAAGAACTACTTGTTCGCAGCGCTTGCGGGCGTGGTGTGGTACTTCCAGTTCTTCTTCTACTCGCTGGGCCAGACGAAGATGGGCAAGTATGACTTCTCATCCTGGACGCTGCATATGGCTTCGATCATTATCTTTGCTACGTTGTGGGGCATCTTCCTGAAGGAATGGACGGGCACGTCACGCCGTACGAAGACGCTGGTGGCGCTGGGCCTGACGTTGCTGATTGGATCGACATTGATCGTGGGCTATGGCAACTACCTGAAGTCGATTCAGTAGGCGGATCACTCGGAGCGACCGTGGCGAAGGCACAGAAAAATCTCTACCTGATCCCTGTGCTCTCAAAGAGCCTGGACATTCTGGAGTTGTTGCAGGCGGAGTCGCGTGCGATGACGCTGGACGAGGTGCATCGGCGGACCGGGACTTCGAAGGCGACCGTCTATCGCGCGCTGAATACGTTGGTGCATCGCGGGTACCTGGCGAAGACGTCGGAGGGCGCCTATCGGCATGTGGCGCGGCCGAGCAAGCTGACGTTTGGATTTGGATCGCAGAGTGAAGAGCTGCAGTTTTCGAATGAGGTGAAGAAGAGCCTGGTGGCAGCGGCTGCGAGTGCGGGCGTGAACCTGGTGATTTTAGATAACAAGTATGACGGCGCTACGGCGGTCCACAACGCGGAGACGTTCGTTGAGAAGCGCGTGGACCTGGTGATCGAGTTCCAGGTGGAGCATGAGGTCGCGGCGATCATCGGCGACAGGATTGCGGCGGCCGAGATTCCGTTTATTGCAATTGATATTCCTCATCCGAATGCTACGTTCTTTGGCGTGGATAACTACCGCGTCGGCATGGCTGCGGGTGACCTGCTGGTGAGTTATGCGACCGACGTGTGGGGCGGAAAAGTAGAGGCGGTGCTGGGGCTGGATCTGCCGGAGGCTGGGCAGTTGGTGCAAGGGCGGATCCTGGGTGCGTTTGAGGCGATCCGCGCGCAGTGGCCGGACCTTCCGCAGGAGGCGTATGCGCGCATGGATGGTCGTGGCCTGCGCGAACGGAGCGACCGCCTGGTGACTGCTTATCTTGAGAAGAATGCGAAGCTGCGGCACATACTGATCGCTGCGGCGACGGATGCGAGTGCGCTGGGTGCGATCGATGCGGCGCGGCGGCTGAAGCGGGAGCGGCATATCGCGATTGCCGGACAGGATTGCATTCCCGATGCGGTGACGGAGATGAAGCGGCGGACGTCGCCGATGGTGGGGTCTGTATCGCATGAGCCGGCGAGCTATGGCCCTGCGCTGATCAGCCTGGGGATGGCACTGCTGCGCGGGCAGACGGTGGCTCCGTATAACTATGTGAATCATCGCGTGGTGACACGGGCTTCGCTGCTGCGTAAGGATTAGGCATTGGTGGTTTGCAACAAGCGAAGGCCCTGACGCATTGTCAGGGCCTTCGCTGTTGCTTGTTGCATAGGACGACTCACTTGGGAGTTACGCGATAGACGCCGCCGGGGTTGGCGTCTTCGAGGATCCACAGAGCGCCGTCGGGTGCCTGCTCTACGTCGCGGGCGCGTAGCTTGCCGAGGTCGTAACGTTCGGCCGGCGTTGCGCCGCCCTTGCCGTCGAAGGTGATGCGATTAAGCGTATGGGTGGCCATGCCGCCCATGAGTGCGGAACCCTTCCACGCCGGGAACATGCTGCCGGTGTAGAACATGATGTTGCCGGGCGCGATGATGGGCGTCCAGTAGATGACGGGCTTCACGAGGTCCGGGCGGGTGTCCGGGCTGGGGATGGGCACGCCGTTGTAGTTGGTGGCGTAGGAGGCGAGGGGCCAGCCGTAGTTCTTGCCGGGCTGGATGAGGTTAAGTTCATCGCCACCCTTGGGGCCGTGCTCGACCTCCCACAGCTTGCCGTCGGGCGAGAAGGCCAGGCCGTAGGGCGTGCGGTGTCCCATGCTCCAGGTCTCAGAGGGCGTCATGTTGGCCCCGGGGAAAGTGTAGGTGCGGACGACCGCTGCGGTCTTGGCTGCTTCGGTGTCAGAGGGCGGGTCGATGACGGGAACGGTGGGTGTTCCCTTCTTGCCTGCCATGGGGTTGCCGGGAGCGGGCTTGCCGTCCAGCGTGAGGCGGAGGATCTTGCCGAGGGGCTGGTTCGGGTCCTGCGCGGGCGTGAAGCGCTGGCGATCGCCGGAGGTGAGGTAGAGGTACTTGCCGTCGGGCGAGAAGGCTACGGCTGCGCCGAACTGGCCGCCGAGGCCGCGTTCACCGTCGCGCCAGATGACTTTGAGGTCGTCGAGGCTTGCGGTGCCGTTGCCGAGCGTGAGCTTGGCACGGGCTAGAGCGAGGCTGGAGCCGCTGGGTTCGCCGGGTTCAGAGTAGGCGAGGTAGACGGAATGATCGGTAGCGTACTTCGGCGAGAGATAGACGCCGAGCATGCCGCCCTGTCCCTTGGCGAGAACCGCGGGGACGTTGGCAACGGCGGTCTTTTCGCCCTGCTGCGTGACAAGCCAGACGGGGCCGACTTTTTCCGTGATCAGCATGCGGCCGTCGGGCAGGAAGGCGATGCGCCAGGGCAGATTCAGCGTGGTGACCTGCGTCATCGTGAACGGCAGGTTGGCGTCGGACTTCTGCTCGCCTGCATTGATCTGCGCGTGTGCCTGTGTGGCGGCCATGGCCACAAACAGACCCGCGATCATCATGTGCTTCATCTTTGTCTCTCCCTTGGTCGGTGCTTTCTTTTACGTTATCTCGCTTTGATATCGGTGCGCACATCGTTACGTGCGTCGATAGGCGAAATCCCGTATCGGCAATGGCGATGCAGAAAAGTTGGATGCGCTGCAACGCATGATGCCGCGCGTAAATTACTATGGCTTCCGTTCCTGCAACGGTGTAACAACGCGGTCTGAAGAAGCGACTTTGGTCGCCAAGGGGATGTGCATGGTTATCGCAACTGTTCGGCGTGTTGGAGTCTGTGTCGCGCTGCTGGTCGGCATGGGGCAATCTGTGCTGATGGCGCAGATTCTGATCGGCGATGCGAAGTCGCAGCCGGAGAGCCTAACGGTTGCGCCGGGCGGTGTGTTGCTGGTGGGCAGCGCGAGTTCTCCCTTTGTCTATAAGGTTCCTGCAGGCGGGACGGCTGCGGAGAAGTTTGTGGATGCTACCGCGGACGGCCCGGGTACGTTCTTCCTTGGCATGCTTGCCGATCCTTCGAGCAAGACGCTGTGGGCGTGTGAGCTGGCGCCTGTGCCGCAGAGCACGCCTGCGAAGCGTCATTCGGCTCTGCGTGGTTATGACCTGACGACTGGCGCGCCAAAGCTGCGGTGGGATCTGCCGGGCGAAAACACGACCTGCAATGACTTTGCGCTTGGTGCCGATAAGGCGCTTTACATAACCGACACGGCGATGGGCCGCATCTATCGGCTGCCTGCGGGCGCATCAGCGGCAGAGTTGTTCCTGGAGCACCGTGTCCTGGTGGGCGTGGATGGCATTACGTTCCTGGATGGGGTGCTGTACGTGAACAATGTCATCTTCAACAAGCTGTATCGGATTCCGGTGGATGCTGCGGGCAAGCCTGGGCAGCCGGTGGACATCTGGATGGATCAGCCAGTGAAGGGCGTGGATGGTATGCGCGCGGCGAGTGGCAAGCTGTTCGTTGCTGAGAACGGCAGCGGCAAGATCTCGGCACTTACTGTGAACGGTGAGAGAGCCAGTGTGACGGTGCTGAAGGAAGGGCTGAAGACGCCGACCGCAGTGGAGCCTGCAGGTGATGTGCTCTGGATCGCGGAGCGCGGCGCGGGGAATGCGGTATCGATCCCGATGCCGAAGTAGCTTGTTGCAGTACTTTATAAATCTCGCAGCTTATGGCAGCCAACTTGCTTCTTGATCCCGCGTGACTTACAGCATTTTCCGATCGGGCGGGGAGAAATAAGACTTAGTGTGAACGCCGATCAGTGCCATTGCGTGGTCTGATCGTTTGCGGCGATGCATACTGAGTACATTCCATGAGTTCAGCGCAGAGATTCCGGGTGATCAGTACCCCGTTTGTAGAATCGTGCCAAAGAGCAGCCTCGGCTGCTGGTCGCTGCTTTGCGCCTTGCGAAGGCGCGCTCGTTGATCGGGAATCCGCGTTTCGACATCATGCCGATCCTGAGGCCAGACACTAGGCCATGCTTCCGACGACAGCGAGTATCCGCGGTATTTCTACGCGAGTGGATGATGCATGGCGTGCAGTGGAGGCAGATACCCTCCGCTCCGGTACACTTTTGCCGCTGTGGCATCGCGCGGCGTGGGCGGCGACTCAGCCGCAGAATTCCTCTTTCCTTGTCGATGTACCAACACCCACTGGTCCGAAGACATCGGTGGTGGTGCAGCGGGATAGCAGCCGCAGCCTGCCCGGCCACGTGTTGCTGCGCGTGCAGCGTTTCGGTCACGGCTGGCCGACAGACACTTGGGAGTCGACGATCCGTCAACTCTCTGAGATTGCACGATCTGACAAGAGCGTCCTGCGCCTGAACCTGGAGATCTTTCTTCGGGGTGATCAGGAGTCGATGCGGGAGATCCTGCGGGCAAAGGGTTTCGTACCGGCACCGCCGCGCAGCTATCACCACACGTTGACGCTGCCGGTCGATCAGTCGGACGAGGTCCTGCTGTCAACGCGGAAGTCGTTGCGCAAGCGTTTGCGCGATGGGGAGAAGTTTGGCGTGGTGGTTCGTGCACTGACCGACACCCAGTTCGCAGGGGCGCTGACGGCATTGCAGCAGAAGGCCATGGAGCGGAGTGGAGGAAGTTTCCGCATACCCGACTGGCCGGCGATCCTGAAGTTTTCCGTTGAGAATCCGGCGCTTTCGCGCGTGATTGGTCTATTTCCCTCGGCCGAAGAAGTTGAGGCGCAGAACATGCTGGGCTTCGCGTGGGGATGCATGCACGGCGACCATGCGGAGTACCGTGCGGCGGGATCGGCTGACCTACGCCCGGAGCACCGCAGTCTCTCGATCAGCCACCCGCTGCTGTGGGATCTGGTTCGGTGGACACGCGACAGCGGCGGGACCTGGTTCGATATGGGTGGCGTTACGGTGAGCGAGGGCGGAGACGATCCTTTGGCGGGTATCTCTGCGACCAAACGGATCCTGAGCGACACCGTGGAAGAAGTCGGTGAGGAGTGGATGCTGGAACCGCAGGTGTGGAAGAGCCGGCTGGCAAAGAGCCTTGGCAGCCTGGCAGGCAAGGCTGCGTCACTGGCCAGGCCGCGAACGGGGAGCGCCCGATGAGCGGACAACTGGTGAGCATCCTGGTACCGACGTACAACCGTGCGGATTGCCTGCTGGAGACGCTTGATTGCGTGCTCGCGCAAACGCACAAGGACTGGGAACTCATCCTCATCGATGACGGCTCGACCGACGGGACAGGCGACCTGGTGGCAGCTCACTTCCACGGCGACACCCGGTTGCGTTACATCTACCAGCAGAACGCCGGCGTTTCGCACGCGAGAAATACGGGATTACGCGCAGCCAAGGGCGACTTCATTACGTTCCTGGATTCTGACGATCTTTGGATGCCCTGGAAGCTGGAGGCACAGCTCGCCTGCATGGCCGCACGGCCAGAGGTCGGCATGGTGTGGACGGACATGGAAGCCATCGATCACGAGGGCCATCTGCTGGAATCCAGGCACCTGCGCACGATGTATAGCGCCTATCGCTATCACCACATGGAGACGCTGTTCGAAGGCAATCTGCCTGCAGCCGCTGTACCAGGGATGCCTGCGGCAGCGTACCAGCAGGAGACGCCCGTGCGCCTCTACTTTGGGGACATCTTCGCGCCGATGATCCTTGGCAGCCTGGTGCACACGTCGACTGTGATGCTGCGGCGGGAGCGTGCCCTGCTTGTTGCTGGCTTCGACGAGACACTCAAGCGCTCGGGTGAGGATTATGACTTCCACTTGCGCACCTGCAAGGAAGGCCCGGTCGCGCTACTGGACGCGCCTGCCATTCGGTACCGTAAGGGCCGAGCGGATCGCCTGACCCGCCACACGGACGCCAGCGCGATCAACTTTCTGGCTACCGTTGAAAAGGCAGTGGCAAGCGATACGGAAGGCCGCCTGCGCAAGCAGGATGTGGAGCTGGTACGGCGCGAGGCGAATGAGTGGATCGCTGAAGAGAAGTTCAAGCTGCGCGATGGCCGAGGTGTTCGTCAACACGTGTTCCGGGCGCTCCGGCGCAATCCGCGGAAGCGCCGTCTGGTCGTTCTGGTGGTGTTGAGTTACATCCCGCCGGCGTTGCTCGACCTGGTGCTGCGGAGCTATCGCTCCGCAAAGGCCAAACTGCGAGGCTAAATTCGCTGGTAATTGCCGGGTTCTGTCGTATGCTGGCCAACAGTGGTCACCTTCTGGCTGCACTATGGTCACCTGCTGGCTGCACTACGCCCATGTCCAAACGCCTGTTGCTGTCACGCATTCTGAAGAGGTCGGGTGTCTTCGCCCTTCTTGACGCCCTGCCGTCTCGTCCGGGTGTCATCGTGCTGAATCACCATCGGATCGGCGATGCCAGCAAGACCCGTTATGACCGGGGCGTCTTCAGCCAGACGGCCGAGGGGCTCGGGGAACAGGTCCGTTTCCTGCAGAAGCGTATGCCGATCGTTGCGGGCGAGGAGCTGGAAGAGTTGCTGACCGGTAAGCGCCCGCTGGACCGCACCTACGCGGCGATTACCTTTGATGACGGCTACCTGGACAACTACACCAACGCCTTTCCTGTCCTGCGGAGTCTGGGTGCTCCCGGCATCTTCTTTCCCGTGATTGAATACGCAGGAAGCGATGCCGTTCCATGGTGGGATGAGATCGCCTATCTGGTGCGGAACACGGACCGCCCGGTGCTGGAAGTAAGTACGCCCGTTCCCTTGCGGGTGCAGGTGGGATCAGACCGTGAGGCCGCGATCCGCCCCTTCCTTCGCCACTACAAGAGGCCGGAGAACCAGGACAGCGCCCGGTTCCTGCAGGAGCTGCGTGAGAGTGCCGGTTGCAGCCTGCCCGAGCCAGGACGCAGGTTCCTGAACTGGGGCGAGGCACGCGAGATGGTGGCGGCAGGCATGGAATTTGGCTCACACACCTGCTCCCACACGATTCTGAGCCAGCAGAGCGCGGAGCAGCAGCGTTGGGAGCTGACGGAGTCTCGCCGCATTCTGGAGAAAGAGCTTGGCCTGCGGATTCATTCGCTCGCCTACCCGGTCGGTTCCTCGAGCGCATTCACCGATGAGACGGAGAAGATCGCGATCGATGCTGGATTCTCGTTAGCGTTTGCGTTTCAGGGCGGGTGGAATCGGTCAGGGTCGATCCGTCCGTCCCATGTGCAGCGTATTTCTCCTGCGCCGATGATGGTGTCACTGGAATCCCAGGTCTTCGGTTTGACGAGGGCAATTTGGACGCCTTAATCACACGAAAGTTGTGGCATTAAATTACCACTATGTTCTAGACAAGTACCAATGCTGGTCCTAGGATCACGGTAATCCCTCCTATAGCAAGGATGGATACGAGGTCCCCAATGCGCCAAGCGATTGTCTGTGCTGCCACGATCCTGTTCTCTCTTTCCGCTGTTGCCCAGACCAAGGTCTGCATGGGCGGCAATCTCGATTCGATGTCGAGCACAGAACGTCATTCCTGCGAAAAGCAGGTGCAAATGACGCGTGAAGCCGCGGTAGATGCGAAGGTGTCGGGCGATTGGCACTTTGTAGTGGTCTGCGGCGAGGACGGATGGAAAGACTACATGGCCTTCTCGCAGCAGGGTGAGGCTCCGCTTCGCACTGCCACCTCGGATACGGATGTTGCAGCCAAGACCATATACCTTCGCGGGACACGGCTGGAGTCTGCGGATGCGGCTGTGCAAATTATTGCGAACTCTTTGCGCAAACCAGCTGGCGACGACATTGTGCTCGCCCGGAACTAACGGCTTCGAAAGAAAGACGGGCCACCCTCGATCCGGGTGGCCCTTTCCATTGCGGGTGAGGCTACTTCAGCTTTGCGTCGGGGTCGACCTTGCCGGAGTTCGGCACATATTCGAGATCGGCGATGGCGCTCATGCTGACGACCTCAAAGTCGGTGAAGGTGACCTTGCCGAGATTGTGGAGGTCGTCATCATCCCAGCGCACATCAGGCGTTCCCGAGAGGAAGAGCGGAGAGCCGTTGTCGGCAAGGATGGCTCCGTACGTTTTCAGCGCGTTCAGGATCGCCTGGTTCTTCTGCGAGTAGCCAGCGGTGTTGAAGCTGGCCTTGAGGCGGATACGTGCGCCCATGGGCAGCAGGGTGTTGCTGGCGTTGCTGCTGGCGTAGTGACGCGCGGGCCATACGAAGGCCGAGCGGGTGACGGGAAGAGTGAAACGAAGCGCATGGTTGATCTGCCCGGAGGCGGCTTCGTCATAGCGGACGAGGGCAGGCATGATCTCGAGGCCGGCCGCGTCGGCAGAGTTCAGACCCATCGGCGAGTTGGGCGGAAGCGCGCGCAGCTGGTTGCTGGTGAGGTCGACGTAATTGCCCGAGTACGCCTGGATAGTGCCGTTCGACTTGCGACCCACTGTGCCACCGGAAGTGATGGGGCTGACGTTGTACATCTCGTAGAGCACGCACTTGGGAGCGGAGACTACGGTGAGGAAGTGGTGATCATCGCCGGACTTTGGATTCGGTCCACCCTCGACGAGCGCATTGGCGCTGGAGCCTACGGGATACGGTCCTTTGTCGCTGTCATCCTTGTCTTCGAAGGTGGTCTTGACCTTGGTGGCCTTGCCGTCGACGACGTTGATGGGCATGCCGTTGGAGGCTTCGCGGCCGAAGTCGGGGTGCAGGGCGTAGCCCTTACCAATGGTGTTGATGAAGACAGCGGAGTCCTGATCGACCGGAAGGCCGTTGATGGGAGTGTTCCAGATATTGTCAGCGGGATAGATCATGCAGCCGCCAACCATGCGAGCCTGGGCGGGCGTGAGTGTCTGAGCCTGGAGCGCGCCGGCAACGGCCAGCGACGCAAGGGCAAGGGCAAGAAGCTGTTTCATAATCACCTGCGAAAATGGGTAGGGCCTGGAGAGAGCCGAACTGGTCTGGGGATGAGAGAGCGTAACAAGATGCAATGCGCATGTTTTTGCGGACTTTCTTGCCGACTCAAGGCGAATATTCGACTTGAAATCGTCATCCCAATCTGCTGTTACGGCGCCGCGCGGAAGATAGTACATAACTGGGCAGAACGTTCCCGGTAGAACGAGTGCCTGACTTTCAGTGGAGCGCTTGCTGCCGCTGGCCACCTGGAGATTTTTGTTGAGCTTTGCATCTGCCGTAGACACATCGACTGGAACGAACGACCACCGCACCACTTCCTTATTCAAGAACTGGAAGTGGCTGCTGCTCGCCGTGCTGACCCTGCTGGTGCAGGTGCTGCCTTACCTGTCCCACCGCTGGGTTACGGACGAGAGCTGGTATACGGGGCCGGGCTTTTCGATTGCACATGGGCATGGCGTTGCGGATCCGGCGATTGGTCCGAACGACATTGAGAATCACTTCGACGCGAGGCCACCCGGCACAGCGCTGGTGATCTCCGGCTTCTTCCGCGCCTTTGGTACGGGGCAGGTGCAGGCTCGCATGGGGTCTGTGGTTGCTGCGGCGATCGTGCTGCTTGCCGTGTACTGGATTGGGATGGAGGTACTGGGCAGGCGTGGCGCGGTGGTTGCCGTGCTGGTTGCTGCTACTGATAATTTCCTGGTGGCGAGTGCGCGCACTGCGCGACCCGAAGCGCTGACGACGATGGCGGTGGTGCTGAGTCTATGGGCGATGGTTCGGTATGCGCGGGCCCCGGGGCGCGTGACCTGGGCCGTGGCGTCGGGACTGCTGATTGCGCTCGCTGCGATGTTCCACATTACCGTGCTCGGATTTGTGATTTCGTTTGGGCTGCTGGCTATCGTGATCGATCGCCGCAGTGGCCGCTTTCCTCTGCGGGGCGCGCTGCTTTACACGGTTGGTTTTGTGGCGGGACTGGTTCCCTTTGCGGTCTGGATCCTGACGAATCCGTTGGGCAAGACGGGCTTCCGTGCGGAGTATCTTGCGCGTACGCATGAAGCGCTGGCGATGAAGCTGGTGCATGAAGGTAAGCGTTACGGTGACATGCTGGGCTTGCATCAATTGCACGGGCATGGGCTGGAGTGGGTGCCGGTTCGACTGGTAATTCCTGCATGCTTTGCGATCGCAACGTTCCTGCTATGGCGGTATCGGCGGTCGTGGCTTTGGCTGGAACTGCTGCTGGTGGTTCCGACGATCTTTTGGTTTATCGAGACTGCGAATAAGTCGTCTCGCTACTTTGCGCTTGCGGCGCCTTTCATTGCGCTGACGGTCGGTGCCTGCGCGGCTGCGACGGTGGATCGACCGCGCTGGCGCAAGGCGGTGGTGTGTGGCATTTCGCTCTTGGTGGTGATGCAGTTTGCCTCGAACCTTGTTCTGCTGCGCGCGGCCAGCCGTGCCGACTACAACAAAGTAGCCGATGAGTTGAACAGTGTGGTGCCTGCGGGCGAGCCTGTTTACGGCACGATTACCTTCTGGCTGGCGATGCATCAGCATCCGTATCTCTCGTATGAGCGGACGACACCGCGGATGGCGCAGGAGCGGTTTGGTGTGCGTTACTTTGTGCTCGGTGACCGGATGATGACGCAGGGTGAGCCGTGGGATGCTGAGTTCTACGCGGACATGAACCAGTACCTGGCGGACCTTGTGCATCGAAGCACGTTGGTCGGTCATTTCCCTGATCCTTACTACGGGGATCTGACTGTTTACCGGACGCGATAGGAGCGATCGATGGCCAGGAGAGCGTGGATGAGGGTGCATGATCGCAAGGCTTAGGATCGAGGCGGAGGACTTCCTCCGCTACAACCCCGTCGTCCGTAATTCTCTTGCCCGGTACAAGATTCTGCGCGCGGCGAAGGCTGATGCGAGCAGCACTGGGGCGGCTGTCGATGTGTTGCGCGAGCTTTGCGCGGCGGCGCGGCTTGCGAGCGATGATGCGCTTGTTATGCGTGCTGAGGCTGAGATTGCGCGCGTTTTGAATCGAATCAATCCATCGGAGGTTCGCTGGGAGACGCTTTTGCCGGATCCGACCTCGCGGCGGATCACCAAGGGCATTATTTTGAAGCCCTATGTCAGCGATCGGGAGAAGGGTGTCGTCTTCGTCTCGTTCGAAAACCAGATGGCGCGGATGGCGTTGGCGACGGACCTGGCACGGTTTGCGAGCCGGTACACGCTGGTGGTGTCGCCTTCGTGGTGCCCGCCGCATTCGGTTTTTACGTACCTGTTCCCGCGGGTGTACCCGGACAAGATCATTTCGCTGATCAGTAACCGGAAGGATCTGATGTACTTTCCGCGGATGGACTCGAAGTACAGCATGGTGCCGTTGTATGCCTCGAACTGGGTGGACGATCATGAGTTCCGGCCGGTGCCGAAGGCTGAGAAGACGATCGACATCTTTATGCTGGCGAACTTTGCGAAGTACAAGCGGCATCATGCTTTCTTCCGGGCGCTGCAAGATGTGCCGCGGAACTTTCGCATTGTGCTGAATGGGCAGAGTGAGCCGGGGCGGTCTCGCGAGACGATTTTGAATGAGGCGGGTGCTTATGGTGTTCGCGACCGCTTTGAGTTGCGCGAGAATGTGACAGACCAGGAGTTGCACGACAACCTGGTGGGAGCGAAGACGAGCGTGATCCTGTCGGTGCGGGAAGGGTCGTGCGTGGCGGTGGTGGAGGCGATGTTTGCGAATACGCCGGTGGGGATGCTGGAAGATGCCGAGATCGGGTCGCGCGTCTTCATTACGCCGCAGACCGGGCGGCTGCTGCGGCATGCTGGGCTTGGAGCGCAGATTACGGATTTCGTGAACAACGCGCACACCTATGAGCCGCGGCGCTGGGTGGAAGACAACGGTGTGGGATGTGTGGCCAGTTCTGCCGTGCTGAATGATGCTTTGAAGGAAGAGGCTTTGGTCGCGGGGCGCGATTGGACCGAAGACATTGCGACGTTGCGGTGGCGTCCGAATCCGCAGTACTACCGGCCGGAGGATGCGGCACGGATGCAGGAGGCGCACGCGGATATTGCAGCTTGCGGACTGCTGATGGGACTCGAGGCCCGATGACCGCCTTACCCAGAGATTGGTGGAGCTGAGCCTTGGCCTTTTTCTTTACGCTGCTCTATATCTTGACGGCGTTTGTCAGCCCGCCTGTGCTCTTCGGCGACTTGCATGTCTATCACATTGAGCTGATCGTGGCACTGCTGGCGCTGGCCACTACCCTGCCCGGTGTCGGGCCGTCGAAGTTGTTTCAACAGCCGCAAACATGGGCGATCTTTGCGCTATGGATCCTGATCGGCGTTTCTGTCGGCATCAACGCGTCCATCCGTGAGGGCGCTACGGCGTTCTATGGATTTCTGCCGGTGATGTTCGCGTACTTTCTGACTGCGGTGAATTGCAGGTCGAAGCGGCACCTGCAACTGATGTTCCTGGCGCTTTTCCTGGGCAGCTTTTACTTCATCGTGCATGGCTTCCTGGACCTGCGCGCGAATGTTTCGCCGAGTCTTTATCTGTATGGCGAGGGCGCTCTTCGCCGGTTGCGCGGTCTTGGGCTGATCAACGATCCCAATGACTTCTCGCAGATGATGGTGAGCTTGATCCCGTGCGTCTTCCTGTTCCGACGCCGGAGTGCTTTCCTAAACATTTTTGTGATCGGGATCCCGGTGGCGGCGCTGGTGACGGGCCTCTACCTGGCGCACTCGCGTGGTGCGGCGGTTGGGTTGATGGCGATTGTGATCCTGTCAGCGCGGCGCAAGATCGGAACGGTGCCGGCGATTGTGGTGGCGGGCGCGCTGTTTGCGGGATCGCTGGCGTTTGGCTGGTCGGGCGGTCGCGATGTCTCTGTGGAGGCGGGTGCTGACCGGCTGGATGCTTGGGTGATGGGCATCGAGTTCATCAAGACGCATCCGCTGCTTGGAATCGGGAACGACCGGTTCGGCGAGTTGAATTACATTACCGCGCACAACTCGATCATTCAGTGTGCTGCGGAGGATGGTTTCGTTGGATTCACCTGCTGGGTGATGTTCATCTTCGTGAGTATGCGGACGGCCGTCCGTTTGAGTTCCGCGGGGAGTGGCTCGGGTGAGGATGAAGATGAGCCGGCCGTCGCGGCTGCTGCTGTGCCCGCCTCGCCGAAGGACGCCTGGGCCATGATGCTGGCTCGAGCGAAGGAGCCAGCGGCGGAGAGCGTCAGTGCTCGCCCGGCCGTTGCGGCTCCCTCACTTGGTACCGGCGCCGCCCTCCGTTGGGGAGCGGTCAACCAAGGTATCGACATGGTTGGCGATCCGCGGGAGATCCAGACGATGGCTCGGCTGCTGCTGCTGGCGCTGACGGGATTTCTGACGGCAGGCTGGTTCCTTTCGCGGGCCCTGTCGCCATGGATGTTCATGTATGGCGGCCTGCTGTTCGCGCTGGAGCGCATGGCCGCGAGCCGGCAGATTGTCCTGAAGAAGGACCCCTTCTCCTTTGTGCTGAAGTGGTCCGTCATCATTGGGCTTTCGCTGCTGACGCTGGTCTATATCACCCTGAAGGTCCGGTCGAAGATGGGTCAGTAGGCTACCGTGTCGATGCCGAGAGTGGATCGGCGCGGGCAGAGTCATCGAGCATCTGCAGGCTGGTCTCGTCCACGGCTTCGAAGTCGGAGGCCTTGATGTTGGTGAGTTTGTGCAGCTCGTCGTCGTTCCAGCGCTTGTCCGGGACACCACTGATGAACATGTCGCCACCGTTGTCGGCGAGAAGCATGCCGTACTTTTTCAAGGCGGTGATGATGACCTTGTCGGCCGCGGGGTAGCCGGAGGCGTCGAAGTCTGCGCGGAGACGGAAGCGTTCGCCCATGGGCGGGAAGTTGGCGTCCCGATGCGGTGAGGCGAAGTGCCTGGCAGGCCAGACGTACGCTGCCTGGGTGCGTGTGGTGGTGAAGCGCAGCGCGTGCCGGATCTCTCCGGACGCTACCTCTTCATAGCGGACGAGGCCCGGAAGGATGGGAAGTCCTGCGGCGTCTGCCGAGGTCTTGTCGAGCGGGCGGAGCGAGTTACTTTCCAGATCCATGCGGATGCCCGAGGCCGCCTTCCACTTCCCATCCGACAGCTTCTTTGCGGAGAAGAGCTCGTAGAGCATGCACCGCTGTGCTTCGATCACGATTACGTGGCGGTCTCCGTCGTCTTTCGGGTGTGCGCCGCCCTCGATGGGTGCGTCTGGCGGAATCGGGTAATTCCCGAGGTCACTGTCATCGTGATATTCAAAGTCGATGGGGATGCGGCGTGTCGTGGGAGGCACCACCGTGAAGGGAATGCCGTAAGAAGAATCGGTCCCGAAGTCGGGGTGCAGACGGCTGATGGGGCGCATGACTTCAAGATAGGCGGCTGAGCGGGGATCCTTTGGTAACGCGTCGATGGGCGTGTTCCAGACATTGGAGGCAGGAAATACCGGACAGCCGTCGATGGTGGGGCCGGTGGCTTCCCTGCCGGATTGCTTCTGAGCCAGCACGATTGAGCCGTGGTCACCCATCTCAAACGGGGGAAGTTTGCGTTGCAGGAGGAAATAGAGGGCCACTACGGCCGCGAGGCCGAGGACGAAAGTTTGGCTGGAACTCAGTTTCGATGGCAACGGTGCTGCACCTCAATGGCTTTACTGAAGGATAGAATGCAAATGCGATTTCGCACACCGCATTTGGGCATCTGGATGACTGATTGGCCACTTGATTGCAAACATAACCGTAGTATAAGAAGAGGTCTACATGCGTAATCCCGCCTTGATCACCGCAGTACTATTCATCGCCGTCGGCGGTTGTGCGGAGAGCATCTCCAATTCGCCGGAGTGCGAGCGGTGGATTGCCGATTACAGCCATAAGCTGGCCGAGTCGCAGCCGGTTCAGGAGATCACCCGGCAGAAGCGGACGATTAAGCAGTATGTCCACCGCACGATTGGTACAGTAAGTCCAAAGCCAAAGATGGTGCGGACGGTATCCCCGATCGATCCGCTGCGCCCGGGACTGACGCCGAAGCAGATGATGCGCCGTTTCCAGGTGCTGTGTGGCGATCTGCCGCCGGTTGCCACGGCCATGTTGCTTCCGCCCGTGACGCCTCCCGCACCGGCCACGCCTGCGATGATCCCCGGCACGTTTGTACCGAGTACCCCTGCTTCCACTCCCCCCCTGACACCAGCGACACCAGGTAGCCCGATTATTCCTGGTGGGACCGGCCCCGGTTCGCCGACCAACCCAGGTGGCGGCATACCGCCGACTCCCTCTACGCCTACTACTCCGACGACTCCTACCACTCCGACGACACCCACTACACCCACTACGCCGACGACACCCACGACGCCGACGACCCCGACGACGCCAACCACTCCTACGGAGCCCACTCCGCCTGAGTTGCCCCCGACGACTCCGCCGGAGGGTCCGCCCGCACCGCCGGTGCCCGAGCCTGCGACGTTGACGCTGATGCTGTCTGGTTCATTGGTCGCAATCGGTTACGCCGTCCGCCGTAGAGCCCTAACCGCGTAAAAAGTTTGCCATAGGTGGTAATGTTTTGCCCTATACGGAGGGCGAACATTGCCGCCTTCTTTTTGGCCTACCGATCCGAGCTCGGATCCGGGTGAAATTTTCCCAAATCGGGTCATTTCTTCCATGCCTAACATAGCCCGCGTGCAGAATATGCAGAGATTTGCACTGTGCGCAGCTAAATCGCTTGGATTTTTTCGAGCTTTGGTCACGCAAGTGCAATGACATAGACGAACGCGAGTGTCGCGTTCGTGGAGACCACAATGTTGAATAAATGGACGATGGCCGTAACGCTCGCAACTTGCTCGATCGCACCTGCTGTCGCACAGCAGCATGTCCGTTCGGCTGTTACGGCACCGGCAGTCGCAGTACGTTCTGCCAATCCAATGACGAGTGAGACCAGTGCAGTCTTCTCTCGCAATCCTGAGTTTGGCATGCTGCTTTGCCTTGGCGCTGTCTTTGTTGGATCTGCAGCTCTCTTCTCGGCGCGTCGCTCCGAGCTGTAACCAAATCCGGCTGACGCCGGCGTCCCCTCCCTTAGGGCAGTTCTTCCACAATGGTGACGCGGCGCAGCAGCCAGGAATAGGTCATTTGGACCGGAGCGGCAAGGACGGTAGGACTCGCGTCCACCAGAACCTTGAGCCGCTCAAGATCTTCCCTCTCTAACCAGCGAAATAGCCAGGCGCAGCCCAATAGGAGCACGCCTGCTACTCCTGTTCCCGCAAGTAATCCGGGCAGCGGCGGCAACACGCGTGCGACCGCGTAGGCGCAGATTGCAGCAAAAGTGCTGCCGATCGTTACCTTACCCAAAAACAGCCAAGGCATGCGGATGCGGTAGCGCGAGATGGCCAGCGCCCAAAGTGCCGTGACTGCAATGAGTTGCGCAACGCCGCTACCGATGGTGGCTCCGACGGCGCCGTGTTGCGGGATGAGCCACCATGCGACGGCCACATCGACCACGGATGCGAAGAGTGTGGCCCAAATGAAGTATTTCTGCCGTTCGACTGCCTCAAAGAGCGTTTGTACAGGTGTCAGGAATGCCTTGGGCAGGCAGGTAAGCGGCGCCATGGTGGCGACGAGGATCGCGCCGCGGTACTGATCGCCATACATGGCAACAAGTAACGACCCGGCCAGCGCGGTGGTAACGATGTGGAGCGGCAGGGACGTGAGTCCGAGGTAACGAGCGGACGACGCGGTCATGGCCGGGATGCGGCTGCGGTCCCGGCCGTATTGTGCGAAGACCGTGGCGCCGGTGGCGGAGGCGAAGACGGTCGGGAAGATCAGGAGCTTCTCGGCGAGGCTAAAGGCTACGGAGTAGAAGGCGATCTGCCGTACGTCCGGCGACATGTGCTTGAGAAGAAAGATCTCAGACCGATCCCAGACGATGAGCGTGAGCATCATGCCGGTGATGCTTTGCCATGCGAAGTGGAACATGCGCGGGCGGAGATCAGGCGGGAGCGAGACGTTGTCTGAGGGCCAGCTTCGCACTTTGCGGACGGTCGGGAAGAAGCGGACGGCGAAGTCGACGATGCGCATGCCAAGCATGGCCGAGGCGATGCCGACGACGCCCCAGTGGAGGACGACGGCCAGAACGGTAAGGACGAAGAAGGTCGCGGTGCTGGCGACGGAGGCGGGGAGGTTCGCGGAGAGATCTTCCGAGGCGACGTTGGCCTGCGCGGAGATGAAGTTGACCATGGACGGCCAGACGCCGATGACGAGCAGGAGCGCGGCGAGGCGAAACTCAGTGGGCGAGTTCCAGAGCACCCAGACGATGGAGGCCGCAGTCATGACGGTGGCCATGCCGATCTGGATGTAGAGCGTGCGGAAGTAGATGAAGCGGGCGGTGGACTGCTGGCCCGATCCCAGGTATTCCGCCATGTATTTGCGAGTCGTGGCCGGGATGCCGATGCTGCCAAAGCTGCTGGCGATGTTGGCCATCCACATCACGTAAATGATGTAGCCCATGCGGGATGGGCCGAGCGCCCGCGCAACGAGGACCGAGGTGATCAGCGACGCCAGGAAACTGATGAGGTTTTCGAGACCGTACCAGAGCGTGTTGCGAAGAATGGTTTTGCTGTTCACCGCGCCTGCGTCACTTGCTGAAAGAAACCCATGGAGTCCATGTTAGATGCCTTTACCGGAGAGTTTTGCCAGGGATTGCTGCGCCTGGAGGGAGAGTGGAGTGCCGGGCGCGAGGGTGGCCACGCGGTTGAGGTGGACGGCGGCTTCGGCCTGTCGGCCGAGCGAGGCCAGGACGACACCGAGGTGGTACTGAACGGAGGCGTCCGAGTCGTCGAGCGCTGCGGCCTCCTGGAGGGGTTGAAGGCCGGAGGCGGGCAGGCCTTTGCGGTAGTAGATCCAGCCAAGAGCGTCTGCGGCGGCGACGGATGCCGGCCGGGCACGGTAGGCGGCCTGAGCGGTGGAGAGGGCGACGTCGAGATTGCCGCCGGCCTCCGCGGTCAGGGCCGCGATGCTGGCGGAGACTTCGGGCTGGTCGGCCTTGAGATTCAGTGACTTGCGATAGAAGTCGAGCGCTGCCTTGTTGTCTCCAGAGGACTCGTACAACATGCCGAGGGCGGCGGGTGCCTGGGGATCGGTGGGGTGTGCTGCGGCCCAGCGGTTCCAGAGATCGACCGCGGGCGCCAGTTGGCCAGTGCCGAGGATTACGCTTGTGAAGGTCTGGGCGGCGCTGCGGTTGTCGGGGTCGAGTTCGGTGGCGCGCTTTGCACTCGCTAGGGCTGAGGATGTGTCCGCGGCGGCGAGCTGCGCCTGTGCGAGCTGGTCGTAGAGTTCGGCGGAGGCGGGCGCGCGCTGGAGCTGCTGCCGAACACGCTGGACGGCGGCGGCGGGCTGATGGGCGCGGACGTCGAGGGTTGTGAGTTCGGCGATGGCGGCGGGATCGGGCGAGAGCTGGAGCGCGTGTTCGAAGGCTTCCCTCGCCTTTGCTGCATTTCCCTGGGCAGCCTGCGCGCGGCCGAGTTGGACCAGCGCGAAGCCGTTGGCTGGCTTGAGCTTGAGGGCCATTTCGAGGTCGGCGATGGCGGCTGCGCTGGCATTGGACTGGAGGTTTGCGACGCCTCGCCAGAGATAGCCGTCGGCGAGATTGGGGTGGGCGAGGAGCATCTGCCGCGCGGACTCTTTCATGTCGGCGGCGTCGCCGCGGCGGTAGGCGAGGTCGGCCAGGCCGGACTGGGCTTCGAGGTTGGAGCGGTCGCTGCGCAGGACTTTGCGGTAGGTGTCTGCGGCCTTCTGCTGGTCGCCGAGGCGGTCCTGCGCCCTTGCGAGGAGAATGCCGAGGTCGACGCTGTCAGGCTCGTTCTTGCTGGCGGTTTGCAGCAGTTGCAGGGCGGCTTCGTTCTTGCCGTCGTGCATGAGGAGGTAGGCGTTGAGGAGGATTACGCCGGGGTCGGTCTCGTGCTGCTGGACGAGGTCCTCGATCATGGGGCGGGCGCGGTCGAGGCTGCCGGCGTCGATGAGGACTCGGATATAAGTGAGCTTCAGGGAGAGGCTGCCCGGGTGACGCTGGACGAGCGCGGCGTAGGTCTGCTGCGCCTGGGCCGTGTTGCCGGTTTCTTTGTAGAAGCGCTCGAGAAGGGGCGCGGCGGCTGGGTCGTTTGAGAGGTCGTCGGTTGCCTTTTGCAGGGTGGCTTCGGCCTTGGCGCGGTCGCCGGCATGGATGTAGAGGGCGGCGAGGTCAGCGCGGGCTGGGACGCTCTGCGGGACGAGGAGGATGGCTTCCTGCATCTGCTGCTCTGCGCCCTTGATGTCGCCTCGGCGTTCGAGGATACTTGCGAGACTGAAGCGGGCGCTTACGTCTTTTGAATTGAGCAGGATGGCCTGTTGAAGTTCACGCATTGCTTCGGGCTGTTTTGAGGGGTCGGCTGCGAGGAGCTGGCCGAGGGCAGTGTGGAAGTCTGCACGGTTTGGTGCGAGGGCTAGTGCTGCCTGGATTGCCTGCATGGCGGCGGACCGGTTGCCGGAGGCTGCGGAAGAGGCGGAGAGAAGGGCTTGGGCGTCTGCGTTGGTTGGCTGCTTGTAGACGACCCAGCGAGCCTGCGCGGCTGCGGCTTCGGTCTGGCCGGTCTGCAGGAGGAGCCTTCCGACGTCGACGCGGGCGTTCATGTTGGCGGGCGCGAGTTGAAGGACCTGGCCGAGTTCGTAGATGGCGAGCTGGATGGAGCCGCTCTCCTGGTAGGCCTTGCTGAGTTCGTAGTGGCCGTCAACGGAAGAGGCGTTGAGGCGGATCGCGTTCGAGAACTGGATGGCGGCTTCGCGCGGTTTGCCTTCGCGCTCGTACTGGCGACCGCTCTCCATGTAGGCGAGTTCACGGCTCTTTGCGCTACGGCAGCCGCCCAGGAGCGACAGCGATAACAGCAGAGCTGCGGCGGCGCTTCTTCGGCTTGTACGTGCGATCGGCAGGAGGTGACCTCGTTATGGGGATGCGCTCGCGGCGCGAGCGAGTTTCTCAGTCTGGTAGATAGGTTGAAAGTAACGGGTTAAGGCTCGCGGTGAAGCTTACAGCACGGGCTCGAGCGGCGGACTGCGGTTCGCCGGGGGCGATGGGTGTCATGATGCGCAGGAGTGCACCGTCTGTCCGGCGGTCGCGGATGGATTGGAGCAGGAGGTAGCCCTTGGCGGCGTAGTCGCTTGCGATGTCGCGGCCCTGGCTGCGGTACCAGTAGAGGACTTCGTACCTTGCGGTGCCGTTGGTGACGACGTACTCGGCGACGTGGTGGGGCTTGCCGGTGGTATCGGTGAGATCGAGTTGGCCACCGGCTTCAAAGGTCCAGCCGGCGCCGGGGAGGCAGTTTTGTGGCGAGTGAATGCTCTGGCCGCTGCGTTGGGTGGGAAAGTAAGCGATGAGAAGGTCGATGGGCGGGGCCGCCGTTGCGGCTTCGCGGTAGTTGCGGTTGAGGAAGCTGCCGTCGCCGAGGACCTGCAGGACGTCTGGCGCCATGGGCAGATCGGTTCCCTGCCATTTGCCGATTGTTGTTGAGAGATCCTGCAGCGGCGTGGCGGGGATCACCAGATCGCCCTCGCCCCGGATGCGGAGTGTGAGGGCGGTGGCTGCGAGGAGCAGGACGAGGGTGGTTGCCTTCCAGTTCACGCGGCTCATGTGGGGCGGCTCGCGCGGGCAGATATTACGGAGTGCAGGACCAGCAGCAGCAGCAGCGAGAAAACGAACATGAGCAGGCCGGAGAACTCGTGGAAGAAGCCCAGTGCCGTCTCTGGGCCGCTGTGCTGGACGAGCAGGCCAGTGCCGACGATACGGAGCATGTTGGCGCAGACGGCGACGGGAACGCTGCAGGCGATCACGAGCCAACGTCGGGCGGGGCTGCGTTCCGCAAAGTAGCTGTAGAGGACCGCGAGGGTGAAGAGGCTCATGAGCGAGCGGATGCCGCTGCATGCCTCGGCGACCTCGAGGGAGATGGCGGGCAGTCGGATGATGTTGCCCTCGCGGAGGACCGGCACGTGGAAGAGCGGCAGGATGAAGCCGGCCGCGGCGGAGGCGAGGAGTTGGAGCGGCAGCGCGATCTGGTTGAAGAGGACCTGCGGGATGGGGATGGCGAGCAGGCTGACAGCGAGCGGGAGGCGGAGGTGCAGAAGCATCTGGCGGCCGCAGAGGAACCAGATGATGCCGGCGGCGACGAAGAGGAACGAGATGCGGGCGAGAAAGAGCTCGGAACCGAGAACGCCGAGGAGCAGAAGTGCCAGACCGGGGAGAAGCAGCCAGAGTCCCGACCAGGAGGGAGCCGGGACGATCTGCCGAAGTTCCGTTTTACGGGACCATACGAGGTAAGTAATGAAAAACGGGATCAGGAAGCCGTGCGAGAAGTCTGGAAGGATGTACCAGTCGTGGACGAGCTTAACCAGAACGCTGAAGTAGAGGCTGGCGAGTAGAAAGAGTGTCAGGGCGGCGAGTGCCTTATCCGGAGTCGACAGCGCACCGATGCTCTCCGCAGACGCTATGGCCGGGGCGTTAAGAGGTAAATATTTGCCTTTTCCGAGCATCTTGAGTATTAATTCCCGCAACTTACTTTTTATCAGCCCTTACTCGTTGCAAACGATTGCATTACGTATTTGAGATGAACTTACACGTTCCTTTGGCATTCGCATTGCTCTAAAACAAGATGCGCACGAACAAGGAGCGCACAGGATCTCATGAAGTATTTTCACTTTCTGCCGTGCATTTCGCTTTCCATCGCTGTTGGCCTAGCCACAGCGCAGCAGGTCCAACCCGTGGTACCGGCGCGTCCGCATGACGCAGCGGTGGCCCCCGTCACAAGCGCTGCGGTCGTTGTTCCTCCTGCGGGCTACCGCATCGGGAACGAGGATGCGCTGCAGGTCAGCGTCTGGAAAGAGCCGACGCTGTCCGGTCCTTTGCCGGTTCGGCCGGACGGGATGATCTCGCTGCCGCTGGTTGGCGATATCGCCGCTGCTGGCAAGACGCCGCAGGAACTGTCGGAGGCGATCCAGGACCGGCTGAAGAAGTACATCCAGGATCCGCTGGTGACCGTAGTGGTTACGGCTGCGAACAGCCAGAAGATCTACGTGCTGGGCGAGGTGCTACACGTGGGCCAGGTACCGCTGACAAACGGGCTTTCCGTATTGCAGGCGATTGCCGCCTCGGGCGGGCTTACCGCCTACGCCAATGCAAAGAAGATGTATATTCTGCGGACCGAAGCTGGTAAGCAGGTCAAGATCCCCTTTGACTACCGGAAGGTCGTCAAGGGCGAGGGTGGCCCACCCCCTTCGCTGCTGGCCGGCGACACGATCGTGGTGCCGTAGTGATAAAGACCACGATGCTTCTTCCCACAATTCTTTCCCTTACCTGTGTGACCGCGATGCACGCACAGGCGGCACCGAGCGTTACGCCCACGATCTCTGCTCCTGGTACCGTGCCGAGCCTTTCCACAGCTCCCATTGCCGGCGAGTTCTCGTACTCGCTGACGGGATCCGAGTCGTACGTCACGGGCTACCAGGGCACTTCGAACTCAGGATCCTCTACCAACATTTCGGGCCAGGCGACGTATGTCTCGAACAGCGAGACGCATCCCCTGAGCCTGATCTACTCCGGCGGTTACTTCTTCGGGAATGGCGGCGACCTGAACTCGTCTTCGTATCAGAACGTTGGCGTGTCTCAGCTTTTGATTTCGCGCCGCTGGCGACTGGGCATTGCGGATACGATCACGTTCCTGCCGTCGTCGCCGCTGTACGGCGTCTCCGGTGTTCCCTTCTCGGGCGATATCGGCACGACGCCGATCACGACGGGCGGAATCCCGACGCAGTCGATCCTGACGAACTATGGCCAGCAGGTGAGCAACACGGTCAGCGGCAGTGTCTCCCGTGACATTACGGGCAAGACGTTTGTCGAAGGTTTCGGTTCGTACACCGTGCAGCGTTTTTTGCAGACGGGTCTGAACAACAACAGCGTGGGTGCTTCCGCTTCGCTGGGTCACCACTTCAGCGCGCGGGACACGGTGTCGGGCAGCTACACGTATGCGAAGTACAGCTTCTCGACGCCCGTCTCCGGCTTCAACAACTTTGCTTTTTCGTCGAACGGCGTCAGCGCGAGCTACAGCCACGCATTCAATCGCAAGCTGAGTCTGCAACTGTCGGCGGGTCCGCAGTGGATCAGCAGCAATCAGCCGGCGCTGATCCCGGATCGCGTCCTGTTCGCGAGCGCTGTTTCGATCGGCTACCAGGGCGAGCGGACGCGCACGACCATCAGTTACAACCGGTCGCCGAACATTGGATCGGGCGTATTGCTGGGCGCGCTTTCGGACAATATCAACGTGACAGCGCAGCGTAACTTCTCGCGTAACTGGACGGGCGGCATCACGGCGAACTATGGCCGCGCCTCCGGCCTGGCGGCAGTGCCGGGAGAGAACATCCAGACCAAGAGTTTTTATGGCGGCGTGCAGGCGACGCGGCGACTGGGTGAGAACTTCTCCGCCTTCGGTAGTTACAGTGCAGCCACGCAGTCTTCATCCGGCCAGGCAATCGCCCGCAACGCTTTTGATGGGACGGCTCACATTGTGACGGTTGGCCTTACCTTTGCGCCGCGCTCCATGCGCTTCGGCCGTCCCTAAGGAAACAGAATGCTTGGACATCGCCCCCTGAAGTTGGAAGATTACGTAGCGATCGTGAAGCGTCGCGCGCTGTTGATTGCAGCGCCGGCGATTCTTCTGCCGATCCTTGCGTTGTTGGTCTCTGCGACGATCCCGCCGCAGTTCGTATCGCAGACGCTGGTGCTGATCGAACAGCAGAAGGTGCCGGATGAGTATGTGAAGCCGGTGGTTTCATCGGACCTGGATCAGCGGCTGGCCTCGATGAAGGAGCAGATCCTGAGCCGCTCGCGTATTGAGCCGATCATTCAGCGGTTCAATCTGTTCCCGGGCGCGACCGCTGACGATCGTCTGGACCATGTACGGAAGAACATCGAGATCAAGCCGATCAAGTCAGAGATTGCTGGTGCGGGTGCTCTGCCGGGCTTCTTCATCTCGTACCGCGCATCCGATGCGCACACGGCACAGCAGGTGTGCGGTGAGATCACCTCGCTGTTTGTGAATGAGAACCTGCGTGCTCGGGAACAGTCGGCGCAGGGCACAACTTCATTCATTGAGAGCCAGCTTGCAACAGCGAAGGCCAATCTGGATCAACAGGATGCAAAGCTCGCAGATTTCCAGCGTAAGTTCATTGGCCGGCTGCCGGGTGAAGAGAACACGAACCTGAACATGTTGAACAGTGTGAACTCGCAGCTGGCGGCGGCGACGCAGGCGTTGTCACAGTTACAGCAGCAGAAGGCTTACCAGGAATCGATGCTGACGCAGATGACGCATGACGTGTCGCTGACTGCGCCGGTCGCGAGCAAAGCCGCACCGGATGAGCGTCAGACACAGTTGAATGCATTGCAGGCACAGGCAGATGACCTGAGCACGCGTTACACGCCGGACTATCCCGATTTGATCGCGGTGCGCCGCAAGATTGCGGATTTGCGCCGCGAGATCGGCCGGTCCCCTGCTTCGGCAGCGAGCGCGGCGGGACGTGTTGCGGACCCGGCGGGTGTGCAGCAGCTTCGTGCACAGATCCAGGCGACGAACCAGGGCATCAGCGCGAAGCAGTCGGAACAGGCACAGTTGCAGGGCGCGATCAATGGCTACCAGGGACGCCTGCAGGCTTCGCCACAGGTGGAAGAACAGTACAAGGCACTGACCCGCGATTATCAGACCGCACAGAAGTTTTATGACGAACTGCTGGCGAAGATGAACCAGTCCAAGATGGCGACGGACCTGGAGCATCGTCAGCAGGGCGAGCAGTTCCGCGTGATGGATGAGCCGAATCTGCCGAACAGCCCGGAGTATCCGAAGCGCAGCCGCTTCCTGCTGGTTGGATTGGCAGCGGGACTGTTGCTGGGTCTTGGCGTGTCGGCTCTGCTGGAGTATCGCGATACCGCAATCCAAACGGAAGACGATGTCTTTGCTTTTACAAAGCTGCCCACGCTTGCCGTCATCGCGCGGTCCGATAGTGCCGCGGATGCGGACGAGGTGAAGATCCCCGCGTGGAAGTTCTGGATTAATCAGAATGCCCCGTTGCCGGAAAAGAGGGGCTGACGCATGTATCGCGATTTCTTTCAGCTTGAGAAGTTTCCGTTCAATAACAACCCGGACCCCAGCTTTCTTTGCATGTTGCCGCATGCGCGCGAAGCGCTCGCCTGCCTGGAGTATGGCGTCGCTGCGCGCAAGGGTTTCCTTGTGTTGCTGGGCGAAGTTGGTACGGGTAAGACGACGCTGCTGCGTAGTGCGTTGAATACGCTGCGTGGCACGGCGGTGCACACGTCGTTCATCTTTAATCCGCGGCTGGAGACACTGGAATTTCTGCAGTTCATGCTGTCGGACTTCGGCCTGACTCCTGTCAACGATACGAAGGCCGGGATGCTGCTGCAGTTGAATCGCTGGCTTGTGGAGCGGTTCGCTGCAGGCGATACGTGCGTGCTGATTGTGGATGAGGCGCAGTCGCTTTCGTCGGAGTTGCTGGAAGAGATCCGGTTGTTGACGAACCTGGAGACGGACACGCAGAAGCTGTTGCAGATTGTGCTGTCTGGTCAGCCGGAGTTGGAGACGAAGCTGCGCGAGCCGGGTCTGCGGCAGTTGCGGCAACGCATCTCGCTGTGGTGCAGGACGCAGGCGTTGTCGCAGGAACAGACGGGCGAGTATATCGAGCAGCGCCTATCGATTGCGGGCGCGAAGGAAACGATCTTTCTGCCGGACACGATCAAGACGATCTATGAGTTCAGCCGCGGTATTCCCCGCCTGGTGAACCTGCTGTGCGAACACTCGTTGATTCTGGCCTATGTAGAGAAGCTGAAGCAGGTACCGGCATCGCTGGTGTTTGCGGTTGCTGTGGATCTGGATCTGGATAATGGACTGGGGGCCGCGGCAGGGATTACTGCCGGGTCAAGGCGTAGCGAAGTGCCTGTGGTGGCTTCATCGCCCGAAGGAAAGGGGCGCGAATGAGCAAGATTTATGAGGCGCTGCTGCGTGCGGAGTTAGAGCGACTTACTCCGGAAGAGCAGGCAGAGTACGAGCGCGATCCCGAATCGTTTCCGAGCATTGCTTCCATCCTGGGACGCGCGCAGGAGCCGTCGGCTATCGACTCGCTGCGCGAAGAAGCGAACGTGGTGCGCGAGCACAATCGTGCGTTGCGTGAACTGGGTGAGGTTAAGCGGACGACGTGGAGTCCTGATCTGGAGAAGCTGCCGGCGCTACAGAGTCGCAGTGCGTTCACGGAGCAGTTCCGCAGCCTGCGTTCGCGGCTCTATGAGTATCGCGGCTTCAACAAGCTGAAGACGATCCTGGTGAGCAGCGGCATGCCGAAGGAAGGCAAGACGTTTGTGGCCGCGAACCTTGCGCTGAGCCTGGCGCGGTACAAGAACAATCGCGTTCTGCTGATCGACGCGGATTTGCGCCGTAACTCGCTGCATACGTTACTGGGTTGTTCTGCATCGCCGGGTCTGTCGACTTACCTGACCGGCAATGCGACGGCGCTTGAAGTGATGCAGCGGTCTGACCTGGAGCCGGATCCGAATGCCGAGCATCCGCCGGTGTTGAACAACATCACGTTTATCGCGGGTGGCGCGGGCGGTGAAGCTGCGGCTGATCTTTCCGGCAACTCGCGCTTTGCCGAGTTGATTCGCTATGTGTCGCCGCACTTCGACTGGATCATCGTCGACTCATCGCCGGTGAATGTTGTTTCGGACGCAGTGAATCTGGCACCGGCTTGCGATGGTGTTTTGCTGGTAGTTCGTGGCGGTCAGACGCCGTACGAGAGTGCACAGCGCGCGCAGAAGGAATTCGCTACGGCCAATCTGCTGGGCGTTGTTTTGAACGGTGTTGTGGATGTGCCGCACCAGGCCTACTACGGGTATGGAACGGAGCCCGAGAAGTAAATGATCCGGTTCCTGAACGTCTACTACCCCACACGCTCGGTGCTTCAGTTATTGTCTGAGGCTTTCATCATCTGCTGCTGCTACCTGGCGGCGGCGGGACTGGTGCTGCGTTCCGACACGGTTAAGGTTCTGACGTATGAGCATAACCTGGCGAAGGTGTTTGGGCTGACGCTGGTCACTGTTGCTATTGCCTACTACTGCGATCTGTATGAACCGCAGATGATCTCAGGGCCTGGTGAAACCCACTTCCGCATCCTGCTGGTGCTGGGGCTTGTCAGCTTTCTGGCGTCGGCGGTGCTGTATCTGTTCCCTTCGTTCGGGATTGCGCGTTACATCACTTCGGCCGGAATCATCCTGATTGCCGTTGCGCTGATCGTCTGGCGGCAGGTCTTTGAGTGGATGCAGGAACGGGAGATGTTCCGCGAGCGCGTGGTGATCTTTGGCAGTGGCACGTATGCGCAGGGATTGGCAAACCTGATCAATAGCCGCCGCGATGTTGGCATGGAACTGCTGCGACCGATGGACGCGGATGGAAATCCGTTGAGCGCAGGCGCGATCGTCGATTGGATCGAGGCCTATCCAGAGCCGATTCATCGCATTATTGTTGCGATGGAAGATCGTCGTGGCGGGCTGCCTGTGGATGAGTTGCTGGCGGTTCGTTTTCGCGGGATCCAGGTGGAAGAGGCGAGTGCGCTGTTTGAGCGGCTCTCCGGCAAGATTGAGTTGAGCAGTTTGCGGCCCAGTAGCTTTTTGTACAGCGAAGGCTTCCGGATTCAGCCGTCGCAACTGGTGACCCGGCGACTTGCCTCCGTGCTGGCCGCGGGTCTGGGACTTCTGACGTTCGCTCCCTTCTTTCCGCTGGTCGCACTGCTGGTCAAACTGACCTCGCCCGGTCCTCTCTTCTTCAAGCAGATACGGGTTGGCGAGGGAGGAAAGCCGTTCAACGTGTACAAGTTTCGCAGCATGCGGACGGATGCGGAGAAGGGTGGCGCGCGCTTTGCGAGCAAGAACGATCCTCGCGTGACGAAGATCGGCATGTTCATGCGGAAGACGCGCATCGACGAAGTGCCGCAGCTATGGAATGTGCTGCGCGGTGACATGGGTTTTGTGGGACCGCGGCCTGAGCGGCCGGAGTTTGTGCCGTGGCTTGCGGAGCAGTTGCCGTACTACAATTTGCGGCACCTGATTCGTCCGGGGCTGACTGGCTGGGCGCAGGTTCGCTACGGCTATGGCGCGACGCTGGAAGAGAGCCGCGAGAAGCTGCAGTACGACCTCTACTATGTGAAGCACTCATCCCTGGGGCTTGATCTGCTGATCATGTTCGAGACGATCAAGATCATTCTGCGTCGCCGGGGAGCTCAGTGAGAACGCTGTTCTTCGTCTCGCTCGCGATGGTGGTCTACACCTACGCGGGCTATCCCCTGCTCATTGCACTGATGGCGCGACTGCGGCCCAAGCCGTGGATTCACGGAGGGGACACGCGTTCTGCGAGTGTGATTCTGCCGGTGCATAACGGGCTACGGTTGCTGCCGTGGAAGATTAACAGCCTGCTGGCGATGGACCCCGCTGTCATCAAAGAAGTCATCGTTGTGCTGGACGGCTGCACCGACGACTCCGCGGCATGGCTTGCGACGTTGAACGATCCGCGTCTTCGGCCGGTAGTGATGACGGAGCATGGGGGCAAGGCTGCTGCGCTGCGTCGCGGTATGTCTGTGGCGACCGCTGAGCTGTTGCTGTTCGTGGACATTCGTCCGGAGGTTACGGAGGAGTCGGTGCGGCAACTGTTTCAGAACTTTGCCGATCCTGCCGTGGGTTGCGCTGCGGGTGAGTTAAGGATTCGCGTGGATGCGGGCCACGCACAGGCAGCCTCTGCCGTGGGTGGACTGTACTGGAAGTATGAGCAGTGGATCCGTAACTCGGAGGCTGCGTATGACTCGCCGGTGGGGGTCTATGGCGGCTTCTATGCGATTCGCCGTGAGCTGGCATGTGATCCGCCGAATGGTCTGATCCTGGACGATATGTTCCAGCCGCTGAACATCATCCGGCAGGGCTATCGCAGTGTGGTGGATCGCGAGGCGCTGGTCTACGATCGTTGGCCGGCGACTGCGACCGGAGAGTTTCAGCGCAAGGTGCGTACGCTGGCCGGGAATTTTCAACTGGTTGCTGAGAATTCGTGGACGCTGTCTGCGAAGAACCGTGTGCTGTTCCAACTGATCTCGCACAAGCTGATGCGGCTGGTAGTTCCCTACTGCCTGCTGGCGATGCTTCTGAGTGCGGGCAGCCTTGCGATGCACTCCGCGGGATGGGCCTTCGTCGCGATCGCCGAGGCTGCGCTGCTGCTGGTTGCGTTGCTGGGACTTCGGATGCGCCTGCCGCTCGTCGGCAAGGTCTCAGCGGCGCTCAGCGCCCTGCTGTTGCTCAATGCGGCCGCCGTGCAGGCATTGTGGACATACGCATTCACGCGCGGGCCGCTCTGGAAGATATGGAACGCGACAGCGATCCCGGACCAGCGCTAGGGCCTCTCGTCGTCCGTAAGAGGGCGCCGGCCGGAGCGATAGAGCCTCGCGTAGGCGGATTCCATCTGTTCCAGCGTAAATTCGGTGCGGTAGGTCTCGCTGGCATTGGTGCCGAGTTGTGCTCGCAGAACGGGATCTTCGATTAAGCGGAGGATCGATCCTGCCATGGTGGCTGGATCGCCCACCGGCGACATCAAGCCGCCGCCGGAGAGATCGACGATCTCCTTCATGCCGCCGACTGCGGTTACAACAGCCGGCAGTCCGAGCGACATGCCCTGCAGTAGGGACATGGGCAGACCTTCCGAGGTGGAGGACATCGCTACGGCGTCAGCCGCGTTGAAGAAGCGCTCCGTCTGCATCTGCTCGCCCCAGAAGGTGACGACATCCGACAGGTGCAAGTCGCGCGCGATGGACTCCAGGGAGGCGCGTACGGGACCGTCTCCGACGATCCAGAGGCGAAGGCGCGGTTCCTTCGTGTGGGCGATGGAGACGGCCTTCAGCAGTGTGCCGAGGTCCTTGATGGCGGCGACGCGGCCAACGAAGAGCAGGGTGAAGAAGTTGTCGTCGCGCAGGACGGAGGCGGAGGTCTGCACGGGGGCTGCGCCGTTGTAGACGCGGACGATTTGATCGAGGCGAGCGAGCGGTGCTCCACGAAGGTTGTTGCAGGTGATGTCGCAGATGCCGACGATCCAGTCGAGGCATCGCGCGACGAGGTTGAACTTGATCTCGGCCGCAGTGTCGTAGGGAGGCGAGACGAGGCTGTGACGCGTTGCCAGGACACACGAGGCGCCTGCGAGGCGGGCACCCAGCGCCGCCTGCAGTGTCGGTGCGGGATTGTGGCAGTGCACTACATCCGGTCGCATCTTGCGGAAGAGCCGAAGGTATCGTAAGACTGTCTTTGCGGGATGCGCCTCACCCATGACATGGGTGTTGATGCCATCCTCAATGAGTCGTTCACCGAGGATTCCGAGCTTGCTGTAGGCGCATACTGTTACATCGTGGCCTTTTTTTTGCTGAAGGCGGCTTAGCTGCGCAACCAGCATCTCTGCTCCGCCCATCTCCATGCTGTAGACAACGTGCACGATCTTCATCGGTAGTCTTGACGATACGCGAGCGAGACGACGCCAATGGATGAGTGAATGAAACTTCCGAAGCATGCCGAGCTGTGGCTTGCGCCGTATCTGCGAAATCGTTTGGAACACGCTTTGAACCGCACGCCGGCGAAGCGGTTGTGGGTTGCTCTGACGGACCACTGGGAACCGTGGGGCGGCAAGGCCAGCGAGGCAACCGCGACTGCGCGCGTGAAGGCGTGGACGGATCATTGGCCGCAGATCGCGTGGGGGGCGCCGCCGGACGATACGGGACGGCCTCCCTGCTACACCTTCTTCTACCCGCAGGAGGAGTATCACCCAAAGACGCTCAGCGCGCTGGAGCCCATGGTTGCAGATGGTGTTGGAGATGTGGAAGTACACATCCACCACGAGCACGATACGGCCGAGACCTTCACCGAGAAAATCGTCCACTACTGCAAGCAGCTACGGTATGAACACAACATGCTGCGCGAGCGGGATGGCCGGATCATCTTTGGCTTCATCCACGGCAACTGGGCGCTGGACAACTCTTACCCCGACGGACGGCTGTGCGGCGTGAATGGTGAGATCTCCGTGCTGTCGAAGCTGGGCTGCTATGCCGACTTCACCATGCCTTCCCTGCCGTCGGTGACGCAGGGTCGCATCGTGAATGAGGTCTACTGGGCCACGGGATCGCCTGACCGCAGCAAGAGCTACGATCGTGGCGTTCGCGCGACAGTTGGAGGCGGGCGGCAGGGAGAGCTGATGCTGGTGACGGGGCCGCTGGGCATCCGGTATCGCGGACGGGTGATGCCTCGGCTCGAGACCGGCGAGATCGCGGTCTACGACCCGCCAACGGCGTACCGCGTCGAGCGTTGGCTGGACCTGGCTCCGCGCATTGGCGAGGACATCTTCCTGAAGCTGCACGGGCATGGCGCGCGCGAGGATAACGCTCGCGCGCTGCTGGGCACGGCCGGCCTTGCACCGATGTTCCGGTGGTTGAGGCAGGCCGCTGACCGCCGCGGCATTGAGCTGCGATGGGCCAGCGCCTTTGAGATGGCCTCAGCGGTGGAGCGGCTCACGAACGCCGCTCCTACTGCTAATTCGCCGCTTGTGGACGTGCCGGCTTCAACGAGAGCTTTGTAAGATCCAGCACGGGTAGACCGCTGTTGCGGATGGCCGCGGCGGTCTCTGCCGTGGGCTTCTGCGCGATCACGATGGCATTGACGCCAGCGAGGAGATCGCTGAGCGAGCGTTCCATGAGGCGACCGATGTGCGGCAACGCTGAGACTACGAAGCTAAGGTTGCTGCCGTAGATCTCATCGAGGCGGATGTGCGGATCGAATATGCGCGTCTCGCGGCCCTTGCCCAGCAGGTGCTCGACGATGGTGATGACGGGGCTCTCTCGGAGATCGTCGGTGTCTTCCTTAAATGCGAGACCGAAGATACCGATGCGCTTGCCTGGCAGCGCGAAGATATCGCGGATGCTGCGGCGAAGATGCTCATCATTCGCCGGCAGGACGGACTCCAGCATAGGTAGCTTCACATCCAGGCGCGATGCACGGAAGGTAAGTGCTCGCAGGTCCTTCGGAAGGCATGAGCCGCCGAAGGCAAACCCGGGCTTCATGTAGGCGGGCGAGATATTCAGTTTCACGTCCCTGCACATGGTTTCCATGACCTGCATAGGATCCACGCCAAGTTCCGAGGCCAGCGATCCGATCTCGTTGGCAAAACCGATCTTCACGGCGTGGAAGGCGTTGCAGGCGTACTTGATCATCTCTGCCGTACGGAGTGAGACTACAGCGCCTTCGATGGGCAGACTGTCATAGAGACCCGCTACGAGCTGTGCGGCGGCCTCTGTGGTGCCTCCAACGACGAGCAGTGAGGGTTCCAGGAAGTCCTTGACCGCCGTGCCCTCGCGCAGGAACTCAGGGTTCGAAGCGACGGCAACGTTCGCGTGCGACGCGAAGATGGTCTCCTGCAGGCTTTCGCATGTGCCGGGGAAGACGGTGCTGCGCACTGTGACGACGAGCGGACGATCGCGCGGCTGCATGAGCTCAGCGATTTCGGCGCAGACGCGGCGCAGTTGGCTGAGATCGATGTTGCCGTTCGCCTGCGAGGGTGTACCGACGCAGAGCAGAACTACGTCAGCGTCTGCGATCGCCTGGGCATCGAGCGAGCCCGCGCGGAGGCGACCTGCTGCTACATTCTGCTGAATGAGCTCTTCGAGACCGGGCTCGTAGAAAGGTGAACGCTGCTGATTGATGGTGGAGACTTTGTATTGGTCACGGTCAACACCAAGGACCTTATGACCAAGTGATGCGAGACACGCCGAGCTGACGCAGCCAACATAACCAAGTCCCATCACGATTACATTTTTAGGTGAAGCGCTTTCCATGAACATCCTTGCTGCGGCCGCATAAGCAGCGAACGCACGTAAGTGTTATACGTAAAAAGGTTTGAAGGAGTTGTGCCGTCAGTTATGAAGATCCTCTGGGTCAGTCCCTTCTTCCTTCATCCCACAGATCGCGGCGGGCAGATCAGGACCTTAGGCACTCTTAAAGAGTTGCACAAACGCCATGAGGTCCATTTCTGCGCGCTCAACGCGTCGAGCAATACTGAGGGTCCAGCACGCGCGGTTGAGTACTCCACACGCTCCTTTGTTGTTCCGCACGATCCTGTTCCACGAACATCGTTTCGGATCATTCCTCAGGTCCTGCAGGCAATTCTTTCGCCATTGCCACTGGCTGTGTCACGTTACCGTTCCGTTGCCTTGCAAAAGCTTATTTCGCAAAGGCTGAAGAATGAGCGGTATGACTCGATTGTCTGTGACTTTCTAGCGTGTGCGCCGAACTTTTCAGAGATGGCGCCCGTCGTGCTATTTCAGCACAATGTGGAAACAACCATATGGCAACGCCACGCGGAACAAAGCACTTCTTTTCTGCGCAAGCGCTTCTTTGCCATGCAGGCAAAGAAGATGGCCGCCTATGAGGCCGAGACATGCCGACGGTCGCGGTTTGTGATCGCGGTGTCGGGTATGGATGCGCGTCGCATGCGGGAGGACTTCTCGGTTGAGCGCGTTGCCAGCGTTTCCACGGGTGTCGATGTCGAGAGCCTGGCACCGCCGCCCCATGCGGAAGCCGTTGGGGACCTGATCTTCTCCGGGTCGATGGACTGGCTGCCGAACATCGATGCCATGGAATACTTCCTTCGCGAGATCCTGCCCTTGATACGGGAAGAGTTGCCAGCGACCACGCTGACGATCGCAGGCCGAGCGCCTGACCCGCGAGTGGTGCGGGCGGCACAGGGTATGGAAGGCATCACCATCACGGGCAGCGTTCCAGATATGCGTCCGTATTTATGGGGATCGAAGGTTTCGATCATTCCACTTCGCATTGGCGGCGGAACCCGCCTGAAGGTGTACGAGAGCATGGCTTCGGGCGTGCCAATTGTATCGACGAGTATTGGAGCTGAGGGCTTGTCGTATACGCCCGGGCATGACCTGCTGGTTGGCGATACACCGCGCGAGTTTGCGCAGCAGTGCGTGCGGATGCTGCGCGATGCGCAGGACCGAAAGGCTGTGGCGGACCATGCGATGAAGCTGGTCCGCGACAACTTCTCGTGGGCTGCTGTAACCGAAGGATTTGAAGCGATCCTGCAGGACAACCGCCTGTGAGAGAGGAAAACCTAGGCATGAAGGAATCGACGCGGCGGAAGCTGCGAGTCGCGGTGATCACGGACTACTTCCCTACATCTGTACAGCCCTGGGCTGGGCACTCTGCCTACCAGACGTTGCTGGAGTTGGCTCATCGCTGCGAGATTGAGGTCTTCTATCCCGAGTCGGTGTACCCGAAGATGCTGACGCCGCGCAGCCGCACCTACTCGTCGATGGACCGAACGTATGAGCCGCCGGGGATCAAGACGCACTACCTCCCTTTCTGGGCGATGCCGGTTATATCGCGGCCTTTGAATGGATGGCTTGCTGCACGTGCAATACGGAGGAGTGTCGCCGCCTATCAGCCGGATGTGATCCTGAGCTACATCGTGTACCCTGCCGGCTTTGCGGCGGTTCGTGTCGGCAGGCACATTGGTGTGCCTGCGGTGCTGACTGCGATTGGGTCGGACCTGAACCGGATCAGCGGTTCTGTCGTTCGACGCATGACGCGGTATGCTCTGCGCCATGCTGCGGGCGTGGTGACGGTAAGCCGCGATCTGCTGCGGACTGCGCTGATGCTGGGCGCTCGCGCGGATCGTAGTGTCGCAATCCTGAACGGATGTGACACAAAGAAGTTCCGGCCACGGGATCGCATTGCTGCACGCGGGATGCTGGATGTTCCCCTGCAACAGGAGATCGTGCTGTACGTTGGCCGACTGGACCTGCGAAAGGGCCTGATCGAGCTGGTCGAAGCGGTGGCTCTGCTGCGTCAGCGTCGTCCGAAGGTGCATTGCTACATCGTGGGTGAGGGATCGGACCGCACCGTTCTGAACGATTGCGTTGCGCGGTGTGGCATGGAGTCACACATCACGTTTGTGCCGTCGTGCGCTACGGAGCGTGTGGCGACATGGATTGCTGCCTCGGATTTGCTTACGCTTCCTTCTTATAAGGAAGGGTGTCCTAATGTGATTCTGGAGAGTCTTTGCTCTGGGCGGCCGGTGGTTGCAACGGATGTTGGCGGGATTCCGGAGTTGATGGATGAGGCGAGCGGTAAGCTGGTTAAGCCTAAGAATGTAGAGGAGTTAAGCCGGGCTTTGGACGAGGTGCTGTCGCGGCGATGGAATGCGGATTCGCTTGCGGACAAGCATCACCGGAGCTGGCAGGACGTCAGCGACGACCTATACGAGGTGCTGGCGAGGGCTGCCGATTCCAATTCCTGAGGGAAATGAATCGATTCAGTAGTTTGCAGCGCGCAGTGCGCTCGAAGGTATGGTGTGGACCTTGGACTGGTTGTCCTGGGCCGCACCGAAGTCGCTGAGCTTGTAGAGCAGCGACCGGTAGCTGATGCTGAGCCACTTGGCGGTCTTCTGGCGGTTCCAGCCGTTTGCCTGCAGCACTTTGAGGATGATCTGGCGTTCCAGGTCCTGGGTGACCTGCCGGGTGATCTCTTTGAGTGCGACGGGGTGGCTGACGTCCACTTCATCGAGGGCCCAATTGCGTGTGACACCATTTCTGGAGTCCATGAGTTCGCGGGTGATGACCTCTTCCGAGCCCATGATGACGAAGTTGCGGAGCAGGTTATCCATCTGCCGGATGTTGCCGGGCCAGTAGTAGCCCTCCATCATCTGCAACACGTCCTGGGACAGCAGCGGCCGGGAACGCATGGCTTCACGGGAGTGCTTTTCCAGGAAGAACTCGACGAGGCCCAGGATATCTTCGGAACGTTCGCGCAGGGGCGGCAACATCACCTTGACGGCGTTGATGCGGTAGAGGAGGTCGATGCGGAACTTTCCGGCATCGATCAGGCCCTGCAGATCGACCGTGGTGGTTGAGATGACGCGGACAAATGTGCCACCGACAGAGCCCGTGTCGTACTGCTTGAGGACGATCAGGAGCTTGGACTGGGACGGAAGGTCGAGTTCGTGGATGCCATCGAGCAGGAGGGTGCCCCCCTCGCGAAGGAGCGTTGCGAGTTCGGACTCTACCGCGTCGCCTTCGAGGAGACCGTCGAGGAGGCTATCGAGCACGGAGGTAATTTCTTCCGGTGAGACACAGCTGAGCTTGGCAAGACGGCCCGGGTTGCGGGACTGGAGATGAAGCAGCTCTGCCACTACATCTTTTCCCGTCCCGCACTCTCCCTCGAGCAGCACGGGGAGGTCTGTCTGCGCCAAAAGCTCAAGATTCCGCCGGATCTGCTGCATGTGCAGGGTCCTGCCGAAAAATGAGCTCGCGAACGTAGACGAGGGCGAAAGAAATGGCCGCTTTGCGGGATTCAATAGTGTCATCGTTACTGCCTAAAAACTGTTGTGCACATGAACAGCCATTCGCGCTGAAGTGCAAAGACGGCGTCACAAACCGCCAATTTGCGCATTAGACTAGGATGATTAGTGCTACCTGACTTCCCATTTTGCCGACTTAGGGTAAAAAGTTACCCTTTTGGTGATTATTTGCCCCCTTCGATGCATCTGTCAGGGATTTTTGAGCATTGACCTTTCGAGGCGGTGAACAGGCTCTTTTGTGCAACGCATTGCAGGTATTGAATATCTAAGAATTAGGCGGTACTTTGTGAACACTCGACGCCGCCCGTAGCGATCCATTTACCACTTCTCTTCCCCGGAGTTACCTTGTCCACATCCGCACTGCTCCCGCAGACCCGACGGTCACCCGTACTCGCTCAGATCGTTGTGTTTGATCCCAACGTTCTGTTGCTGGAGTACATTCGCGAAACGCTTGGCGACGCCTACAATTTGCATCTTTTCTCGGAAAAAACTTCCCTGTGGCGAGAATTGACGTCGGACCGCAAGCCGGACATGCTGATGTTCTCCTGGGATAGTTCGCACCGTTCTCTGCCCATGCTGCAGCAGGTGATGGGCCAGGCCGGATCGGTGCCGGTGCTTGTGCTCGCATGTACTCCCGATGCACACGAGATGCGCCTGATGATGACGATGGGCGTTCGCGCGGTGGTTCTGAAGCCGTTTGACCAGGAAGATCTTCAGCAGGTGATCGAGAAGCATCTGCGTCCGGCCGGTCCGGAGACGCCGTACCTGATGTCGCAGCAGAAAGACGTTGAGATCGCCCTGGGCGACGACCGCTACTTTGTCCGCTCAAGTCCTGCAATGCGTGCGCTTGAACAGCAGGCCATGGTTATCGGTGGCTCGGATATCCCGGTGCTCGTGCTTGGAGAGAGCGGTACTGGTAAAGAAGTGCTGGCGCTCTTCCTTCATAAGAGTTCCCTACGCAGCAAGCAGACCTTTCTGAAGGTGAACTGCGCGGCCATGCCTGCGGACTTGTTGGAGAGCGAACTGTTTGGCTACGAGCAGGGCGCGTTTACCGGCGCAGCGAAGGCCAAGCCCGGCAAGTTCGAGATCTGCAATGGCGGCACGATCTTTCTGGATGAGATTGGTGAGATGCCTGCATCCCTGCAGGCTAAGTTGCTGCATGTGCTGCAGGACGGCACGTTCACACGGCTGGGTGGCAAGACACCGCAGAAGGTGGATGTTCGTGTCATCGCAGCGACCAACATCAATATCAAACAATCGATTGCAGAGAAGAGCTTCCGCGAAGATCTGTATTACCGCCTGAATGGCTTCTCACTGACGCTGCCGCCGCTGCGCGAGCGTAGAGAAGAGATCCAGTTGCTGTCCGACTACTTCATGCGGCGGGCTGCTGCGAAGTACAGCCGTGCCACGCTGCCGTTCACGGAGCGCATGAAGCAGGCGATGACGGAGTATTCGTGGCCGGGCAATCTGCGTGAGTTAGAAAACATTGTTTCTCGCTACCTGATCCTCGGCGACGAGGCTTCCATCCTGTCTGAGTTGCAGCCGATCGCTTCGGTGCCGCACGTCCATGCACTGCCCCAAGTGGTTGAGGTTGCTGCACCTGTCGTTGAGGTGCCACGTACAACGCATACTCCCGGCGAAGGCCTGAAGAGCCTGGTGAAGAGTCTGAAGGGTGATGCGGAGGCGATGGCCATACTGGAAGCTCTTGAAGCGAATCGCTGGAACCGGAAGGCAGCGGCGAAGAATCTGCAGATCAGCTATAAGGCGCTGTTGTATAAGATCAAGAACTACAACCTTGGTGCAACGAAGTAATGGCAGAGCCTAACAAGATCGTAATTAAGTTACCTGACGGACCTGTCAAAGGTTATCTAGCAGAAGATTCACTCCAGAGCCTGCGTGCTGCTTCGGAAGAGCCCGACGTGGTGACAGTTCAACTCGCTGAGAACGGCGATGCCCTGGAAGTTTCCCTGCAGGACGCGAAGGGAATTTTCTTCGTGAAGGATTTTGATGGCAGGGTCGATCATGCGGATCTGCGCTTTCACGATTCGACGACTCCCGCACAGTTTCTCTGGGTGCGGTTGACGTTCCTAGATGGCGAGGTCCTGGAAGGCATGATCCAGAATGCCTGCTCCTACGTCATTTCGAAGGGCATCTGGATCACGCCGACCGATCCGACCGGCAACAACCTGCTGATCTACGCTTCGAAGTCCCACTTACGTCACTTCGAAGTGCTAGGTCTTCGCCAGAAGTCGCACCGCAGGGCTACTTAGCCCTTGCGGAGCATCTTTCCGAGACCATCCTCAAAGCTTACGGTGACGCGATAGCCCAGTTCGTCCTGCGCGCGTGCGATGTCCGCCACGGAGTGGCGGATGTCGCCTTCGCGCTCGGGCTGGTACTGTGGTTTGCCCTCGAAGCCCATGATGCGGCCGATGGTTGCGAAGGCATGATTCAGAGTCACGCGGTGCCCCGTGGCAACGTTGTAGACGCGGCCTGAGACATGGGCCGGAGCGCTGGCTGCGAGCAGGTTCGCCTGCACGACGTTGTCGACGTGAGTGAAGTCGCGACTGGTCTCACCATCGCCAAAGATGGTTGGGCATTCGTTCTTCGCCATGAGCGAGATGAAGCGAGCGAGGACACCCGAGTACTGGCTGGTCGGATCCTGCCGCACGCCGAAGATATTGAAGTACCGCAGTGCAACTGTCTGAAGACCGAAGACCTGCGCATAGCTACCCATGTAGAGCTCGCTGGCGACCTTCTGCACGGCGTAGGGCGAGACCGGCTCCGGGATCATATCTTCGCGCTTGGGGAGCACGGGATTGTTGCCATATGCGGCGGAGGATGCGGCGAAGATGAAACGCTTGACGCCTGCTTTGCGTGCGGACTCCAGCATTTGAAGGGTGCCGCGCAGGTTTGGGCTGTCTGTGCCCAAGGGATCCGCTACCGACTTCGGGACCGATGGTATGGCTCCTTCGTGGAAGACGTAGTCTACATCGCGGCAGGCTGCTGCCGTTGCTTCTGCATCCTGCACGTCACCCTGGATGAACTCAATGCGGTCGCGCACAGCTGCGAGGTTTTCCATGTTGCCTGAGCTGAGATTGTCGAATGCTCGAACCTGCGCACCCTCTTCTACAAAGCGATGGACCAGATGCGAACCGATGAATCCGGCCCCACCCGTAATCAACACACGTGACATCTTGCTCCTGTCGTTCCCATTGTTCGGAAGCTCAAAACCAAATACCGGATCACGATACCATTTACGTGCGGTACGGCAGAATGCCGCGTCCGGGGCATGGAGGGAGCATCTTTGGGCGTCAGCGTCGTGATACCGGCTTACAACGCAGAGCCTTACCTGGAGGATTGCCTGCGCAGCGTTCTTTCGCAGACGCACCCAGTTGAGGAAGTGCTTGTCGTTGATGATGGCTCCACAGATGGCACCAAGCGCATCGTTGAGTCGTTTGGATCTCCGGTACGTTTGCTGGAACAGAAACAGGGCGGGCCAGCGCGCGCGCGGAACCTGGCAGTGAGCCAGGCGCGTGGCGAATGGATTGCGTTTCTGGATGCCGACGACATGTGGGTTCCGGAGAAGGTGCAAAAACAACTGGACGCACTGGCTGCGAATCCTGACGCTGTGTTTTGCTATACGGGCCTGCTGGCCCTGAAGCTGGACGGATCGCGAGTGCCGGTGCCGCCGCCGGCGCTGGCACACGTTGATGCCATGCTGTCGCTTACGAATGTTGGGATACCACCGTCTGCCGTGATGCTACGTCGCGAGACCTTGTTGCAGGTCGGCGGCTTCAACGAGATACAGCGTGGCTGCGAAGATTGGGACCTTTGGTTTCGACTGCGTAAGCTGGGAACGTTTTGCGAGGTTCCGGAGGCGCTGACGGTTTACCGTGAGTCGCTGGGTGGGCTTAGCTCAAATGCCGAGCACATGTACCAGGATTTCCTGCGGATGCTGGATCGCGTTCTGCTGGCAGACAAACACGGGTGGAAGCGTTCGCTGTGGCGTCGCAGGATCATGAGCTACCAGCAGTACAAGGCTGCGATGACGGCACGGCACGCCGGGCAGACGGCGGTGGAGCGGAAGTTTCTGGCCGCGTCCCTGCAAACGTGGCCATCGCCGCTGTGGCATCCAGAGCGGTTTGCTGCTTCGCTGGTCCATCTTCGGCGATCGTTGTCGTCCTAGCGGGTGAAGCCGCCAGGATTGACGCGGCCGGAGTCTGGGAGCAGGCGCAATGCTGACTCATCGACTGCTTCGAAGTCTTCAGCCTTGATCTGCGAGAGCTTATGCAGATCGTCGTCGCTCCAGCGTGAGTCGGGGACGCCGCTGAGATAGAGCGCGCCACCGTTGTCGGCTAGGATCATGCCGTATTGCTTGAGCGCCGTAGCGATGACGCGCGCCTGCGGCGGCAGCCGCTGTACATCGAAGCTGGAGCGTAGACGGAATCGCTGACCGAGTGGCGCGTAGTTGGTTGAGACAAGCTTCGAAGCAACGTGGCGTGCGGGCCAGACGTAGGCTGCCTGCGTCTGCGGCAGGGTGAAGCGGATGGCGTGGCGTATCTCGCCAGTGGATAGTTCGTCGTAACGCACAAGGCCGGGCAGGATGGGCAAGCCTGCAGCGTCCGCAGAGGTCTTGTGCTCGGGACGCAGGGCGTTGCTGGTCATATCAACGACGATGCCGGAGCCTGCCTTCCATCCATCCCCCTTTCGCTGCGCCGCGAAGATTTCATAGAGGACACAGCGGCTCTCATCGACAAGAAGTATGTGGCGGTCACCCATACCCTGCAGGCCGCCTTCAATGCGCGGATCTGCGGGAATGGGATAGGGCACATTGTCACTCTCTTCCGCGTAGTCGAAGGTGACGGTCTGGCCCACGGTGCCTGCGGGGATCGGCGTGACAGGGATGCCGCTGATGTCTGAGGTGCCGAAGTCCGGATGCACGCTGTGCAGTGGGCCGATGCTGTCGATGTAGGACTGCGACAGTGGTGCCCTTGGTAGTTTGTCGATGCGGGTGTTCCAGACGTTGTCGGCAGGAAGCACAGGGCAGGAGCCAAACATCGGGCCGCCTGCAGCGGCTGTGTACTGCACGGAACCTGTGGGGGTGGTGGTGCGTGTGACAGATTTCGGCTGGAGGAGCACGTAGACCAACAGGAGGACGGCAGCGATGACGCCGAGGCCGATCCAGTTCATCTTTCGCTGTGATGTCATGCTCTCTTGTATCAGGCTGCGGTCAGGATGCAGTTACGTCCAGCTTCTTTCGCTGCGTAGAGCGCGCGATCAGCACGGTCGAACATGTCCTCGATGGTATCTTCTCCACCGCGATAGCTTGTGATGCCCAGGCTGACTGTGATGCGGCAAAGCTTCTCTTCGCCACGCACCTTCAACTTGATGGGTTCCTCGATGTTCCTGCGGATGCGTTCCGCGACGAGTTCCGCGGCGTCGACCGTGGCGCGCGGAAGAAGTGCGACGAACTCTTCCCCGCCCCAGCGGCCAAGGACGTCGATGCCTCGGACGGAGTCCTGCATGCGCTCAACGCAGACGCGGATGACTTCATCCCCGGCGTTATGCCCCATGGTGTCATTCACCCGTTTGAAGTGGTCGAGATCGACGATCAGCAACGAAAACGGAACGCCGGTACGGAGGCTTCGAAGATGCTCCCGTTGCATCCATTCGCGGAAGACGCGGCGGTTGGCGAGGCGTGTGAGCGGATCGGTGCCGGCCATGTTCTCCAGCTTCGATGTGAGCTGCAACGTCGTAAGCCAGAAGAAGCCGGAGATCACCCAGAGAGAACACAGCAGATAGCAGAAGAGCGAGATGTTGTCATACCAGTTGCCGGTGAGCGGGCTGCGCGGCACCCAGTAGTGCACCATGATGACGATCTTGACCGCCTGAAAGACGGCAGACAGAAACATGCCGACCAGGGTGAATCGCAGGACATGACGCAGGTGCAGCTTCTTGAGACTCCAGAGGAGCCACGCATTGCGGCTGATCTGCGCCAACATCATGGCGCTAAGGAAGGTCGCCCTCAGGCGGTAGTCGGCATGTTCGTAAGTGACAAAGGGCAGCGCCAGCATGCTGAGCGCGACGATGGCCAGGTTGAACTTTGGTATGCGGGCTTCGTTTTCGAGCAGTTCGATGAGCGATAGCTCGATGAGAACGTTTGAGAGCAGTTTGAGTTCGCCCGCAAGTACGACGGAGAGAATGAGCGGCAGCGGGCCATAGCAGGCACTGAGAAAGAGGCCACCACCGCTGAGCGCGGCAGCGCCGGAGAGCCATCCGAGGCCGCGCAGGGACGAACTACTGAGTCGAACGGCGAGCAGCCACAAGCTGCCGCTTAGCAGCAGGATCGCGGCGAAGATAAACAACACCCGCATCTCAATTTGGGGGCCGGAGCCAAAGATCAGTTGATAAATGTCAGACCTGCCTGGGAACGGACACCCTGGAACCATATTCATGCAGACCCGTGTCTTCTTCTCATGACACGAGAGGGTCAGCTCGATGTAACTAAGGTTGGAGTGGCTCGAGCATCTCGTCATTCACGGCAGCGAGATCCACTTCCTGCCAATCGCCACGTTCAATGCCGGAACGGATCTGTGCAATGGTCTTGCCTGCGCGATGCTGCTGGTAGGCGTATGCCGCCTCAGACATACAGGTGGTGCATACGGCGGCGTGGGAGCCCTCAAAGCACGAGTGAAGGCTTTTGTGCCCCATGGCGCGATCACAACGGCAGTAGCAGGGCATCTGATAGAGGACTTCGGGAATGGCGTCGGCCATCTTGTAGCTGGCGGTCTGGTAGGGACGCGAGAAGTAGACGCCATTACGCTCGGCGTCTGCAAAGAGTTTCGGCATAGGGCTGCGTGATGGATTGGCGTGGTAGGCGGGGATGTCGGGCTTTGCCCACTGCGCTGTTGCGGCAAGCGTCAACAGGGCGAGCGATGCAACGCCGAATCCTCGGTAGATATGGTCTTTACTGAATCGCATACTGGCCTCGCCCTTATCTTGCATTTTGACAGCCAATTGGCCAGTTAGCTGCATACTGAATGGTTGTATGAATGGGAACTCAAACTCCGCTAATCCTGAAACCCAGATGTATTCTGCCGAGCGTTTACAGGCGGATCCATTCGAGCGAGCTCAGGCCGGCCTGCGGACGATACTTGCGGCGCATTTCCACGCGAACCGGCGTCAGTGGGGCCTTACGACGCTCTGCCGTCAACGTATTGTGATCTCGCCAAAAGAGAGCACCATTTGCGATATCTGCATCCTTGGACCGGATGCCCCACTGGAGCGCGTTGTGCGTTCTCCGCCTATGATTTGCATTGACGTCATGTCGGAAGAGCCGCTGGCGCTGGTCCAGTCGCGTGCGGATCTGTATGAGAGTATGGGCGTCAAGCATATCTGGTTGCTGGATCCAGCTTATCGTGCGGCATGGCGGGCTACGTCTGCAGGTCTGTTTCAGGTTCGGGATGATCAAATGATGATCTCCGGCACTTCGATCGGGTTCCGACTCAGCGGGGTTTTTGATGAGCTGGAAGAGCTTTTGCGTCCACCGCAAAGGCTATCAGTATCATCAGCGATTGAACGGACACGCAACCGATCGTAAAAGTGTTTTCGGATATGATTTCTTAAATTTGCGCAAACAGGGAAAACTGTTTCCAATATGAGCAAGAGTTTTTCCTTTCAGCTTGGCATAGTCGGTGCTGGACCTGGAGGTCTTGCACCTCTCTTTGCCGCCGCACGGTACGGGAGACTCGCCGAACTGCTGTTGGGCGGAGTTCTGATCGTTGAAAAGGCGTCTGCCATTGGTGCAGGACGGCTGGATGGGTACACGATCCCATCGGACAGCCCCGCCGAAGCGTTTCTGGATGCGGTCGAAAAGTCTGCCGAGCCGGAGTTGCGCGAACTGCTGGAAGATCCGACGGCCAGGGCGCTGGCTGAGCTGCGCGGGCAGACGGTACCGCTCCGAATGGCGGCGGAGTTCCTGTCTGTCGCTTCGCAGCGGCTTTGCTCGTTGGTTGCGCGGTCTCCGGGGAGCGCTGTCCTGCTGGAGCACGAGGTCGTTTCCGTCCAGCAGAGCGGCGACCGCTTGTGGAAGGTCTGCGTGCGCGACTTGCAGACTGGCCGCGAGCAGGTGTTCCGGTGCCGTTCCGTCCATATGGCTACCGGAGCTCATCAGCCTGCCGATCGTCTGTATACCGAGCCGGTAGGCGATGCGCCTCTGTCGCCTCGCTTTTCGGACAAGCTGATGCAGTCGGGCGTGTTGTTTTCGCCGCGTGGCATGGAAGAGGTGCGGGAGCGGCTACGCGAAGCGGAGAGTCCGCAGATCGTGATCGTCGGCGGCTCGACGAGCGCGGGAGCGGCGGCCGTGCAGCTTCTGCGGCAGGATGCCGTTCCACTGCAGGCTGGGAGCGTCGCATTGCTGCATCGCAGTCCCCTGCGGCTGTTTTATGCGTCGGCTGAGGATGCAATCGCCGATGGCTACTCCGACTTTGAGCCAGAGGACGTCTGTCACATCAGCGGTCGCGTCTTTCGGTTGTCGGGCTTTCGATTTGAAGCGAAGGACCTGTTCCGCGGTGCACTTGGACTGCCGGGGCGCACGCCTGACCCACGGCTGAAGCTGATCGCATTGAAGAGCGAAAGAGCGACGGCGGAAGAGGCTCTTGAGCGAGCGGACCTGATCATTGCGGCGATGGGATACCGTCCGCGCATGTGTTCCGTGCTGGATGGCGATGGCATGCAGATCCCGCTGCACGAGCCTGTCTCAGGCGACTGGGCAACGGTGGATCAGCGTTGCCGGGTGCTGAACGTGGACAAGAAGCCATTGGCCGGGCTCACGGCGATGGGCCTTGCCGTGGGACCAGCGGCGAGCCATGCGCTTGGTGGCGAGGCCAACTATCGCGGCCAGGTGAACAGCCTCTGGCTATGGCAGAACACGCTTGGGCTGCGGGTGGTGGAAGAGGTTCTGAAGCGGACGACTGCGACGACTTTGCCGCTGATGCGTCCGTACGTCCCTACTCTCAGCCGGCACCTGACCGAGTTGCAGGCGATCGAGGAGTCAGGGACCTATTCCAACTTCGGTCCGGTGAACACACGCTTTGAGCAACAGATTGTGTCTTCTCTCTTCGATGGCGAAGGTCATTGCCTGACGGCTTGCAACGCTACGCTGGCACTGATGCTGGCGATAAAGAATGCGATCGGCGAGGCATCGCCCGCAAAGCGCTACGCACTGATGCCGTCGTTCACCTTCGCCGCGGCCGCGCAGGCTGCACTGTGGTGCGGTCTGACTCCGCTGTACTGCGATATCGAGCCGGGAACGTGGCTGCCCTCCCGCGAGAGTGAGATGTCGTTGCTTCAGGAATACGCGGGAGAGATTGCTGTCATTGTGCCGAATGCGACGTTTGGCAACAACCTGAGCCTGGAGCATTACGAAGCGATCTCAGAGAGCACGGGCATTCCGATCGTGGTCGATGCGGCTGCTTCCCTTGGCTCGCTCAACTGCCGTGGCGAGGCATTTGGCAAGGGGTCTTCCTTTCCCATCGTGTTCTCAATGCATGCGACCAAGAGCTTTGCGACGGGCGAAGGCGGACTGCTGTATTGCTCGCAGGCGAGCACCATTGAGCGGCTGCGCACGATGGCCTCGTTCGGTTTTGGAGAGCGCCGCACCGCCACCATGCCCGGCCTGAACGCAAAGATGTCCGAGGTTGCTGCGCTGACGGCTTCGCTGCAGTTGCAGGCATTCCCAGAGCTAATGCTGGAGCGTGAGGCGATCTCGCGGCGGTACGCGACGGAATTACAGGGCCGTGTGGAACGCCAGGTCACGTGTGGAAAGCGACAGGCGAGAACCTTCGAGAGCGTTTTGCTGCCGCAGCACCTGGCGCCCTTCCGGTCGCAGATCATGTCACTGCTGCAGGAGCAGGGCGTGATGACCGGATCGTACTTCTGCCCGCACCTTGCGCAGCAGGTCTACCTGCGGGAACGGTCCGTGTGCCCGCCGCTGCCAGTCAGTGACGATATCGCCTCTCGTGTCCTGTCCCTGCCGCTGCTGCATGGAATGACGGCGATGGATGTGGGCGCGGTGGTGGAGACCCTGTTTCAGGCTATCGATACCTTCGCTTGGACGTGAAGCGCGTGTGCCGCACGCATGACAGAGGATGTAGTCTGAGGCCCTGAGGCGAAGGAAGACATGACGTCGTTCGAGACCGGTGGAGTGCGCACAGCAACGCTAGCGATCGTGATCCCTGTCTATAACGGCAGGAAGCATCTTGAAGAGACGCTGCGGAGCTGCCTGGACCAGGTGTGCACGGCCGATGAAATCATTGTGGTCGAGGATGGATCGCCGATGCCGTCGCGCGACATCGTGGAGAAGATGCCGGGCGTGCGGTATGTTCTGCAGGCAAACGGAGGCGTTTCAAGCGCGAGAAACCATGGGGCATCTTTGGCAACGGCCGACTGGATCTGCTTTCTGGATCAGGATGATGTCCTATCACCGGATCATCTGGAACAGTTCTCGCAGGCGATTCAGGCAGGTGTGAAGGCGGATCTGTTTTACGCGCCGCGGCTGGTGCTTTCCTGCACCGACGGTGTCTGGACAACGCGTCCCGCTTCCGCCCCGACGACACCGGCGGAGCTGTCGCGGGTGTTGCCGACTCGTTGCCCCTTTCCACCGAGCGGGATCTGTGTCCGCAAAGCAATCTTTGACGATGCGGGTGGATTCCGGTCACGATACGACCTTGCCGAGGATTGGGAGTTCTGGCTGCGGCTGACCGCTTTTGGAGCCAGGTTTCATCTGCTGCCGAATGCGACTGTCTGTTACCGCGTCCACCTGGAAAGCAACAGTCACAGGCCGATCCCGATCCTGACCGCAAACCTGCGTGTGATCCGGGAGCAGATTGTTCCGAATCTTTCCTTCTGGAAGAAGCTTTGGATGGGGAGGCGCCTGATCAGTGCGCAGGAGGCAGATGCAGCGATCCTGTTGCGGCAGATGCGCCAGAAAGGCGCGACACGACTGCTGGTGCAATCGATTGTGCGCTTCCCGACCGGCGGCTGGCGCCGCTACAAGATTGCGACTCATATGATTACGCGCAATGTCGAAGGGATGCTGCGACGCAGGAGTCGGAGGGCTCGCGCCTGACTTACTTTGCTGCAGCCGCCTTCAGATGGATGTGAAGGGCCTGCAGCTTGTTCGTCAGAGCTTCCGTGTCGATGAACGATTCATCGGGCGTGCCGATGTTGGTGATGTTTCCTGAGCCGAAGTGAATGCTGTAGTCGGACGGATGGTATTCACCGTTTCGCTGTATTGAGAATGCGGGCGCGACGCCATGAAGCGTGACACTCTTCTCCCCAGCGCTGATCGACGCCTGCACTACGCCGAGTGTGGCGATCAGGTGAAGATCTTCTTCCGGTTGCTTGCTCTTTACCTTACGCGCCAGCGTGATGTCTAGCTGCGCCGCGCCTAGATTGATCGCGATGGTTGGGTGCAGTGGCACGGCGATCCGGAAGCGTTCGCCCGGTTCGAGTGTGAGGACACCTGACGCGTCCAGATCCTTCTCCGCCGGTGCTGCTGCGTCGGCCTTGTTCGTGTTTTCAGCCGGCCTGGCCGGTGATACCTGCGCGGCGAGCGAACTGCAGCCAATACAGAGGAGCAGAGCGAAGGCACTTGTGTAACTGTGTCGATCAATTCGCAATGAGAGCTCCCGACATTTCCAGCTTCAGAAATCGTTGTGCGCTAAATGCAAGTTCTGCCACGCCCTCCGCGAAGACTCCGAAGAGCGGCCCGTCGAGCTCTGATGTCATGACACTCATGATTTCAAGCGGTCTTCGGGGACTGGGTCTGTAGCTTCGTTCTTCAATCAGCGCGGAGAATACGTCACACAGTGTCACCATTCGGACAAGCCTGCCAATCTTCTCTGCGTGAAATCTGTGAGGATATCCTGACCCGTCCAGCCTCTCATGGTGGAGGTGAACGAGTTCCAGTATTGCAGGGTCCCAGCCATCTTCCTTGAGTAGCCGATACCCAAACTCTGGATGTCGTTCCAGTTCGATGCGCTCGGCAGAGGTGAGGGGGCCATTTTTTTGAAGGATAAGTCTATCGATCAAGACCTTGCCGACATCGTGGAGAAGCGCGCCGGTAACGAGGAGTAGCTCGTCCCCTGTCGACAGAGAGACCGAACGGGCAAAGACGGACGCGATTGCGCCTGCAAGCAGGCTGTGCTGGAACAATTGCAGATCATGCGACTGCATTTTGTTGAGCCAGTACTCGATGCGCGGAGTCTGCCTCGTTTTCTGGAAGAGACACAGCCCCAGTTCTAGCTCGCAAGACATATAGAGAAATGGTTGCACGTTCCTGGAAGAAAAAGAGCAATTTTGTTTCTGTTGTGTCGAAAATTATCGTCACTATGTCGGGAATAATGCATTGTGGAAACTTTGCGTGAAGTTTCGCACAGGTGCTGGTCACCCGCAGGATGAAAATGCCTGCGGATTGCTGATGGGATTTACCGGCGTTCCGCCGCTTAGTAAGAGACAGTCTGCGTATCCGGAGCGCGCTACCGCGGGGCGCAGAAGCACGCACACCGGGCCCGACATCCTGAGATGTGGCCAGTCGTTAGGAAAATACGTGGTGACTTTTCCGGGCGCAGTCGATGAGCCGATACAGCAATGCCCCCTTGCGGGGAATGCGCGACAGTGACCGATCTGGCATTTCTGGCTTTGTTTGAGATGGATGGACTACCGGATTGCGGCGAGGGGCTTTGGCTCCTGAAGCAGTGGGTCCAGAGCGACGGGATTCGGCTTCCGTTGCTGTGAGTCATCCTGGCGGCTGAAGCCGCGTGGGCTGGAAGGCTGTGATTTTATCTCGGCGGCTGAAGCCGTGGCTTTGGAACTTGGCTTTCTATCTCGGCGGCTGAAGCCGCTTGATCGGCGAAGATTGAGAGCCATCCCGGTCTGCTATCTCGGCGGCTGAAGCCGCTTGATCGGCGAAGATTGGGAGCTATCCCGGTCTGCTATCTCGGCGGCGAGGCCTGGTCCTTTCCGGGCACCCTACAGATTCTGCTGCCGCGGCCTGAATGGCTGAACGTGGGAACGTTGCGCCGCAAAGGTAATCCTGTATTCCTAAAGTTCCTGGAGCACACAGTGTCGAGTGCTGACTGCAACCGCGTGTCGATGCAGTTCCCTGAGCCACCGCCAACGAAGCGGGTGCCGTTGGTGTTTGGGCCCAGAGTCTGATCCGTTCGACCGGGGCGCACGCAGCAAAAGTAATGGGCAGGCCAGCGAAGAATTCGCATGAGCCTGCCCATGACCTGTTTGAGACTAAGTGCTTAGAGCGCTGCCATGACCTCGCGGTAGAGGTACTGTGCGCCTTCGATGCCGTCCCACGGACCGTCTTCATACTCGAGCGCGAAGACACCTTCGTAGCCGCTGTTGAGCATGATGCGGACGTTGCGCTGGACGTCCGGGTTCTCCCAGCGATCCCAGAACTTTGCGTGGCAGGTGGTGTGTGCGTAGGGAGCCAGGTCTGCGAGTGCGTGGTACAGCAGGTACTTATGCTCCCAGTTGCAGAAGTCTGGCGAGGCTTCGCAGTACGGGTTGTTGACTTCGTCGACGATGATCTTAATGTTGATCGGGTTTGCCGTCAGGCCCCAGTGGTTTTCGAGGGTGACCTTCACGCCGAGTTTCGCTCCGTATTCCGCCATCTCCTGGAAGGACTCGATGCACTTGGTGAGGTATTCCTCGATCTTGGGGTTCTTGGGATAGCTGGTCTCGTTGGGTTCCGGCCACGGCGCAATGCGCGGGCCGCCGCTGTTTACACGCATGCTCTTTGCACCGATGATGGCAGCGCCGTCGAGCCACTTCTTGGCGACTTCAACGCCGGCACGACGCTTTGTCTCATCCAGTTCGCAGATGTCGCGCGGTGCGTTGTTGGAGATGTGATGACAGAAGACACCTTCCGCCTTCTGCTTTGCCGCCATGCGCTCGAGCCATTTGCGGGAGTTCGGCTTGGAGGGATCAAACTCTGTGATGTCGCGCGGCTTGCCGTCGTACCCGTAGATGGTCGACTTTACATACTGGCTTTCATCGTTGGCGTCACCGAAGAGGCTGGACCACATATCCATCTTGGTGACGCCTTCGAAGGTCTTCTTGGTGAAGGCAGGAAAGTCGAGCATGGTGATGCTGCCGTACTTTGCCTGCATCTTGTCGACGGTGGGCTTGTCGCCGACGTTGCCACGGTTCTTGAAGATCCAGCGAATGGGATAGCTGTTCGACGCGATGCGGGCGACCTTCTCGCGGTCGCTGAGTGCACGCTTTACACCGGCGTGCGTGATGGGCTCAGGCGTGCCGCCCTTCGGCAAGTTCTGCGCTGCTGCTTCTGCCGCGGTACCGGCGAGCAGAGTGGCTGCAACTGCGCCACCTGCTCCCCGAAGAAAGTTACGGCGGTCGAGGCCGTTCGTCATCTCAGTGCGTGAACTCATGTGTTTCTCCCTTGCCAGATCGTTCATTTGGGTACCACGCGTTTAGGCGAGTGCTTGTTTCCACTCGCGGAGCCGCTTCACTCCGAGCTCGATGTCCGCCTTCCGCTTTGCAGCATCTGGCTCCTCACGCTCGATGGTCAGCAGGCCCGTATAGTTCATTCTCTTGAGAAGTTTTAAGAAGCCCGGGAAGTCGACTTCGCCTTCGCCGAGGGCAACTTCGTTACCGAGTTCGCCCGCGGCCTTGGGTGAGCGGCCGTCCTTGCAATGCACGGAGAGTACGTGTTCCTGCAACATCTCGAGCGCCTGCAACGGATCGTCGAGGCCGTAGAGGATGATGTTTGCGGGATCGAAGTTTACCTTGATGTTCGGACGCTGCACGTCGCTTAGGAAGTGCAGCAGTGCGGCTGCGCTCTCCTGGCCTGTCTCGAGTACGAAGTCCTGTCCGTTGGCTGCGCACGCGTCGCACAGCTCTCGAGCGATGCCGATGAGTTCGTCGTAGATGGGTGACGATGCGTCTTCGGGGATAAATCCGATGTGGCAGGAGAGCGCCGTGAGGCCTAGTTCCTTTGCGAAGGCAGAGACCTGCTTCGTGCGAGCGATGCGTTCCTTTGCATAGCCCGGTGCGGTGAAGCCTACTGTCTTGTGCACCTGCGCGAGGTTGGCGTAGTCCTCGCCTTCGTATGAGGCGACCGCGCTGCTGCAGAAGACACCTGCGTCTGCGATTGCCTTCTTCCACGCGCTTGCCGATGCCTTGCAGTCCATGCCGGGCGGCACGCCGAGTTGGCATGCGTTCAGGCCGAAGCCCTTCAACTCATTCAGGTGTGTTGCCGGATCTTTCTCTGCCCAGAACACAAGTCCAAGCTCCATTGCTTCTACTGCCATGACAATTCCCTTCCGTTCTCATCCCTGGACTGCTCCAACAGGAGCGCCAGTTGCACTGCCTTTGCCGACTCAGCCGGCAGACACATTGTGGGTAGCTCTGCCTTGCGGCAGCACTGTACAAAGTAGGCGATTTCATCGAAGTAGGCATCCTGTTCGGGCTGCTCGACTTCGTGGGTTTCGCCGTTACGTGTCAGATGCAACTTGCCGTCTGCGAAGGTGAGCTTGCTGTCCTTCGCCTCGATGGTGAAGCTTGCAGAAAAGGCGACTTCGGGTTGCATCCATCCGCCCTCGACCACAACATGCAGGCCACCGGAGTAGTTCATGGAGGCACGCATGGTGTCGACTTCGCCGATGGAGATTGCGCTCACGGTCATGGGGTTGCCGAACCACTGCAGCGCTTGATCGAGATCGTGACTGAGGAGATCGAGGACGGCGCCGCCGCTGACCTCTCGCTTGCCGAGCCATTGGCTCCACTGCGGATAGCCTGTGCTGCGCTGTAGGGTGCAGGCGGTGACGTCTTCCCTGCCCACGGTGCGTACGAACTCGAACGCGTACTGATACGGGAACATCCAGCGCAGGACCTGGGCGATCATGAACGTCCGGCCAGACTTCTCAGCGAGGGCCAGAAGCTCTGCGCAATCGGCGGGGGTGAGGGCCATGGGCTTTTCGCATAGGACATGCTTGCCGTTGGCAAAGGCACGCTCGATCACCTGCTTGTGCAGGTGCGTTGGCAGGCAGATATCGATGGCGTCGATCGTTGGATCGTCGACGATCTCCTGCCATTCCGGTGTCCAATGCACTGAGTCAGGCAGGGGGCCTGCCTTGAGATCGAGATTGCCGCGCACTGGACCGTCTTCGGACGGACGAGTTCTTGATGCAACTGCAGCTAACGTGACACCCGGTATCTGCCCAATGGCAGCGGCATGTGCGCCGCCCATGAAGCCGTAACCGATCAAACCAATCTTCATTCGAAACCTATTTCTTTGTTGCTACGCGTGATGTGGCGCGCGAATCGAAGTGTAGACCTTTGGTGTAAAGGTCAGATCATCCACGAAGGGGAAAGTCGGTGGACGGTACTTGTTTTTCGGCAGATGGACGATGTCCTGGGGGATCGCGCCATCGGTCAGAGCCATGATGTTATTGCCGTTTGCGAGCTGCTTGATCTGTGGCTCCAGGTAGCCGGACTTTACGACGACGATCTTCGCGGCCTTGGGGTCGATGCCGAGTTTCGTGAAGTCGACGATCTCATGATACGGACGGCGGTAGGCGCTGAGGATTAGCGTGATGCCGTCGATCTGCACGGCGGCCTCGCGCTTTGCGGGATCCACGTTCTGGAGTAATGCTTTCACCTTTGCCGTGACCTTGACCGGCTTGCTGGCATAGGGGTCCAGGGTGGCGCCGATGGTAAGCGGGATGGTCGCGCCGACGCCGGCCTTGTAACAGGCCTCGGTAGCGGGGCGGTCGGCGATGCCGCCGAAGACGACATCCTTGGCGTTTGCCTTGATGAGAGCTTCCAACACGGTTGCCTGGTCACCGTTGCCACCGCCGGTGGGGTTGTCGCCGGAGTCCGCGAGGACCAGCGGATGCTTCGGGGACTTCATTGCTTTCACAATGCATGCGTCCAGGTCACAGACTTCGTCGCCAAAGGCGAACTGTCGGCGCGCGTCCCAGTACTGTTGCGCTAGGTTCTTCGCAACCTTCGCTTCGTTTGTGGGGTTTGTGCCGGTGACGACGACGGATGCGCCGCCTCGGGGTTCATCCGCCCAGACATAACCGACGAGCATGGAGACGTCCATGACGCCGGGAGTCTTGTTCAACGCGGGCAGTTGTGCCCACAGATGCTTTGCCGGCTCCCAGCCAGTGCTGCTGCGCTCGCCCGGCATCATCACCGGGATGGTGGCCCACAGGAGCGTCGGGCGAATCTTCTGCTGGATGCAGTTGACGAGCATGTCCGTGGCGCGCAGCATCGTCTCGTCGCGATCGATGTGGGGCGCAGTGCGGTAGGCCGAGAGGCAGTCCAGCGCGTCGATGATGCGTTTGCTGATGTTGCCGTGGAGGTCGTAGCTGGCGGACATGATGCAGTCGGGTCCGACGAGTTTGCGCGCGGCTTCGTACCAGTCGGCCTCGGCATCCTGCATGCCGTCGACAAACATCGCACCGTGCATGGGCAGGTAGAGACCGTCGAGAGGCAGAAGCGCCTTCAGGCGATCGAGAAACTCTGCCTTGATCTTGTCGTACGCATCGCGCGCGATGGGGCCGCCGGGAACGGCAGTGGCCACCAGCGTCGGCATGAAAGGTACATCGGGGTAATGCTTCTTCAGAGGCAGGAAGCGAGGGCTGTTATCTGCTTCTTTGCCGCGCAGGATGGTGAACTCGTCGTAGCGTGTCCGGATGTGACCGTAGGTGCTGCTCTCAATGCTGATACCGCCGTAGGCGATGCGTGGCACCTTTGCTGCTGCGAGCGAAGACCGCGTGGCAACGGTGGCAAGAACAGCCATGGAACCGGCCTTGAGGAACGAGCGACGCTGCATAACGATCTCCTGCGGTGCGGTAGTGCTGAGCGATGCGGTGGATGCTTCCAAAAGAAAAGTTGGGCGGCTCACGAATGAGCCGCCCAACGGTTGAGGTGAAGGTTAGAACTTCAACCTTGCCGCGAACTGAATGAGACGCGGGTTGTAGGCGTTGGCTGTGCTGGTGATGGTGCCGAAGGTGCTTACCGGAGTGAAGCCAGCGACCGGATAGCCGTTGCAGTTCACGTTGGTGGCGCCGCCACAAGCTTGCAGCTGAAGCGTGGAGTTGGGGTTGACGAACTGAGCTGTGTTCATCACGTTGAATGCTTCCGTGCGGAACTCAAGCTTTACGCGCTCGTAGATGTCAAAGTTCTTGAACAGCGACAGATCCACGCGCTGAAGGCCAGGTCCGTACAGCTGGTTGCGGTGCTGGTTGCTAACCGTACCGGTGGGCTGGAAGGCGAAGTCATTGGTATCGAACCAGCGACCAATCGTTGCATGACCGACCTTACCGTCGCCGATCATGTTTGCACGATCACCACTGCCCACTGTCGGACGGGTGCCGCTGCGATTCACGTTGTTGGTGACGGAGAAGGGCATGCCGGTGTTCCACACCACAAGCCCGTTCGCCTGCCATCCCTTGATCAGGAAGCTCTTGATGCCATGCGAAGCTTCACCGAATGGCAGCAGGTAATTGAACGTTGTCGTTACACGGTGACGAACGTCGAGATTACCGTTGCCGTACTCCAGAGTTGGGATCAGGTCCACGTTGGAACCATAGCCGTTGCCACCGTTGTTGCTGATGGACTCCGAGTTATCCAGCAGGTGGGCCAGGTTATAGGAGACCTGCAGATCCAGTCCCTTGCTGAAGCGGCGCTTCAAAACGGCCTGGAATGCGTGGTAGCTGCTTGCGCCCGTGCTGCGATAGAGCGGGATGGAGGTGACGTTCGGCGCAGTGGCGACGAACTTGCGGCGCGTGTTGAAGTCCGTGGTCGTTGCCGGTGTGTTGGTGGTGGTATCCCCTGGCGTTACGAATGAACGTGCGCCATTGGCAACCGAGATCGTGTTGAAGTCGGAGAGATAGTAGCCGTTGTGCCGACCGAGTTCACCGACATAGGAGAGCGTGCCAACGAAGCCAGCGAACTCACGCTCTGCTGTCAGGTTGAACTGCTCAATGTAGGTAGAACGGAAGTTCGGATCGAGCGCCGCCGTGATGCTACCGCTAGGGTTGGTGGCACTGTTCGGTGCGGGAGTGGGGAGGCCGCCCGCGAACTTCGCATATTGGCCTGGGTTAGCCAGGCCGATTGTCGTAGCCTGAGCGACAGCTTGCGCTGGCGTGTACGCGCCCCATGTTGCCGTGAAGGGCTGATTCACCAGTGCTGACCCGGAGGTCGTGTTTTCCGGAGCAAAGGTCAGGCCAAAACCACCGCGAATAACGGTCTTCGCAAGCGGTGTGTAGGCAAAGCCGAAGCGCGGTGCGATGTTGCTGTAATCCGTCCGAACATTGCCGTGCTTATCGACACCGGTCGTACCCGCAACAACGATCCGTCCGACGTTGATGTCGAAGTTAGACAGGATGTTGTTCGTTTCGGTGTAGGGCGTGAACAAGTCGTAACGAACGCCCAGGTTGATTGTGAGGTTCGACGTCAAGTGGTAATCATCCTGGATGAAGCCATGGGGTTCCCAGGTGCGGTTGCGTGGCGTGTACAGAATCGAGTTACGGCCACCGCTCAGATAATCGCCCGACAGCAGCGTGGCAAAGGTTGCGAAGCTCCAGTTACCGTTGGCGGTATCGGTTTGTGTGGTCGCGTCCTGACGACGGATAACACCTGCACCGATCTTGATCGTCTGTTTGCCGTGGATGTAGTTAAGAATGCCCTCATACTGCCAGGTGTTCTCGTGATAGATGATCGGAGGTCGGTTGCCCAGCGTGGAGGCAGTTCCTTCGTTCACGGTGATCGCGGAGAGTTCCGTGCTGCGCGTGTCGGTGTTAATGTTCGGGTGTCCGAACTTGGAGTTAATCGCGTTGCCGTAGTTCAGTGGCAGCTGGGAGTTATCCAGCACCGTGAAGCCAGCCTTCAATTCCACCAGAACATTGGGCGTGAAGGTGTGGATGTAGTTCAGGTGGGCCTGGTGTGCGCGCGTGACTGCCGGACCGGGGTAGTTGGCAAGGTTGCCACCCGGCTCGACGATGCCAGCCGCAGCCGTGTTCACAGCCGGGAAGAGCGTACCGATCTTGGTGTCGACTGCGTTGTAGGTGTAACGCATGAAGAACAGATCGCCGTTGCCGAAGTGGTGATCGAGACGACCATCGCCCGTCTTGTTGTACTGCGAGTCGGCACGAGCACCCACGTAGTTACCGGAGGTGAGATTGTTCGTTGGCAGCGGGTACAGATTGAAGTACTGAAGGCCAATCCTGTCGAACGATCCAGCAGGGCTGGCAGCGACTGTCGCGCGCTGTGCCAGTGTCGGAACCGTGGTGGTCGTGGGGTTCTGGTTCTTGATGATGTTCAGGCCTTCGTAGTCAGCGAAGAAGAAGGTCTTGTTCCGGAAGATGGGGCCGCCGAGGCTGCCGCCGAACTGATTCTGGCGATACTTCGGCTTCGGGATGTTTGCGCCGAACTTGAACGGATTTGCATTCAGCTTGTCGTTACGGAAGAACTCATACGCCGAACCGTGGAACTGGTTGGAACCGGACTTCGTGATGACGTTGATGATGGCGCCGGCTGCGCGGCCTACTTCCGCCGTGAAGACGTTGGTCTGAACGCTGACTTCCTGGATGGCATCGACCGAAGGACGGACACCGATGGAGCCGATGACGCGCTCGTTGTTGTCGATACCGTCGATCGTCTGGTTGTTGATCATGTCAGCCTGACCGTTCACCGACACGGACGAGGTCTGACGGCGATCGTCAGGACGGTTACCGGAAGCAAGGCCATTGTTCAGACCCTCTGTTGCGCCGGGCGTCACCTGGACGAGGTTCATGAAGTTACGGCCGTTCAGCGGCAGTTCCTGCGTTGCCTTCTCGGTGACGGTCGTGATCATTGCGGCGGAGTCGGTACGCAGCGCCGGCGTGGTCGCCTCGACGTTGACCGTCTCACCTTCCGAGCCGGCAGAGAGATGCGCATCTTCACGAGCGCGATCACCTGCGGAGAGGTTGAACGATGAGATCTGGAAGCCCTTGAAGCCTGGAGCCGTGGCCGATAGCGAGTAGGTGCTGGGCTTCAGAAGGGTGAAGGTGAATTCACCGCCCGAACCGGACTTGAGTGTGCGCTGCTCGTGCGTGTTGACGTCTGTCAGCACCACGACGGCATTCGGAATGACCGCACCCGTGGGATCCGTTACGGTACCCACGACGTCAGCAGTGGTGTTCTGCGCCAGCATGGACGTGGTTGCCATGGCTGTGAATGCGCTCGCAAATGCGAGATTGCGCAGTGAACTCTTCAGGACCGGCGACAGGCCGGTACCGGTGTGGAACTTGCCTTGCGGCTTACAGCGCTTCGAATGATCTTCCATTGTCCGCCTCCAAAATGTGTGTGCAGCGTGATGTTTGTTCCGTACGCGTGTGCTTGTGCAGCGTTGCCCCGCTTGCCGTGGACGGCAGCGGGTTCTGGAAAGGAACCGGTGGAAAGCAGATGCAGCTCTCCTCAATACAGGGTGCGAACAACGGGGCGCAACCATGAGCATCGTGTTTCGATGTCTCTTGCCCCCTTTATTTCACCGCGTGAAAGAAATAGAGCTAGGATTGGTGCGGCTGTTGTAGTATTTCCAGGACATCCGGTCAACAATGTTTTGGTAGGTGGATGATATCCACGGACCCTTGGCTGGTCAAGCAAGGATTTACAAGAAGTTCATCCCACTGTCTTAAAGACGCCCTGACTACCAGATGGAGAACGCTTGAAGGTGTCTTTTCGTTCCGCGAAAACTGCGGTTATCGCGGCACTGCTGCAGAACGATCAGCTATCGCGCCTGGAGCTCAGCGAGCGGGCGTCGGTGAGTCCTGCCGCGATCACGGAAGTCACGCAAGGCCTGTTGAAACAAGGACTTCTGCTGGAGACGCCAGCTGCCACCATGGACAAACGGCGTGGCAGGCCGGCGGTACAGCTCTCGCTGCAGGCTTCTCACTCTTGCTTTGTTGGGGTGAGCCTTGGGGAAGAACAGACACAGTTGGCGATAACGGATCTGCGCGGCGAAGTTCTGGCCAGCGAAAGCTTCGCGCCGTGCCTGACACCTGCGGACATTCCGGACGTGGTTCGCGATAGTTTTCAGAAGGCCCTGCGCAAGGCAGGCATTGCACGCACACGCGTGCGTGGTGTGGGGATCGCAGTCGCCGGCATTGTGGATGCGGACGCAGGCATCTGCCGCTACTCGGCTGGTCTGGACTGGCGCGATGTGCCTGTTGCGTCCATGGTGGGCAAGGCGCTGCGGCTGCCTGCGTGGGCGGATAATGATGCGAACGCAATTGCGATGGGCGACAAGATCTTTGGTCGTGCACGCGAGTACGACAACTTCTCAAGCATCGTCCTCGGCAGCACGATCGGTTCGGCCCATTACATGAACGGCATGCTGTATCGCGGACACGACGGCAGCGCGGGCGAGATTGGCCACATCACCGTCAATCCTGATGGACTGCTCTGCCGGTGCGGTCGCAACGGATGCCTGGATACGGTGGCTGGAGGCTTCGCGCTGCGTCAGGAGGCGAAGGCCAAGGGCATTGCCGTCGCCGGCATGCGTGAACTTGAGGCGCTTGCCGTACAGGGCAATGCCACAGCGATCCAGATGTTGCGCACCGCAGGCAAAGCACTGGGCAGCGCTATTGCAACACTGGTACACCTGAATAATCCCAAGGCCGTGGTCTTCACCGATATGGAGGGCTTTGAGAACGGCATCTTTCGCACGGCGACGCGGCAGGCGATTGAGAACGGCATTCTGCCACGTTTTTTGGGATCGACTGAGATCGTCTTTGGTGATGTGGAACCCGAGGCCTTGCCGTGCAGTGCAGCATCCATTGCAGCTTTCAATTACCTGATGACGCTTTAGCAGGCGTCGTCTGACTTTGCAGATTCTGTAACCCATCGGTGATTGCCGGTGCATACCAACAGCAGGGGGAATGACGATGCGACATAAGCAGGAGCAAACAGGAGATGCCGTCAACCAGGGACGGCGTGATCTGTTGAAGTACGCTGCACAGACAGCAGTGGCCGCGGGACTTGCCGGCACGGGTGCTTTCACAGGCCTTGGCTATGCGCAGGCGAAGAAGCAGCCCTCACACGCGCCCATGGCACTGGGACTGCTGATCAAGCCCTTCCCGGATCCGGAAGCTCGTATCAAGCTGGTGCACGATCTTGGATTCAAGACGTGCTTCCTCTCGCTCGACGGCTTTATCGGTAAGTTCACGCCCGCGCTGGCAAAGCAGTTTGGCGACCTGCTGGATAAGTACCAGGTGACCGCAACGACGGCCGAAGTTGTGAATCCGCAGCCGCTGAAGTGGAACTTCATCGAAGGTCCTGCGACGATCGGACTGGTGCCGCGTGCGTATCGTCAGGCACGTATGGATGCTTTGAAGCAGACTTCCGACTTCGCCAAGATGCTTGGCATCGGGCAGATTCAGACACACTGCGGCTTCATTCCGGAAGATCCGAAGGACGAGCTGTATCAGGAGACGGTCGTCGCGATTCGCCAGCTTACCGAGCACTGCGCCGCCAATGGTCAGAGCTTTCTGATGGAGACGGGGCAGGAGACACCCATCACCATGCTGCGCATGATTAAGGATGTGAACAATCCTGCGATCGGCGTTGGTCTTGATACGGCGAATGTCATTCTTTACGGCAAGGCCAATCCAGTCGATGCGTTGAAGGTGCTTGGACCGTACGTCAAGGCCATGCATGCCAAGGATGGCAAGTGGCCCACGGATCCAGCGAAGCTGGGCGAAGAAGTGATGATTGGCAAGGGTGATGTGGACTTCACTGCGGTCTTCAAGGGACTGCACGCAGCGGGTTACAAGGGCGCGGTCACCATCGAGCGCGAGACCTCAGGACCGCAGCAGGTTGCGGATGTGAAGGCAGAGAAGATTTATCTCGAACGCATTTTGAACCAGGTCAACCACGCGTAGGGGAAACGGAGAGCACCGATGGATCGCAGGAAATTTCTACTGGGTAGTGCAGGTGCCTGCGGGCTCCTGTTTGTGAAGCCGAGCACCGCCTTTGGCTATGCTGCGAACTCTGCGGTGCGCTATGGCCTGCTGGGTTGCGGCAAGCGTGGCACGTCTGTGGCTACGTCGTTCGCGAAGAATACGGATGCACGCATCGTCGCGCTGGGTGACATCTTCCCGGATCAGCTAGCGAAGGGTAAGACGCACTTCGATGAAGTGAATAAGGGACTTGGCTTTTCTGCCATCGATCCGAAGCTGACCTTCCACGGCCATGACGCGTACAAGGCGATGGCAGCAAACCCGAACATCGATGCGGTGCAGATCTCCACGCCACCGTTCTTTCACGTGGAGCACATGGATGTTCTGACCGCCGGCGGCAAGCATGTGTACTGCGAAAAACCCGTGGGCGTGGATGTTCCGCAGACGCGCCGTGCGCTTGAGATTGCGAAGCGCATCGACGGCAAGGTGAGTGTGGCGGTCGGCTTCCAGATCCGTAAGGCACCGCCATTTGTTGAGATTGCACGCCGCATCCAGGCAGGCCAGATCGGCAAGATTGCATCGCTGAGCGGATACTACAACGCACCGCCTGCTACCTATCCCGACCGCGGCAACATGCCGAAGGACGAACAGCGCCTGCGCAACTGGCTGTGGGACAAGACACTTTCCGGCGACATTCTGTTGGAACAGAATATTCACGTCATCGACGTCTGTAACTGGATCATGGGAGCGCATCCCATCAAGGCCGATGCGCGCGCGAGCCGTAAGGTGATTCAGAACTTCGGCAACATCAATGACAACTACGAGGTCATCTTCACCTATCCCGGTGGCGTTGAGTTTGTCTTCAACTCCACACAGTTCAACCAGAATGGCTTCTTCGACGTCGCAGAGCACTTCTTCGGCAGCGAAGGCCTGGCAGAGGCGCCTTATAAGGGACCGCTGCGCATCCTGGGCAAACAGCCGTGGGCCTGGACGAACAGTGCAGAGCCCGCTGCAAAGGACACGAAGTTTGCGGCTGATGGAGCCTTCACCGATAACCTTGCCGATGCCGACAAGATGAAGGATCGCGACTTCATCGACAGCATCACCGGCCACAAGTATCAGAATCAGATTGAGACGGGTGTGCAGACGGCGCGTAGCTGCATGCTGGGCCGCAAGTCTGCTGAGCTTGGCCGTGTTGTTACGTGGGACGAGATTGAGAGCGATCGCGAGGAGTACCACCTCGGCATCGACATCTCAAAGTTCGTCTAAGTCCATGGGCGGTCCGGAGAGTAATCTTCGGACCGCTTCAACTTCTAACAACAGATCACCTGCACGCCGCGCCTCTCGAACTGTTTTCGCTTCACAGCGGAGAGCCCAGTGTCGGTGACGAGTACATGCACGTGGTCAAGCGGGCAGATGATGCTTGGGCCGGACTTCCCGATCTTCGAGGAGTCGGCTACCACGATCACCTGTTTGGACTGTTCCAGCATCTTGCGGGAGACGATGGCTTCTTCTATCTCAAGTGTGGTCGCACCTCGCTCCAGGCTGAAGCCTGTGACGCTGAGGAAGACCTTGTCGAGACAGATGTCTTCGAGTGTCCGCAGTGCTTGCGGACCCGCCAATGCGAAGGCCCACGCCCAGGCGAGTGTGCCGCCGGTCAGCGTGGTCTTGATGGAGGGCTGGTTGCACAACTCCATGCCGATGTTGATGGCGTTCGTGACGACGTGGACACCGGCGCGATGCCGCAGTGAACGACCGACCTGCGTTGTCGTCGTACCCGCACTGATGCCAATCGTCTCGTGCTGCTGGATGAGTTCCGCGGCGGCGACACCGATGCGTCGTTTCTCGTCTGCGTGCCGCGTCTCGCGCGCCTGGAAGGATGTGTCGTGGCGGAAGGGTTCATACAGCAGCGGCTCGACGAGCGCGGCGCCGCCATGGGTACGCAGGATCAGTCCACGCTGTTCCAGACGCGTGAGGTCGCGCCGGATGCTGGGCGCGGAACAACGCGTCTGTTCCACCAGGTCTTCCACTGAGACAGTGCCTTTGCGCAGCAGCACCTTCATGATCTGGTCGGAGCGTGCCTCAGTTTTTGTCGACATGATCTCCTGCGAACCGGTGGCTCAGCGGCACTCGATGAGCGCTCACGCGATCAGGATACAACGATGCATTTTGCTCGCCGGCGCCTGTAGCATGACGAGACCTAACCCTGTTGGAGATAGAGCTTGAGTCGTACCTTGAAACCCGTTCGCGTTGCACTGCTTGGCTATGGCTATGTGGGCAAGACCTTTCACGCGCCGCTGATTCAGGCGGTCGATGGACTGGAACTTAGCCTGGTCGGTTCCAGCAGACCTGAAGCAGTGCATGAGCGCATCCCCGGTGTGCGTGTCGCCGCGGTTGCTGACGCAGCGATCGATGCCGATGTGGATCTTGTCGTTATCGCAACGCCGAATGACTCGCACTTCCCTCTTGCTGCGGCGGCGCTTCGTGCGGGGAAGCACGTAGTCATCGACAAGCCATTCACCATCACACTGCAAGAGGCGGAGGATTTGGCTGCTATTGCGCAGGAGCATGGCAGGCTGCTTTCGGTGTTTCACAATCGCAGGTGGGATAGTGAGATTCTTGCGACGGAGCAGGTGCTGCAGTCCGGCGTTCTCGGCGAGGTGACTCACTTCGAGTGCCACATGGATCGCTACCGGCCTAATGTGCGGCAACGCTGGCGTGAAGATCCTGGCCCCGGCGCGGGGTTGTGGTTCGACCTTGGACCGCACATGATCGATCAGGCTTTGCACCTGTTCGGCATGCCGCTGTCTGTGCAGGGCTCACTGGCTACGCTGCGGCGCGGCGGGCAGACGGACGACTGGGGCCATGCCATTCTCTTCTACCCGCATATGCGCGTAGTGCTTCATGCTTCGCTGCTGGTATCGGGTGGCGGGCCGCGGACGCAGATGCATGGCACGCTTGGGAGCTGGGCGAAGTTTGGCGCGGACACCCAAGAACCGCAGCTGCAGAGGGGTATGAGTCCGCTTGATCCTGAGTTTGGGATAGATCCGGATGAGGGCGTTTTTTACGAGGGGGCGAGTGGCGCGCAAACTCGAACACCGAGTCCGCGAGGCTGTCAGCAGCGCTTTTACGAGGGCATGCGGGACGCGATCACATCTGGCGGTCCTCTGCCGATCGGTACGCAGGAGGCTGTGGCCGTGATGAAGGTCTTGGAAGGTTTCTATGTTTCAGCACGTGAAGGTCGCGTGGTGGAGTTTGCTTGAACGTTGATCGTCCCGTAACGGATCGATCCGAACTGCGATAAGCTGCACCGACAGAGGTATTCATGGCACTGGGAAGCACGGAACAGGCACAGCCGGCGGTATCGGCCAAGGGAGGCAGCTACGCGCTGCCGCTGGCATTAATTGTGGCGTTGTACTTTGGCATTGGCTTTATCACCGCCATGAACGATGTCCTGGTGCCGCACTTCAAGGACCTGTTCCAGCTTACGAACGTGCGTGCCCTGCTGGTGCAGTTCGCATTTTTCGGGGCGTACTTTCTGCTGTCGATTCCTTCCGGAAAGATCGTCGGGCGGATTGGTTATAAGAACGGTATTGTTGCTGCGCTCGCGACCATTGGTGTTGGGCTTCTGCTGTTCCTCCCGGCGTCCATCGTGATTGCGTATCCGCTGTTCCTGTTTGCGCTGTTCCTTGTTGGTTGCGGGCTTGCACTACTGCAGGTTGCGGTGAATCCGTATATCAGTGCGCTGGGTGATCCGAATAAGGCTGCGTCACGACTGAACCTTGCGGGCGGATTTAACTCCGTGGCCGGCACTCTGGCGCCGCGTGTGGGTGCGATCTTTATCTTCGTTGCGGCTGGAGCGACGACTGCGGAACTGGCGCACTCGGTGCGCATGCCCTATGTCGTGCTGTCGATGCTGGCGTTTGCACTTGCTTTGATCACCAAGGTGATGCACCTGCCTGACTTGATTCCGCAGCGCGATCCGAGTGAAAAGGGCGGCGGCAGCGCATGGGATTTTCGGCATGTGCGTTATGGCGCGTTTGCGATTTTCTCCTATGTTGGTGCTGAGGTTTCGATTGGCAGCTTGTTGATTAACTATCTTGGCCAGCCTTCGATGGGCGGACTTAGTCATGCAGACGCTGCGAAGTATGTATCGCTTTACTGGGGCGGTGCGATGGTTGGGCGCTTTATCGGCGCCTGGGCGCAGCGGTATGTGGCGCAGGCTCGGGCGCTTACTTTTGTGGCTTCGCTGGGTTGTGTCTTTGTTGCCGTGGCGGTGTTTGGACATGGTCCGATTGCGCTTTGGGCCATTGTTTCCTGCGGTTTATTCAATTCCGTGATGTGGCCGTGCATCTTCCCGATGTCGATTGAAGGTGTGGGTAAGTACACGAGCCAGGCGTCCGGAATCCTGGTGACGATGGTGGTTGGTGGTGCGGTTGTGCCGGAGATTCAGGGTTTCCTGGCGGATCATTATGGGTATCAGCCGAGCTTTTTGATTGTGTTGCTCTGCTATGCGTATGTGCTGTTTTTTGCCCTGTATGGCCACCGTCCGATGCGTGTGAATGGTGCGCCAATCCTGCCTCCGGCGGTGGTTTAGTGCAGATTTGAATCGTCTCAGTCCGTTATGATTGATTCAGGCCCAAACGATCAGAAATTGAGGTAAGTGTCTCCATGTCCGACACCGCAACACCTGCTCCCTTCCCCCACTGGATGCTCCGCGAGATCCACGAACAGCCGGAGACCCTGGCTGCAACCCTGGCGACCTTCGCCACCGCAGATGGTTTTGTTGAGGAGGCGTGTGCGCCAGTGCGGCAGTGGCTGCGCGACGCGAAGGGCGAGATCGTGATTGCGGCCAGCGGTTCCAGCCGTCACGCGAGTCTTGTGGCCGAACTCTTGATTGAAGATCGCAGCGGCATTGCGGTCGATGTGGAATATGCGAGCGAGTACAGCTACCGGTCAGAGCACGCGCTGAAGAGCGCTTCTGTCCTGGTGGTTTCGCAGTCGGGCGAGACGGTGGATACGTTGCTGGCGCTGCGCAAGGCGAACAAGGCCGGTCACCAGACGATGGCGATCACCAATGTTGCCGGATCGACGATGGCGCGTGAGGCGACGGTGTCGATGCCGACCGCTGCGGGTCGCGAGCGTGCGATCCCTGCGACGAAGAGCTTCACGGCGCAGTTGCTGAACCTGTATGTGCTTTCGTTGCTGGCTGCCGAAGAGCGCAAGGCTCTGACCGAGGCGGACCGTGCGCGTCTGCTGGCTGAGGCTGCTGCCCTGCCCGAGTCGGTGCGCCGTCAGTTGCCGATCTGGGAGAGCACCGTTCGCAGCATTGCGGAGACGTTGCACAAGGCTCGTACGTTCCTGTTTGTGGGTCGCAGTGTTCACTATCCCATTGCCCGCGAGGGTGCGCTTAAGCTGAAGGAGTCGTCGTACCTGCACGCCGAGGGATATCCGAGCGGTGAGCTGAAGCATGGGCCGAATGCCCTGGTCAGCAAGGAGTCTCCGCTGGTCATGATCGCGACCGTCGATCGCTCGGATAGTGAGTCCGTCGAGCGCTATGAGAAAGTCGTGCAGTTGATGAGCGACATGCGGACGCAGGGCGCGATGATCGTGGCGATTGCCAACACGGGCGATACGGCCGTGGCTGAGCTTGCCGATCACGTCATCCCCGTCGACGAGGCCACCGAGGCGTTGCTGACGATCTGCGAAGTGATTCCGTTGCAAATCTTCTCGTACTGCATGGCGATTCAGAACGGCATCGACGTGGACAACCCGCGCAACCTGAATAAGGCTGTTCTGGCGGAGTAATCGCTAGCGCTCCGCTGCGAAGCGTACGCCGATCTGGCTGCGCGCCTGGTCGAGGATCGCCATGGTTGCACGCGAGTGCGCATGCGAGATCACGGGGCTTTCGGTCGCACCGGAGCGCAGCAGATCGCAGAAGTGTTCGGTCTCATATTGGAAGCCACTGCCTACGGCAGGTTCGTGCAATTCGACGAGCCTGCCGTCGTTGTATGTGAGGGTGATGGTGTCCGGTCGCCACCATGGTCCGGGCATGGTGATGGTGGCGTGCTCGGCGGTGATGGTGGCGCCCGCTGAGGCGTCGCGGTCGAGGCCGCTGAACCATTCTGCGTTTGCCTGTTTGTGCTTTGTTTGCACGGTGGCGAAAGCGTCCACGCCGCTCTGGCCCACGATCCCCGCAGCCTGGACCGCGTCTGCCGGGCCGAGCCAGTCGATGGAGAGGAAGGCGTGATAGGCGCCGATACCCATCAGGCTGCCTCCTGCGGTTTCCAGACGCCACGAAGGATGGTGCGATTGGGTCGCCGTTGCGAAGCCTGATTGGACGTCGGTGATGTGGCCGATGGGATCGCGCCGCAGGTGCTCGCGCAGCTTGCGATAGACGGGAAAGAATGGGGGCTTCATGGCTTCCATGAAGAGTTGTCGCTGCTGTTGCGCGAGGGTGAGGATTGCCTCGAGTTCCCTGCTGTTTGCGGTGACTGGCTTTTCGCAGAGGACTGCTTTGCTTACCGCTAGCGCTGCCGTCGCTATGGCTGCGTGGGAGTCGGGTAGCGTGGCGATGTAGATCGCATCGATTGCGGGATCTTGCAGGAGATGGTCGAGTGCCGAGGCCTGCGTTGCTCCGCAGGATTTTGCCAGGGTGGCGGATGTCTCAGGGTTGCGTCCCCAAACGGCAGCTACGGATGCGTCCGGCACGTGAGGGATGGCTTGTGCGAAGCGGTTCGCGGCGTCGCCGGAACCGGCGATACCCCAGCGGATTGTCTGTGTGTTGGGCATCTGTGTCTCTACGTTGGGGATGATGACGGGTGTGGGGCGGTTGTTCCGTTACGAAGATATCCAATTCGTGGCTACCTCGGTGGCGGTATTTGTATTTTGTCGCGGGCCTTCAGCCCGCGATCTCTTGATCGTTTACGGGACCCAGGGCTGCGCCCTGGGCTAGGAAGTCGCGGACCTTCAGTCCGCCTTTCTTACGCGATGGGAGAACTCGTACCTGCGCTGGATTGCGGGTCGCGCTTTGCGCGATAACCCACCCTTTGCTTCGCAAAGAATGGGGCACCCGGCTTCACTTGGGCCTGGGATGCCGCGGGCCTTCAGCCCGCGATCTCTTGATCGTTTACGGGACCCAGGGCTTTGCCCTGGGCTAGGGAGTCGCGGACCTTCAGTCCGCCTCTCTTACGCTGGGAGAACTCGTACCTGCGCTGAATTCCGGGTCGCGCTTTGCGCGATAACCCACCCTTTGCTCCGCAAAGAATGGGGCACCCGGTTCTCGTGGCTTGGATGAAGGGGCTGCTCGAAGGTCAGCAGAAGCAAAATCGGAGAGCCGGAGTGCCGGGCTCTCCGATTGTTGTTTGGGGTTGATGTGGTGCGGGTTAGTAGAGCAAGAAGGAGTAGAGGGTGTCTCCGACTGCGGCGAGGATGTACTGCTTGCCGTCGAGCATGTAGGTCTGGGGCGGGTTGCTAACGTTGCCGATGCGTGCACCCCAGAGGGCTTTGCCGGTGGCTGCGTCGAAGGCTGCGAGGTTTCCTGCGCCGTCGCCGCTGAAGACGAGGCCGCCAGCGGTGGCGAGGAGACCACCGCCGCCGAAGCCCTGAGTGTAGAGCTTGTGGCGCCAGCGAGCCTTGCCTGTCTTGTAGTCGATACCGATCAGGTAGCTGCCATTCGTGCCGATGGACAGTTCGTCCTTGCCGCCGAGGCCCATGGACCCGCGAGGATCGGGATCGGTAAGGTAGGCCATCGAGAAGGTGTCTGCTGCGTACTGGTAAAGGAGACCCGTCTGCGGGGAGTATGCCGGTGGCTGCCAGTTCACGGTGCCGCCCGAGTTTGGCGAGATGAGTGTGCCGCCGATGGCCGCATCCTTTTCAGGATTGGTTTTGGGGCCGCCATGGGGTGTGAGACCCTCTGCCCAGTTGGTGGTCTGTCCGTACTTGCTGGTGAGCAGGTGCTCGCCAGTGATGCGGTCGACGACGAAGAAGTAGCCGTTGCGCGATGCGGTGAGAGCCATCTTGCGTGGGCGACCGTTGAAGATGCCGTCAACGAGGACGGGAACCTGCGACGAGTCGTAATCGTGCGTGTCGTGGGGCGAGGTGGAGAAGTACCACTTCAGCTTGCCGGTATCGACGTCGAGTGCGACGAGCGAACAGGTGTAGAGGTTGTCACCATCGCCGCGCTGGCCGGTCTGCCACGAGGGAGTCGGATTACCGGTACCGGTAATGTAGAGGTTGGTCTGCGGATCGTAGGCGCCGGGCATCCAGATGTTGCCGCCGCCGTGGCGTGCTGCATCGAGGCTCTTCCAGGTGTCGAGACCGGGATCGCCTTCTTTCTGCGGTGTGACGTAGAACGTCCACTGCAGGTCGCCGGTCTCTGGATCATAGGACTTCAGGAAAGCCGGTGCATCGATGTCGTTGCCGGTGCCTGCGAGAACGTGATCCTTCACGATCATAGGTGCGGGTGTGGAGAAGTAGCCGCCCTCTACCTTGGCGATCTCGCGGTGCCAGCGTTCCTTGCCGGTCTTGGCATCGAGTGAGACGAGATAGTTATCGGGCGTCTCGAAGAAAAGGTAGTCATGCCAGAGGCCGACACCGCGGCTGGCGATGTGGGTGCCGCCGCGTGCCTTCCAGTAGTAATGCCAGAGGGTCTCACCGCTACGCGCATCCACGGCCCAGACGTTGTCGGGCATGGAGGCGTAGAGGATGCCGTCGACCTCAAGCATGGTGGCCTTGATGGAGCCGCCGGAGGAGTTGAAGCCGGTGGGGCTCTCGCCGCCGGTGTTCGAGCCGGGACGCACGCGGCTGTAACCGGTGAGCGCAACAGGGTTTTCGCCCTGCGTCATCTTTGCGGTCCAGGCCGGCGTGAGGTTCTTCACCGTGAGGCGGTTGACCGCAGTGAGCGAACTGTAACGCCGTGCGGTGTAGTCGCCGCTGTGGGAATACCAGGATTCGCCGAGCGGCTTGAGGAGGTCCTGCTGGGTTACGTTCTGGGCAGGTGCAATGGGCGTAAGGGCAAGGGGAGCCAGCACCATTGCAGCAGCGAGAGAGAGAATCCTATGCGCCATCACTTCAGGGTCACCAGATAAGCCGTTATGTCGTGAATGTCGTTGTCGGCGAGGACGGGCCAGAGATTGCGGTGCGCTTCGAGCGGGTCTTTTACGACGACCTTTGGGATGTCACCGTTGCGGCGAATGGTCTTGACGCTGCCGTCCGGCAGCTGCAGGGTAACGAGGAAGTCATCGACGTGGATGAGTGTGCCTTCCACGGGCTTGGCACCCGTCTGCGTCACCGTGACCTTAATGGTCGGCTGGGGTACGCCGAGGTGATTACCGCGTAGCCATGCTGCCTGCATGGTCTTAGGGTCAGAGACCTTTTTCGCGTAACCCTTCAAGTCGCCTTCTGCCGAGTGGCAGCTTGCGCATTTGGCTTCAAAGTACTGCTTGCCGTGTTCGGCGTTGCCGACGACGACGTTGAGCTTCTGTGTGCCATCACCCGGTGCACGTCCCTGGCTGCCGATCAGGGCGAGGTTACTGCGGATGAATGCCGCCACCGCTGCCGAGTCGTCGTTGCTGATGGCGTACTTGTGATTTGGGAACATCTTGTCCTGGCCCTGGATGATGGCGGTGATGTTCTCACCATTCTTGTCGGTCAGGGCTCCCTGGGATCGCAGGATGCTGGGTCCGGGACCACCGCGCAGATCGGCCGCATGGCAGGACTGGCAGTTGGCCTCATAGGCCTTTTTGCCGCGTGCGACGGCCTTGGGATCTTCCTTAGGCCGCAACGGACTGGAGTTGAAGGTCGAAGTTTCGATGTGCTGAGCGAGGCCGCGCAGGGCGAAGCCGGCCGGCAGCATAAAGACTGCAGCCGCAGCGACGCGTAAGCGAAGGCTGCGGCTTGTGTTCCATCCACGCATGAAGAGGTCCTATGGTGCGAGGTAAGTACGGTTGGCGCGCATCTGAGCCGCGCCGCAAGACGTGAGATGCATTAACGCTTGGAAAGGTCTCGGATCCAGATGTCCTTGAACTGCATGTTGCCATCACCACCGGCGTGCAATTGAAGTGCGATGGTACCGTCTGGTGCGCCGGGCTTCGGGTCGGTGAAATCGACCATCGGGACGCCATTCAGGCGGGAACGGTAACGGTTGCCGACGACCTCGACGAGGTAGTCGTTCCATTCGCCCTTGCGGACGACGCCTTCGTTTTCCGGCGAGGGCCAGACGACCCAGCCGCGGCCGTCCTCGGCGTAGACGCCGGCGGTGTGATGCATCATGCTGCAATCGATCTCAAACTGGAAGCCCTGGGTCGCATCGACTCCCTGGAAGCCGGTGTGGAAGAAGACGCCGCTGTTGCCGTCGCCGCCGCACTTGAAGCGGAGCGAGAGCTGGAAGTCCTTGTAGTTCTTGTTTGTCTGCAGATAGCCGTAGGCCTTGGTGAGGCCCTTGCCGTGAAGGATGCCGTCGCCTTCGACGGTCCAGCTCTCAGCACCGACGGGGCTCCAGCCGGCGAGATCCTTCTCGTTGAAGAGCTGAATCCAGTCGTTGCCCGGGGTCTTGGGATTGATCGGTACGGGGGCGTTAAGAGCTGCGGCGGACTTTTGCTGTTGCGCGGGCAGGACGGAGATGGAAAGCAAGGCCGCGAGGGCGATGCCGCCCGCCACGAACATTTGCCGGAACCGGTTCGCGGTGGACACAGAAGGTGTAGCAGCGGCGGTCGCTAGAGGTGCCGGTTGGTTCATGGGAGAAATCTCCTGGCTCTGAAGTTCCCACAGAATACATGGCAAACCAGCGATGACGGCGGGGAAAGTGATCGTTTCGCCACCAGGCAATCAGAATTGGAGAGGCCGGTGCGTTTTGACGTTTGCGCACCCTGAAGAGGTGGGCTGTTCCAAGGTGGGCGGGAATCGACGCCCTGCAATGATGACGATGGACGCCATATCGTTCGGGCAACTTACGTCCCGCACAGTAAAGTGACACATGGCTTATTTTTTGGCGATCGATGCAGGCGGTACAAAGACCGACTTTGTGCTGGCTGATGAGATGCGCGTCCTTGCCCGGCATCGGACCGGCACGATCAAGCGTCTTCGGACAGATACAGACACTGCGCTACTCAACCTGGATATGGGGCTGGCGGAGTTGACCAAGGCGAGCGGCGTTCCCATGTCGGCGGTGCTGCGCACGTGCCTGGGCACGGCGGGCGAGAGCGTGCCGCTGGTGGCGGACTGGCTTCGGCAGACGGTGGCAGAGCGCGTGGGCGGCAGCCTGCTGCTGCTGGGCGATGTAGAGATTGCGCTGGACGCGGCGTTTCAGGGCGGGCCGGGTGTGCTGGTGCTGGCGGGTACAGGATCGAACGTGGCCGGACGCACGCCTTCTGGCGCCCTGGCGACATGCGGCGGATGGGGACCGATGCTGGCCGATCAGGGATCGGGTCATGCGATTGGCGCGCATGCGTTGCGTGCGATCTTCCTGGCGATTGATGAAGGACGGACGACCGATCTGCAGGATGCGGTGCTGGCGTTCTGGGATCTGGGTTCGACCGACCTGCTGGTGGAACATGCGAACCGCACGCCGACTCCTGATGTTTCGCGGCTGACGCACCTGGTGGTGGAGTGCGCTGCCAAAGGTGATGTCGTGGCGCAAGAGGTTCTGAAGGCCGAGGGTGAGGCACTTGCTTACCTGGTGCGGCTGTTGATTCGCCGTTTGCGCACGCTGCAGGGCGATGCGACGTTTGTGCCGAAGCTGGCCTTTGCGGGCAGCATTATGGAGCGCGTGGCGCCGGTTCGCGAGGCGATGCTGGCTTCGCTGCGGGAGGAGTTTCCGCAGTTGCAGGCGAGCGAAGGTGTCGTGGATCCGATTGAGGGTGCTCTTTGGCGTGCGCGGGATGAGCAGGCGTTTGCTGCTCGCGCGAGTGCCGTTGCACAGGAAGCCAAGGGGACGTATGCCGAACAGGCTGTTTAGTGGTGTGGCTCGGGCGCTGGTGGGCTGCTCGCTTGCATTAGCAGCGGTTGGGTCTGCGCAGGTGGCGGGCGATGGCACGCACATGGGCTGGTCGGCCTATGGCGGTGCCGAGGATGGCTCGCAGTATTCGGCGCTGAAGCAGATCAATCGTGCGAATGTGAAGTCGCTGCGGCAGGTGTGGAGCGTTCCTACAGGCGATGCTCGGCTGTATGCGTTCAATCCGCTGGTGATTGGCGAGACGATGTATGTGCTGGCGCAGGACTACAGCGTGGTCGCGCTGCATGCGGCGACAGGCGCGCAGATCTGGGCGCATCCGCTAAAGCCGAAGACGCCGCTGGTGACGAATCGCGGATTGAGTTACTGGCAGAGCGCGGATGGTAAGGATCGCCGGCTGATTTTGGCGGTCGATAACCATCTGGAAGAGATCGATGCCGCTACCGGTAAGTCCATTACGAGCTTTGGCAAGGATGGGCTGGTGGATCTGCGCGAGGGACTGGGGCGCGATGTGCAGCGGCTGACGCTGGTGCAGTCCTACAACCCCGGTCGTGTGTTCCATGATGTGATCATCTTTGGCTCGGCGACGAACGAGGAGTATGACTCGGGGCCTGGCGATATTCGGGCGTTTGATATTCGTACCGGGCGGCCTGCGTGGACGTTCCACACGATTCCGCATCCGGGCGAGTTTGGCTATGACACGTGGCCGAAGGATGCGTGGAAGACGGTGGGCGGTGCGAATGCCTGGAGCGGCATGGCGCTGGATGAGAAGCGTGGCATTGTGTATGTGCCGACGGCGAGCCCGAAGTACAACTTCTACGGTGGTAATCGTGCGGGCAACAACCTGTTCGGCGATTCCCTGCTGGCGCTGGATGCAAACACGGGCAAGCTGCTGTGGCACTTCCAGATGGTGCATCACGATATCTGGGATTACGACAATCCCAACACGCCGATGCTGGCTACGGTGAAGCACAACGGAAAGCTGGTCGACATCGTCGCGCAGACGAGTAAGACGGGTTATCTGTGGGTGTTCGATCGCGTGACGGGCAAGCCGTTGTGGCCGGTGGAAGAGCGCGCGGTGCCGAAGTCTCCGATGGCCGGCGAGGTGACGTCGCCGACGCAGCCGGTGCCGACGAAGCCGGTGCCCTTTGCGCGGCAGACGTTTACATCGAAGGATCTGAGTCCGTATCTGGAACCGGAAGAGCATGAGCGGCTGAAGAAGCAGATCGATTCTGCTCGCAATGAAGGTTTGTTCACGCCACCTTCGACGGACGACACGGTGGAGATGCCGGGCAATAATGGTGGCGCAAACTTTGGCGGTACGGCGATCGATCCGGCGCATGGGTATCTGTACGTTGTGTCGAAGGATCTGCCGGCGATGTTGAAGCTGCAGTTGCCGCCCGCGGCTCCTGCGGGCAACACGGCGGAGGCTCGCGGCGCTGCTGTCTATGCGAATACGTGCAGCCTGTGCCATGGCATCAATCGCGAGGGTAAGTTGCCGGTCATTCCGACGCTGGTTGATATCCACAGCCGGTTGTCCGAGACACAGATTCGCGAGACGGTTCGTTATGGCAAGGGCATGATGCCGTCGTTCGGCAGTCTGCCGCCTGCGCAGGTGGATGACCTGATGAAGTTCCTGAAGAACCCGGGCCTGCCCATGACACAGACGACGACTACGGCTTCAAGCACGGCGGATCCGAAGACGCTGCGGTATCGCAGCGGCTTTGGTTTCATGTTTGCCGAGAGCGGTCTGCCGGTGATTGCTCCACCGTGGACGACGATCACTGCGTACGACCTGAACACCGGCGATGTGCAGTGGAAGGCGCCGCTGGGCGACGTGCCGGAGCTTGCCGAGAAAGGCATCACCGGGACGGGATCACACTTCCCCAAGGTGGCCCCCGTGGTCACGGCGGGTGGGCTGATCTTTACCGGGACGCGTGACCGCAAGGTGCGCGCGCTGGATGCGAGCAACGGCAAGGTGTTGTGGGAGGCAGAGGTGCCCTCAGCGATCGAAGGCATGCCTGCGATCTACCAGGTGGCCGGCAAGCAGTATGTTGTCTTCTGCGTGTCGGCCCGCGCGACGACGCGCACCCATGCCGTGCCAGGGCATCCGGCTTCGGTGGATCCGGTCCATGGATCGTATGTTGCGTTCGCGTTGCCGAACTAAGCGATCGCTCTTAGACCGTGTGGACGATGTGGCTAAGCGTTCGTACGTCTTCGACTGAGATTTTGCCTGTGGGCGGTTGCCAGAGGACATCGCCCACGACTGGTGCGGCCTTGGGGCGCAGCGATGCGTGCAAGTCGAGGCCTGCGATGGGTGCAAGTTGCGGTGCGGTCTGCAGCGTGACGCCGCCGCCTGCTGCGATGCGGATGCGTCCCCCGGCCTGCTCCACAAGACGGGCGAGTGCATTGCGGCCTTCGGTGACGGTGGGCTTACCGCCGGAGGTGAGGATGCGATTGCAGCCGAGATCGATCAGCACTTCGAGCGATGTTGCGAGATCGTTCGCCTGATCGAAGGCGCGGTGGAAGGTGACGGACTTCCCTGCTGCTCGTTGCATGACTTCTGACATCTGGACACGGTTGACCTGGCGTTCTGCCGTCAGCATGCCGACGACGATGCCTGCAGCACCGGCGTCGATGGCTGCGTCGATGTCCGTGCAGATCATGCGGAACTCTGCGTCGGAGTAGAGGAAGTCACCGCTGCGTGGGCGGATGAGCACGTGGATGGGCAGCGCGATGGATGCCAACGCCTCGCGAAGGAAGCCAGCGCCGGGTGTTACGCCGCCCTCTGAGAGCGCTGCGCACAGCTCGATGCGATCGGCTCCGCCTTCCACTGCAGCCTGGCAGGCCTGCAACGTCTCCACACAGATTTCCAGTTCACGCTTCATCGGCACGGTGCAGCTTCCCTCTTGTTCGAGCTTTGCGGTCTCTTCCACACTACCGCACCGTGCCAACGGCATTCCGTATTCGCTTATGCGCTTTTCAGGATCTGCATTTTGCCGTCCGGCGTCTTGGTAAGGGCGTGGATGATGCGGCCCTGTGCGTCCACGTGACGCAGGGTGAGTGTCTTGTCCGTGACCGAAAGATGGCTGAAGCCGTAGACCTTTTGCGCATACGGTCCGCGTGCCTTGGGATCGATGGCGAGATCGTAGAGGTCTGCGCCACCGCCGCCGGAGAGGAAGTGTGTGGTGGGATGCCCTTCGAACTCGAGGTGCTGCAGATCGTGATCATGGCCTGCCAGGTAAGCGTGCACACCATGCTTCTGGAAGAGCGGATCCCAGTCGCGGATGAGCGTGGCGTGGTCGCCGTGTGGGCCGTCGGTGTAGACGGGATGGTGTGCCATGACGATGGTGAAGGGCGTCAGCCGCGGCTTCGCGAGTTCTGCTTCCAGCCATTGCAGTTGCGCGACGCGCTCGTCTTCCGTCAGCGTGAAGTTACGGTTGGGTGTGCCGTCGCGGTTGGGAGCGATGGGGTGTGGCATGTTGCTGTCGAGCGCGATGAAGTGGATGAGCGGCTTCTTCTTCGGGAAGTCAAAGCTGTACCACTTCGCCGGCATCGTCCAGCGCGAGTGGCCGCGGCGTGCGTACTCCAGCTCTACGTCTACCTTGCTCATGGGGAACATCTGGTAGTCATGATTCCCGAGCACGGCGTACGCCGGCCCGGGGAAGACGCTGGCCGGATACATGTCTTCAAAGCCGGTCTTCCAGCGCGGGGAGTCGACGCCGCCGGGCAGTTCTTCATACCAGTTGTCGCCGAGCATCAGCAGGGCCTGCGACTTTACACGGTTCGTGCGAGCGTACTGAACCATGCTGGCGGCGACGATCGTCTGGTCTGCGGGGCGATGGTAGCCCCAGTCGCCGACCATGAGCAGTTCGGCATCGCCGTGAGCGCCGACGGCACCAAAGGTCGGGAGCGGCGCGATGGCGGCCGCTGCGCTGAAGGCGACACTCTGCCGCAGAAAGCTGCGGCGGCTGATCTGTTCCGGCATGAAATCTCTCATCAAGCCGCGTTATAACACCCGGCTGATGAATATTTGATCGCAATGGGCCGGGATCTTTACGAATTCGGTAAGTCACCGGCCCGGTTGTCCTTAGAAGCCGTAACGAATGCCGCCTTCGACGCGGCGACCGTTGTCCCCCTGATAGGGCCGCCCGAACTGTGGGGAGCCGACGATATTGCCGACCGCGGTGACATTGAGATGATTCAGCGCGTTGGAGCTGCGGATGTTGGCCGTGAGCGTTTGTGCGTGCTCAGCCTTTGGGTTGCGTGTGAGCCGGAAGCTTCGCTGCAGGTTGGTGTCGAGGTAGACGGTCCAGGGCTGAATGCCGGCGTTGCGATTGAGTGTTGCGCCTGTGCCAGTTGGTGAGAGCAGGCCGAACTGCGTGGCGTAGGCACAGTTGTTTGTTACGGCCGTGGAGCAGACGGTAGCACCGGAGGGCGCCAGCCGGGGCCGGTCCGTGAAGTTGCCGTCGCCATTGTTGTCGAAGCCCGTGGTGATGTTGTACGGCCGATCACCCTGCGCGTTCAGTGACCCGCTGAACTGCATGGCCCAGGGCAGCTTTGCGGTCGCATTGCCGAAGACACTCCACAGCGCATTCCCTGCGCGGCGGGCGTATTCCCCGACATTGGTGCCGGTCGTCTGCGGCGCTGTGAACGGGTCGTCGTTGTTCGTGTCGACGATGGCCTGGCGGGTGCTGCCCACGGTGAACTGCAGGCGTTTGAGCGACTGATTGCTGACGCTCATCGAGATCAAGTTGCCATAGCCGCGCCCGCTGGAGTTCCACTGCTGGATGTTCAGGTTGGGCGCAAGGGGACGTGGCCCGAGTGGCTGGCCATTCGTGGGTGCGTTAATGTTTTCCGTACGGGTGTAATGCCACATCTGCGCGAGGTTATAGTCCGCGGAGACGGTCCAGCCTTTGCCGATGGTATGACTGAAGCCGATGTTCTGGATGCTGTAGAAGAGGTTCGGAAGATGCGGCTGGATGGTGCGAATGGATTGGAGCGGCGTGGCTCCTGTGAAGGGGTTGCAGGTGTTGGGATCGAAGCTGCCGGGGCATGATGGCGAGTAGATGAGGCTGGTGACGCGGTTGGTGCCGTCCATGCCAAGGAGTTGGGCGTAACTGTGCGCGCCGAAGCGACCGGAGAAGAGGCCGGCGTGCGCGTGCAGCGTCCACTTCGAGTTTTTGTCGGGCGCCCAGGAGACGCCGAAGCGCGGGTTGAAGTTGTTGTGCACCATGGGCTTGCTCTGCGTGTAGTAGCGCAGACCAATGGCGATGTGCAGGCGCGGGAGAACCTTCCAGTCGTCCTGGAAGAAGAGGGCAAGACGGTACTGCGTGAGGTTGAGCGTGGGGTTTCCGCTGACGTTGAAGTACTGGGTTGGTGCGCCGCCCGCATAGCCATTGAGCGCACGCACATACTGCTGCACACCCGTGATGGTCTCCTTTGCGGAGGTGGGTTGGTGGTTCGCGTCGAGGACGGGCGCGGTGCCGCCGCCAAAGAGCCATGTGCCGTTGAAGTTATTGGTGTAGCGGAAGCGCTCGCGGAGGTACTCCGATTGCAAACCCACCTTGATGAGGTGCTTCGACAGGCTGATGATCGCGTCGTCTTCGAAGGTGGCATCGATCTCATGATCGCGCTGGGCACCACTTGTGTTTCCGCCGGTGGTGAACGCGCCTGCGACCTGGACCTGGGGCGCAAAGGAATTCGGGAGGACGTCGCGACCGTCGAACTCGATCCCCAGACGTGCTTCATGCATGACCTTTGCAGAGATGGTGGTCACGTCGGTGAAGCGCAATTCGTTGTCGTAGGACACATTATTAAAGCCGCCCTGGAGCAGCGTGTTGCCGCCTGTGCCAACGTTCATCCTATGGTTGTGCCATGCATTGAAGCTTGCGATGAACGTGTTCTTGGGGCCAAGCTGCCAGTCGACCTTCGCCATGCCGATCCACATGCGTTGTGGCGACGGTACGTTTTGAAGGATTGGTGTCTGGACACCAGCGGCGTCGACACCGACGGCGTTGACGGTGGCGAAGTTATCGATGGAACGATGCTCGAGATTGAGAAGAAAGTCGGACCCTTTTTTCAAGATGGGCCCGGTGAGTTCAAAGCCGTAGCGCTGCTTACCGATGGCTGCACGTGTGACGGAGAAGGGATCGCGTGCATTCATCCACTGGCTTGAGTTGGTCGCAAAGAGGGCGCCGTGGAAGGTGGGCTGTCCAGCCTTTGTGTAGACCTGGATCTGGCCACCACCGAAGGGCGGGTTACGGAACTCGGCGGAGAAGAGGTCGGGGTTGACCTTGATATACGCGATGGAGGATTTGGGTGGCAGCGTTGTGTTGTTATCGCCACCCTGGAAGCCATCGACCGAGATGGCCGCACTGGATGGACTGCCACCCCCGGCTGCGGCCATCTGCTGGAGTTGGCGAAGTAGATCGTCCGGATCGTCCGCGAGCGTTTGCAGACGACCCGCGGTGAGGGTCTGCGAGGGACCCGTTGAGACGGGAGAGTTTTCCGCGACGGTGTTGTCGTCGTTATCGCTCACGTCGACGGTGGTGGCGACCTCCGCCGGCACCATGCTGACGGTGATGTCCGTCGATGTTGGAGCTTTGACTTCCAGGCTAAGCGGTGCGAAGCCATCGAAAGTAACATGCAGCGTGTGGCGGCCAGCCGGTACGCAGGCGATGCGGAAACGTCCGGAGGAGTCGCCGAGGATGGCGGCGGTGGAATCGAGCTGAATCGATGCGCCGGGAATGATGGCTGACGTTGCATCATGGACGATACCTGTGAGTGGTGTGCAGCCGGTTTGCGCTGCTGCAGACGCACTGAAGACGAGCGCGGGCGCAACGCCCGCAGCGAGGGCATATCGAGGTCGTTTCACGGCTTACTCCTGGAACTTTGGCTACAGGTCGTTCGATCTACAGGCGAAGATCTGCCCAGGCTTCTTCATGAGGCGTGACGATGAGTACGCAGACTGGGTGGAGTTGGTTCCTGTCGCTGAATACGAATGCGTGGCGCCGTAGGAATGCAAAATTTGGCAGAGATACAGCGAGGTGCGCGGCGGGGCCGCGCCTCCTGTTTACTCTTCGAGCTTGAAGATCTTGATCTTGATGAGTTTTGCGAGTGTGAGGTCGTTGAGGCCACGAGCTCGCATGCGTTCGACGAAGGGCCGGTCGATCTTGAAGATGGACATCTGGATGAGTTCCGACTCGTTGGGCTGAAAGCCCATGGCTTTGGCGTCGCGTACTTTATCGGGTGTGACGCCGACGGCCTTCATCTCAGTGAGTTTGCCGGCGCGCAATTCCGGGTAGCCTGCGGCAGCCATCGCATGGATGTAGTCGGCATCGACGTGCAGCGCGCGCAGGCCGGTCAGTTTATTGGTCGAGAGTTCGGTCACGCCGAGCGACTGCATGGACTTCGCCCAGGCGGGTGTGACGTCGATCATGAGAAACGCGAGCTGTTTGTGCGGTGTAATACCGTCGAAGCCCATGGCGGCCATGGCGCCTGCGAACGACGGGCTGGCGTTGAAGCGGAAGCGGCCGGAGAGTACACCATCGTGCACGATACCGTCGCACGCCAGGTCGCCGGAATCGCCTGTGACGTGTGCGGATGCCTTGGCCCCATCCGCCTGGAGAGTTTGCGGTGAGAGGCCGCTCAGACGCTGCCAGTCGAGACTTTGATTCGACATCTCCATGCAGTTGCCGGAGTTCTTGTCGCAGTTACTTTCAGACAACATGACCTGCGCGGTGGATGGCTTCTCCGTATGTTGCGATGCCGAGACCATGCAGAGGCCCGTCATGGTTTGTGCGACGCAGGTAAGTGGCGAAGCGAAGACAAGGAGCGAGAGTAGAAAGCGGTTCATCGTGTCACCTCGTGTATTTCGTTGCATTAGAAAAATGGACGCAGGTGTCCTTCTGCGCGCCGGGGTGCGCAGGGACTCTTTAGGGACTTTGCTTGTGTGGTTAGTTCAGCAGGCCGGAGATCTTCAGCTTGGTGAGTTTGTCCAGGCTGGCGCTGTTGAAGCCGTTGGCCTTGGCCTTTGCGATGAAGTCTGCATCGATGTGGAAGGCCGTTGCCTGACGGATGGCGTGGCTGTCCGCGTCGGGGAAGGTCGACTTGAGCCACTTGGCGTATTCGGGCGTCATGCCCTGCGCACGCATGGAGATCAGCTCATGCGAGTTCATGCCGGAGAAGCCTGCCGCTGCCATGGACCGGGCGTACTCCGGTGTGACTCCGACGGACTTCATGCTGACGGCTTCGTGCAGATCCGCTGGAGGGATGCCACTTGCCTTCAGTGTTGCGATGTACTCAGGCGTTACGCCGACGGACTTCATGCTGACGACGTCATGCAGGGAGGGTTTGCCGAGGCCCAGCGACTCGAGTGACTTTGCGTAGTCCGGGGTGATGCCGAGTGACTTGACGGTGATTGCTTCGTGCAGGTTCGTTGGGGCAATCGCAGAGCCCTTGAGGCCGGCGAGATACTCCGGCGTGATGCCCATCGACTTGAGTGCGATGAGGTCGTGCAGCGAAGGTGTGCCAAGGCCTGTCTGCGCCATGCTCTTTGCGTACTCGGGTGTGACGCCGACGGAACGGAGCGCGACGATCTGCTTGAGGTCCTTATCCAGATCCAGCGGATAGCCGGCTTCGCGCATCCGCTGCAGATACTGGAGGCCGCCGCCCTGCTGTGCTGCGTCCGCAGAAGGTTGCGGATTCGGATTGGGTTGCGGGTTGGGATTGGGTTGCGGATTCGGATTCGGATTCGGGTTTGGTTGCGGGTTCGGGTTTGGGTTTGGGTTTGGCAACGGCTCTACGGGCGAGACTGGCGATGGCTGCGGTGCCACTGCAGCGATTGCAGCAGGCCGTGGTTCGGCTACGGGAGCGACGGCTGCTACCGGTGCCGCTACGGCGGTGTCAGCTAGCGTCGGCACTGCAGCAATCTGTTGGTGATCTGTCTTCAGGCCGTGGGCCAGGTGCGGTGCTGCGTAGAGTCCTGCAAGGATCATGCTGACTGCTGCCATGCGGATACCACTCATTGATTTCTGCTCCATCGCTTTTTCTCCCATCACTCTGCGGACTCGGTTCAGAAGCGTTCCACCATCGCCGTGCAGCGCCATGGCTAAGTTGAAGTGTTGTGCTCGCTGCTCTTCCAGGTTCAGCAGCGCCTCGGCGTACACGACGGGATCGGCGCATGCCTTCGCTGCAATCTCGTCGCAGCAGACCTCGCGGAAGTCGCGTGCCCGGTGACTGACCCACCACATGGCCGGCTGAAAGAAGAAGAGACATTCGACCGAGGTCTGCAGCAGGTTGCAGAGGTAATCCCAGCGGCCGACGTGGGCGAGTTCGTGCGCAAGCACCGCCTCCAGTTGCTCGGGCGTCAGGGACATCGCTGCGCTGAGCGGCATCAGCACCACCGTTCGCCAGATGCCGAAGACCATGGGCGAGACGGCTTCGTTTGAGACACGCAACACCACGCGGCGGCTGAGCCGGAAGCGCACCGAAAGGCTTTCGAAGCTGTCCCGCAGATGTTGCGGGATCTTCTCCTGGGCTCGCATGCGGAGACCGCGCAACTGCCACCAGCCACCGACGGCGCGGAGCGCGAAGACCAGCACGCCCGCGAGCCAGAGTGCATCCATCCAGGGCAGCAGCAGGCTGGCGTGTTCCGCGATCCATAGCTCACTGTTCCCCACTGCCGGTGCTGCCATCGGTAGCTGTTGCATCAGTGCGGCGTGCATGGTGCCCAGTTGCGAGACGGCGAACTGTTGCTGATTCTGTACCGTGTGTGCGACAAGCTGTTCCTGCTCGAGGAAGGTAGCCGCGGCGACGAGTGGCATCAATGCAAGCGCACCAAGAGCGATGCCGTAGCGCACGCTTGCGGCTGCGCGCGTGGTGCAGCGGTCGACGAGTGCGTAGACGATGGCGATGGCAGTGCTCTGCCAGCAGAAGTGCAGCAGCGTCCAGCCCAGCGCGACGACCTCGCCCGAATGAAACGCGTTCAGAACGCCCATCCCGTGCCTCCCTCTCTTAGGAACGCTTCTTTGCGATCAGCTTGCGAATTTCATCAAGCTCTTCTTCGCTTGCCTGCTCCATCTCCAACGCACGCAGTGCGAGCTGGCCGGCGCTGCCTGCGAAGAAGCGGTTGCTGAGTTCGCGCATGAAACGCTGCTCTGTTTCTTCTTTGGCGACGGCCGGGCGATAGACGTGCGCCCGCTCGGTTGCGTCGCGTGCCAGCAGTCCCTTGTCCAGCATGATCTGCATCAACTTCTGGACGCCGGTGTAGACGACCGGCCGGTGTTTGTTCACTTCCACAAACACGTCACGCACGGTGGCGGGGCCACGATCCCACAGAATGGAGAGTAGCTCCAATTCCCCCTCCGTCGGCTTCGGAATTTCATTCGAGTTCTTCATGAGCCTGACAATATCCGAAGGTCTTCGTAGGTGTCAACGAAAATCTTCGTACGATGATTGTCGGTGATATCGGCCAGGCGATTCACGAACAAGTCGTCTGCCCGGGGTGCGATCCTCCTTGACCGGGCTATCAGGCCCAACGCGATTACTGGACTGCGCCGCAAATTGAACAATTCGCATCATTTGCGCCCAATCTTGACACGTTCGGGGGAGTGCGGTTGCCGGTGGTGGAGCATAGGCTGAATTTGCAAAGAAGCGAAGGTTTCATTGAAAAAGGAAGCATCCATCACGGTCCAGAACAATGTGCACGAGACGGGAGCGGGAGAGCCGATCCTGTTTGCGCATGGGTATGGTTGCGACCAGCAGGTCTGGCGGTTCGTCACACCAGGGTTCTCGGACCACCGGACGATTCTCTTCGATCACGTCGGCGCCGGTGCATCCGATGCGGCAGCGTTCAATCGCTACAAGTACAGAAACCTTGACGGTTATGCCGATGACATTCTTACGCTGTGCGATGAACTGGAATTGGAAAAAGTCACGTTCGTGGGTCACTCCGTGAGTGCGATCGTCGGGATGCTTGCGGTGATCAAACGGCCTGAGATCTTCTCGCGACTGGTGATGGTTGCGCCGTCGCCCTGTTACATCAATCAGGCTGGTTACGTGGGTGGATTTACGCGGCCAGACATCGACGCGCTGCTGGAGCTGCTGGACACCAATCACCTTGGCTGGTCGGCGGCGATGGCACCCGTAATCATGGGCAACGCGGAACGGCCGGAGTTGAGCGACGAACTGGCTGGATCGTTCTGCCGGATGAATCCGACGATCGCACGGCATTTCGCACGGGTAACTTTCCTATCCAACAATCTGGAAGACCTGCCGAAGGTTGCGATCCCAACGCTGATTCTGCAGTGCGCTGACGACTCCATCGCGCCTGCCACTGTAGGCGAATACATGCATGGCGTGATGCCGGAAAGCCAGCTTGTAATGATGCAGGCAACTGGTCACTGCCCTCACCTTAGCGCCCCAAGGGAGACGATCGCCAAGATCCGATCCTTTCTGAATCAGGCTGTATGAGGGCCGTACCGAACGGTCTGACCCGCGAGGAAGCGGTTGCTCTCTATGAGGGTGCGCCCTGCGCTTACGTATCGACCGATCTGGACGGCAAACTACTTCGTGTGAACAACACCTTTGCCAAATGGCTGGGCCATAGCAAGGCAAGTCTGCTTTCGATGCGTCTGCAGGATGTGCTGACACCCGCCAGCAAGATTCTGTATGAGACGCACTACCGGCCGCTGCTGCAACTGCGGGGCGCGGTTAGCGATATCGCATTAGAGTTTGCGAGGTCCAGCGGAGATACGATGCCGGTCATCATGACGTCCGTGGTAAAGGACGCAATGCTGACGCAGGCCGCGCACGTGACGACCACATTTGTCGACATTACCGAGCGAAAGCACTATGAACGCGAGACGCTGGAGCTAAAGCGCAAAGCGGACAGCCTGGCGGATGTGGTGCGTTTTTCTGACCAGGCGATTCTCACGACTTCGTTCGACCTGTCCGTTGAGACCTGGAATGCTGCGGCGATTGCCCTCTTCGGTGACAGGCTCGATTACGGTACGCACCTTGAAGCATTGATGCCTGCAGAGAATGTGAAGCTCCTGCGGGCGGCCCTGGCTGCGTCTGCTCCCGTTACCTTCGAGATCACCGCCCCCCCAGACCAACTGTGGGAGGTGAAGGCCTATCCCGTGTCGGAGGGGCTTGCGGTTTTCTTTTCCGACATCACGAAGGAACGAACGTCGCAGCTGGAACTGCAACGAGCGAACGAACGATTCAGCCTGGCGACGATGGCGACGACAGAGGGCATATGGGATCTGGATTGCTGCAGCGGCAGCGTCTATTATTCAGGGCGTTTCCGTTCGATCCTGGGCCTGCCCGAAGAGGAGTTTACAGGCACCATGGCGGACTGGATGGAGCTTCTCCATCCGGCAGACGTGGAGCGCGCCCAGAACGCATGGCATGAGTTACAAGGGAACAACACGGCCACACTTGAAATCGAACTCCGACACCGGCATGAGGATGGATCGTGGCGCTGGATCCTGTGCCGCAGTCTTTGCCAACGAGACGAAACCGGAAAGCCGACGCGGCTGACCGGGTCGATCAGCGATATCACCGCTCGGAAGATTGTGGATCCGTTGACGAATCTGCATAACCGTTTGTCGCTGCTGGAGCAGTTGCAGTGGCGGATCGAGCGTGAGGAACATCACGATCGCTGCTATGCCCTGCTGTTCATCGATCTGGATCTGTTCAAGCGCATCAACGATAGCCTGGGGCATCTGAAGGGCGACGCCCTACTGGTAGAGGTCGGCCGGCGACTTGAGGAGACGGTTCAGATGGTGCCGGGCAGCATTGTCTCGCGGCTGGGTGGCGACGAGTTTGTGGTGCTGCTGGGCGATGTGACACATGAAGAAGATGCGCTTACGTACGCGTCCATGCTGGAGTATCTGCTTGAGGTTCCGATCGACTGCCATGGACAGGAGGTCTTCATCTCGGCAAGCATCGGCGTTGCGGTTGGGCACCCGGGGTCCTATACGAAGGCGGAGCAGGTGCTGGAGGACGCCGATGTCGCGATGTATGCAGCGAAGGCCAACGGCAAGGCACAGTCTGCCACCTTTACGCAGAAGATGCGTGCGCGGGCGACAACACGACTGGCCGATGAGGCCGACCTGCGAACGGCTGTTGCGGAGCATCAGTTTGAGCTGTACTACCAGCCAAGCGTGGACCTGAAATCTGGAGCGATCCTGGGTTTCGAGGCGCTGACTCGGTGGAACCATCCCACTCGGGGCCTTGTCTCACCGGCGTTTTTCATTCCGCTTGCGGAAGAGACGGGATTCGTCCTGCAGATGGGGCGGTGGGCGCTGGAGACAGCGATTCAGCAGTTGGCGGAGTGGCGACGTGACGGGTTGGTGCCGCCGACGGCGACGATGGCAGTAAATCTTTCGGCACGGCAGTTGAACGATTGCCATCTGGTCGGAAGTATTTGCGGTTTGCTGAAGGCCGCCGGTCTACCGTCAGAGTGTCTGGTGCTCGAGGTTACGGAGAGCATGCTGATGGATAATGCCGAGGGTGCAGTGGCAGCGCTGCAGGCCATTGCGAAGGAAGGGATCCGCCTGTACATGGACGACTTCGGGACGGGGTATTCCTCACTAAGCTATCTGCACCGTTATCCGTTTCAATGTCTGAAGATCGATCGGTCGTTCATCGAACGCATGGATGATGATCCGCAGAGCATCAAACTCGTTTCGGCAATCATGGCACTGGGCACTACGCTTGGTATGTCGGTGATTGCAGAGGGTATTGAGACGGAAGCGCAGCGCGGTCACCTGGTCCATATGGGATGCGAGCAGGCACAGGGCTTCCTGTTCTCGCCTGCGGTGCAGGCCCATGCGATTGTAAGAATGGTTTCGCAGGGTCCCTTCCCTTTTCCAGCGGACCGATCTGCTCTTGCACTGCCCGCCGTCGACTGATCGCGCGCTGAGGTCACCTTTCAGAAAATGTCGTGTGCACTTTTCAATAATGTGCGCGCAGAGACCAATCTGTGGAGACGTTACCTCAGTCCGAAGCATCTGTAGTTTGAGTGAACAGGCGGCAGGCTCTTCGGACAATCGGCAAACTCTCAGCGTCTGCGGCGTTTGCCGGGCCGTTGCTGGATGCGTCCGGTGAAGGCAAGGCTGCCAAGGGGCCCAAGCTTCAGCCGGAGCGGCGCACCCCGACGGCGCATAATCCCGTCGCCAATCAGCCCACGAACTTTGATCCGGAGAGCACGCGGCTGCTGGAAGAGTTGCGGGAGCGTGCCTCTCACTTCTTTCTGGAGCAGGCCGATCCTTCAACCGGCCTCGTCTACGATCGCGCGCGTGCCGACGGCAGCGCAACGTTGCGAACGCAACCGCTGGCGTCGATCGCGGCGACGGGCTTCGGTCTGAGCGCATTATCAATCGCGATTTCCCACGGGTATCTGCCGGAGGATCAGTGCGCACAGCGGATTATGCTGACGCTGCAGGTTGCCGCGAACAAGATACCGCACAAAAATGGCTTCCTGCCGCACTATCTGAATGCACGCACGTTCGAGGTGCTCAGTCCGCAGGAGTTTTCCTCGATCGATACTTCGCTCTTCCTTGCGGGTGCGCTGCACGCCGCGCGTGGGATGAATTCGGCGCGCGCCGATGCTCTGGTGAAAAAGATTTATGACCGCGTGGATTGGCGATGGATGACCAATCACGAGGAGACGCTCACCATGGGCTGGGAACCCGGGCGGGGCTTCCAGACGGTGCGTTGGAACTCCTATTCGGAATGCCTGCTGATGTATCTGCTGGCGATCGGTTCCTCAACACACCCCATTCCCGCGTCGAGCTGGGACGCGGTCACACGCAATACCTATGACTTCGGCGGCATCCGGTTCATCTCGAGCTTTGGCGCGCTGTTCATCCATCAGTACCCGCACATCTGGCTCGATCTTCGTTCGACGCGCGACCACTACGCGAACTATTTTCAGAATTCGATTGCGGCGATGCGTGCCCATAAAACGTGGTGCATGCTACAGCACGGTCGATTTGACTGGGTGGATGAGCGGATTTGGGGATTTTCCGCGTCGGACAATCCTCGCGGGTCTTACTCCGCGTGGGGTGCACCCCCCGTTGTGGGCGACTGGGATGGGACTTTGAGCCCGCATGCCGCGGCTGGCGGTTTGGTTCTTCTGCCTGAGGAGTGTATCGTCGCCCTCAAGACGTTTCGCACACTCTATCCCCGCTCCTGGGAGAGATACGGGTTTGTGAATGCGTTCAACCCCGGCAGCCCCGATGGTGGATGGTACGATCCCGACATTATCTCGATTGATCTTGGCCTTGGCATGTTGATGGTGGAGAACCTTCTCACCGGCAGTGTCTGGGCAGCTTGCCGGCAGATCCCCGAGCTGGCACGATCCATGAAAGCTGTCGGATTTATTCCGGCGTAAGGCTCACTGGTCGAGTCTGCGGGGATTGATTTCACTTCCCACGCGGTCAGTTGCGCAAAACCCGCATCCAACCTTTCAATCTCATCAACAGCGGAGTGCACTGGTCGCAATGACAGAAGACACAGACACAGGGCAGCCTTGGCGCGAGCGCATTGTCGCGTTACGCAACGTCCCCCTTGTCCTTAAGATCCTTTGGGAATCAAGTCACACGGCGGTCATCTGGGGCGTACTGCTCCGCATCGTCGTTGCTGTGCTGCCCTTTGCTGCGGCAAAGATCGTGCAGTACATCATTAATGACATTGCCGAACGCGTACACGGCAAAGCTCTCGATCCCCTCTTCTGGTACTGGGTTGGCGGCGAAATCGGCCTGAACGTCGCCATCGGTCTGCTGATGCGGGCAATCGACTACAGCGACTCGATCCTGGCGAACAGCTATACGCACTACGCTTCCGTAAAGGTGATGGAACAGGCGGCCCGGCTTGACCTGACCACCTACGAGAACCCCGCCTTCTATGACAGGCTCGAACGCGCACGCGTCCAAGCAACCGATCGACTCGTGATGATTCAGCAGATCGGACGGCTGATGCAGCAGTCCATCACGACGCTCGTCTTCTCGGTTGCGCTGATGTTTGCCTCCCCGTGGCTGGTGCTGCTGATGCTCGTCGGCGTGCTGCCGTCCTTCCTGGGTGAGACGCACTTCGCCTTCCTCGGCTATGCGAAGAACTTCCGCCAGACACCGGCGAAGCGGCAGATGGATTATCTGCGAACCGTTGCAGGTAGCCGCGATGGTGCGAAGGAGATCAAGCTCTTCGGCCTGAGTGCCTACTTCACATCCCGCTTCCAGGCGCTGGCAAGCCAGATCTTCCGTGAAGACATGGCGCTGTCGCGCAAGAAGCTGATGCTGGGTGGCCTGCTCGGCATTATCAGCACCATGGGCTATTACAGCGCCTACCTGTTCGTCATCATGCGCACCATCCATGGCGACTACAGCATTGGTTACTTCACCTTCCTGACGGCCTCGATCCAGCAGGCTAACTCGAATCTGCAGCAGGTATTCTCCACTGCATCCGGTATCGCGGATCAGGCGCTCTTCCTGACGGATCTGATTGAGTTCTTCAAGATGGAGCCAACGGTCTTCTCGAAGCCGGACGGCCTGTCCGCGCCGCGGCCGATCCGTGAGGGCTTTGAGTTTCGCAATGTGTCCTTCACTTATCCGGGAACCAATCGCACGGTGTTGAAGAACTTCACGTTCACGCTGAAGCCTGGCGAGCGTGTTGCACTGATTGGTGAGAACGGGCAGGGCAAGACGACCATCGTCAAGCTGATCACACGCCTCTATGACCCCACCGAAGGCCAGATCCTGCTGGATGGGAAGGACCTGCGTGAGTACCGTCTGGACGATCTGCACCGCGAGATCGGTGTGATCTTTCAGGACTTCATGCGTTACGAGATGACTGCGCGGGAGAACATCGCCGTCGGTCGCATCGATCATGAGAACCAGCAGGATGATATTGAAGATGCTGCTCACCGGAGCCTGGCAGATACCGTAATTGCAAAGCTCGGAGGCGGTTACGACCAGATACTTGGGCGTCGTTTCGAGGGCGGTGTTGAGCTCTCAGGCGGTGAGTGGCAACGTGTCGCGCTTGCACGTGCCTACCTGCGCAATGCTCAGTTGCTGATCCTGGACGAGCCGACTGCCGCGCTGGACGCACGCAGCGAGCTTGAAGTCTTCGAACGCTTCGCTGAGTTAACGCAAGGCAAGATGGCACTACTGATTTCGCATCGCTTTTCGACGGTCCGTATGGCGGATCGCATTGTTGTCCTTGGTGGAGGACGCCTGATCGAGGAAGGCAGTCATGCCGAACTTATGAATCGGGCTGGAGTGTATGCCGAGATGTTCGAGCTGCAGGCAGCGAGTTATCGCTGACAACCATGGATCGAGAGAGATTGTGATGCCGGAAGTGCAGGGCGAGGCCCCTTTTCATCAACCTGAGTTTATTGCCGAGACACATGAGACCGCCGGCATCCCGGAGGAGCCGAGCGTGTCGGAAGACGCGTTTCGCCTTACGGCCAGCGAGCTGGTCTCTGCGTGGCAGGGTGCGGGAAAGCTGGAGAAGACAGGTGCGGACATCGGTCACCGCATGCAGAAGCTGCAGACGCGGCTGACCTCTCGTCTGGCAGAGTGCAAGAAGATCGCAACGCCGAATGTGTTGACGCCGCAGCTTGAGCTGCTGGAAAGCACGCGTATGCTGCAGAACGTGCTGGAAGGCGCGCGGGATGAAGAGAAGCCCTTCCGCCAGTTGACCGCAATGGACACGCGCGAGGGCGATCGTGTGCCACGCGTGATGCGCGTAACAGAAGAGTATCTCGACACGGCCGGTGGCATCTGGTCGATGGAATCTCTCGCAGTCTTTCTGCGCGCTGTGCAGGAGCGGGAAGCGTTGCACCTGAGTGAGATCCGCTCGCTCCCGGTCTTTCTCAAACTCGCGCAGCTTGAGTTCATTCTTGACCGGGCCGACGAGACGTTCGCCAAAGAAGTTCCGCCGATCGAAGCTTCCCCCTTCTCTGCCCCGCTGCATTCGCTTCGCAGGCTGAATCAGTTTGAATGGCCGGAAGCGCTCGAACAATTTGTCGCCTTCTCCTCCGTACTAGCTGGTGATCCGGACGGCGTGTTTCCAAGAATGGAAGAGGAGACCCGCGGACGTTACATGACGCGCGTATCGCAGTTAGCCAAGCATTCACGCCTGTCTGAGTACGACGTCGCGCTGACCGCCATCGAGCTTTCAATCAAGGCGTACGAAGAATCAGGTGAGGATCCGCGGTTAGTCCGTAGACGGTCGCATGTTGGGTATTACCTCTTCGAAGAGGGCCTGCCCAATCTCTCCGCCAGGATCGGATACCACGCACCGTTGCGAGAACATCTGCGCCTTGGCATGAAGCGCTACGCCGACGATGTTTACATCGTGAGTATCTTCTTCCTCACAGCGCTCACTGTTGCGGCACTTACACTGCCGCTGGTCCCCCACCATGCATTTCAGTGGACGATGACCGCGCTGTTTCTTGCGCTGCTGCCTGTGACGCAGGGCGCCATCGACATCGTCAACAACATCGTGACGTCGCTGCTGGAACCGCAGCCGCTGCCGAAGCTGGACTACACCACTGGCATCCCGCAGTCTGAGAGCACCTTCGTAGTGGTACCGACGCTGCTGCTCAGTGAAGTGCAGGTGCTGGAACTGTTTGAGGAGCTTGAGGCACGATGGCTCGCAAACACCGATCCCCATCTGCACTTTGGCCTATTGACCGACCTGCCGGATTCAGTAACACGTCCTCTCTCGGAAGATAGAAACGATCTGGTCGATCTTGCGGTTCGATTGACCGATGAGTTGAACGCGAAGTACTCCCATGAGGGTGGTGGTGCGTTCCTGCTGCTGCATCGTCATCGCGTCTTCAACCAGCGCCAGGGCGCATGGATGGGTTGGGAGCGTAAGCGCGGCAAGCTGCTGGATCTGAACAAGCTGCTCTTCGGCGAGTTCGATAGTTTCCCTGTCAAGGCGGGGCCTACCCATCTGCTGCGCGAAATTCGTTACGTCATCACGCTGGATTCCGACACGCAGTTACCGAAGAACACGGCCGCTCGCATGGTCGGCACGATGGCGCATCCCCTGAATCAGGGCATCGTCGATCCACAGCTACGCGTTGTGACGAAGGGTTACGGAATCCTTCAGCCTCGTGTTGCAGTCAGCGTCGCTTCGGCTTCGCGCTCACGGCTAGCGGCTATCTATTCCGGTGAGACTGGCTTCGATATCTATACGCGCGCTGTCAGTGATGTGTACCAGGACTTGTTCGGCGAAGGTATCTTCACGGGTAAGGGCATCTACGAAGCAGGGATCCTGCACGAGGTGTTGAACAAGCGCTTTCCGCAGGATGTGTTGTTGTCCCACGACCTGATCGAAGGCGCCTACGCGCGAGCCGGTCTGGTCACGGATATTGAAGTTGTCGACGATTACCCGTCGCACTATTCCGCCTACAACCGGCGAAAACACCGCTGGGTACGCGGCGATTGGCAGATTGCACGATGGCTGCGCAACCGTGTCCCGGATGAGTCGAACAGGCTGGGTGCGAATCCGATCAGCCTCATCTCACAGTGGAAGATACTCGACAACCTGCGACGCAGCCTAGTGGAGCCAATCACATTCCTCCTGATCGTATGCGGTTGGCTTCTGCTGCCCGGCGGTCCGAAATATTGGACCATTGCGACGCTCGTATTGATCCTGTTCCCTGTCGTCGTGCAGTTAGTATTTAAGTTGCTGCGCGCTGCGGTGAATACAAGCTGGGATGGGTGTGTCGATGCGGTAGAGACCTTCTATCGCTCGCTTGGATTTCAATTACTGAACCTCGCATTCCTCCCGCACCAGACGATGCTGTCCGTGGACGCCATCGTCCGATCGTTAGTGCGCACCATGGTCACCGGCAGAAAGCTGCTGGAGTGGGAGACCGCGGCACAGGCAGAGACGGTGCGGACACGCAGCGCCCTGGATGTTTACCTGCAAGCTTCACCGTTGCTTGCGTTCGCCATCGGCGGCTTGATTGCCCTGCGGGAGCCGGGCAATCTGCGTTGGACAGCACCCATCCTCTTCCTCTGGATCATCGCTCCATTCGTAACGGGATGGCTAAACTCGCCGCCGCGAAAGCTGGAAGGTCCGCTGGATGCCTCTGACCGGAGATTCGTGCAGAAGCATGCGCTCTTGATCTGGCGCTTCTTCGCGGAGTTCGGTGGTGAGGAAAACCATTGGCTGATTCCGGACAACGTGGAAGAGCAGAATCTTCACCAGGTGCATACTCTCTCACCGACGAACCTGGGTATGTTACTCAATGCGCGACAGGCCGCGCTGACGCTGGGGTTCATCTCACTGCCGGAGTTCACGCGCGCCACGCTGGGCACGCTGGACACTTACTCTCGGTTAGAGAAAGTGAACGGCCATATCTATAACTGGATCGACATCCAGACGCTCGAGGCGAAGCCGCCATTCACCATCTCGACGGTCGATAGCGGCAACCTGCTGGCCAGCTTCTATGCCCTGCACGGTGGCGTGCTGGACACGATGAAGAAGCCTTTCCTTACGGAAGATCCGTTCGTGGCGCTGCACGCAATGATGCAGGCTGAGGGTGGTTCCCTGCCCTCTGATCTGCGCGGTGCGGTGAAGTGGCTCTTCCATCTGGATCCCGTACGACCGAACGGCGACTGGATGATGGAAGAGGCTGAGCGCCGACGAGTCGCACTGCGAATCTACGTGGAGCAATACCTACCATGGCTGCTGCCTCGCTTTGAGCCGCTACTGTCTTTGGATCATTTCCGGCATCCGGAAAACGATGTCATTCCCACCTTGAACTGCGCAGTGGACTATATCCGTGCCTGCGCCCAAAGGATCGACGGGTTCGCTCGTGCCGCAACTGGCAGCGATGAAGAGCTGACACTGGAACTCCGCACGTTGCTCTCAACCGCCGAGGCAAACGCGGTCAACCTTCTATCGCAGATGACAGCGATATCGGAGCTGAGCGAACGCTATGCCAACGAAATGCACTTCGGATTTCTGTTGGTCAAGGCGCGTCAACTGCTCTCAATCGGTTATGACGGCAAGACGCAGGAACTACACTCGGCTTGCTACGACCTGCTCGCGTCCGAGGCTCGAATCGCAACCTTCCTCGCGATTGCAAAGGGCGATGTTCCGCAGCGAGTGTGGTTCCGTCTGGGTCGCGCACATGTGCTGGTTAAGGGCCGCGCAACGTTGTTGTCGTGGACCGGAACCATGTTTGAATACCTGATGCCGACGCTTTGGATGCGGCACTACCATGACACGTTGATGTCGCGGGCGATCGACTCTGCCGTCGTGATCCAGCGAAATCATGTGAAGCGCATTCCGTGGGGCATCTCAGAGAGCGGCATGGCGCGCAAGGATGCTGCAGGTCGCTTCGGGTATCAGGCCTACGGCATTCCGTCGCTGGCGTTAAAGTACGGAGCGGAAGACGGCCCGGTGATCTCGCCTTACTCGACGTTTCTTGCTTTGCCGTTCCTGCGACAGGGTGCCATTAAGAATCTGCGCAAGATGGAGAAGATGGGCTGGGTCGGAAGCCACGGCTTCTTCGAGGCAGCCGACTTTACCTCTGGCAATAAGCAGCCTGAGTTAGTACGAAGCTGGATGGCTCATCACCACGGCATGTCGCTGCTTGCAGCAACGAATCTGCTGTCAAAGAACGCAGTGCAAAGCTGGTTCCATGCAAACCCACGCGTGCGCGCTGCAGAGCTTCTTCTGCACGAACGCCCATTGGGCCGCGCTGCTCTTCGCAAACTCGAGAAGACCACCGCCTAACAAGCGGTGGCCAGCCACCTACGGATTGGCCGGGGCAGCGGACTTGTCTGCTGGTGCGGGCACAGGTGTCACCGGTGCTGGGGTTTGCGGGACTGCCGGTGCCGGTGTCGCCGACGCGGGCGTCTCGGGAGCAGCCGGTGCTGGAGTCGGCGGAGGAACTGGTACGGCAGCTTCGGGTGCAGCAGCGGGCTTGGGCATCGGCGTAGGCAGTGTGATCGATGCTACGGATGCGGGGTCGTCGCGCAGCTTCAGATAAAGCGTCGTGCCGTCTGCGGGAGCCGGCGCGGTGAAGCTTGCGTCGGAGAATCCGGTGGGCACATCGGCCGGCTTGCTGAACTCTTTGTCTCCACTGAACGACTGCACCAGGAAGAGGCTCTTGCCGTCGAGCTTGCAGGTGTTGGTGGGCGCCGGCGTGCACTGGATCGCAGTGATCTGCGGCACACGCACCAGCGTGCCGAGTGGAGCCCATTCCCCCGTAGTGCCATCGCCTGCAACCGGACGCATCTGCAGCTTGCCAAAGGCCGAGGGCCCGAAGGCCTTGAGCGGTTCAATCGTCGCAATAGCCGTGTGATCGTCCTGCAGGACAAGGTGTGCGTCCGCGAGTGACAGCATCGTCTTCGCTGCGCCATTCACTGTTGCGACTTCGATCTTCTCAGCGTGGTCGAAGGCATCGCGTGTCTGTATGACAAAGTTCAGTGTGCCCTGCAGCGCGATCTGATCCTTACCGCTGAGCGTTACCGGGATCGTGCCCTCTCCCTGCAAGGGCGTCGCCTTCATGGACAGCAGCGTCAACGTGGGACGGGCCGCGGCAAGCGAAACCTTCACCGGCATGGTGCGACCGTCCTTCAGCTTCGCGGTCGCCTCGGTACCGTCCTTGGGCGAGACACCAGCCTTGCCTTCCAGGTTGAGCAGCTTGTCTGTGTTGCCGCTGGCAGCGGGCGTGAAAGCCTGATCGGCAATCTGCACGGACGCGATGTTATTTACACCGTCGCCGGTGAGTGTGGCGATCTTATCGCCAGCGTGGATCGTCACGGCTTCGAGACGGATGTCCCCGGCGTACGCGACCAGTGGAACCTTGTCCGGCGTCGGTGCGCCGAACTGTTGCACGACAAGCGAGTAGTCGCCGGCCTTTGTCTGCTTTGCCGGGACGTTGAGGTCAAGGGTGTCCTTGCCTCTGTCGCCCTCAGCAGGCTTAAAGCTTACGTCGACGTCCTTGTCCTTACCGGTCGTGAGCGCAATCTTCTGAATGCAAGCGGTGCCGTTTCCTTGCAACGACAGGTGTGACTCCTGGCCTGCGATGACCTGTGTGTTGCCGACCACCTTCCAGTTCTTGCCATCGACCTGCTGCAGCGTCAATGTTGGTCCATCGAAGGAGTCGAAGCCCCACAATCCACGCACGGTGCCTGTTACGGTCAAGTCTGTCGCGGCGGCCGGCTTTGCTTCCGCTTTGCTCGGCTCACTGGCAGTTGCGTTGAGCTTGATGTCGTTGAGAGGTTTGCGACCTCCATCATCTTTCACGACGACCAGGCCACCTTCAAAGGCATCCGGCTTCAGCGGCAGATCCGTTGGTGCGCCGGTCCGATTCAGGTGCAGCATAAGGTCATGCGCATAGCTGGTGGAGTAAACAAGCGGCGCGCCATCCAGCAGCAACGTCAGGTTGGGCTGCAGCAGGCACGCCACCTGATTCGCTGCATGCGCATGTAGCGGCGGCGGGACTGCCTTCTGGATCGCCGGCAACCCGACGACCATTACAGACTTCGGATTCACGAAGGACGGCGGAGAATTCAGCTTGAGGTTAAGCGTCTCCGCATCCGGAAAACTAAGTGCGGGAATGTACTGGTATTGCGCGGTGTGCAACGTGCTCACCAGATGCACAAGGTCGACGACCGCGCCCACATACGCGGAGTACACACCGGCACCTGCAGCCTGCGTTGCAGAGGCCGCATTGACAAAGTCAGACGACGGCCCAGTCGAGAGCGCTTCCGCTACGGTCTGCCCGTGTCCATCGCTCAGGATCAGCGGAGCGCTCGTCACTGTCAGGCAGTTCAACTGCTGTTCCACCGGCTGTTTGTAGCAGTCAGCATTCGGCTTCAGCGCAAGCGTCGATGCAAGCTTCGCAGAACGCTCCTGCACAGCCTTGGGATCGTTCGCAGGAACGTTCTTCATCGCAGCAAGATAGCGATCGGTGCGTTGCTGCTCAAAGGACGCCTGGTTCAGATCCGAGTCCGCGCGGATGAACTGCCCGGGCTTGCCCTTCACGGCAGAGCGCAATGTCTCGAAGTCGCCACCGGTCTCAGGCGCTATGAAAAGGAGCGCCTGCTCCGCGCCCTCGGGCACCTCGACCGTTGTCCCCTCTGCGGACTTCTTATCCCAGGTCTCAATCTTCGTGAACCACTTGTCCGGCGGCTCGTTGGTAGTGCCACGCAGAAAGGCAACAATCAGCAGTAAGTGGTTCGACTGAGTGGGCGGCAGGTTCGCCTTGACCCATAACTTATCGCCCGTCATCAGGTTTGGCACCTGGCTGATCGGGAGCGTCTTCCCCCCGCGTGTCACACGCACACTGATCTTCGGCCCAGCCAGATCAAATCGTGCTGCGTCGTCTGCGTGAAGGGCGAGTGGAGCAACAGCAGCGAGAGCGCAAGCAGTGGTACGCAGAAGTTTCATCACTTGCGTTGGACGCAATCGACTGAAGGCGTGTTGCGGGCCGTAGGTAAGAAACGGCAAGAAATGACGTAATACCCACTTACAGCGACGCCACTCTACCGCGAAGGTTGTAGGCACACTGTCGGCGTGACTACTTTGCAGAACCCGCGAGTTCTGCTTTCCCTCGTAACTGTCGAGCGATGGACGTTGCGGAGTTGAGAATTCGCTCTGCCATTTCCCGTTTGGTGGAGAGAGGAATCACCTGCTGCCCTGCCTCAAAGATCAGCGTGCCAGCATTGTGATCGGCATCAAAACCACTGCCTGCCCGCGAGACGTCATTCGCAACAATCAGATCGGCACCCTTTTCGCGAAGCTTGCGTCTTCCCTCTTCAACAACGTGCTCTGTCTCCGCAGCGAAGCCAACGACAACGGTGCCCGCACGGCGTTGCTGAACGATCTGTCGAAGTATGTCCGGGGTCCGCGTCAGTTCGAGCGTGAGCGTCTCGGTCTTCTTGATCTTCTGCGCAGACGGTGACAGCACCTGGTAGTCCGAAACAGCAGCAGCCATAATGACCATAGATGCTCGCGGCAGCTCTGCGAGCGCTGTCTGCTCCATCTGCGCGCCTGTGGTCACGCGGATGTGAGTGCAGCCGGCGGGCACCGGCAGCGTCGTCGATGCGCTGATGAGAATCACTTCGGCTCCGCGTGCGCGTGCCGCCGCAGCGAGCGCGAATCCCATCTTGCCGCTGGAGCGATTGCCGATGAAGCGCACCGCATCGATCGGCTCGCGCGTACCGCCCGCCGTGATGAGTACTGTCTCTCCCATCAGATCCGTTCCCTGTTGTGCGATCTGGAAGACGCGATTCGCGATCTCAATCGGCTCTGCCAGCCTGCCAGCACCCATCATGCCGCATGCAAGTTCACCGCTGCCCGGTTCGATGATCTGCACATTGCGCTGGCGCAGTGTTTCCAGGTTTGCCTGTGTCGCAGGATGCGCCCACATGTTGCTGTTCATTGCGGGCGCAATCACGATCGGAAGCGTTGTCGCGAGAGAGACAGCAGAGAGAAGGTCGTTCGCAAAGCCGTGAGCCAGCGTTGCGATGAAGTTGGCTGTGGCCGGTGCGATCACCAGCACGTCTGCATCCTGCCCAACGTGAATGTGCTCAATGTCGAAGGTGCCTGACTCGTCTGCAGCAACATCACTGTTGATTGGCTGCCACAACGATGTCATCACCTGGTTGCCGCTGAGCGCCGCGAAGGTAAGCGGAGTCACGAAGCGCTCGGCGTTCGCCGTCATGATGACCTGCACGGTCGCGCCGCCACGTCGAAATTCGCGGGTCAGCTCTGCTGCCTTATACGCTGCAATACCGCCACACACGCCCAGCAGGATCTTCATGCGCGCGATCCTTCCACAACTACGAGAGCGTTATCAATCAGCCGTGTCGTGCCCACCCACGCAGCTACCGCTACCAGCGCCTGTTCCGGTAGTTCCGTCACGCTCTCCAGTGTGTCCGGATTCACAATCTCGGCGTAGTCAACGCGCAACGCACTGGAACGAGTCAGCTCTGCGATCAACGTCTCACGCAGGTCTACGATACTGCGCTCTCCGCCTGCGATGGCGCTCTCAACCGCACGAAGCGATCGCGAAAGAGCCAGAGCTTCCGTGCGCTCTGCACCTGTCAAATATCGATTCCTCGAACTCATCGCAAGGCCATCCGCCTCGCGGACCGTAGGACAGACGACGAGTTCCAGGTCGAAATTAAGATCACGCACCATCGCGCGAAGCACTGCGACCTGGGCTGCGTCCTTCTGACCGAAGAAGGCGCAGTCCGGCTGCACAATTTGAAAGAGCTTGCAGACGACCGTCGCGACGCCACGGAAGTGTCCCTCGCGCGAAGCGCCATCAAGCCGCGCGCCGATCACCGGCACATCGACCAGCGTCTGCATCGGCGTCGGATACATCTCGTCCGGACTGGGCGCGAAGAGGATGTCAACGCCCGACTTCTCAAGCAGCAGGCGGTCCTGATCGAACGTTCGCGGATAGCGTGTGAAGTCTTCATTGGGTCCAAACTGCAGCGGGTTCACGAAGATCGTCGCAACGGTGCGATCACACGACGAACGAGATGCACGTATCAGTGAGAGGTGCCCCTCGTGCAATGCACCCATCGTCGGCACTAATCCAATTGTCCGTTGCGTCGATCCTCGCTGATAGATCCTTGCTGCGGAACGCATCTCGCTGGGCGAGGTGATCAGGCGCATGAGACAGCGACCTCCTTGGTTTCTGTAACTGTGCTCTCTACGGCGAGCGAGACTCCGCTGGGCATGTGATAGCTCTCTGCGTCATTCGGAAAGCTTCGTCCGGTCACTGCATCGCGAAAGCTCTGTAGACCTTGCTCCATCAATTCGCGCACATCGCCGAAGCTCCGCACAAATTTGGCCTGCTTCGTGAACGAGAGTGAGAAGAGATCATGGAAGACCAGGATCTGCCCATCGCACTCCGGGCCTGCTCCAATGCCAATGGTCGGGATCGTCAACAGTCCGGTGATCTGCTCCGCCAGCTCACGTGGAATGCCTTCCAGAACGAGCGCGATCGCGCCTGCATCTTCAAGAGCCAAAGCATCGTCACGCAACTGCGCCGCTGCAGCCTCTGACCGGCCCTGCACGCGGTAGCCGCCCATGCGATACAGCGACTGCGGCGTCAGTCCGATGTGGCCCACCACGGGTATCTCCGCCTCAGTAAGTGCGCGCACACGCGACGCCTGCGAGGCTCCGCCTTCAAGCTTCACGGCTTCGCTCCCCGCTTCCTTTACGAAACGTAGAGCGTTGCGCAGTGTCTCTTCGACCGAGACCTGGTAGCTGCCAAAGGGCATGTCCACTACGAGCATGGCCCGCCGCGTTCCACGCCGCACAGCGCGCGCGTGATGCAGCATATCTTCCATCGTGACGCTCAGCGTATTGTCATACCCGAGCACCGCCATACCCAGCGAATCACCTACGAGGAGCAGGTCGATACCGGCCTCGTCGACGAGACGAGCCGTAGGGTAGTCATACGCAGTCAGTGCTGTGATGGGGGTGCGGGCTTGCTTGCTTTGCAGCAGCGTTTGAGGGGTGACCTTTGCCACACCCATGGGACGCACGGCGTCCCGAACTTCCGTCATACTCATCGTCTTCTCCAGTGCCACTCCGGCGTGAAGCCGGATGCAGCCCGTCTAGGAGAGTATAGACAAATTCAACGAAGAGTGACGTGCCGCGGTGGCCCGCATGCACTCGACCTACTCATGCAGGACGACGTTCAACAGCGACTTATGCACGGTGATGCGACCGTCATATTCGATGAAACCAAGCTTGCGAAAACGATTCATGAAGAAGCTGACGCGTGAGCGCGTCGTTCCAACCATCTCAGCCAGCGTCTCCTGCGTAATCTGTGGGATCAGCATCTCCTGCTCATCTGGCTTGCCGAACTCTGCCATCAGTAGCAGGATTCGCGCCAGGCGTTTTTCGCTTGAGTTGAAGAGATGGTCTACCAGATCCGCCTGGGTACGCATGCTTCGAATCAGCAGAAGCGCCAGGAACTTATCCGACAGTGTCGGCTGCTCATGCAACGCGCGGATCATCTCCTGCCGTTGAATCTTCATCACCGTGCAGGAACTCAACGCGGTCGCGGTTGCCAGGCGACGCCCCGGGATCGAGACGAGTGACTCTTCGCCGATAAACTCCTGCGCACCAATCAGGGTAACCGTTGCTTCCTTACCCGCAGTGGAAACAACGGTGATCTTGATGCGGCCATGCTGCACATAGAAGATGCTGTCGGCCGCATCTCCCTGCGTGAAGAAAGGCTGCCCTGTCTTGAATTGCAACAGCTTCCTGCCGACACCCGCAGTCGCCAGAAATGAATCGGCATCGAAAACCAAAGTGGCCATTGCAGTAGTCCCCTCGAACCGTGGAACTCCAGCACGTGGCGTCGCGAGACGTCGACAAAAAGTCGGCGCACACTGTCCGAGACTGACCGCTGTGTTGTATCTGGAGAGAGAAGCAGGGCGGTTGGGCATCTCTGTGCGTTCCGCCCTGCCATTCCATCGATTTGATTCTCGCTACCGAATGCTGGTTGCTTACACTATCGACGCGCCTTCCGCAACATCTTGCGCTGTCCAGGACGCTGCTCACTCAGCAGTGTCATGGAGTCAGACGCGTTGAACGGATACTGACGGACCGAGTGCTGGTTTGTTGTGCTAAGGGTCACGTCGACCCGGCGATTGCTGGCAAGGATGACCGTCTTCATGTTCTGCAGCAAGCGATTCCGCGCATCTTCGCTCAGCTCCGGTGTGCGAGTGATCGCCTCGCGAACCTGTGCGTCGCTCAGGTTCTGCTGATCGCCGCGCGCCTTCACTTCGATACTCTCCGCACCAACGCCATGCTCCACAAGATACTGCTTGGTCAACCCGACACGCAGTTCGGAGAGCTTCTGGTTGTACTCTGCAGATCCTCTCGGATCGGCATGGCCTTCCAGAATCAGCTTCGCCTGCGGCTCAGTCTTCAGATACTGGCTGAAGTCTGCTGCAAGTGAAAGCAGTGTCTTATGCTGACTTGGCAGCAAACCACGCTCCGGCTTCGCAACCGTGGGCTCTGCCGTTGGGAAGTAAACGCTGCGCAGCGAAAGCCGCTCCTCCAGCTTCACAAACTCCGGCGAGCGCTGCGCGCTGAAGTTCACCGAGCAGTCCGATGTGCCTCCACGTCCATCCGTGACACGCACGCCCACTGAGTATCCGGCGTTGCCTGCAGGACTTGTCTGCAAAGTCACGGCCGGTCCATCGCCGCGCAACATGCCTGCGTTCGTCGTCCACGTGTACTGCAGCGGATCGCCGTCCGCATCGGTGGCGTTTGCCATCAGGTGCGCAGTCTGTCCCGCCTCCAGGACGTGCTCTGCAATCGAGCAGGTCAGCATCGGCGAATGATTTGGCGCCATGGCGATCATCACTTCTGCAGAGCAGTCGGAGGATCCTCCACGGCCGTCATCCACCTTCACATTGATGGTGTGCGAGCCAACTGCACCACCGGCCAGATCCCACTGCACGTCGGAACCTGTGCCCTGGACCTGTCCGTCACCGGCCATCCATGCATAGCGCAGCGGATCATTGTCAGCATCCAGCGCCTTTGCATGAACGGAAACAATCGAACTGCCACCGGCGTAGATGACCGGCTTATCGACCGAACAGACCGACACCGGTGCGCGATTCGCCATGGCCACGGCAGCATGGCCGCCAAAACGGAAGACCAGGCCGGCAGACAGGCGCAGATCGTTTTGCATACGACGGTTGCCAGTCGTGGTGTCCGCAAAACGAGTCATCAGGTACTCTGCCTGCACAGCGCGCAGAGCGACGTGCTTCGAGAGCTTCACATCCAGGCCACCACCGGCCGTCATCGCAAAGGTGCCCTGCTCCGGAATTGCCGTGCAGGCCGTGGTGCAATTCTTCAGCGTGACTGCCGTCGCATAGGCGCCACCGGCCAATACCTGCGCAAACGGTGTAAAGCGCTCATGCGCACGATACGAGAAGCGCGGTCCGAAGAGGAAAGTGTAGACCGAACCCGACGAGTCCACGATGCGCGTCGGCACAGCGCCCGGGCCAGACAAACGCAGCTCGGAATCACGATACCCGGCAAAGTCTGTGACCAGTCCGAAGTAACGGTTTACGTTATAAGCGATCGAAGCATTGCCGCCGTTGAGCATCACCAGGCGGTTTCCATCGGCAAGCGTCGGTGCAGCACGCAGGTGGGAGTAACCGATAAACAATTCAGACTTTGGGTAGTCCTTCTTATCCTTGTCCTGGATCTGCGCAAAAGAAGCTGCGGGTAAAACAATACCGGCGGCGAGTGCTAAGCCTGCCGAAACTTGAAATTTGTAATTCATGCTGTGTCTCCTGGACTGCACGTTGCAACGGTCGTCAATCAATTCACTGCTTCGTTCCGAGGGGGCGGGAAGACTGCCAGGTGCGTACGGCTGCCGAAGCTTCAGCAGCCGTCGCACCCGGCCGTTACGGAGCAGGGACGTTGATGACGGTGTTGACGAGGGTGACCGGCCCGGTAAGTACCAGAGCTCTGCCGTTGATGGTGGTAACTGCCGCAACACCTGCCGTCGAGACCGACACGCCGGACTGCGAGATCACCGTACCGCTCAAGGTGCCTCCGCCGACAATGCCGTTGATCGTTGCTGCTGTTCCCACCTGCCAGAACACGTTCTTGGCCTGTGCTCCGTTGACAAGCAACACGCTTCGCGGCGTCTGTGGCGTACCCACGGTGAACGTCGTCGACATCTGGAAGACCCAGAACGCATTCGGGTCGCCCTTGGCATCCAGGGTCAGATCACCCTGCGTGATGCCGTAGCTACCCGGTGCGGAAGCGTAGATACCAGGTGCCAGTGTGCGGTTGCCAAGTTCGCCGGCAGATCCACCACCGCAACCCGCGCAAACCGAAACATCCAGTCCGTTGGGAAAGGCGACCAAGGCGTCATAGGCTGTCTTCGCATCCAGTGCGGCCTGCGCGGCAACTGCTGCCGTGATGGCCGTACCTTCATTCGGGCAGCCCACAGTGGGTGGCGGTGCCGACGTTACGATGCTGCCATTCACCAGACCTACGTTCAGCGGAGTCTCCGTGTAGATGCAGTTCGGAGTGTTGTCATGGAAGCCAGTGATCAGTGTGGAGACACCGGTCGTGCCGATGTTTCCGTTGATGACCGTCAGCGTTCCATCGTTCGTCATACCCGCGCCGCCACCGAAACCACCGAAGAGCGATGCGGTTCCCAGGTTGACCGGCGGTACGACAACAACAGCGCTGGTTGAGAAGTTCCATGGATTCGCGAGTGTGCCCGCGGCCAGTGAGTTCCCTGCCAGATCCTTCGCACCAGTCGTGACCGTAGCGACGTAGGACGTACCCGCAGTCAGCGGAGCCGAAGGTGTCAGCGTTGCGATGAAGGTCACCGCGTTGTAAGCAACTGTGCCTGCAACGTTGGTCCCGCCACCCGTAGCAACAGTGAACGTGGCTGTCGTGATGGTCAGCGGATCCATCGCTTCACTGAAGGTTGCGCTGATCGCCTGCGAGAGCGGCACGGCCGTTGCGCCGTTTGCAGGATTGGTCAGCGTGACGGTGGGCGCCGTCGTGTCAGGCGCTGCGCCTGTCGTGAACGTCCACACATAGTTTGCAGCGAGTGTGTTGCCGGCAAGGTCCGTTACACCCGTCGTGATGGTCGCCGTGAACAGTGTTCCCGGAGTCAGCGCAGCGGTCGGTGTAAACGTGGCCGTGTTGCCCACCGCAGCGTACGTCACCAGACCGGCGACCGGCGTGATGCCAGGACCCGTAACTGTGAACGTGGTTGCTGTGAACTTCGTCGGATCCATCGCTTCACTGAAGACAGCGCTGATCGCCTGGTTGAAGGGCACGTTCGTCGCACCGTTCGCGGGAATCGTTGAGATCACCGTCGGTTTCGTCGTGTCCGGAGCCGCACCCGTTGTGAAGGTCCAGGTGTAGTTGTTTACCAGCGCCACACCCAGAAGGTCCTTTGCTCCTGTGGTGATCGTCCCGACATACGTCGTGCTGGCAGCAAGAGCAGCCGTTGGCGCGAAGGTAGCCGTCGATCCGGTAGCAACATAAGTCACCGTACCGGCAACAGCAACACCACCCGGTGCAGTCACCGTGAACGTCGTTTCGTCGATCGTCGCCGAATTCATCGCCTCACTGAACGTCGCAGTCACCTGCTGGTTGAATGGGACACCGGCTGCCTTGTTCGCAGGGCTCGTTGAGATAATCGTGGGCGGCGTTGGCGCCGGCACAGTGCGGAAGCTCCAGACATAGTTCCCACCAAGCGCTGTTCCCGTTGTGTCCTGGGCGCCAGTCGTGATGGTCGCTACGTACGTCGCGCTGGGCAGCAGGGCCGCCGATGGCGCAAACGTCGCTGTGTTGGTCCCCGACGCATACGCAACCGTTCCCGCCACAGCAACACCAGAAGGACCGGTAACTGTGAAGGTGGTCGCAGTAAGCGTTGCAGCATTCATCGGTTTGCTGAATACCGCGCTCAACGTCTGCGTCAACGGCACGCCAGTAGCGTTGTTCACCGGCACGGTCGAAACCACAACCGGCGGTACAGCACCGGCAACCGTCGTGAACGTCCACGCATAGTTGCTTGCCAAGGCAGTACCCGCCACGTTCTGTGCGCCCGTCGTGATGGTGGCAACATACGTGGTGTTTACAGCAAGCGCAGCGGTCGGCGTGAAGCTGGCCACAATACCGGAGTAACTAACAGCACCGGAGACCGATGTTCCGCCGGGAGCGGTCAACAGGAAGGTAGTGTTGTTAATCGTTGCGGCATTCATCGCAGTACTGAACGTCGCCGACAGCACCTGTGCCACCGGTACACCAGCAGCATTGTTCGCAGGAACCGTGGAGAGAACCGTGGGCGCTACCGGCGGTGTCGCCGCAGCCGCCGTCGTGAACGACCACGTGTAGTTATTCGCAAGCGCCGCACCCGCAGTGCTCTGTGCACCGGTCGTGATCGTCGCCACATACGTTGTGTTGGTTGCAAGAGCAGCCGACGGCGTGAACGTTGCAATCACACCCGCGTAGCCAACGGTTCCAGCAACTGCGGCTCCACCGGGAGCCGCAAGACGGAACGTCGTCGTGTTAATCGTCGTGGGATTCATCGTTGTGCTGAACGTTGCCGCCAGCGTCGCTCCGGTCGCCACGTTCGCAGCACCATTCGCAGGAACCGTCGTGAGAACCGTCGGTGCAACGGGCGGTGTCGGCGTAGCTGCCGTAGTAAACGACCACGTGTAGTTGCCGGTAAGCGGAGCGCCCGCAGTGCTCTGTGCGCCAGTGGTGATGGTCGCCACATAGGTCGTGCTGGTCGCCAGCGCCGCAGAAGGTGTGAAGGTCGCACTGAGACCGGCATATCCAACGGTTCCAGCCACTGCAACTCCACCAGGAGCTGCAACGCGGAACGTCGTCGCATTGATCGTCGCGGGATTCATCGCGGTGCTGAACGTAGCCGACAGGCTCGAGCCAGTGGGGACATTCGCAGCGCCATTCAACGGGCTCGTCAGCGTCACCACGGGGCTCACAGGCGCGATCGTCGCGGCCGTCGTGAACGTCCAAACATAGTCCGCAAGCAGCGAGTTCGCCGGGCTAGCGGTATCTGTCACGCCGCTCGTAATCGTCGCCGTGTAGGTCGTGCTCGTTGCAAGGTTTGCGGAAGGTATGAAGGTAGCGGTGTTAGTGCCCGCCGTGTAAGACACAGCGCCTGCAACAGCGACGCCGCCCGGACCAGCTACGCGGAAGGTCGTTCCGCTGATCGAGGCCGATGCCATTGCCTTGCTAAAGGTTGCGGTGAGTGGTGAACTCACTGCGACACCCGTGGCGCCCTGCGCCGGAGTCACAGCTATCACGGTTGGGCGGGTGCTGTCAGGAACAAAGACAGTCTCTTGCCCGCAACCAATTACAAACAGCATCATGAAGACCGCTGTAAGTATGGCAATGCTATTCCTACACTTATTCATATTGACCTCGAGCCCGCCGAAGCTGTGCCTGGATAAACTCATCTGGCGCATGGGGGACGGCTCTTACCTATCTCAGGAACTTAAAGAACTCGAGGAAGTCGATCTGTGCACTTTTGATCAGTCTTGATTAATTCTTTTGCGGGCATCGAATGACTTTGAAACTAGTCGTCACGGCCTATCGGGCTTGAATCCGAAACAATCCATGACGGCGTGGCGAGCCCGACCTCAGGCTACCTACACGCACGAAAGTCAGTATCCATAGGACTTTCGACTCATGCGCTGCATAGTGAGCCGACTGCGCCACCGCGCAGTCCGAGCGCCGCAAATCCTGCGCTTTCCTGGCGAACCAAACCCCAAACTTATCCCGAAATACTGTGACGCAGGGTGCGAACAATAGTGTTATCCAGATAACACGAAAGGGTTATTGATAACAGATCGCCATCTGCGCATTGCTGAATAATCCTTGTTATGGAACGGCAGTAACAGCGCAACCATCCCGTTCTAAAAACATCGAATTAATTCCGACAATAGCGCCCGTGTGAGCAAACCGATACAGCATTCACTTTCAAACACGGCGATCCTCAACGGATGGCACACACAGGCCTAAGTAGCCGCTGTGTGCCATCCGCGGTTCCCGACTTATACCGCTATGGGTGCACTGAAGGTTTGCGGTACGGAAGAACAAGAGGCATAGATGAGCAAATTAAAGCTCGCTGTAACGTCGAACGATCATAGGAAGGGCGCAGTGGATGCGCCGTGTTGTCTCGTGGAATACGGTGACTATCAGTGCCGTTCGTGCGGCGCCGCGCAACTGATGCTCCGCGATCTGCAGATGCACTTTGGCGAACGCCTCGCAATTGTCTTCCGCAACTTTCCGCTCAGCCAGCTGCACCTGCAGGCAGAACCTGCCGCAGAGACCGCAGAGTTCGCTGCAGTCCATGGCAAATTCTGGAAGATGCACGATCTCCTCTTCGACCACCAGGAGCATCTTGGTGACGAACTTTTCCACGACCTCTCAGAAAGGTTAGGACTGAGCGATCCCGAATTGCAGATTGCCTTGGACCATCGGTCGTTCATCGAGCGCATCGAGGCTGATCTTGCAGGTGGCATCCGCAGTGGTGTCCAGGGCACCCCGGCATTCTTCATCAATGGCGTCCGCTTCGATGGCGCGAATGATTACGACTCGATGGTCAAGGCAATCGAGCAGACGCTCCTCCACATATCTCCGCTAACTTAGGGATCCGTATCAGGAGCTCCCTTTAGAAGCACTGGATCAACAAAGCGGAAGTGGCGTGAGCAAAACAGCACACCTCAGCCGGACTGTCTGCCCTATCTTTGGCATAGGTGGTCGATGCCCGGATCCAAGATCATCAAATTCGATCCAACCAGGTATTTTTCCGCAGCGTCGCTCACACAAAAGCGCGTTCATATCCAGGCGGATCACACCTTCTATGTGCAGGGTGACCGTGCGGACTCGATCTATTACCTCGAGACTGGAAGAGCAAGACTCATCGTCGTCTCAAAACGCGGCAAAGAAGCTACGATCGCCCTGATCGTTGCGCATGACTTTCTTGGTGAGGAATCGCTGGCCGGCGCCGCAGCGCTACACCCTGCCACCGCCATGGCGATCATCGCCTGCACAGCGCTAAGGTTCGATCGCAGGGAAATGCTGACGCTCCTGCGTCAGGAACATGAGTTCTCCGACCTGTTCCTCAAGTTCGTTCTCATGCGCGCCGCCCGTACGCAGGAAGATCTCGTCGATCAACTCTTCAACAACAGCGAGAAACGGCTCGCCAGAACGCTCCTCTTGATGGCGCAGTTCGGTGACTCCAGCGCGCCACAGACGCTCATCCCACCCATCACCCAGGAAGCACTGGCGGAGATGATCGGAACAACCCGCTCCCGCGTCAGCTATTTCATGAACCGGTTCCGGAAGCTTGGCTACATCGAATACAACGGACGCATCCACGTGCATAAGTCGCTGCTCAACGTGGTGCTGAACGACCGCCTGCCAGAGCAACGCACCAGCCGGCCAGTCGTGCTCGATCAGAAGCGGACGGAGGTCGAAAAGAGACCGCGTGCAAAGCCAGACCTCGGCGTCAGTTCTACCAACGCCATATATTAGCGAATAAGGAAGACCCACAAAAAGAAGGCCGCAGCCAGAATCGGCTGCGGCTTCCCTGCTCGTGTAGACAACGTTAGAAGTTAAGCTTCAAAGCCACCTGCACATTCCGCGGCAGATTGTACTGCTGCGTAATCTGCCCGAAGGTCGCGGAGTTGAACTGCTGATTCGGCAATCCAAACCAAACCTTGTTCATGAAGTTGAACGCCTCCAGTCGGAACTGCAGCGCAATCGTGTCGTGGATCGGAAACTCCTTGATGGCAGAGATATCGTCTTGGAATCCGAAGGGTCCACGAAGCTGACCGGAGACGCGCGGCACGTTGCCCAGCTCAAAGGCCTGCGCCAGTCGGAAGCCCGCGGGATTGAAGTAACCCTGCGTCTGACCCACCGCGGAACCGCCACCCAGTCGCTGGCGAACGCCACCGGCAGTCAGCGGGCTCACACCCGGCACAAAGCTCGGACGGCTGCCTGAATACGCTGCACCGCCTGTCTGCGTCACGCCAAGCGCATACCCACTCTGGATGTAACCGATGAAGTTCAGCTTCCATCCACCCACAGCCTGATTCGCCCAGCCTGGCAGGTTACCGCCGAACCGTTGGCCGCGGCCAAAGGGCAGCGTGTAATTCAGGTTGCCGACAACGCGATGCGGAATGTCCGTCGGTTGCACGGAACGCTCCAGATCGTAGCGGTAGAAGTTCTGCACGCCCGGCGTACCGTTCGCATTGAAAGCACCCGTCGTGACATCGACCGTGTTACCCAGCAGCTTCGACCATGTATAACTCACAATCGCTGACAGGTTCGAGGTCTTCATCGTCATGAAGGCCTGGAATGCGTGATAGGTCGACGATGCAATATTGTATTGACCCACATTGAGTGAGCCGTTCGTAAGGCCAGTATTCGGACCATACTGCGGATAAGCTGCCAGCAACTGCTGGCGCTGCACCGTCGGCGATGCCAGGTTCCCACTGACTCCGGGCTGGCCGTACAGCGGGTTTGCGACCTGTGCCGTCAGGTATGCCGACTGCACATTGCCGGGATCACCAACAGCTCCCCAGTAACGCGGCTGCAGATCGTTCGGACGATATCCAATCGGCAGATGCGTTCCCTTGCTCCCCGCGTAGTTCAGGTGCAGCACAACGTGGCTTGAGATCTGCTGCTCCACACCGAAGTTCCACTGCGAGTAGTAAGGCAAGGGGTTCTTGTAAAGCAGACCGGAGACGCTCGTACCGGCGCCAACCTGCACACCCGCAGCCGATCCAGCCGGCAGCAGTACGCCACCCGGAAGCGGATTATCGATCAGCGTCGTAGGCCGCTGCGTATAGGTATAGGTCTGCTGCGTCGTCTGCGAAAAGCCCAGCGTACCGCCGCTATAGATGCGCTGTGTCGACGGCAGATACAGCAGGTCATAGCCGCCGCGCACGACGGTCGAAGGATTCGGGTTATAAGCAAAGCCCACGCGAGGACCGAACTTGTTGTAGTTATTCCAGAAGTTACGCGGGTTCCCGTTCACGCCAACGTACTGTGCTCCGCCCGTAAACGGCAGCGCAGCGCTCGAGAGCGGGTTCGCCGCTTGCAGATCCAGTGCGGCCCATGCGTTGTGACGATCCGTGAAACCTTGGTCGCGATCGTAGCGAAGACCCAGGTTCAGCGTCAGGTTGTTGCGAATACGCCAGTCATCCTGCACGTAGATCGCGTGATACCACTGCTGCAACGCGAGCGTCGACTGGCGCTGAATCGCTGCAGTCGTAGGTGTGCCCAACAGCATTGCCGCAACCGTAGCGAACTGTGCGGGAATGCCCGACACGCCATTCGCCGCGTTCGCACCACGCGTCAACGTAGAGTCGAACGTCATGTTGCCCAGCGGATTGCCGAAGCCCTGTTCCATCTCATTGACCAGGCGGCCTTCGTATCCAATGGTCATGCTGTGCTTGCCAAGCTGCCACACCAGAAACGGCACAAGGGTGTGCGTGTAGTGGTTCCACTGGTTGGAGTTTGCGGCGGTGCCAATCTGCTGAAAGCCATTCAGCGCAACCACGGGGGTGCCCGTCGTCTGCTGCTCGGACTGGTAATTCGCTGAGAAGCCGAACTCACTCGCAGGGATGGTAAAGTTGCCCGGCAATTGAACGTTCCGCTGCGCTGCAAAGCCGTACGTTATCTGCAGCAGCATCGTCGGTGAGATCGTCCAGCTATCGCTCAGTGCGAACAGGCTGCCGGAGATCTGCTGGTGAATGCTGTTCGTGCCGCTATACGCACCCGTAAACAGATCGTTTTCGTTGTGTACGTTCGTGCCGCGTGTGCCGCGCATGAACGCACGGTTCGAAGCCGAGAAGTTGTGATCGATGCGGAAGTTGAACTGGTCGTCCTTGTCGCTGGTCGGCTGCGCAATCGTATAGTTGTTCGTCAGTCCCGGCTGGTTTGGCAGCGGATACAGAGCAATCAGCTTTGCCGCAAGCGGGTTCAGCGTGGTGACACCCTGCCCCGCACCGAAGCAACCGCTCGCGTTGCAACCGGCTGGCAGCGGGGTCCGGACGTAGTTATTCCCGACCTGCGTTGTGCTGTACGGGTCATAGACCAGGTTCCCGGTATTCTCCGTGAAGATACCCTTCCGCATCAGGGCGGTCGGCACCGTCAGCGTCTGCGCCGCGTACGTCACGTTGCGCTGGCCTTCATAGCCAAAGGTGAAGAAGGTCTTGTCCGTATGGGGGTAGAGCTTGGGGATGAAGACAGGTCCACTTACAAATCCACCGTACTGGTTGTAACGATGCGGGTAGCGGAAGTCCTTCCGCGACGCGATGGGATAGACACCCGAACGCTTCTGGAAGTAGTTCGCCGCATCCAGCTTGTCGTTCCGCAGGAAGTCGTACAGCGTGCCGTGCAGCCGGTTCGTTCCGGTCTTCGTCACGATGTTCAGGAAGCCGCCGCTCGAACGTCCGAACTGGGCACCCGGGTTGGAAGTGATCACCTTGAACTGGTCGACCACCTCCGCACTGGGCGTAAGTGCAGGCTGCCCCTGGCAGCACAGTGTCACGGAGATACCGTCGATCAGGATCTCGTTGTTGCCGGAGACACCACCGTTCGATGAGAAGTTGTTCGTCGCCGCCGCAACCAGCGCGCCACGCGTCGTGCTGACACCCGTACCGAAGCTGCCGCCGGGGTTGATGCCGGGACTCAGCTGGGCCAGCGCATAAGGGTTACGGCCGTTCAGGGGTAGTTCACTCACCTGTCGCGCGCCCACCGTATAGCTCAGGGTCGAGTTGTCCGTGTTGAGCTGCTCCGCGGACGAAGCCTGCACGGTCACCGACTCCGCGCTGCTGCCAATCTCCAGCGCAATGTTCAACTGCGCGGTCTGACCCACCGCAAGCGTCACCGTCGACTCTGACTTCTTAAAGCCGGGAAGGATCGCCGTCAGCTTGTACGTTCCCGTCTGCAACGCCGGGAAGATGTAGATGCCGTCCCCGTTCGCACGGGTCTGCTGCGTTATGCCTGTCTCTGTCTTGGTGATGCTCACTTCGGCATTCGGCACGACCGCGCCCGCGCTGTCCGTAAGCTGACCCGTAACGGATCCGTTTGCAATCTGTGCCACGGCAGGCATGCAAGCCACCGCGATCAGGAGGAGAAATAGGAGTTTCTTTGCTGCGTGTCTCATGGAAGGCCTCGAAATCAAAACAGGGGAGGACAATTCAGCGCGCGTAACACTGCCGCTGGATCTGAGCAGCGAGTCTCGTCACCCGTAACAGCAACGTCCAGTTCCAAGCTGTTACGTTACTGTTACGGATGAGCGGAATCAGCTACTTACAGCTCTATCTATGGTTCTGGGTGGATCTTGGAGATGGCGTGATGGGCCTGCTGATCGAAATGCAGGATGCTGCCGTCCTTCCGTAGGAGCTCCTGCAAACGCTCCACCGGCACCTGCTGGACCGGCACCTTGCTCTGAATCGCAAGGGCGGCGGTCACACCGGCGGCCTGCCCGATCATCATGTACTGTGGCTCCATCCGAACGGACGAATAAGCCACGTGCGACGCAGACAGGCACACCGGCACCAGCAGATTCGTCACTTCATCCTGCTTGGGCAGCATGGCACCGAAGCTGATCTCATACGGCTGCACCGCGACCTGCACGTCGCCTTCATTAAAGACAGAGCCATCCGGCATGGCGACCCGCTGCACGTTGTGCGAGTCGCTGTTGTAGCTCCCCATCGCGATCGAATCCGGCTTCGTCCGGTCCGTCTGCAGGTCCGCCTGGTGCATGACATAGACGCCGCTCATCCGCCGGCCCTCACGGATGTAGAGCTGGCGCGGCCACCCCTTGGTGTCCGTAAACTCATCCTTCGCCCGTCCCCAGGTATTCGTGTCGTCACGTAGCGACTTCGGGACCGAAGGGTCCGTGGCCAGGAAGTAGAAGAACGCCTCCGTATATCGCTGATGCTCCGCCCAGATCCGCTGACGCTCCACGTAGCTGGCATCGGGGTACGTCCAGCTCTTCCCGATGTAGTCGGTCGAGAACGGACCGTTGTTGTTGAAGTCGCATTTGTGGTTCGCGAAGCAGACGGGGTTGGTCACCGAGCGCAAAACCGGGTCCTTTCCGGTGTGCTCTTTGTAGCTTTTCAGGTAGCGCGTCAGGAGTGCGAACTGAGACGATTCATATCCTGCCGGTTTCGTCCACGGAAGACGGTTGGAAGGGTCATTTGTGAGGATCAAACGGAAGTTATAGGCCTGCACTTTCTTGTCCGCGCTCTCCGCCGGTCCAAGCGGTCCAGGGTCCACCAGCGGCATCAATTTGCCGCTCTCATCCATGGGACTGACCTTCCAGAGGAACTGGTGCTTCGGCGTATCCGGCCGCACGCCCGCAAGACTTTCGTCGAAGGCCTCGCGCCCCTCACGCCCCACCACATAGGTGACGTGAGCCTCCGCCATGGCGTCCCCTTCATAGCTGCAATCCGCGAAAACACGGCCTTCCCAGCGCTTTCCATCCTCAGTAACCAGCGCGGAAACCTCCTTGCCGCGCATCTCCACACCGCCCTTTTCCCTCAGCCGCTCACCCAGCCGAACATCGACCTTCGCGTCCTTCAACCAGCGATTGAAGATGGCTTCACCCACTTTCGGCTCCGAAAGCCAGTCCGTCGGATGGTCGAGATCCTGCTGCCCATAGGTCGCCGCAGCCTGCTTGTAGAACTCCCGCGTGTAGCCGCCAATGATCGGGAAGTAAGCATAGTCCGTAGCCGACAACCCACCAGTGACCATGCCACCAAGGTGCCTCGTCGGCTCCAGAAGAACAACGTGAAGTCCCTGCCGTGCCGCTGCATACGCAGTCATGACACCGGAAGCAGTGCCTCCATAGACCACAAGATCAGCCGGCGCGCCGGCAATTTTCGGGCGGGGCGTGACTGCAAATGCAGAAGCGGTGATGGACAGAAGAAGGGTGGGAACGAAGTAACGAGGGAATGCCGTCATGGCTTACCATCCTGCCACCTGACGCGGTCGATTGTAAGTTTCGGGGGGTATGTTACGGGCGGTTACGCCGTCGAATGAACAACTTAAAGACCCTTCGAAGGTGGCGCCTTGGTGTAAGCGTGCAGGGTGACCGGCCAGCTGCGGATAGGCTTGTTCCCTTCCAACTCGGTCATCGTAACCATCTCGAAGAACTTCGGCGACCCGTGGGCGCGCCACAGACGCTCTACCGCATTAGAACCCGCGTTCGACGACAGCAAAGACACCATGCCGCTGGTATCGCGCGACTCCAGCATCAATACCTTGAGCCCCGGGGCGCGGCCGGGCAGCAGAGCGATAATCGATGGCTCCACATGCCTTACCGAAGAACTCACGTACTTCGGACTGCCCTGAATGACTCGCCAGTAGGCAGCGTCCTCGCCCTTCTCCGGATGGGTATTGATCACCTTCTCCTCACCCGGTGTCATGACGAAGTTCATGCTCTCGATGTACTCCTGCATGGAGCGGAGGGTGTTGTCGGTGCCCAGCACGATGACGTTGGACTGCTCCAACGAGAGCAGCGACGAGTCGCGGGTGACCTCGAATGAGACACGCTTCGACTGGCCAATGCTGTCGAGGTACCGCGAGATCTGGATGCCCGCCAGCGTATCCCAGGTGACCGTGTAGGACTGCTCAAGGCCGATGGGCCCGAGCTTTGCGGCGAGCGCTTTCAGGTCGGGGTCGCGCGCAACCTCATCGAATGCGTTCACCTTTGTAGATCGCACCTTGAGCCAGGGATGGTCCGGAAAGTTGAAGAAGACCGGCGTTGGCAAGACGATCTTCACCGGCGCATCGCCCTCAAGAAAACTGCGCCAGAAGCTGTTCGGCTCAGAAGGCTGCCGCAGTGCGTTTAGCTTCAACTGCCGGCCCTGCCAGAATGCCAACGCAGCCGTCGCAAGCAGCAGCGTCACCAACAAGCCGCACAGGCCGCCCAGGACAGCCACACTATGCAGACGCAGCCAACCGCCTACACCCAGCGGTGCAATTGCCAACTCAGGAACAGGCTCTGGCTTTGCAAGCACTGAAGTCTGGGCGATCAACTGATGCGTTCCCGTGGGGATGACCAGCAACTCCGGTTCGCCGGTCTCGACGTAATAGTCCTTCAGCTTGCGGCGAAGACGGGAGATGTGGACACGGATGCTTGCGTCGGTATTCGGATCGAAGTGGCTGTTGCGGCCAAGGGCATCCGTTGCGATGGCGTACTCGCTCAGCGACAGGTGCCGATTGAGCCACAAATATTGCAGCAGCTTGCGCTGTGTCTCCGCTCGGGCAAACTGTGGGCTGTTCAGGACGCGCTGCACCGCCTCTTCAACGGAGCGGTCAGTCTCGTGCTCCGTCTCGGGAGGTAGAAGTGCAACAGCCATGCGGTGGATTCTACAGAAGCTGAAATTGGACTCACAAGGCGCAGCCCACCCTAAAGGTGCCGTTAGAGTAGTGGCGGATGGCGCAGAAACAGTTTCGTAACGGTCTGAGACTGGACGGACGCAAGTGCGAGCCTGCACCATGCAGGGGAGATGCGGGTGATCCGAGATGTTCCGATGGTTTTCGCTGTGCCTTATCGCCATGCTCTTCACGCAGCAGTCCAGCAGCATCACTCGAGTGGTTAACGGAGGCATCCCCGGGCAGACGACCGCTGAGATCGACGAGCGCGTGGACGTCGGACTCAGGACCGACTCCCCACGCGTGGTCGTCCTCTTCGCCGGCATGAATGACGCCGTCAATGACAAGAAGTTCCTGTCGCCACAGGTTTCCCGCATGCACCTGGCGAGCATCATCCGGAAATGCCGGCAGAGCGGCGCACGTGTGCTGCTGGTGACGGTGCACCAGCCCGACAGCGTGCGATTGATGCAGAGACACAGCCGTGAAGCCTATGGCGATCGGCCCCCGCAGCAACGTATCCGCGACCTGAACGCAGAGATTCAATCCTTGGCGGCCGCCGAACACGTCCCCATCGTGGACTTCGCACAGGCTTTGGAAGGCCATGGCGGTGCAACGGCTGAGTGGAGCACCGACGGGGTCCATCTCACCGCGAAGGGCTATGTACTGCTAGCGGGCGTGGTTTCCGAAGGTCTGCACAAGATGGGCGGCGATCTCCAGGGTGTGCTCTGCCTGGGAGACAGCCTCACCTTCGGTATTGGAGTGCGCCAGCCAGGTGCGCCTGATAACAACGAGACCTATCCCAGCATTCTCTCGATACGACTCGAGCAGTGACCTGTCTCTGACGAGTGAATGCCGTCTCGGCGGCAGCTCTTGTCCGGATCGGGAGTATGGAAAGCTGTGGCGAGACTGATATTGTGGTCACGCCATGCACATCCGCCAACTCTCGATTTGCCTGCTTCCCTTCGCATTCGCCGCTACCCACCTATCCGCCCAGGTACGCGCTGTGCCCGACCGCCAGCAGTGGTATCTGACTGCGGGAGAGAGCACCTATGTCGTTGGTGTGGATGAGCAGAAGATGGTCGAGAGTCTGTACTGGGGCCCGGCACTCACGCCGAATACTCTCCTGCCCGCCGCGCACAGTGCCAGGGAACGCGCATCCTTCGACGGCCCGGTGAACACGACGCCGCTGGAGTATCCGGGGTGGGGTGCCGGACTCCATCTGGAACCCTCCCTGAAGATCGACAGTCCGAATGGTGACCGCACACTTGTGTTGCAGTACGAATCAGCCAAGGCCGATGCAGACCATCTGGAGATTGTCCTCAAGGACGCATCGCAGCCGCTACGCGTCCATCTGCACTACCAGGTCTTCCCTGAGGGTGTACTGGCACGCTGGTCGACGGTGGAGAATATCGGAACGAAGGCCTTTCATATCGAGCAGGCAGCATCCGGTACGCTCAATCTGCCTGCAAACACCGATTACACCCTGAGCCGACTGACGGGGATGTGGGCCGGCGAATATCAGCTCCACACCGATGCACTGCCCTTTGGTGCCCAGCAGATTGAGAGCCGACGCGGCAGCACCGGCCATCAGGCGAACCCGTGGTTCAGCATTGGCCGGGAAGCAAAGACGACCGAGACCGCGGGGCCAGTCTGGTTCGGAGAACTGGGCTGGTCTGGATCGTGGCGCCTTGACGTTGAGCGCACGCCGCTGAATCTCGTGCGGATCACGGCTGGTTATAACCCATTCGACTTTGGCTACAACCTCGCTCCAGGGAAGTCGCTCGATACGCCTCACCTTTACACCGGGTACACGAACGCGGGCAATGGGGAGGCCTCTCGTATTCTGCACCGCTTCCAGCTTGCCCACATCCTGCCGATGGGCCCCGATCCGAAGCCACGTCCCATCATCTTCAACTCATGGGAGGCAACAGAATTCCATGTCAGTGAAGAGGGCCAGGTCGCACTTGCGGAGAAGGCTGCGAAGATTGGCGTCGAGCGCTTTGTGATGGATGATGGCTGGTTTGGCAAGCGCAAGGACGACCATGCCGGGCTGGGTGACTGGTATGTCGATAAAGACAAGTTCCCCAACGGCCTGAAGCCACTGATCGATCGCGTGCATGGACTCGGCATGAGCTTTGGCCTGTGGGTAGAGCCGGAGATGGTGAACCCGAACTCCGATCTCTATCGCAAGCACCCGGACTGGGCGATGCACTTCCCGGATCGTCAGCGTACCGAACAGCGCAACCAGCTGCTGCTGAACCTGGCCAAGCCTGAGGTGAAGGCATACGTGCTGGACTGGCTGGACAAGCTCGTTAGTGAGAACGACATCGCCTTCCTCAAATGGGACTACAACCGCAACTGGAGCGAAGCCGGTTGGGACGGTGCACCCGCAGGCGCCGACGAGAAGCAGATCTACATCGCTTATGTGCAGAACCTCTACGACATCCTGGAAAAGCTGCGCGCGAAGCATCCGAAGTTGGAGATTGAGTCCTGCTCCGGCGGGGGAGGCCGCGTCGATCTCGGCATCCTGCGCTACACGGATGAGGTCTGGCCGTCCGACAACACCGATGCCTTTGATCGCCTGAGCATTCAGGACGGCTTCTCCCACGCCTACACACCGCAGGTGATGGTCGCCTGGGTGACGGACGTTCCAAACTCGCTCAACCGCCGCACGGTGCCGCTGCAGTATCGCTTCCTGGTCGCGATGCAAGGAGCACTCGGCATCGGCAACGACCTGAACAAATTCAGCGATGCCGACATGGCACTCGCCACGAAGCTGACTGCGCTCTATAAGGATGTTCGGACGACCGTGCAGCACGGCAACCTGTACCGGCTGCAAACGCCGCCGTCGAATGCGACGCAGGTGCAGTATGTAAGCCGCGACGGTGGGCAAGCGGTGTTGCTCGCCTACCTGCATTCTCAGCAGCTTGGCCTGGCACAGCCGCGCGTCCAGCTGCAGGGTCTGGATCCGAATGCGACATATAAGCTGCAGCCATTGGACGCCGCGAAGTTTCGCGGTGAACTGACAGCCACGGGTGCTCAGTTGATGGGTCAAGGCCTGGATCTGCACCTGACAGGAGACTTCGACAGCACCGCGGTCGTCCTCACGCGCCAGTAGGGGTGCGCCGGATACCTGTTCTAGTACGTTGAAGCGATTAGGCGAACATTTGGCGAATATGGCACACTGTTTCTGTGAGTGCTTCTGAAGTTGTGCACACTCCCGGGATGTCACTCCTCGGAACGCGCAAGATCGTTCACGTGGACATGGATGCTTTCTACGCGTCTGTGGAGCAGCGTGACGATCCAGCGTTGCGTGGGCGTCCCGTGGTGGTTGCGTGGAAGGGCCCCCGGTCCGTGGTGTGCGCTGCCTCGTATGAGGCGAGGCGCTTTGGGATCCGTTCCGCGATGCCCGCGGTGCGCGCCGAAAGGCTCTGTCCCGAGGCCGTATTTGTGCCGCCGGACTTCACTCGTTACAAAGCGGTGTCCCATGCAGTTCGCGCGATCTTCGAGCGGCATACCGATGCCATCGAACCGCTATCGCTCGATGAGGCCTATCTCGATGTCACAACGAACAAGACCAGCCTGCCGACGGCGACTCTCATCGCGAAGAGCATCCGGCAGCAAATCTATGACGAGCTAAACCTGACCGCGTCAGCGGGCATTGCTCCGAATAAGTTCCTGGCGAAGATCGCGTCCGATTGGCGCAAGCCGAATGGGCAGTTTGTGATTCAGCCACACGAAGCAGAGGAGTTCCTGCGGACATTGCCTGTCGGTAGGATTCCCGGCGTCGGCAAGGTGACGGAGGCACGGATGGCGGAGGCTGGCATCAAGCTGGTGGGTGACATCTACGCCATGAGCCTTGCGACGTTGGAGCAGCACTTCGGAAGCTATAGCCTCCGACTTCACGAACTGGCGCGGGGCATCGATCACAACCCGGTCGTTTCGAACCGGGTGAGGAAGCAGGTTTCAGCCGAGGACACTTTCCCGGAAGACCTTCCGCTGACCGAACTTGAGGCGCATGTGTGCCGCCTGGCGGAGAAGGTGTGGAAGGCATCAGAGGGTAATGCCCGCCGCGCAAAGACGGTTGTGCTGAAGCTGAAGACGAAAGAGTTCAACTCGCTCACAAGAAGCCTGACGCCTCGCACGCCAGTCTCAACGTGTGAGGATCTCATCAGCACAGCCCTGGGGCTCCGCGACCGGGTCGACCTTCCGGCGCAGCAGCTTTATCGACTGGTCGGCGTAGGCCTGACCAACTTTGAGTTGAGGGACGATTCCGTGGCGGATTCGGAGCCGGCCGAAGCGGTAGAGCCGATCGAGTTTCTCCTTCGGCCGGTTTAAGCCTGCGAGAAGAAGGGATCGCTGTGGCTGTGCTCGCCGTTCTCAATGCGACCAGCGTAGCGACGAAAGACGGACGGCTGTTGATTGAGTGCGCCGATCTCGATCGAGAGATCGTACCAGCCTCCGGAAGTGCTCACATCGACGGGAAGGCTCATGTTCGCTCCGACGTCGACGCTCTGGGCCTTTGTGAATTTTGTATAAGACTCACTCAGCTTCAAGTGTTGTCCAGCCGCATCCTTGCTAACCACCGACACCTGCAGCGATCGATTTGCGTCGGCTGCGACGGTGACCACAGGTAAGCTGGTGTGCGCGATGCCGGCCTGATGCGCCAGGAAACCGCCGGGGCCGTACGCGGCAAGGTCGTATCGATGACCGTCGGGCACCATCCAGAAGTCCTTGAGCGTGTCCCCTCCCGCTACCGTGTATCGCCTTGGAGGAGCGTCCGCATCCGTGCGGTCATAGACGTAGAAGGCGGCACCTGCCTTCCCGCGGTTTGCGAGTTCGAGCCAGACACGATCGGCTTCAACATGGCAATTGACGGTCAACGCGTACGGCAGGGCCCGTGATGGACGTGTGCCTGTCTCTTGGACCGGCATGACCTGATCCTTCGGAACGGAGTAGGGCTCATGCAGCGAGACGATCGGCTTCGGCGCGGGAAAGGACTGATGCTTCTCGCGGCCCGGGTTGGAAAAGTCGAAGGCGGAGGTCAGGTCGCCGCAGACCGCGCGACGCCATGCGCTGATGTTGGGCTCGTCGACGCGGAAGCGCTTCTCCAGGAACTGCAGGACCGATGTGTGATCGAAGACCTGCGAGTTCACCCATCCACCGCTGCTCCATGGCGAGACCACGAAGAGAGGCACGCGGGGACCGAGGCCTATGGGCTGCCGCCCCCCAGGATCGGCGCCGGGCACCAGTGGATGACTCTTGTCGGTGAGGCGATCGACATCAACAAACTCGTCCTGCAGGCTTGCGTGCAGGCTTTCGGAGACCATGCCGCGCGATCCGGGCTGGAGGCTGGACGGTGGCATGGGCGGCACGACGTGATCGAAGAGGCCATCATTCTCGTCGTAGTTGATGAGGAAGACGGTCTTGCTCCAGACCTCGGGGTTCTCTGTCAGCGCGTCCATCACCAACGACAGGTAGTAGGCACCGTCGGTCGGCGATGCTTCCGGGTGTTCGGAGTACTTGTAGGGAGGCACGATCCATGAGACCTGCGACAGCTGGCCCTTGCGAATGTCTTCGCGAAACTCACGCAGCGTATGGTCGGTCACACCGTTTCGTACGAGGCGACCATTCGGGTCGGCGCCCTCTTTGACCTGATAGTTCGCGAAGAACTCGAGCGAGTTATCGGTGTAGTTGTCGACCGGCTCGCCGGGGACTCCGGAGCCGCCCTGGTAGAGCTTCCAGGAGACACCGGCCTTCTCCAGCCGCTCAGGATACGTGGACCAGGTATAGCCGTTGACGTGGTGCCGTTCTTCCAGGCCGGGGCCATTCTTGCGCTTGCCGTACGCGTTTGCGGCGTCGATCGTGCCCGACCAGAGATACACACGGTTCGGCGCCGTATTCCCATGCACTGAGCAAAAGTAACTGTCGCAGAGCGTGAAGGCATCGGCGAGGGCGTAGTGGTAGCCAAGATCCTGGCGGCGCAGGTGGCCCATGGTGAGGACATCCTGCTTCTGGTTGATCCACTGATCCCAGCGGCCTTCGTTCCATGCCAGGTGACCGGAACTCCAACCGTGATCGGTGCCCGCTTGAAACTCCGTGGTGCGCTGCGGATTGATGTAGAACGGCAGCACGTGCTTCGCGTCCGGATGCAGGCCGCGATCCTTGTATTTCTTTGTATGCACGCCTGCGACGGGCTGGTGCCATACCGGCTTGCTATTGGGCAGCAGCGCCGGGCGAGGATCGCCGAAGCCGCGCACACCGCGCATGGTGCCGAAGTAATGGTCGAACGAGCGGTTCTCCTGCATGAGGATCACGACGTGCTCCACGTCGCGGATGGTTCCCGTGCGATGGCTGGGAAGGATCTGCATCGCACGAGCGATGCTCGGCGGTACCAGAGATGCGCTGGCAGCCGTGGCGGCCATGGTGCGGAGAAAGTCGCGGCGTGTCGTCATAAGAAGAGCTTCATCCCAAATATTAGACGCGGCAGCCGGTATCGTTGGCCGGCTGCCGCGTGTGGTGAACAGAACCAGGCTAGAACTGAATGCGTGCGGAAACCTGTCCAGTACGCGCCCCGCCAAAGTCGCCATCTACGGACTTCGTAATCTGACCGAAGGCAGCGCTCGACAGATTCATGTTGGGGTACGTCAGGTTTGCCTTGTTGAGGATGTTGGTGAACGTACCCTCCATGCGCAGACCGACCCGTTCCGTGATGGCAAAGTTCTTGCTGAGACCGGCTGACAGATTCACCAGACCTGGGCCGACCAGGGAGTTGTTCTGCAGGTTGCCGAAGCGTCCGATGGGAGCGAGATCGCCCGCACGTCCGCGGCCCGTGTTGCACTGCGAGCCCGGTGTCCATGTGGGATTGCCGGGGCAGGTGAAGGCGCCGGCATTGAACCAGTGCGCTGCACTGCGGCTGACAGGCACAGGGCTTACACCGACGACACGATCCACCTTCTGCTGGCGTCCCGGCAGTGCGCCGCCAACCGCGGAGCTGCTGAGACCCGAGCCGGTTCCCGAGGGATCGCCCTGACCGCTGGGGAAGTATGGCGAGAGGAACGGACCCGTCTGCCATACGAAAATGCTGCTCAACTGCCAGCCGCCGATCGCGAGGTCGGTAAGACGGTTCATGTTGGCACCGAACTGCTTGCCACGACCCACCGGCAGGGCATACAGCAGCGTGGTATTCCAGCGATGACGACGCGTGCCTGCAGCCTGACCGAAGTCAACATCCGGGCTGCCACCCCAGCTTGCGCGCGAACCGCCACTCTCGCCCGCGAAGGTGTTCGAGTTCGGTCCCTGGTTGTTGCCCAGGTTCTTCGCGAAGGTATACGTCGTGTCAAAGGTCAACCCGCCGCCCACCGCGTGATGAAAGTCCACCTGGCCTGAGTGGTAGGTCGACGACGCGCCAGTCGAGCGAGTGTTGATGACGCCCCAGTTGGGGAACGGACGCGCCGACAGCGGCTGGTTGTAGGCCGAGACGGTGTTTGAGTACGGCATGTCATTCAGGTTTGGCGCCCAGACCAGGTGCTTCGTGGTCATGCCGATGTACGACACGCGCAGGCCGTATCCCTTGCCCATGTCACGCTCCACCGAGAGCGAGAACTGATGCGAGTACGGATCCTTCCAGTTAATGTCGTTCGCTGTACCGAAGTAAGCCTGGCCAAAGCCCGCACCGCCCGTGGAACCGGCACCTGCGAAGATCTGCGGCCATGCGTACGACGCGCCTGCGGCCGTCTTAGTGTTGCTGTACTGCACCGTGTTCGCCTGCAGCGTTCCGGTAAGCGAGTAGAAGTTAGAGCCGAGCAGCGTGATGTTGTACAGACCGTAGCCGCCGCGCAGTACCGTGCGATTGTTGCCCAGCGGACGCCATGCAAAGCCAAACCGCGGGGCGAACCGCAGCTTGACCGCCGTGCGCAGACCATCAGGCAGGCCGGCCTGTGAGTTATCAACGGTCGGCGTGCATGCTGCGCCGTTGGCAGCGGCAACGCCTGAGCTCGCTCCCAGGCCGCAGGAGTTAAAGCTCGCAAGATATGGCTGCGACACGAGCGCGCCCTTGCCCGTGGGGTAGACGACGCGGCCTGACTTCGCCACAGACGGATCAAAGTTACCGATGTTACCGCTGGGATCGTGATATGCGGGATGGTACTCGTAGCGAAGGCCGTAGCTCAGCGTCAGTTGATCGGAGACGTGCCACTGATCCTGCGCATAGAAGTGATAGTGCTTGGCGCGGCCGTCGTTATCGGACTGCACGACGTCGTAGAAGGTCGTGTTCGGTGTGCCGATCAGGAAGTCTGCGAACTCGTTGCCGGTAAAAAGCGCCTGCGAGTAGTCGAAGGTGCCGTAGTTGTCGGCACCGTTGAAACCGAGCGGCGTGACCGCCTGCATGCGCCGGATATCCAGGCCAAACTTCATGCTGTGGCGACCCTTGACCCACGTCAGGTTATCCACGAAGACGTGTGTGCGTGACTTGGTCTGCGACGTAAGGCGCGCCGCATCCAGGCTTGTCAGGTTGCCGAAGTTCAGCTGCGAAATGCCGTTGTAAAAGAGGTTTTGCAGACCCTGCAGCCCTGTCCCGTCGGTGAAGCCGCGGCCGTCGAAGCCGTTGGTGTTGCCGTTCGTGTCAAAGGTAAAGCCATAGCGGAACTCGTTCACAAGGTTGGGTGTGAAGTTGTAGTTCCCTGCCACCAGGAAGATGCGGTCCTGGAATGTCTGTTTGCTGGACTGCACGGCAAGCGGCTGCGGCTGATTCTGCTCGTAGTTCTTCCAGGTAAAGCGCGCAAAGACCAGCGCCTTCTGTCCGAAGTACTGATCGCCGCGCACGTCAAACTGGTTCGAGAAGAGCGACTGATCCTTGTTGGTGCTGTAGTCGATCTGGCCGGGGACGAAGGTGCTGGTGTCTCCGAGATTTGGATCCGGGAAGAACTGCAGAAACTTCTGCGAGACGGCATTGATCGGCACCGCGTTCAGAGGGTATCTACCGCCGGTCGGCGTGGTCAGATTGGATGTGCCGAAGACGCGTGTGAAGTCGCCGCGCTTCATCGCCGCAGTAGGTACTGTCGCCGTGTAAGGCTGCGTGCGTGGGCTGCGATAGCCCTCATACGTTCCAAAGAAGAAGGTGCGGTTGTGTCCGTTGTATAGATGCGGGATGACAACCGGTCCACCGAGTGTGGCGCCATAGTCATTCGTCACCAGCTTCGGCTTATTGAGTGAACCCCAGGGCGTTGCGTTGAGAGCCGAGTCCTGGTGATACCAGAAGATGGCGCCATGAAGCGCGTTGGTACCGCTCTTCGTGGTGGTCGTCACTTCACCGGGTTGACCAAACTCGGCCGGGTTCAGCACGCCGTCCACACGCATCTCTGAGATAGAGTCGCCAGAAGGAAAGGCGTTCTGAAGCGGTGTGTTTCCACCGGTTGCGCTGCGCGTTGTAATGCCGTCTACAGTGACGTCTGTCTGAAAAGGAAGACCACCCTGCACAGAGAATTGGCCGTTCGTATCACTCTGCACGCCGGGCAGCGTCTGGATCATGTTGAGAGGGCTGGTGCCGTTTGAACTGGCACGATAGTTTGCGGGAAGGTCACGGACTTCGGTCGCGGAGAGCGTTGCGTCGATCGACGCAGAATCTACTTCAATGGTGCCGGCCGCATTCGCATCGACAGTCGTCTCCTGCTGCAACGAGCCGATGGAGAGCGTGGCATCGGCACGCAACGATTGCCGTGCCGTCAGCCGGAGATTCTTCAAGACCTGTGGGCTAAACCCTGCGGCCGAGATCTCGACCTGGTACTTACCGGCGCTAATGTTGATGAATTGGAACTCGCCGGAGCTTCCTGAAACGTCGGTACTGGTGGCGCCGGTCTCCGTATTGGTGAGACGAACGGTGGCTCCGCTGACTGCGGCGCCACTGGGATCTCTTACGGAACCGAGCAGCGAGCCCTGCGTGGACTGGGCGTAACTTGAAAGCACAGAAACAGACGACATCACAGCGATGGCCGCTAACGAACGCGAGTATCTAAAACTCATGACTCTCCAAATAAGTTCAGCAAAAGATGCCCCGCTCATAGGGGTGAGCGGAACACAAGCAAAGGGGGCTGCCCGAGCGGGCAGCGGGGATGCATTTTGCAAAGCTTAGGTGGAGCAGGCGAGAGAGCGGAGAAGGGGCAGTTAAAAGGCGGTTAACGGGAACGCCAAATTCAGCCGGGTTCTCGGCAGATCGGAGGCGCGATCACCGGACATCGGGCAAAACGCAAGCGCCTCCCTTACAGGAGGCGCTTGCGTTTGGTGAGCCCTAGATGGACTGGTTAAGAACACGGTTCAGGCGTTGTACGAAGACGGCGGGGTCCTTCAGTGGCACACCTTCGAGCAGAAGTGCCTGGTCGAAGAGAAGCCATGCAGCATCTTCGACCCTGCTGTTGCTGGGGTCCGTCAGCAGCTTGCGGATGATCTCGTGATCCGGGTTGATCTCAAGGGTTGGCATCGGCTCGGGCAGCTCTTTCTGGCCCATGGCGCGCATCATCTGACGCATGCGGGCGCTGGGTTCGTCCTCGTCCGACACGATGACGGAAGGACTGTCCGCGAGACGCGACGATGCCCGGACATCCTTGACAGCGTCGCCGAGCATTGCCTTGATCTTTTCAAGCAGCGGCTTCAACTCCTCGGATTTCTCAGGTGCGGTCTCGTCCTTTAGGTCTTCAGAGGCCGTGGCAGAGTTGACTGCCTTCAGATCAAGATCGCCATACTTGGGAACAGACGAGAAGACGATCTCGTCGATGTCATCGTCCAACAGGAGTACTTCAATTCCCTTCTTCTTGTAGATCTCCAGCAGCGGCGAGTTGCGCAGCATACTCTCCGACCCACCCGTGATGAAGTACAGCGCCTTCTGATCGGGCTGCATGCGGCCTTTCACCTCGGCGAGTGAGGTGAGGCCATCCGCTTTAGTGGTCTTGAAGCGGACGAGGTCGAGCAAGGCATCGCGGTTCGCAAAGTCTCCGTAGATACCTTCCTTCAAGGGCCGGTTGTACTCCGCGATGAACGGCGCGTACTTCTCCGGATCGTTCGAGGCGATGGTCTTCAGCTCAGAGAGGATCTTCTTGACGCTGGCGGTCTTGATGCTGGTGAGCACCTTGTTCTGCTGCAGGATCTCGCGCGATACGTTGAGCGGCAGGTCCTCCGAATCGATGATGCCGCGTACGAAGCGGAGGTAAGGCGGCAGCAACTCTTTCGAGTCATCCATGATGAAGACACGCTTCACATAGAGCTTGATGCCGCCCTTGTAATCGGCCTGGTAGAGGTCCATCGGGGCCTTGGACGGGATGTAGAAGAGCGTCGTGTATTCGAGCGTGCCCTCGGCCCGTGTGTGGAACCAGAAGAGCGGATCTTCCCAGTCTCCTGTGATGGACTTGTAGAACTCTTTGTAGTCCTCATCCGTCAGCTCTGAGCGGGAGCGCTGCCACATGGCGCTGGCGGCGTTGACCTGTTCGGTGACGCGAGACTTCTCTGATTCTTTCTTCTCGGCATTCCAGTCGCTCTTCTCGTAGGTGAGGAAGATGGGGAACGCGATGTGGTTGGAGTATTTCTTGACAATCTCCTGCAGGCGATAGCCGCTGGCGTATTGCGCGCCCTCTTCATTCAGATGAATGAGGACTGTGGTGCCGGCGGTGGGGCGGGCATCGTCGCCTGTTGCTTCTTCGAGTTCGAAGCCGGTCTTACCGTCTGAGGTCCACTTGAACGTCTTGTCTTCGCCGGCTTTGCGCGAGAGAACCTCGACCTTGTCCGAGACCATGAAAACGGAGTAGAAGCCGACGCCGAACTGGCCGATCAGGTTGGAATCCTTCTTCGCATCTCCGGAGAGTTGCGCGAGGAAGTTCTTGGTACCGGAACGTGCAATGGTGCCGAGGTGCGCGACGAGGTCTTCCTCGTTCATGCCGATGCCGGTATCCGAGATCGTGAGCGTCTTGTTCTCTTCGTCGAGCGTTAGATCAATGCGCGGCGCATCGATGCCATTGCCGACGAGGCTCTTCAGCTTGTCGTCGGTGAGCGTCAGGTGCCGCAGCTTGTCGAGCGCATCGGACGAGTTGGAGATCAGCTCGCGGAGGAAGATCTCTGGGTGCGAGTAAAGCGAATGGACGATCAGCTGCAGGAGCTGACTAACTTCGGTCTGAAACTGTTGCTTAGACATGGCACCTCTATTATTGCCAAGAATCGCGGCGAGGTGAAGACAGATTGCGTCCTCGCCATCATTGCCAGCTCAAAGGCCCGCAGGATGAACCGGCAAAGGAACAAAGCGCTTAAGAGTGTGGCGCATTCCGGATGGCAAGTCTTCAGAGAAAAGGCTGGCTGTCGGGCGGAACAATCCGCAACAGCCAGCCAGCAGGCCTGCCCCGTTCAAGAAATCAGCGACGAACGAATCCTTGCCTTCAGGGGGCAGCTTAGCGAACCCTAAGTGCAGGCATCTTGGCCGTAGGCAGCTTGATCGAGAGGATCTGCGCGAGGGTTGGGGCGATCTGACGCATATCGACGACGCCGAGATTGCGCCCAGCCGCGATGCCCTCCCCCTGGATCAGGAACGCAGACTGCATCGCGGGCCGTGATGGCAGGTAGCCGTGCATGCCGGTCGATGGAGCATCCTGAACCACATCTCCACTGAAGGCGTTGCCGGGGTCGAAGCCGTCCGCGTAGTCCACCAGGAAGGTTGCGTTCGGGAAGCCCCCACGCGCGACGATCTCGTCGTGAGTGAGAACGGCTTCGATGCCATTGGCGGGGTCAGCCTTGGCAGCGTCGAGCGCATGCTTCACCTTCGCGACGAGCGCTGCATCCTTCGGGTTCTTAAGGATGATGGCGTTCGATCCGCCCGCGGGCCATGCCTCGGCCTGCCAGTCGGTGATGGTGGGCTTGGTTGAGCCGGCCTTGGGCTCACCGAGTTGGATGAGGCCAGCCTTCGCCAAGAGCACATTCAGGTTTACGCGGTGATCGACGCGGAGGAAGCCGTGATCTGAGACCACGACAACGATTGCGTGCGGATCGGCCGCGAGAGCCGCGTCGCGGATCTGACCGATCTGGCCATCGAGCACTTCCAGCGCAGCGTTTGCCTCTGCACTGAAGGGGCTGTGTTCGTGTTCCTGATGATCCATATCGGTCAGGTGAACGAGTGTGAGGTTGGGCTTGTACTTATGCAGGATCGCGACGGTCTCCGCAGTCTTCGTGACGTCCTGATCGATCTCTTTCGAAGGATGGACGCCGATCTGATCGAGGATATCGGCGGGGTGGTAGGGAGACCCGGAGGGACGATCCGTATGTTCGGACTGGGTGCCTTCCGCGATGTTGTAGTCGATGGGCGCACCGACCGTTACGGGCCAGCCTACGTTGGCGGTCTTCAGCCCGGCGGCGTCGGCAGCCGTGTAGAGCGTTGGCACTTTGATGTCTGCGAAGTCCCAGTACCAAGTGTTGGGATGCTGCTGCATCGGGTCGAAGACAGTGTTATCCAACACACCGTGTTCTGTGGGCCACACACCAGTGACCATGGTGGTGTGGCTGGGATAGGTGACGGTGGGAACGACGCCGATGACACCCTTGGCGTACGTTCCCTGCTTGAGGAAGCTGCGCAACACGGGCACGCGCAGGTGGTGCGCATCGGCCTGTGTTATGTACTCAGGCTTCATGCCGTCGATTGAGATGAGGACCACCGTCGCCGGTCGGGCCTGGGCGCATAAGCTACCCGCCACCAGGCATGTACCGGTGATGAACGTTGCTAAAAACGAAGTTCGCATGTGTTCTCCCTGAAGTTCCAACAGCGTGTGGTGTTAGCGGGTAAAGCGAATTCCCAACTGGAACTGGCGGGCGGTTTCGGCGGATGTTGCCGTGTTGAAGGTGGCGTTCGGTGTCGCGCCGGGACCGTAGGTCTTGTTGACATTGGTTACGTTGAGTTTGTTCGGCGCATTGAAGACTTCTGCGATGAACTGGACCGTGCTCCGATCGCGAACACGGAAATCACGTGCGAGCCGGAAGTCGAGTTCCGCATACGAGGGCAGACGGTAGGCGTTGTAGGTAGAGCCGACGGGGCGGTCGTTGAAGAGCAAGTCTCCGTTGTTATCCTGACCGGTGAGCGCAGAGAACGGCAGCCCGGATTGGGCCACCATGCGCGACGTCACTGTCCAGCCGTTGGCAAGTAACGCAGTCGCACGATTTGCAAAGGAGAAGTGCGTGTCGTAGACGGCAGTCAGCGTGAAGCGGTGCGGCTGGCTGAAGTCGCCAGGGCCCACATCCTGCGAAGGGTTTGCGGGGTTGGAGGGTGTTGTGAGGACACCGAAGTTGGTGAAGGCGTTGGACGAGTTGAGGTAGGACAGGCCCTTCACGTTCTGGTAGTTGTATGCGGCCTGGAAGCTGAGGCCGCCACGGGCGCGCTGCGTCAACACGGCGACAAAGCCGTTGTAGTTCTGGTAGCCCGCAGAGGTTGCCGTGTAGATATTGCCAAAAGCCGGGTTGGGACGATTGGTGGTGCCGCCGTAGAGCGGTCCGCCGTTCGGCGCGGTTCCTGTGACGGCGAGATTGGATGGGGTCGAGTAAGGCAGGCTCTGTGCACGGTTGCCAAAGTAAGACAACGCAAGCGACTGACTCTTCATGAGCTGGCGCTCGATCGTTGCGAAGTAGCTGTGCACCATGGGATCGCGGAACTCTGATGCGAAGGTGTAGAGGTCCGAAGGCAGAAGTGCCGCATTGCCGGTGATGGACACAGGACCGGTGGTGAAGGCAGGTGCGCCAGCCTGTGTGGGTGTGACCGTCAGATTGCGCACAGCAACGCCGTTACCCCGACGGAAGGTGTTGAAGGTCTGCGCTACGGTGGTGTTGTAGTAGATGCCGTAGCCGGCACGCAGTACGGTCTTGCCGTCGCCTGTGGGATCGAAGGCTACTGCGAGACGAGGCGCCCAGTTGTTGTAGTCCTGCGGGATGTTGCCGGTTGCAGGGTACGCCGGGTTCGCGACGCCGTCGGGACGCAGGAAGAGTTCATAGCGCATGCCGTAGGTCAGCTTCAGGCGGCTGTTGATGCGCCAGTCGTCCTGCAGGAAGTAACCCTGGTTGACGACGCGCGATGTGGTGAACTCCTGACCCGTGGCACGCGTGTACTGGGTGTACGTGTAAGGGCGACCGGTTGCAGGGTCGATGGTGCCTGACTGCGCATTGATGGCCTGCTGCAGCGGCGTGACCGCGGCCCGCGTGCCGTTCGCGGTCAGACCGGTGAAGGTGAAGGTGCCGTTCAGATTGCGCGTACGTTCCTTGAACGATGCGGGCAGAATCTCGATGCCAGCCTTGATCGCGTGATTGCCGCGGTTCCAGGTGAAGTTATCGACGATCTGATACCCCGACTCGTACGAAACGAATGTGCCGTCCTGGTTGCCGTTGTAGCTGCCGACACCAGAGATGGTGATCTGCGGCGTCAGCGGGCTGATGACGCCGTTTGAGATGTCGCGCTTGATGCCGAGGAAGCGGAACTCATTCAGCTTGTTTGCACCGAAGGTCGTTACGAGCTGCGCGGTGCCGGACTGCGGACTTTCGTCGAAGCGGCTGGCTACCTGACGGGTGATTTGACCGCTGCCCAATGGGCTTTCGCGATCACGATAGTAGTTGTAGCGAAGCACCAGGCGGTTGGACTGGTTGAGGACGAAGTCAGACTTCACCGTGATGGTGTGGGCGCGGAAGCTGCCGTTGAACGACGCGATGTCCTCAGGGGCAATGCCCAACTGGGCTGCTGCAGAGGCCTGCGCTGTGCCGCCGAAGGTGGAGACCTGCGGCGCATCCTGCTGCCAACGTTCATAGCTGCCGAAGATGAAGCCCTTGTCCTTGCGGATGGGGCCGCTTGCCGTGCCGCCGTAGTTATAGCGCGAGAACTGCGGTGTCGGGGTGGCGTCGGACAAGAGGAAGGGGCGCGAGGAGAGTGCCTTGTTCCGAGCGAAGAGGAAGCCGCCGAAATGCACATCGTTTGTTCCGGACTTTGACACGGCATTGAGTAGCAGTGCTGCCTGGCGGCCAAACTCTGCCGAGTAGTTGGTGACGACCTGGACTTCGCTTAATGCGTCTTCGCTGATGACGAGGTTACGAGCGCCGCCCTGGACGTTGTTGCTGACACCGTCGACGTTGATCTGCCGGAAGCCGAGACCGCCGAAGGAGACCGAGGGTGTGCCTGTGCCGGATCCACCCGTGGAGAGTGGCGGCGCGTTGACGACGGGGTTGACCACGAAGAGATCGAGAAAGCTACGGCCCGGGACGGGGATGTTCTGGACTTCGCGCGCGGTGTAGATGTTGTTGTAGGCGTTGGTGCGACCGGTTTCGATCACGGGCGTGTCCGCGGTGACATCGACGGTGGTTGCAACGGAACCGACGGGCAGTGCGACACGCAGCGTCTGTACCTGACCGGCCGCGAGGGCGATGCCGGTCTGCTGCTGCGGCGAGAAGCCATCTTTCGCTGTTAGTACGGAGTACGTACCGGGCGGCAGGATTTGAACGCGGAAGTAGCCGTCGTCATCGGCGGTTGCTTCGCGCACGAGGCCGGTCTGCGTGTTCTGCACACGTACCGACGCGCCGGCGAGAGCGTTGCCGTCCATGGCGCGGACGTAGCCTTCAATGTTGCCGTCGATTGCCTGGCTTTGTGCATACATTGCCGGCGCCGGAACACAGACGGCAGCGACGAGGCTTAGTGCGGGTAGCAATACGGTGCGTGAGGAAGCGGAGAAGAAGAGACGAGAGAGAGGGACTGACTTGTTCATACGTTGGCACTCCTGGCCGTGTTCCCTAGGGCTGGTGAAGTCAGCGGTGCAGAGCGGCTCCGATCCCCAGGGGCTTCGAAAGCAGTATGTTGGGCGCACTGCAGCGACCTCCGAAGTGCAATGCTCCGGTGGCACGTCTCCGGCAAGGGTTTTCAGATTGCCGGCCGCTGAATTGATATGCAGCGACGCTACGGCGTGAAGATGAACGGCTCGTCACAAAAGGGTGAGTCAAAGATGAATCGCGTCAGACGTCAGACCTCTGACATCTAACGACCGATTTCATTTGGGCGGGAAGCGTTGCGTACCGTACTCTGGCACCATGCCTCCCCGCAGCATCGATCCCAGTGCAAGTGCAACCCTCAACGACCGTATCTGGAGCGGCATGCCGCGTGAGAACCTTGCGACGCGTGTGGCGAATGCCATTCGGGAGCAGGTGCAGCAGGGCGCACTGCAGCGTGGATCACAACTGCGGAGCGAGGTAGAGCTTTCGCGCGACCTGGGCGTGAGCCGGCAGACGCTGCGCGAGGCTACGCGCATGCTGACGCTTGAAGGCTTACTCACGATCCGGCATGGCATGGGCACGTTTGTGACGGATCCGCCCGTCACACTGAGCAGTCCGCTGAACTCGATGCATTCGATGTCTGCGTTGATTCGCGCGAACGGCGGGGAACCAAGCATTCGAGAGCTAAAGGTGCGACGCCTGACCGCGACAGCAGAGGTTGCAACCGCGTTGCAGATATCAGCCAGCTCGCCGGTAGCAGAGATTCTTCGCGTGCGGTTGATCAGCGGGAAGCCACTGGCGGTTGCGTACGACTACATCGCTTTGCAGGAGAGGCCGGAGGAGACGCTGCAGCTGATACAGAGCTTCGACGGCGGATCCATCTATGACTTCATGCGGACCAAGCTGCAGATGCCATTGCTTTCCAGCGAAGCGTCGTTGACGGCCGTAGCAGCCGGCAAACGCCATGCCGACCTGCTGAAAGTGAAGCAGGGATTTCCCTTGCTGCTGGTGCGTGAGATTCATATGACTGGCAAGCAGAGTCACGGCCTGTACAGCACGGTCTTTCATAATTCCACACTGATGGAGTTCACGCTCGTTCGTCCGGGAAGTCCCGGCAACCACGTCAGCAAGGTATGAGCGACCACCCTGCGGTGTTCGGGAACTTTGCGATAGACGATTTGGTCTTTGCAGACGGCAGCACGCGATGGGGCGTGCCCGGTGGCACTGCGGCCTATGCGGCGCTGGGGGCAGCGTTGTGGACGGGTGGCGCAACGGCAGTCGCACCGCTTGGGGGGGACTATCCCCAGTCCCTGCTGACGCGTGTCGACTGCTCACGCTGCCGGATCATTCCTCACACGATGCGCAACTGGGGCCTGTACGAGGACGATGGCACACGACATTTCGTCAGCCGCAACCGCGATCGCGACTGGTCAGGCTTCTGCCCTACGAGCGAAGATGCTGCGACCGGAACGCAATCGACCGCGCATCTTGCAGCGATGCCTCTGTTGCGAACCCAGTCGCTTATCGCGCATTTGAGGCAGCAGGGCGCGAGCACACTCTCACTCGATGTAGACAATCACGACCTGCAACAGGATGGTTCGTCGGCGCAGGCGCATATCGATCTGATACGGCTTGTCGATCTGTATCTGCCCAGTCAGCAGGATGTCGCGAGACTGTTGCCGGGACTGCCGCCCACGGTTGCGTTACGGAGGCTGCGCGATTACGCACCCAACACCTCGCTGATCGCGATCAAGATGGGCGAGGCGGGCGTGCTTGCACACGTTGCCGGTAGCGATGATTGCATCCGCTTACCGAGTGTTGCGCGCGCCGTTGTCGATACTACCGGGGCGGGCGACGCGTTCTGTGGAGGTGCGCTTGCTGCTTACGCCGAGGGTCTTGGGCCGCTGGACGCGATCGTTCAAGGCTCCGTCTCAGCAGCGCTCTGCGTGGAGGGCTGGGGATGGGAGGGCCTGCTGCAGGTATCTGAGGACGTCAAACGTGAGCGGTCAGCAGACGCCAGAAGCCGCGTCGCAAAAACAACGTTTTAGAAATGTTGACGCTGCGGCACGTAATGCTCTTTGCCTCCAATCGCCTTGTGCATCGTGTCTGGCGACAGCTAAGATGCAGGCCAACGATCTCTTCATCGTCCGCCTGCAATAGCGGTCAAGATGGAGTACCGAAGCCGCCATTTAAGCGCGCTTTATTCACCGAAACTGCCTGCACAGGAGTCACCCATGCCAACTATCTCGCGCCGCGCCATGCTACAGCGGAGCCTTGCCGGCGCAGCCTTTGCAGCGAGTCCCGCATTGTTGCCTGGCCAGAAGCAGGACGCCGCAGAATCGGGTGCTCCGCTTGCTCGCAAGGGCAGGATCAAGCAGTCCGTATGCAAGGGACCCTATCCAGAACTCAGCGTGGATGAGCTGTGCCGCTACGGCGCTCACATCGGCCTGAAGGCCATTGATCTTTTACAGCCGGAGGACTTTGAGACCCCGAAGAAATATGGACTGACGTGTGCCATGGGTTACGCCGGTGCAGGCACGATCAAGGATGGCCTTAACAATCCGGCGAACCACGCATCGATCGAAGCAGCCCTGCGGAAGACGTTACCCGCGGCGGTGAAGGCGGGGGTTCCGAACCTGATCACATTTTCCGGCAACCGCAATGGCATGTCCGATGAAGAGGGTGCGAAGAACACCATTGTCGGCCTGAACCGTATGAAGCGAATGATGGAAGATGCCGGTGTAACGCTTTGTATCGAATTGCTGAACAGCAAGGTGAATCACAAGGACTACATGGCAGACCACACGGAGTGGGGCGTCCAGGTGTTGAAGGAGGTTGGCTCCTCTCATGTGAAGCTGCTCTACGACATCTACCACATGCAAATTATGGAAGGTGATCTGATCAACACCATCCAGAAGAACATTGCGTACATCGGCCACTTCCACACGGGCGGCGTTCCGGGGCGGAATGACTTGAATGATAATCAGGAAGTTCAGTGGGATGGCGTGATGCGTGGTATCGCTGCGACCGGCTTTCAGGGTTATGTAGCGCACGAGTTCAAGCCGCTTGGCGATCCACGTGCAGCCCTGCTGCAGGCGGTGAATCGTTGCGATGTGTAATGCAGGAGAACGGCTGGCGTTGCTTATCGGCCGCGTTTGAATCCGTCAACGGAGGACAAGGAATATGAACATGCAACGACGTGACGTCCTGCGACTGCTGGCCTCTACCGCCGTGATCTCGGCCCTGCCGGTTGAGTTGATGCAGTCGCTTCAGCAAGCACGGGCGCAGAGCGGTCCTGGGGGCAGCCTGCGTACGCTGAATGCGCACCAGAACCTGACCATCACAACCATGAGCGACATCATCATTCCCGAGACCACAACGCCGGGAGCGAAGGGTGCGAAGGTCAACGAGTTCATCGACCTGTTGCTCACCGAGTGGTACGACAAGCCGGACACGGATCACTTTCTACAAGGCATTGCCGAGGCGGACGCGACGAGCCGCAAACGATTTGGCAAAGCCTTTGTCGACTGCACCACTGCACAGCAGGTGCAGTTGATGAAGACCTGGGACGATGAGGCCATGCAGTATGCCCGGGCGTTGAAGGCGAAACCGACGGGGCAGATGCTGCCTCCACCGGCGAATTTCTTCTACACCGTAAAGCGCCTGACGCTGGTGGGTTACTACACCTCAGAGGTCGGCTTCTCAAAGGAACTTGGAAAAACCATCATTCCCATGAAGCATGCGGGTTGTGCACCGCTGTCGGAGGCGCGCTCGTGAACATCCTTACGAATAAGTCCAACACATTCGACGCGATCATTATCGGCTCGGGCATGAGCGGTGGCTGGGCTGCCAAGGAACTAACCGAGAAGGGCATGCAGACGCTTGTGCTCGAGGCCGGCCAGAGCATCATTCCAGAGCGCGACTACGTGGAGCATGTGCCGGTCTGGGATATGAAGTTCCGCGGCTTACGCGATCGCAAGTACGAACAGGCTTTCCAGCCCAATCAGCGACATATCGGTGATGAGTGGAACTCCAAGTTCTTCGTCAACGACGTGGATAATCCGTATACGACACCGCCGGACACGCCATACCTTTTTCTACGCGGGCGCCATGTGGGCGGTCGTTCCGTGATGTGGGGCCGTCAATCCTATCGCTTCAGCGAAATGGACTTTGAAGCGAACCACAAGGACGGCCATGGTGTTGACTGGCCGATTCGCTACAAGGACATGGCTCCCTGGTACGACTACGTCGAAGACTTCATTGGCGTGAGCGGACAGGCGGAAGGTCTGCCGCAACTGCCCGATGGCAAGTTTTTGCCGCCGTTTGAGATGAATTGCGCAGAGATCGCGATGAAGCATGCGGTCGAAGCAAAGTTTCCGCAACGCAGGGTGACGATCGGCCGCACCGCGATTCTTACGGTCGACCATAAGGGCCGCTATGCCTGCCACCAGTGCGGTCCGTGCGATCGAGGATGCATCACGCGGTCGTATTTCAGCAGCGTCAATTCGACGCTGCCGGCTGCGCAGCTTACGGGCAAGATGACACTTCGGCCGATGAGCGTGGTGCACAGCCTGATCTTCGATTCGGCGACACGTCGCGTCACGGGTGTTCGGGTGATCGATGCTGACTCACGGCAGACGATGGAGTATCACGCTAAGGTGATCTTCCTGTGCGCATCGACACTGGAGTCCGCACGCATCCTGATGAATTCTGCCACCAGCGAGTTTCCGAACGGGCTTGCCAATTCAAGCGGTGAACTGGGCCACAACTTGATGGACCACATCTTTCACGCTGGCGCCAGCGGCACGATGCCGGGCTTTGAAGATCACGTTCAACTGGGTAACCGCCCGAACGGCATCTATATTCCCCGCTTCCGCAACGTCCATGACAAGTCGCCCGACTTTGTGCGTGGCTATGGCTTCCAGGGCAGCGCATCTCGCGAAACCTGGGGACGCGGAACGGAGATGGCCGGGTTTGGTGCGGATTTCAAGAACGCGCTGCGCGAGCCGGGTCCATGGCGCATCTCCATTGGCGCGTGGGGCGAGTGTCTGCCGAACCATGACAACTACATGGAGCTGAATCACGACAAGGTAGACGCATGGGGCGTTCCCACGATCAAGATCAATCACAAGTGGCGCGCCAATGAATTAGCCATCTTCAAGGATGCGCAGGTGACTGCTGCCGAGATGCTGGAAGCGGCAGGTGTCAAGGACATCTCGATGTCGACGGTGCCGTCTATACCGGGCGAATGCATTCATGAGATGGGAAGTGCCCGCATGGGGCGCGATCCAAAGACATCCGTCCTGAACGCACACAACCAGGCGCACGATGTTCTGAACCTGTTTGTGACGGATGGATCTTCGATGGCGTCTTCCGCGTGCCAGAACCCTTCCCTCACCTACATGGCGTTGACCGCAAGAGCCTGCGACTATGCCGTGAGCCAGATGAAGAAGGGCGAACTCTAAACGCCGTAGAACAACTACTCTCCGTCTTTAGCCGAAGCCTCGCAGCGAACTCGCTCGAGGCTTTTGCTATTTCGATGGTTCTGGTGAGGCAAGGAGAGTCCAACCATCTTCGGCACGCAGGAACAGAATGAGGGAGCGGATTTCGTTCTCTGTGAGCGCATCCGCGAAGGGCGGCATCATTTTGCCGCCGTCGTGGATCTGGTGGAAGATCTCTTCGTCGGTCTTCCGTTTGCGCACTTCGCGCAGGTTTGGCGCTTTATCTGTGCCGAAGCCTTGCGGGCCGTGGCAGAAGGGGCATCCCGATGCCTTGAAGAGGGCGGCACCGTCTTTCGCGGAAGGTGGAGTTACCTGGTCTGACGGGGCGGCAGATGCCTGCCCTTCAAGGGGAATGCTCGACGTACATCCGGCAACGATCAAGGCGGCGCAAGCAGTGAGCGCTCGCAGATTGCATACGTACTGCTGCTTAATTTTTTTCGGGGACATGACTCTTTACGGCGTCTGCTGTGATGGCAACATACCCTCAGTCAGCGTGGTGTTGGCGATTGTCTTTCCTTGCGCATCCAAGTCATGGATGTGCCAGGGGACGGACTCCTGCGCGATCTCACCGTGCTTCCGCAGATAGTCGAGCGCGTAGGTGCTGGCGGTGGGGTCGTCTTTCTGATCCGCGAAGTAGGCAGCCTGCTTCGTTGCCTGTTCCTTCATGCCGAGGCGGCGATACAGGATTGCGAGGTTGTAGTGTGCGGCGAGATCATCGGGATCAATGCTCTGCACCTTCTCGTATTCCTCGCGGGCTTCGTCATAGCGGTGTTGCTGGTAGTAGCTGAAACCAAGCTCGCGGTGGGCATCGCGCGAACGCGGGAACTGCTCTTCCACCTTCTTTAGATTCGCAATGGCTTCGCTGACCTGTCCCTCGTTCCGCTCGATCAGCGCGAGATAATAAAGGGCTCTCGCGTTATTGGGAGCAAGTGACAGCGCCTTGTTCAAGCTTGGCAGTGCATCCTCATACTTCTCCCACTGAATGTTCGCGATGCCGATGTTGGTGAAGGCGTCGGCGTAATCCGGACGCAGCCTCGCAACCTGCTGGAAGGCGTGGACACTTGCCGCATACTGCTGCGCATCCAGCAGCGCAACGCCGTAGTTGTTCCAACGCATCCACTCGGGATTCTCGTCTTTCAGCGGCTGCACCGAGGGGTTCTCGCCGAGGCTGAAGATGCGCGTGGTGCTGACCATGTCGACGATGGGCTGGTTGTAGCCGGGCTTCAGCGCGAAGTTGATGAAGTGCTGATCGAAGCGACGGTAACGCACGGTCGCCGTGACGCTCAGCGGTCCCTTGGTGCCTGCGGGCATCGTGAAGCAATAGCGGACTACCTGGGAACGTCCGCTTTGCAGACCGTTGTTGTAGGCGACCACGCGATTGTTCCAGACCTGGTGGAGATCGTTCAGCGTGCTGGTGTTGTTGACGAGTCGGTTGGTGAAGCTGTGCGCGGCCGGATCGAGGTCGCCGCCCGGTTCGATCTCGCCGCTTTGCTTCACGATCTTGCCGTCCGCGGTGCTGACGGTGAACTGCACCCAGCTCTCGTACATGTCGCGCTGTTCCGGCACATGCGAGTGAGCGATGCCCTTGTTCTGGATGACGACGGACACTGTGACGCGCTCGCCCCCCTTGAGGCGGAAGGGCTTGCGTCCCAGTGGTGCGATCTGCGGCTGGCCATCGACATCAAGCGCGAAGAGATCGACGTTGAAGACGCCATTCTCGAGGAACTCTTTTACGCGCCGAAGCTGCTCAGGATAGTTGTAGTACGTCGGGATCAGCGTGTTGGCGCCCAGCCATCGGTGGCTAGCAAGCTTGCCTTCCTTCGCACCGGGGTCGCGGCCGGTAAGTGCCTCGCGCGGCATGTGGCAGGTTCCGCAGTTTGATACCGCGGGCTTGACGTAGAACGGCAGTGGGGACTCTTTGGCAAAGGACGAGTTCTGCCATTCGTCATACGGCGTCATTGCTCGCTGCCACTTATAGTCATTCAGCTCGTGTGGGAGCGCAGCCTTATGGCAGGCTGCACACATTTCGCTGGTGCGGTAGAACGGCTTCATTACCGCTGCTTTATGCCGGTCCAGATGTGACAGGATCTCGATGTCAGAAACCTTCCGGTGAATGGGCTGACCATCTTCGTCGAGCAGAACTGCTGCGGGCGCTAAAACGTAACTGCCCGTGCCTCGGGCATCTACTTTTTGAATGCTGTGACAGACGGAGCAAGTTACTCCGTCCTGGTCATAGGGGCGCTTCTTGGTTCCGCCCTGCGTCAGCACGCCGGCTGTCATAGCGATGGGGTCGTGGCAGCCTTCGCAGTGCCGCGAGAACTCGATGCCCTTACTGTCATTCAGAAGGTTGACGTTCTTGAGATACCACGGCGCGCGATTGGCGTTTGAGTGTGCCGATTCGCGCCACTGCTGGTGCGCTTCCTGGTGACAGTGCCCGCAATATTGTGCGGTGGGAAAGTCTTTTGGATCGATGAACTGGCCGTTGTCCGTCGTCATGTTAGACGGCATAAAAGGAAGGTCTTTTCCGTAGCGGAAGTTATAGGTCGCGGCGATCTTATCCGTGTAAGTCTTACGCGCCTGTGCGTGAGTCTCTTCGTCCGTAGCCGCCATGGCCGCGGCTGGACGCAAAACATGATGCGTTGTGTACAAGCCTACAAGTAAGACGGCTCCAGCAACCATAGACGCGAGGAAGCGGCTCGCACTTTGATCGATATGCACTGGAAGATATCTCATGACGCTCAGGACCTATTGGGTTTCGGCGGGGGAATCGTAACGCATTTGTAGAGTCATGTCACTCAGAGAAATTGAGCGGATCGCGCAGTTCCGTAACAGGAAACGTGCGAAGAAATCCTCGACCGAAACGACGTCGCAGTATAAGGTGGTTTCTCGATAGAGGGTCTAACGTGTCACGCTCGTCCATCGTCTGCACCGTACTGTTGTCTGTCTTGCTGGGCGCACCGGCAAGGGGTCAAAGCGCATTGGAGTCGCACACTCCTGGCCCACAGGAGGGAGCGCAATCCCCTGCTCGCGGTGGCTCGTCTACGGCGGGTGTCTTCAAGCCAAATTACGACAGCAGCAATCGGCCGATCACGGCCGGCGGCACGGTGAAGAGCGGGCCGCATGTCTTTCAGAACGTTGCGACTGTAGCAGGCCTGAGCACCTGGAAGCACGTCATGGGTGCGCCGGATAAGCCTTATCTGCTGGATACCATTGGCTCTGGTGTGGCGTTGCTCGACTTCGATGGCGATGGCTGGATCGACATCTACCTGGTGAACGGATCGACCCGCGATGCCATGGCCGGGAAGTCTCACGCTCCACATGCTGCGCTCTTCCGGAACAATCACGACGGCACCTTCACCGACGTAACAGCGAAAGCTGGCGTGACGAACGATCGCTGGGGTTTCGGCGCGGTTGTCGGCGACTTTGACAATGACGGGCATCCCGACATCTACGTGTCTAACTTCGGACAGAATCGCCTGTATCGGAATAATGGCAATGGTACGTTTACCGACGTTGCGGAGAAGGCCGGCGTGTTGCTGGGTAACTGGTCTACCGGCGCGACGTGGGGAGACTACGACGGTGACGGACGTCTTGACCTGTTCGTGCCGGGCTATGTGCACTGGGATGAAAAGGATCTTCCCAACTCCGGGATGGGTGGTGTGACGTACAGCTTTTGCACCTATCGCGGCGTGCGCGTCCTGTGTGGGCCGCATGGTCTTCATGGCGAGAAAGACCACCTGTTCCACAACAATGGCGACGGCACGTTTAGCGACGTCAGCGAGAAAGCCGGCGTCGGGGATAAACCTGGCTACTATGGCCTGTCCTCCGTGTTTGTAGACATCAACAACGATGGCAAGCCGGATCTTCTGGTTGCGAACGATTCGACGCCTAACTACCTTTATCTGAACCGCGGCGACGGCACCTTTGAGGATGCCAGCTATGCATCCGGCTACGCGCTCAACAAAGAGGGTCGAGAGACTGCGGCGATGGGTATTGCAATTGGAGACCAGCGCCACACGGGTAACCTGGACGTCTTTCACACGACCTTTTCCGACGACTACAAGCCGCTGTATGAGAACGACGGGAAGGCAAACTTTACCGACATCAGCTACGACGCAGCGTATGCCGAACTGACGATTCCCTTTCTTGGTTGGGGTACCGCCTTTATCGACTTCGATAACGATGGCTGGCAGGATCTGCTGACGGTCAACGGACACGTCTATCGCAATGCGGACACGAATCGCTGGGGAACCTCGTGGGCAGAGCGCCCGCTTCTCTTCCGTAATGACGATGGCAAGAAGCTTGAGCCGGTGGCGGCGGTCGATGGGACGGCACTGGCTGAGGTGTTCACAGCGCGTGGTCTTGCGGTGGGCGACCTGTTCAACGATGGCCGCGTCGATGCCGTAATCAACAACATGGACGGTGCACCTGCCCTGCTTCGCAACACTGCGAAGCCCAATGGCAACTGGCTTGGCGTGGTTCTCGTCGGCCGCTCGCCGGACAACGCCGATGGGATCGGGGCGTCAGTCTATCTGACGGTGTCGGGTAGCCGGCAACGTGTCGATCGTTTTGCCGGTGGCAGCTTTGCTTCCAGCAGCGACCCGCGCCTTCACTTCGGACTTGGCTCTGCAAGCAAGGTGGACCAGCTTGAAGTCCACTGGCCAAGCGGCAAGATCGAACACTTCCCGGTCGCCTCAATCAACGCCTACGTCACCTTGCGTGAAGGCACCGGCACACCCGCAGCGCAATAGCGCTGCTAGGTTTAGCGCGTGCGCTGCAGAGTGACGAAGTCACGACCGACGTAGAGCTTCAGTCCGTCCGCGTTGGCACCTGGCATCATCTGTAACGGCCGCGGCCGCGTCATTGCTGCCTCGCGCGTAATCGGCACTTGGAATAGCTCATTGCCGCCGAGGTCCAGGACGATGAATCCCTTCTCCGGCAAGAATCCACAGCCGTATGCGCCCGGAGCGATGCGCTTGCCGCCCGCTTCGAGCGGGACGTCTGTCAACAAGTAGAACTGATAGGTTTCGCGCTGTGCGGTGGAGTAGCCGCTGGTGTCCACAATGCCCGCGAGTGTCACCATGCCGTCGCTGTAGCGGAATGCTGCACTGTTGCGAATCTGCACAGTGGCCGATTGACTACGGAAGAAAACCTGCGAAGGCATCAGCCTCTCCACTTCCGCAGGTGGTTGCACGCCCGGTGCCGGGGCTGTCTGGCCGTAGGAGGCTGCCGGGATCACGCACACGGCCAGCACCAGACGCATCATCAATCGCATAGATCTCCCTACCTCAACCTGCGAGGCCGCACTGCTCACAACTATCCTAAGGAATGACGAAGCAAGGTTCCCAGATCCATGCGCGATCTGGACTCGACGCCGCGCGGCATGACGGGGCCCACGGCGATCGCCGTACTGTGACCCTCGAACCAGGCGATGAAGACAGACCTGTCCGCGGCAGGCAATCGCTGCTGATCGATCCACTGGTAGTAAGCGCCCATGTCCGCGTCAATTAACGAGCCGAGTGGGTCTACTGAGTCGTCGCCCGGCTTGTCTGAGAGCAGTTCATGCATGGGTCTCTGCCGCTGCCGCGGCGCATAACGCACCAGCAAGCTGACTGCCTGTGCGCGGCGCAGGACTTCGCGAGCCGTCCACTGGGCGAACGTGGTGCTGAAGATCTGTGTTCCGGATCCTTCCGTCAGCAACTTGATCTGAAAACGATTCAGGACGGGGTCGCCCTTCATTCCCAGATTCTCCGGCTGCAGCCGTATCAGGTTCGAGCGGAGCTGTTCCGGGCCCATTCCCGGCTGGCTGACCTGCTGCGCGATGTATTGCAGCAGTGTCCGACGCGCTGGACGCAGCTCCGCATACGAGACCGAGACCACGTCAGGGCTGTGCTGCGCAGTCACGCCACCATCGACATACCAATGACCATAGGGCTCTGCATGGGTAGCGGCCCGCGCAGAGAATGCGTCCAAAATCTGCTGGAGCCCATTGGCAGGATCCAGACCGCTGAAGAGCGTACCGTGAGGGCGCAGCCTCTCGAAAAAGCGGCCCTCATAGTTTTCGACACCTTGCCCGATGACAGCGACACCAAGTCTGGGTATTGGTGGTGCACTGATCGATTTCCGGGTTGCTTGCATACGCGTGCCGAAGGCCTGTGCGGTCTCGCGGAAGCGATCCATCTGATGGGACGACCAGAGGTAGCTCGACAGACTTTCCAGAAAGTGGGCCGGCTGGTTGACCCAGTCTTCCTGTTCCAGGGCTGCCGTGATCCGTATCTGTGCGAATGCGTGGAACCATTCCTGAAGCTGGTTCGCGGAGAGGCTCGCCAGCGTACTGAGCTCCCGTTCGATCTCTGTGCGCTCTGCAGGAAAGCCGTAGTCGTACTCGATGATCTCTCGCAACAGGCTTGAGAGGTAACTCAGCGGCAGTTGCTGCAGCAATGCCAGATGCTGCAAGCACAGAGCCCGCGCCTGCTCTGGATATCGAGTGAAGGAATCCGGTTTGAGTTCGGATGGAAGCATGGCTATAGCAACTCTCGGATAAGGCTGCCATTGGAAAGGCCCGCAGAGAAACCCATCATGGCTCCAAGGGTCGGAACGAGATCGATGGACTGCACGGGCCGGTCGTAGACGACGCCATGCCTTACGCCCGCGCCGAGCGCCATCATCCACGTTGTGCGTGATGCGGCCCCGCCCGTGCGGTGGTGCTGGAAGCCATTGGCTCCGGCGTCCGTATCTGCATCTCGACCGAAGTCGGGCAGGATCAGCAACGTCGTGTTGCCTGCGTATTCCGGATCCTTCTGAACGCTGTCCCACAAGTCCGCGCAGAGCCGGTCTGTCCGTCGGATCGCATCGACGTAGAGCGAGTAGGCGCCGGAGTGAGCTATATCGATGTCATGCAGGGTGATCCACAACAGGCTTGGAGATTCCTCTCGCATCAGCTGTTTCACGATGTACATGGAGAGTTCATCCGGGCTGGATGCCGTACGCGCGTGTGCCGTGAAATCGCTGACCGAAAGTTTGAGGATTCGGTCGAGCTGTTGCAGTTCGACCTCGCTGCCGCCCAGTCGAGCGGCGTTAAAAGGGTTCTCGTAGTTGTCCTGCAGCAGGTGCGCGAAGTCTCCCGTGCGGCCTGCGGATGCTGCCTCCAGCAGATGCTTCGGCAGGATGACACCTGCGCCATGTCCCGGGCCGAAGGAACGGCTGTTGCTTTCGCCGATCCGGTTGAAACCATTGCTCGGCGCGACAACCCACGTGTCGCTGCTGGGCCGCTTCAGGTCCTTTCGAAAGTACTCGAAGACGGTGGGATGTTCGGGCGGCGTGACGGCGAAGTTGTTCAGTGTTTCGTAGACGCCGGTGGTGAGGCTGGCGGTCGCGACATAGTGCCCGAGAATGCCGGCGTTTGTGACGTGCGTAAAGAAGCTCGATTGGGGTGCCAGCATCTGCAACATATTGGGGATGTTGTGCTGGCCCTCTGGTGCGAAGGTCTCCTGGTCGCGAGCGCCGCCGCCGAAGGTGACAACAATCACTTTGCGCTTCTTCTGCGTGGCCTGACCGTAGAGAAAGGGACTGCCGCTGACCAGCGCCGAGCCGAGCGCGACACCTGCGACATCGCGCAAGAAGTCCCGGCGCGTGCGACCGATGTAGCGTGCCAGTTCCGGCCCATTCGGTACAGGTGCGATCTGGTGTGCGCGATGAATCATGCGTCGCTCCTAGGGCTGCGCCGGGCCGGCGGGACTGCCACTGACGACAAACTGCTGCACGTCTGCCTTGGCCTTGTCTTCGGCTGCATGATTTTGCGCCTGCAGACGTTTGAATTGGTCAAACTCATTCTCCGCCTTGTCCTTTAAACCAGCGTGCAGGTAATACCGGCCCATTCGAAAGTGAGCGTCGGACGAGAGCGGGTCAAGTTGCAGGGCTCGCTCATACTGCGGCAGTGCTTTCTCATACTCACGCTGCTCGGTGTAGAGGATGCCGAGCTGCAGATGTGCGTCCGCAAGTTTGTCATTGAGCGTGGTTGCTTTTTGAAGCAGAGCCTCCACGGCCGGGTAGTCCACACCTGTGGTCCCTTGCCGGTTGCCCTTCCAGAGACTCATTCCGTAGTAGAACTGGGCGAGTCCATTGCGCGGCTCGAGTTCGGCATAGCGGCGAAAGTGTTCGATCGCGGCTTCGGCCTGACTGGGGGCGCTCAGGTAGGCCTTGGACAGGTAGAGGTAGCAGCGTGCATCCGAGGGACTGGCGTCGGCACCGCGCAGCAGCACGCGCACTGACTCCTCGAAGTCTCCGCGGGCATAGAGAGACATGCCAAGACCGACGAGAATCCGAGAGGAGTCAGGGTAGCGCTGAGCACCGGACCGGAAGACCTCGATCGCTGCAACATAGGTTCGGTGCGCAAGAAGCTCCGTACCCCATGCGAAGAGGTTCTCCTCACTTGGATCCTGATGTGCCGCAGCCGCGAACTCATTGACTGCATCGATGAATCGGCCCTGCTTCTCGGCGATCTGCCCGGCCAGGTTATGAAGATCGCCAGATGGCCGCTTCCGCAATAACGTCTCCGTCAACCGCTGCGATGCGACAACCTGGCCGCTCATGAGATACGCCAGTGCCAGGTCGTAGCCTGTGTCGTAGTCGTCCGGGTGGAGCTTCTGCGCAGTTTGCAGCAGCGGAATCGCTGAGTCGATTCGGCCCGATTGCAGATAGAGGCCTGCGAGGTGACGAGCAGCGTCGTAGTTGGTCCGATCAAGCTCGAGCGCTCGTTTGTACTCCGGCTCTGCTGCCTCAGGCTGGCCGGCGTGAACGAGGCTGGTTGCGAGGTTGGCATGGGCGAGTGCAGATGCGGGATTCAAGGCAACCGCCAATCGCAACTGTTTTAGAGCGTCCGGCGTGCGGGACTGCGCCGCGTAGGCGAGACCGAGCATCTCATGCGCTTCAAAATTCCGTGGTGCTTTTACGATTATCTTTTCAAGAACTACGGATGCTTCTCGATAGTCGCCTTTGTCGTAGGCGGCGGAGGCAGCACGGAGCTCGGCGGTTGCCGTGTCGTTGGAGCGTGTCTTTGCCGGCTGCGCATTGGCAGCCATGGCACAGCCGACGAGCAGGATGCGAATGACTGCGAACGACCTTTGCTTCTGATTCACGCTACGCCTGCGCTGAGGACTTGCATTTCTAGTAGCCTGGACGACTTTCTCTGTTGCTCGAAAATGAACTTGGAGCGTGCCGGGATCGACACGCTCCAAGAGTACCCGCCAGCGATGCTGGTTAGTAGTAGAACTTCAGTGCAAATTGGATCTGGCGAGGATCATAGGGAGCGTCGCGCGTGGAACCAATCTCACCGAAGGTGGAGCTATTGAAGTTGAGCGAGTTACCCACCGCGACGACACCGTTACCACCGAAGCCCGGCGCGTTGAAGTTGGGGTGGTTCAGGATGTTGAAGAACTCCGAGCGGAACTGGAGCGAGTACCGGTCTGTGAACTGGAAGTTCTTGAAGAGTGAGAGGTCGAAGCGCTTGAATGGCGGTCCAAAGGTGGTGGAAGGACCAGCGCCGAGGATCTGACCTCCGGTAAGCGGGATGCAACCAGCCGGCGAGTTCGGGATGGGACCGTTGAAGCCGAGGACGCAGGGCTGCTGGAAGGCTGCCGGATTTCCGAACCAGCTCAGCTTCTTGTTGCTGTCGAGATGCAGACCCAGCTTCTGGGATTGTCCTGCGACGTTGACCGAGTTGCAGTTGGTGCCGGAGGTCGTGGATGTCGGGCAGCTAATCGAAACTGGCTGGCCACCCTGCAGCGTCACGATGTACTGGACGGTCCATCCGCCGACTGCGGTATTCATGGCACGACCTGCTTGCGCGAGGAACATCTTGTTCTTGCCGAAGGGCAGTTCATAGGAACCGCTGCCGTGGAAGACGTTACGGATGTCGAAGGCCGCAAGACCCCAGTCGATGCGTGTCCCAAGTCCAGGGACATACGGTGCCCGGAAGCCGTTGACGCTGCCGCCATTCAACAGATCGGGGGAGTTGGTCATCGTCTTGGAGTACGTATAGGTCAGCAGGAAGGAGAAGCCGTGCGCGAAGCGCTCTTCCAACTTTGTTTGCAGGCCGTTATACACACTGGCGCCGAGTGTCTGCTGATAGCTACCGCCACGACCGAAGTCAGGGAATGGCACGTAGTTACGGTTCGTTGGAGACTCCGGCAGTGAGTTGTTCCGCGTAAGGGAGGTGTTCGCAGGGATCAGCTGCGACACGCGGTTGTTGCCGATGCCCACTTGAAGATGGCTTGCGTGGGTGTAGACGTATGCGACGGTCGCGGACATGTTATGTGTCACCGCGTACTGCAGACTCAGGTTCGAGCTAATGGTATTCGGTGTCTTGAAGTCGAACTGCAGACCCTGCAAGCCGAGACCGGAGGCGTTGACTGCGAGCGGTGTGAAGGCTCCGCAGGAAAGGCCCGATCCGATGGTCGCACTGCCACCCGGTCCTGCGGTCGCGCAGGTTCCGTAGGGATTCGATCCGGAACTGAACGGAGCAGAGTCCGAACCGTTGTTCTGGAAGTTGAAGTTGTAGACGAAGGGATAGTTTTCGCCGATGTTCGGACCGTATCCCGCGTTCTGGAAGGCGTTGAAGAAGAGCCCGATACCGGAGCGGACTACGAACTTGGGTGTCGCCTCCCACGCGAAGCCGAAGCGTGGTGCAAAGTTGTTCTTTTGCGTCTGCACGAGCGCCTTACCGTAGGCATCCGTCTGCAGTAGCGCGATGCCATCCTTGGCCAGCAGGTCAAGGAAGCCATTGCCATTCAGTCCTGGGTTGTTTGCGGTCGACGACAGGGCGCGGTTTGCCTTACCGGTCGCAGGCAGAATATAGGTCGGTGTGCCGTTCGGCGGTCCACCCTGCACGAAGTTTGCCTGGGCGCCGTTCGCCTCGGAGATGGGGCTGAAGTAATCCCACCGCAGACCCATGTTCAGTGTCAGGCCCGGAGTGACTTTGAAGTCATCCTGGAAGTAGCCGGCCCAGTAGCTGCGAACGTCGTAGGTCTTACTGATGTTCGACATCTGTACCTGGTTCGCGCCACCGATAAAGCTGACGCCATTCGGCACCGTGGTAGCCCGCGGCGTTACGAGGAACTGCGCGCGGCCCGTCTGATCGCCGCCCTGATTTGGTACACCGGCAAAGTTCCCGGTGAACTGGAAGTCACCGCGAGAGTAGGCGGGCTGCAGCGTGTTGAAGTGAACGTTCTGATACTCGAAGCCGGCTTTGAAGCTATGCCGACCGTAGACTTTTGTGAAGTCATCGACCACCTGCAGCGTCTGGCTTACTTCATCGGAGGGAAGGAAGTCGTTGCTGCCCAGGTTGCTAAGGCCGGAGATGCTGATCGACGGCAGGCCGCCGTTCAGATTGCCTTGGGGAACGCCCTGGATGCCGTACTGCGCGGGTATGCCCTCGACTGCACCCACCGGACCGGTCCGCGTGGTGTGCAGGTGATTAAAGCCGATGCGCGCCACGTTGATGGTGCTGGGCGTGAAGACATGAGTGAAGGCCAACACCGACTGTTGAGACTTTGCCGTCTGATTGCCCTGCTGGAAGCCACCGCCATCAGCGACACCGCCGAAGATGCCGGGGATGAAATTCGGATCGTCTACGTAGCTGAAGCGACCGAAGATCTGGTTTTTGTCAGATGGGTTGTAGTCCACACGAACGTCGAAGGCGTTACGGCGCTCATAGAGAGCGGGGCTGTTCGTGTAGTTCGAGGTAAACGACGAATTCAGCGGAGTTGGGTAGAGGTTCATCAGCTTGACCGCGTTCGGATCGAGCCGTCCTGCAGGGATCTGGTTCAGGTTGCAATTCGCTAGGGTGAAAGTTGCCGTGGAGGGTCCGCAGGAGCCGAAGGGATCGCGGACGAAGACGGCACTGGAGCTGTTATTCGTTCGTCCCGAGACCGGATCGACCGCCCCCGCCGCCACAGAGCGCGTCGTTGCAGGGTCCAGGATTGTGCCGTAGGGGATGCTGCGGCCGACGCCGTCGATGCGCGCCGCGCCGGACTGGCCCGTGATGAGATCCGAGAGGTTGGTATAGCCGCTGTTCCGTTCGGTCAGTGTCGGTACGCTACCCGTTAAGACCGTTCCCTGCACGCGGCGCAGTCCCTCATAGTCTCCGAAGAAGAACGCCTTGTTTTTCCAGATGGGACCGCCGGCGGCAGCGCCGAACTGGTTCTGACGCAGCTTGCCCTTCTTAATTCCATTGTTGTTTTCAAACCAATCGGCGGCGTCGAGTTTGTCGTTGCGGAAGAACTCCCAGATGGCGCCGTGCAGCGAGTTTGTGCCCGACTTGACGGTTGCGTTCAAGACCGCACCAGCCGAACGGCCAAGTTCGGCGCTGAAGTCTGCGGTCTGAACCTTGAACTCCTGGATAGCGTCCACGGGCGGCAGGATGACGAAGTTTGTGCCGTTCAGGAAGTCTGCTGCGTTGGAGTTGTTGTCGATACCGTCGAGCAGGTAGTTGTTTTGCGAAGGTTGCAGCCCGTTGGCGGTAAAGGCGCCGGAAGCAGCGTTACCGCGTGTGTCTGCCTGCGAGGTATTCACGCCGGCGCTTAACTGTGCAAGGAAGGTAAAGTTACGGCCATTCAGCGGAAGACTCTTGATGGTTCGTTCATCGATGACCTGTCCAACCGACGACTCATCGGACTGCAGTTGCGGCGGAGCAGTGGTGACGGTCACCGTCTCATTGGTGGAACCGGTCTTCAATTGAACGACAACCTTCAGATCCTGACCAACCGCCACTGTCATGTTCTGCTGAGTCGTACTGGAAAATCCCGGTGCGGCGACCGTGATGGTGTAATGACCGATTCTGACTGGCGAGAAGGTGTAGGTACCACTGCTGCTTGAACGCGTCTCCAGCGTGATGCCCTGATCCGTGTTTCGCAGCGTCACCTGCGCATCCGCGACAGCGGCTCCAGTCGTATCCAAGACCGTCCCGGAGATGGAGCCCTGATCGACCTGGGCCATTGCAGGCGCGGCTACAGAGAGACTGAGCGCCGCAACGGCAAAGCACCGACAGAGCGAGAACTGATGTCGTGAATCGCGAAAGAATGGCATCCGAAAGATCCTCCGCATTTCCTGACCAGAGTCAGATACATGTCCTGACACTTGAAGACAGGGAACGCTTGAATGGGCTATCCGAAGAACGCGGCAACATTAGTGCAAGGAGGAGCGCGGTGTCAACCGAAAGTTTGAGATATCCATAATCGCTTATTATGGCCGCTACCAGGTCCAGGGAAGGTTGTCGGCGATGCCCGCGTACTGTACGCTACCGATTCAAGCCCTCTGACATGGCCTCAAAGCCCCCAACGCTCGACGCCCTACCTCCACTGTGGAACAGACGAGCGGTCCTGAAGCAGCTTGGACTGACGCCGCTGCTGCTGCATGCATGGCCAGCCTTTGGTGCAGAGGCCTTCGAAGCCCCGGCGGGCGGCTTCGCGCCTGCCAACCTCTCGTTCAGCGAGCCGCGCCTGCTTCCCCACTATCCGTCGCGTTCTCCATTGGAGGACGTCCTCCGCCGGGTGCGCCCGGGCACAGACGAATTCGTGACGGAGGGTCATGCCTTCGAGATTCAGGGAGAACTTGATCGGTGGGCAGGAAGCTTTCGTAGCGCGCGATGGGCGGACCTGAAGCTTACCCTGCACACCTCCGTGCAGGCTTCGTCCTTCACCCCGCATCAGGAGACGAAGCTGCGGCAGGACACCATAAGGACTAGCAGGCGGGAGTATTCGCCGTCGCTGCAAAGCAGCGGGCCGGAACAGGTCATACGTGCTCTGCAAGCCGCGTATGGCGTGGGCAAGAGCATCGACCGTGCGAGCTTCGAGATCACGGCAATTCAAGAGATCAGCCAGGCGCCGCTTACGGTCGCGGTGGCGGTCCGCCACGACGTCCTCCTGGTTTCTTCGAGCGAGCGGGAGCAGCGTGTCGGCACTTGGGCGATGACTTGGTCCCGCGAAGGGACTGCATGGACGGTCCGTCAGTGGCGCGCAGAGAGCGAGACCGTGAGCACCGTTGGCGGGCCGGGCTATGTCGATGTCACACAGGCGGCCTTCTCCAAGGCGCCATCGTACGAAGCCCAGTTGCGATACGGCTCGGACCATTGGCGCAGCGTGCTGGACGGTGCCTGTGGCATCGATGTCTATGGCAACAACGGCGTCGCAGCGGGCGATTTCGACGGCGACGGTCATGACGACCTGTACGTCTGCCAGCCGGCGGGATTGCCGAACCGGCTCTACCGCAATCGTGGCGATGGCACCTTCGAAGATGTCACGGGGAAGGCAGGCGTCGGTGTACTCGACAACACGAGTTGTGCACTCTTTGCCGACTTCCGTAACAACGGCCTGCAGGACCTGCTGGTGGTCTGCGGCGGCGGGCCGTTGCTCTTCCTGAATCAGGGCGATGGATCGTTCCGTCAGAAGCCAGATGCATTCCAGTTCGCGCGAACGCCGGAGGGTACCTTCACGCACGCGGCCATTGCCGACTACGACCGGGACGGGCGACTGGACATCTACTTCTGCCTGTACAGCTACTATCTGGGCCTGGATCAGTACCACTACCCGGTCCCTTATTTCGACGCACGCAATGGACCGCCGAATTTTCTGTTGCACAACGAAGGCGATGGACGCTTTGTCGATCGCACCGAAGCCGCCGGCCTGAATGTCGACAACGATCGCTATAGCTTTGCGTGCTCGTGGTCTGAGTCGCCGACGAATAACTTTCCTGACCTGTATGTCGTGAACGACTTCGGGCGCAACGTGCTCTACCGCAGCCAGGGAAATGGCACATTCAAGGCAGCGTCTACCGACTCAAAGGTCGAGGATGTGGGCGCGGGTATGAGCGCCGCCTGGACGGACATCAACAACGACGGCAAGCCAGACCTGTACGCAGCAGATATGTGGTCTGCAGCCGGCCAACGCGTGTCGCAGCAACCGCAGTTTCAACCCGGTGCTTCGGATGCCATTCGCTCTCTATACCGCAAGCATGCGGAGGGGAACGCGCTCTATGAAGGGACAGCGGATGGTGTCTTTCGCAATGCGAGTCTGCGGGCAAATGTCAGCATGGGACGCTGGGCTTGGGGATCGGACTTCTGGGACTTTGACCACGACGGCTACGCGGATCTGTATGTTACCAACGGTTACATCACGGCTGCGGAAAGTTCAGGAATCAACGACGATCTGGGTAGCTTCTTCTGGCGCCAGGTCGTGGGGAAGTCACCGAACGATTCCACACCGCTGCTCGCGTATGAGCACGGCTGGAATGCGCTGAATGAACTCATTCGATCCGATCGTTCGTGGAGTGGTTCAGAACGAAACGTGATGTACGCAAACAATCGCGACGGGACGTTTACCGAGGTTTCTGGCGTGCTCGGCATGGACCTTCTCGAGGATGGACGCTCCTTCGCCTTGGCCGACTTCGATGGGGACGGACGCCTCGAGGTGGTCGTCAAGAATCGCAACGCACCGCAGCTACGGATCGTCCACAACGCCATGCAGGATATCGGCGACTCTATCGTTTTCCGCTTGCGTGGAACGAAGAGCAATCGTGACGGCATCGGGACTTCGGTCACGGTCGAGACGGGCGGTCTTCGTCAGACGAAGTATCTGCAAGCCGGCAGTGGGTTTCTCTCACAACATTCGAAGGAGTTGTTCTTCGGTCTCGGCCGATCACCAGCGGCGATCCGCGCGGTTGTTCGCTGGCCCAGCGGCCTGACGCAGCACTTTGAGAACCTGCGGGCCAACCACCGCATTCAATTGGAAGAAGGCTCGGAAGCATTCACGAGTGTGCCGGTCGCCGCTGCGTCTGCCGCGTACGCCCACGCCGGTGCACCCGAGCGTGTTGCCGCGCAAGAAACTCCCTCCAGTGATATACAGACGTGGTTGCTGGATCCGCTCAAGGCACCATCGTTCACCGTGCCCGACCTTTCGGGTAAAGCGGTAAAGCTGGATCAAGCCGATGGAAGAATCTCGCTGGTTGTGTTCTGGGCGACCACATCGCCCGGCAGTCTGAAGCTGCTGACGCATCTGCAACAGCGCCATGGTGGTCTGCTCTCGAGTCGGATTGAGGTCTTCGCGGTCAATCTGGATTCGCCGAGCGATGCTGCCGCTGCACGCGCTGCCGCACAGAAGCTGAACCTGCCGTTCTCGGTGCTCCTCGCGACGGAGGAGGTCGCTGGCACTTACAACATCCTGTACCGCTATCTGTTCGACCGCCGTCGGGATCTGCCGATTCCCTGCTCGTTCCTGGTTGACCCAACTGGCATGGTGGTCAAGCTCTATCAAGGCGATTTCACCGCGGAGCAGGTAAGAGCTGATGCGCAGGGTATCCCCCCGGACGCGGCGGCGCGCTTGAAGAAAGCGCTGCCCTTCGCGGGGACGCCGTATCTTGCCGACTTTCACCGCAATGACTTCACCTACGGCGTTGCCATGTTCCAGCATGGCTACCTGGAGGCGGCGGCGCTGTACTTTCAACAGGTCGTCACGGCCAGGCCAAATGATGCAGAGGCTTATTACAATCTGGGCACGTTGCATCTGCGGCGGAACGAGTTTGTCGAAGCTCGCGCAAACTTGAAGACGTCCCTTCGACTGCGGCCTGACTACCCGGAGGCCTGGAACAACCTGGGCATGATGGCAGCGCAGGAGGGACGTAACGAGGAGGCCGCGCAGAACTTTCTGCAGTCGCTCCAGTTGCGGCCAGGCTACGCGATCGCTCTCCTTAACCTTGGCAACGTGTATCGCCGCCAGGGAGATGCTGCCAAAGCATCGGATGCCCTGAATCGTGCGCTGGCGTTGCAGCCGGACGATCCGGAGGCCAACTACGGCCTCGGGATGCTGGCGGCTCAGCAGAACCGAGTAAGCGTTGCCGAGGGCTACCTTCGCAAAGCGATCGCGCTTCGTGCGGATTATCCGGAGGCGCTGAATAATCTTGGCGTGCTGCTGGTGCGGAAGCAGGACTACGATGGCGCGGCCCAGCAGTTTCAGACGTGTATCCGCCTCGTTCCCACCTTCGAACAGTCTTACTTCAATCTTGCTCGCGTGTCCCTGCTGCAGCACGACAAGGCGAAGGCGAGATCAGTTCTGGAGGATCTGCTCCGGCTGCGGCCCGACAGCGCCGCAGGACGCCAGGCGCTGCAGACTCTCGACGCGGCCCCTTGATACTCCACGACGACACATCGGATTCGGTATAGTCCCTGCATATGTTTCTGCCGCGCAGACGCTTTCTTGGAACTTCGGCCCTCCTACTCGGCAGTGCGCTTACGGAAGCGCTCGCGGAGCCGCTGTGGCGATGGGATTCCGAGACGCTGCAGGCTGCCGGTATTCCCGCGGCCGCAAAGTCTGATGCATCCTCTGTTCAGTTCGTCGATGTTGCAGAGCAGGCCGGCCTGAACGTCACCAATGTATGGGGCGGCGTCGATCACAAGCGTTCGATTCTCGAGGCGAAGGGCAGCGGCATCGCCTTCTTTGATTACGACCACGATGGCTGGCTGGATATCTACCTGACCAACGGCGATCGACTGGATACGAACTGGCCTGCGGGAAAAGCTCCAACATCGCACCTGTACAAGAACAACCGCGACGGTACCTTTACTGACGTGACGGAAAAGTCAGGTCTGGGTGTGACGGGATGGCAGACCGGCGTGTGCGTTGGCGATTACAACAACGACGGCTGGGATGATCTCTTCTGCTGCTTCTGGGGCCACAATCGCCTCTTCCACAACAACGGCAATGGCACCTTCACCGATGTTACGAAGAAGGCCGGCCTATGGCAGGACAAGCATCGTTGGGGTTCGGGATGCACCTTTCTCGACTACAACCGCGATGGCCATCTCGACCTGTTTGTCTGTAACTACATCCATCTCGAGCCGCAGGATATCCCGAGCCCGATGGATCAGCATTTCTGCCAGTGGAAGGGTATTCCGATTCTTTGTGGCCCGCGGGGTCTGCCGGGCGGCGTCAATATCCTTTATCGCAACAATGGCGATGGCACCTTCACGGATGTCTCCGAGACGTCGGGCATTCTGAAGCCCGGCCCACGTTATTCAATCACGCCTGTCTCTTATGACTTCGACAACGACGGTTGGCCCGACATCTATGTTGCTGTCGATTCGCAGCCGAGCATTCTCTTCAAGAACAACCATGACGGCACCTTCACCGACATCGCGCTGGAGGCTGGTTGCGCCTACAGCGATGCCGGGCATGAGCAGGCCGGCATGGGCCTTGCCGTTGCTGACTACGACTGCAATGGCTGGTTCGACATTTACAAGACGAACTTCGCCGACGACGTCGTGAACCTCTACAAGAGCAATGGCGACGGGACTTTTACGGATGTGGTCTTCGAAGCGGGGCTTGGAGGCAACAGTCAATTCGTCGCATGGGGTTGCGGGTTTCTGGACTATGACAACGACGGATGGCAGGACGTTCTGCAGGTCAATGGCCACGTCTATCCCGAGATCGATGCTCATAAGTTCGGGCAGACGTTCAAGAGCCAGCGGCTGCTGTACCGCAATCTTGGCAATGGCCGCTTCAAGGATGTGTCATCGCAAGCGGGTGCAGGTATCAGTGAGCACTACTCCAGTCGCGGCGCTGCGTTTGGCGATTACGACAATGATGGCGGCGTGGATGTGCTGGTTTTGAATATGAATGATCGGCCTTCTTTGTTGCGGAATAGTAGTGCGAATCGGTTGAACTGGATCAAGTTGAAGCTGATTGGGACGCACTGTAACCGGACTGCGATTGGGGCTCGGGTGCGGGTTACTACTGGCAAACATACGCAGATGGATGAGGTTCACAGCGGCGGCAGCGTGATGTCGCAGAGTGATCTGCGGCTGCATTTTGGGGTTGGCAAAGTCGATCTGATTGACGTGATTGAGGTGACCTGGCCGACGACGCGGAAGGTGGAGACCTTCCGGCAAGTCAAGGTGAATCAGATACTTACCATTCGTGAGGGTGATGGGATTTTGCCGCCTACTAAGGCGAAGGGCTGATCGCTGCCACCCTATTTTAGGTTGGGTGTTTCCTGCAGGACTACGAGGAATTGCTTGACGCTGCGGCGTTCCTGTTCGGTTTGTTCGGCTCTTTTTTGTTCGATTGCTTCGTGTTGCGCGCGCTCCTGTTTTGCTTCGGCGGGCTTGCCGGTGCGCTCGTAGAGGACGGCTAAACGGAAGTGCGCTTCGCCCAATTCGGGGTCGGATTGGATCGCTTCCTGATAGAGATGAATCGTCTCAGTCACGTTTTTCTTCGTTGCGGCGATTTTGCCGAGTTCCAGGTAGGCTTCGGCGTATTTCGGGTCGAGTATGACCGTCTGTTGCAGCAGGGTTTGGGCTCGCTCGGAGGTCGCCGGATCGCCGCGTCGCAGAAGCGCCGTGGCGAGCAGGTAGCTTGCATGCGGGTTCCTGGGTTGCAGTTTGAGGAAGCGTTCGAGTCTCTCGAGGACACCGGGCAGAGGGACGGGCGAGGCTCCGTCGGCCTTGCCTAATGCCAGATAAGGTTCCGGCTCGTTCGGCTGCAGGTCCGAGGCTTCGCAGAGGCGCTGGGCCGCTTCTTCGTACCGCGCTTCGGAGAAGAGGGCCGAGCCCCAGCCGGTGCGGAGGCGCGCGGATGCAGGGTGGAGGGCTGCGCCGCGTGCGAAGATCTGGCCGGCCTGCAGGATGGCGCGATGCAGCAGGAGTTCGGAGCCCCAGGTGAAGTAGTTCGCTTCGCTTGGGTCGAGTTGCGCGGCTTGCGCCATCTGACGCACGGCAGAGAAGGGGTCGCCGGATGCCTCATCGAGTTCGCCGGCGAGCCGGTGGTAGTCCGCCCGGTCGGCTGACTTGAGGGCGCGCGCGATGTGGGCCTTTGCGGACGGGATATCGCGCAGGCCTCGGCATGCGAGTGCCAGATCGTACTCGACCTCCGGTTGTCCGCTGCCGGCGGTGGAGGCTACCTGCAGCGTCTTCTCGGCTTGTGTGTAGTTCGAGGTGTGGAGGTAGTACTCGCCCAGGGCGAGGTTTGCGGCGTAGCTCTTTGGGGCGGCCTGGACGGCCTTTTGCAGGCGCTGCTCCGCTTCCCTATCGCCGCCGTTGGTTCGCTCCATCGCGTGCAGTGCTGCCGTCGTGCGCGCGAGGTCTTCGCTGGTTCTGAGCGTTGCATCGGAGCCGTGGCCGCCTACGGCCGTCCAGTCTGTGACGCCGGCCACGGTGAAATTGGGGGCGTCCGAGAAGCCCATGTCGTCGCCGGGTGACTTTGCCGACGATGCTTCCGCGAGGACGAGTGTGATGGGCGTGGAAGGGATTTGCGGCACCGTGAGCGTGGAGGCGCGCTTGCCGCGCAGCTCCGCTGTGATCTGGAAGGGGCCGTTTCCCGCGGCGTGGAAGGAGAAGGAACCGGACGCGTCGGTATTGCTCTGCATGTCGGTCTGCGTGTGAAGCTTCACGGTGACACCCGGCAGCGGCCGTCCTGCGCTGTCGACGACTTTGCCTGTGATGGTCTTCGCGTTCTCTGCGGCCTGGCTAAGCGGTTGCGCTGCCGCGAAGGACGAGGCGGGCACGGTACAGCACGCGCAGGCGAGTACGCATAGGAGACGGATTTGCTTTACGGGCCGAGGGCTCATGGACGATGCGGCAAGTATAAGGCGGCAAGTATAGGGCCGCGCTTGAACCCTTTGCGAGAAAAGGTGAACTGGTATGGGTAGCTGTGAAAGTATGAAGCCGGCATGATGAGTTCTCGTTGGAGTCTTTCCCGGATACCAAAACTCATCTGCATGGTGCTTGCCCTTCTGCCGGGCGCGGCTTGCGGTCTGAGTCCGACGTCTTCCCCGCAGAGGTATTCGGTACAGGGTTGGAACACCGAGAGCGGTCTGCCACAGAACTCAGTCCATGCCATGCTGCAGACCACGGACGGGTATCTATGGATGGCAACGGAGAACGGGCTGGCCCGTTTCAACGGGTATCAGTACCGCGTCTTCGGTCGTGAGACGCAGCCGCAGCTTGCCGGCAACGACATACGCGCGCTCTTCGAGGATCGGCAACGCGCGTTGTGGGTTGGGACTGCTACGGGACTGACGCGGCTGAGCGATGGTGTCGCTCACTCTTATACGACGCGTGAGGGTCTGCCCTCTGACGCGGTGCGGTCGGTCCTTCAGACGAAGGACGGGAAGATATGGGTACTTACGTCCGCGGGCGTGGCGACGATCGCAGAGCCCGCGACGACCGATGCGGGTAAGCTGCACTTTCAGACCGTAGCCACCGGGCCGGCTGCAGTACAGACGATCGCCGAGGCGCCGGAGGGTGGCGTGTGGGCCGCGACCGATCGTGGCATCGTGCGCATCGCCGATGGTCGTGTGCAGCCGGAGATGCGGGGCGCATCGCATGCACCTGTGCAGGCGCTTACGTGCGCGCTTAACGGAGACTGCGCCTTTGCTTCGACTGACGGTGTCTTTCTCCTGCGCCATGGCGCGTTGCAGCAACTCGCGCTGCACGCTGCGCTGCCGGCTGGCGGCGTCCGTTCGCTGCTGATAACACCGGACGGCGTGTGGGCTGCGGGCGAGAGCGCATTGCTGCTGTTGCAGCCGCACCGCAGTCGAGTGTTTAAGGCGGGAGCGGACTTACCGGGACGGCAGATCGAGTCGCTCTTCGCAGACAACAGAGGCGCGGTATGGATCGGCACGGATGATGGCGTGGCGCGGTGGTGGGGCGAACGGATGGAGTCAACCGGCGTGGGCAATGCTTCGGCGGTGCTGTCGTTCTATGAAGATCGCGATGGCGATCTTTGGCTAGGGACGGAGACGACCGGCGTCTTCGAGTTGCGCGATCGTCCGTTCGATCTGATTGGGCGGGCGCAGGACCTGGGCGATGGGTCCGCAACATCCGTCACTGCTGCGGGGCCAGGTTCGTTGTGGGTGGGCACGAGTGCAGGCGGTCTAAACCGTGTGGACGGTCAGGCGATTGCGCAGCACGTGCTTACGCTGAAGGAAGGATTGGCGAGCAACACGGTGCTGTCGCTTGCGACGAGCCCGAAGGATTCGTCCGATGTGTGGATCGGAACGCCGGACGGGCTTAGCCACTGGGAGAAGGGGCACCTGACGAACTACACCGTGAAGGATGGACTGACCGACGACTTCGTTCGTTCGCTGCTGGTAGCGAATGATGGGAGTACATGGATCGGCACACGGCACGGCGTGACCCGTTGGCGGAACAAATCTGCTGCGACCTGGACGACGAAGCAAGGGCTTGGCAGCGACCTGATCGGTGCGATGGCGGAGGACGCTGCCGGTGATCTATGGGTGGGTACGCGCGGCGGACTTGCACTGTTCCATAACAATTCTGTACACAACTACACCGTCGCCGATGGCTTGCCCAGCGACACCATTACTTCGCTTTCGTTCTCAAAGGGTGGTGATCTTTGGATTGGCACGAACGGGAGCGGGCTGGGCGTACGGAGCGGGCGCAGCTTCTTTGTCTTCCCTGCTTCGGCAGGTCTGCCGAAGGCGATCTTCGCGATCCTGGAAGATGATGCGGGCTTTCTGTGGTTGAGTTCGGAGTACGGTCTGGATCGCGTTGCGCTGACGGACCTGGCGGCATACCGTTCCGGCAGCAGCCGTGTTCTTGCGGTGACGCACTTTGGAGCGGCTGACGGACTGGAATCGTCGGAGGGTTCGGCGACGGGTCATCCTTCCGCGGTGCGCCTGGCGGATGGACGACTCTGCTTTGTGTCTCGTCGTGGTGTGCTCACGGTCGATCCTGCGCTGCTGCCTGTCACTCGGTCTGCGCCGCCGATTGTGATTGAAGAGATGACGGCGGATGACCGTGATGTGACACCGGAGGAGCTGGCATCGCTACCACCGGGCGTCTCTCATCTCTCGATCAGTTTTGCAGGCATTCACCTGACTGCACCGCAGCGTCTGCATTACCGCTACATGCTGGAGGGATTCGATCGGAACTGGATCGACGCAGGGACACAGCGGACGGCGTTCTATACAAACCTGCCTCCGGGGAGCTATCGCTTCCGCGTGAATGTGCGGTCTGCGGGTGGACCATGGAGCGAGCAGGGCATGAGCAGCATCACGGTGGGACTGCGGCCGCGCTATTACCAGACGGGATGGTTCCGGGCGCTGCTGCTGTGCGCCTTTGCGCTTGGGTTGCTTGGTCTGTATCGCATGAGACTGCGGGCCCTGAACGCGCGCTTCCAGGCAGTTGCCGAGGAGCGCAGCCGCCTGGCACGCGAGATCCATGACACGCTGGCACAGGGATTTGTCGCGGTGAGCGTGCGACTGGAGATGCTGTCTCGCATCCTGCATGGTGAACGGCTGGAGGAGTGCCGGCAGGAACTGAATGAGACACGAACGCTGGTGCAGGAGGGACTTGCGGAGGCGCGTCGATCGATCTGGAATCTGCGTGCGGAGGATGCGGATCGTGTGACGCTGCCAGCGCACCTGGAGCGGATAGTGAAGGACACGATTGAACGCGGTGTGGACGCGGAGTTGGAGATCACCGGAGCGTATCGCGCACTGCCATCCACGGTTGAGGCAGAGCTAATCCGGATGACGCAGGAGGCCGTGTCCAACGCCTTGCGGCATGCCGATCCGTGTACGATCTTAGTCCGGTTGCTTTACACACCACGCAGGCTGCGACTTGAGATCCAGGACGATGGTTGCGGCTTCGATGTTGCGAAAGCACCATCGAAAGAGAGTGGACACTATGGACTGACAGGACTGCGCGAACGGGCGCAGAAGATAGGGGCCACGTTCATGCTGGAAAGTTCGCCGGGAAATGGAACGGCAATTCGTATTGAGACCGCGATCGTAAAGGATCGTGAAAAGGGATCGAGGTCCTGATGGCAGCACCGATCCGATTGCTACTGGTCGATGATCATCACGTGGTGCGTCGCGGCTTTGCGGCACTGCTTCGTACGGAAGCAGGCTTTGAAGTTGTTGCGGAGGCGAGCGATGGCGAAGAGGCCGTGACGCTGTTCCAGCAGCATCAGCCCGACGTGACGTTGATGGACCTGCGTCTGCCTGGCATGAGCGGCGTGGATGCGATCAACAAGATCCGTGAGCAAAACCCTACAGCGAAGATTATTGTCCTGACGACCTTTGACGGGGACGAGGATATCTGCCGCGCACTGCAGGCGGGTGCGAAGGGTTACCTGCTGAAGGGTATGTCGGTGGAGGAGCTGATCGAAGCCATTCGCGCCGTGAACGAAGGCCGGTCGCGGATCCCTTTTGCCATTGCAGAAAAACTTGCCGAACGTATGGGCACGCCGCGTTTGACGAAGAGCGAACTGAAGGTGCTGCAGAGAATTGCGGAGGGCCGCAGTAACAAGGAGATTGGAACCGATCTGTTTGTTACGGAGGCGACCGTGAAGACACACATCAACAGCCTTCTTTCCAAGTTGAAGGTCAACGATCGCACACAGGCTGTGACCGCTGCGCTTCAACGAGGCATCCTCCACCTGAACAAGATTGGCAATGAGAATGATCGATGAGAGTGTGTCTTCGAGACGTCGCGGGTCTATCCATCGCAGGCAGGTCGTCAAGCTGCTGGCTCTGAGTGCAGGCACGCTGCTGGCCGGGCGGTTGTGGGCGCGAAGCCCACTGAAGACATGGCGGCAGGCGAGCGATGCGGAACTGCGCGAGATACTGCCAGCGCGCGCGCCCGTGGGTCACGAGCACATTGAGACCGAGATGCGCACCGCGTCCGGCATTACGGATGGACATGGTGAGTTCGTCGCTGGCGTGGTGCTGATTACTACGGGTTATGCGGCGAACGGTAAGTACTCCCACTTTCTGACGACACAGATACCCCTTGAAGTCGGCACGCTGGCGCTGGCGCCGGGTGAGTACGTGCTGGGTTGGGAGCATGGCGACACGATGCTGAATGTCCACTTCTACGACGCGAATACGGAGGCGTTGCGCGGGTCGGCAGAGGCGAGGATCATTCCAGGATTGACGCGCGTGGAGTCGTTCCGGTTGTGGTCGCCGCAGACGAAGTCGATCCTGCAGATTGGCCGGTTTGGCGTGCGGTATGCGATCGGCAAGAGCGCGCAGTGAGCAGTGAGCTGCCGTGAGAAGATTGTCCCGGAACGTATCTTAATTTCGTGCTGGAAGCTATGAGTAGCGGCGGCGCAAGGATAGTGCATGAAGCGTTATTGTCTGGCTCTCGATCTACACCCTGATCCCTCTTTGATGGAGGAATATGTCAGGCTGCACAAGAGCGTGCAACCGGTGATTCAGAAGAGTATTCGTGATGCCGGCGTGATCGATATGCAGATCTTCATGCTTGGCAATCACCTGTTCATGATCATGGACACGGTGGACGATTTCACGTTCGAAAAGAAGGCCGCGATGGACGCGGCCAATCCTGCTGTGCAGGAGTGGGAGCGGCTGGTGAGCCAGTTCCAGAACGTCGATCCAGAGCATGATCCATCGGGTAAGTGGCGGGTGATGGAACAGATCTTTCAACTGGATCCGGCTTAGCCCACCGGCGCTCGCTGCTTGTTGATGTTCTACGGTTCCTTGCGGATCGCTACGGAGGTCAGTGCGCGATCGAGATGGACGTAGCCACCATCGACGTGGAGCCACTGGCCGGTGGTGTGGGAGCTGTAGACGGGCGAGAGCAGGAAGACGACGGTTGCCGCGATCTCGTCGGGTGTTGTCATGCGTCGACCTAACGGAATTTGCGTCTCGATGCGCTTGAGAGTTTCTGCGGGATCGGCGAGGGTCTGGAGCCAGGCTTCATAGGCCGGCGTCATGACCTCTGCGGGGATGACTGCGTTGACGCGAATGCCCTGGGGCAGTAACTCCGCGGCCCACTCGCGTGTGAGGCTGAGGATGCCGCCCTTGGAGGCGGCGTAGCCTGAGGTGTTTCCCTGACCGGTGAGCGAGACCTTGGAGCCGATGTTGATGATGACGCCGGACGAGGCCTGCAGTGCGGGTAGCGCTGATTGGGTGAGGACGTAGGCCGGTACGAGGTTGGTGCGGAGGCTGTTGAGGAAAGCTTCGGGTGTGCCGTCGGCGAGTCCGACGCCGTCATTCAGGGCGGCGTTGTTGACCAGCGCGTAGATGGATCCGTGGCGAGTGTAGACCGTTTCGATTGCCTGCTGACAGGCGGCGACGTCGTTCAGTTCCATCTCGATCAGGTGGCAGGAGTGGCCTGCGGCCTGCTGCGCCTGAACGAACTCCTGCACGCCGGGCGAGATGCGCGTGAGGATGGCGACGGTGGCTCCCTCTTCAAGGCAGAGCCGTGTGATGGAGGCGCCGATACCCGAGGCGCCGCCTGTCACTACGATCACCTTGTCTTTCAATCCCAAGTTCATCCGCAATGATCCTTTGCTGTTCCGTTACCGCAGGTTGTTGAAGCCGCCGTCGATTGCGACGTCAGAGCCTGTGATGAAGCTGGCTGAGTCGGAGCAGAGGTAGAGGGCGAGTTGTGCGATCTCTTCCGGCGTGCCCATGCGTCCGATGGGCTGGCTGGCCGCGAGGGTGGCGAGCATCTCTTCTTCCCTGCCGGGATAGTTCTTCGCGAGGAAGCCGTCGACGAACGATGTGTGGACGCGCGCGGGTGAGATGCAGTTGCAACGAACGCCGAGGGGCAACGCGTCTTTGGCGACGGAGAGTGTCATTGCAACGACGGCGCCCTTGGTCATGGAGTATGCGAAGCGTGCGCTGAGGCCGGAGGTTGCGGCGATGGAGGCGATGTTGACGATGGCGGAGCCGCGGCTCATGAGCTTGAGTGCGGATTGCATGCAGAGATAAGTGCCGCGGACGTTGACGCGGTAGAGGCGGTCGAAGTCGTCCGGGTTGGTGTCGAAGATGGTGCCGATGTGCGCGACGCCTGCGCTGTTGACGAGAAGTTCGAGGCCGGCGATGGATGCGAAGGCGGCGGCGATGCTGTCTTCGTTGCTGACATCGCAGGCAATGGGCTGGCATTTGCCGCCGGTCGAGGTGATGTGGTCGGCGACGCCCTTTGCAGCGGTCTCCTGCAGATCGAGTGCGTAGACCTCTGCGCCGGCTTCAGCGAGGGCGATCGCAGTTGCGCGACCGATGCCGCTGCCTGCTCCTGTTACGAGGGCGCGTTTTCCATCCAAACGAAAACTCATGATGATCCTTTACTTCGGTGTGGCGGTTTGTTGCGCTTCGGGCGAGAGCCAGTAGGTGCCCGAGGGGAACTCGTATTCCCGGAGACTTTCCGGGTAGATTTCGATGCTGAATCCTGCGGTTTGGGGAAGCATATAGCGGCCGCGTTGGATCTGCACGGGTGTGAGGAAGTGTTCGTGGAGGTGGTCGACGTATTCGACGACTCGGTCCTGGAGGGATGCGCCTGCCCAGATGAAGTCAAAGGCGGAGAGGTGCTGGACGTATTCGCAGAGGCCGACGCCGCCTGCGTGGGGGCAGACGGGGATGCCGAACTTTGCGGCCATGAGGATGATGGCGAGGTTCTCGTTGACGCCGGCTACGCGGCAGCTATCGATCTGGCAGACGTCGATGGCTTCGGCCTGGAGTAGCTGCTTGAACATGACTTTGCTCTGGCAGTGTTCGCCTGTAGCGATGCGGACGTTTGTCTCCTGACGGATGCGGCGGTGGCCCAGGATGTCGTCGGGGCTGGTCGGCTCTTCCATCCACCAGAGGTCGAGTTCTGCGAGCTGGCGGGTGCGGTCGATTGCCTGGCCTACGTCCCACTTCTGATTGGCGTCGACCATGAGTTTGTGGTCCCAGCCGATCTCTTCGCGGACGATGTGGCCGCGGCGGAGATCGTCTGCGGCGTCGCCGCCTACCTTGAGCTTGAAGTGTGTCCAGCCTTCGGAGAGGGCCTGCTGGCAGAGGTTGCGGATCTTGTCGTCGCTGAAGCCGAACCAGCCAACGGAGGTGGTGTAGGCGGGCAGACCACTCTGCAGGAGTTGGGCGATGCGGTCCCGCTTGGTGGGTTCATTGCGGCGCAGGATTTCGAGCGCCTCTTCGGGTGTGAGGGCGTCGGTGATGTAACGGAAATCGATGCAGGCGACGATCTGTTCCGGCGACAGATCTGCGAGGAGGCGCCAGACGGGCTTGCCTTCAGCGCGTGCCCAGAGATCCCAGACGGCGTTGACGAGTGCCGCGGCGGCGAGATGGATGACGCCTTTTTCCGGGCCGAGCCAGCGGAACTGGGTGTCGCCGGTGAGTTCCTGCACCCATGCGGCCATGTTCGCGGTGATGTCCGAGAGGGTGCGGCCTACGAGGAAGCGCGACAGGTAGTTCACTGCCATGACGCAGAGTTCGGTGCCGCGGCCGAGCGTGAAGGTGAGGCCGTGGCCTTCGAGACCGGTGTCGGTTTCGAGGATGCAGTATGCGGCGGAGTAGTCCGGATCTTTATTGACCGCGTCGCTGCCGATATGAAACCGGGAGGTGGGAAATCGAAGATCGAGAGTGCGGACGGCGGTGATACGAGGATTGAGAGTTGACACGGTATTTCGATATCCCTTCCGGCGTGTTCCTGTTTATCTTCCGCGAGGTTGCGGTGAGGCGGCAACCTCGCGGTGCGGTGTTCGGCCGCTGGAGATTACACCTCGAAGGTGGACTGCATGGCCCTCCGCCGCTGATAGCCTGCCATGCCGAAGGCGTAGGCGAAGACGACGAAGTAGCAGACGAGCGGGACGAGGTAGGAGATGGCCGTGTTGTGGAAGAACTCGCCTGCGCCGCCCATGGCGAGGGTGAGGACGCCGCCTCCGATGATGGTCATGACGAGGAGCGATCCTGCGACGTTGGTGTTGGGTCCGAGGTCTTTGATGCCCAGGGCGAAGATCGTGGGAAACATGATGGACATGAAGAAGCTGGTGGCGAAGATGGCGATCAAGCCTGCCTGGCCGGGGTGGAGCGCTCCGAAGGCGAGCAGAAAGACATTGGCCACTGCGTAGCCCTGCATGAGACGGCTGGCCGGGATGCGCTTCATGAGGAGTGCTGAACCGAAGCGGCCGATACCGAAGGCGGCGAGGGTTCCTGCGAGCAGGAGGCCTGCGCTGCGCTCGGAGGCGTGAGCGTACTCCTGCGCGTACTTGATGAAGTAGCTCCAGGTACCGACCTGCGCGCCGACGTAGAAGAATTGCGTTGGAAGAGCGAAGAGGAAGTGCCGCTCGCGCAGAAGCACGCGCCAGTTGGCGGAGTTCCCTGCGTCCTCTTCGCGCGATCGCACGAACTTGGGAAAGCGTGTGAAGGCGATAAAGATGGCCCAGAGCAGAACGAGACCCGCGAGCACAAGGTACGGAGCGACGACGCGCACGGTCTCGTGATGCAGATAGGCCGCGTATTCGCCGGAGGCCTTCATGGCTGCGACCTGGGTTGGCGTGAGTTCAATGCCGGAGAAGATGAAGCGCGTCCCGACGAGTGCGCCGGTGATGGTGCCGATGGGATTGAAGGCCTGCGCGATGTTGAGGCGACGCTCAGAGGTTGCGGTGGGACCGAACTGCGCGATGAGTGGGTTCGCTGCCGATTCGAGGAACGAGAGACCGCTTGCTACGACGAAGAGCGCCGTGAGGAAGAAGGCATACCGACCTGCCGATGCCGCCGGCAGAAAGAGACAGCAGCCCACCGCGAAGAGCAGGAGCCCTACGATCAAGCCGGCACGGTAGCCGTACTTGCGCATGAGCAGACCTGCGGGCAGCGCGAAGACAAAGTAGCCCAGGTAGAAGGCCCATTGGACGAGGCCTGCTTCAAGCCGTGTGATCTCAAAGCTCTTGGAGAACTGGCGGATGAGGACGTCGTTCATGCTGTTGGGGATTCCCCAAAGGAAGAACAGGCCGCAGATCAGGAGGAACGGAGCCAGAGTGCCGGCCGGGAGAAGATCCGTGCCGGGCACGAAGTGCTTTGGGTTGTTGGTAACGGGTGCAGAGGGCATCGATGGTTCTCCTAAGCGCTGACCTGCACGAGGATTTTGGTGATCCCGGCGGGTGCATTCGACCATTCAGCAAGCATGCGTGGCACGTCTTCCATGGTGATGACTGCGGAGATTGCCTTCTCCGTAGGGAATTTACCGGACTCCAGCAGGGAGATGACCTCGCGGAAGTCTTCCGGTTGAGCGTTGCGTGAACCGAGGATGTCGAGCTCTTTCTGCACGAAGAGTTTTGTCTCGTACGCCACGGGTTCCTTTGCGTAGCCGATGTAGACGACGCGGCCTGTGAAGGCGACCTCTTCCACGGCAGCGCGGAAGGTCTCGGGCAGACCGATGGCTTCAATGATGACATCGGGGCCGCGGCCTTCGTTGAGTTCGCGGAGGCGTGCACGGAAGTCTTCGCGACCGCTGTGGATGAGATCGGTAGCACCTGCGAGGCGAGCCGTCTCAAGCTTGGCATCATCGACATCGATGGCGACGGTGCGCGCACCACGTCCTGCGGCACCGGCGATTGCACCGAGGCCTACGCCTCCGCAGCCAAAGACTGCGACCGTATCGCTGGACGTGACGCGGCCACGTGCTACTGCGTGGACGCCGACGGTGAGCGGTTCCACCAGGCTGAGCGCGCGCAGTGGCAGCGTTGACGGATAGAGTCGTGATTCCGGGACGGAGAGAAGCTCGGTGAGGGCGCCGTCGCGCTGCACACCGAAGGTCTGGTTGTTCTGGCAGGCGTTGTAGCGGCCTCTGCGGCAGGACGCGCACTGACCGCACGAGGTATAGGGCGACACCGTTACGTGCGTGCCCTCAGGACACGTGGGCGTGCCGCGCAGGACCGTTGCAGCGATCTCATGACCGATGACGCGCGGGTAAGTCACGAGCGGGTTACGGCCGCGATAGCTGTTCAGATCTGTGCCGCAGAGGCCGATCATCTCGACTTTAAGCAGAACATCGCCGGGAGCACCCTGCGGTTCTGCGATATCCACCACGCGAGCGTCTCCGCTCGCAACAAGCGCTACTGCCTTCATGCCTTCTCTCCCATCTGTTCCTTGATCAGCCGGGAGGTATCCAGGCCATAAATTTTGATCGCGTTGCTGCCCAGGATCTGCTCCTGCTCGGTGGCGCTGAGGTCAGCGATCCAGCCGCGAACCGTGTTCCACCACTGGGGGTAACTTGCGCCCAGCGTGAGCACCGGCCAGTCGGAGCCGACCATGATGCGGTTGGGGCCGAAGCTTTCGAGCGCTGTGTCGAAGTAGGGCTTGAGTTGGTCGTTCGTCCAGCCCTTCCAGTCGGCCTCAGTAACCATGCCGGAGATCTTGCAAGAGACGTTCTCGCGCTGTGCCATCTTCACGATCGAGTCTTTCCATGGCGCAAACTCGCCGTCGCGGATTGCCGGCTTGCCGATGTGATCGAGAACGAAGCGTTGATTCGGGTGGCGATCCAGCAGGCGTGTCGCCTCGTCGATCTGATTGCGGTAGATCAGGATGTCGTAGACGAGGCCGGTGCCACCAAGGCTTGCGATGCCTTGATTGAAGGCATCGGAGTCCATGAAGCCCGCCGGTCTTCCCTGCGTGATGAAGCGGGCGCCGCGCAGCAGTGCGTTCTGCTGGAAGCGATCGACGATCTGCTTCATGTCCTGAGACAGGAATGGGAACCAGCCCACCACGCCGAGGATGGGCGAGAGCGGTTCGTCCGCGAGCGCGAGCAGCCACTCGGTCTCTTCCAGGGTCTCCCTTGCCTGCACGGCGACGGTGCCGGCGACGGATGCGCTGATGAGGCATGCCTTCAAATCCTGAAGGAGGAAGTCCTGGCGCAGTACCTGCATCTCTTCGGATATCCAGTCGTATTCTTCCGCACGATATCGCCACAGATGGTGATGCGTATCGATTTGAATCATTCAAAAAACCTCAGTGGTGCCGCAGGGGGATTAATCGAAACGCAGGTTATACGACTTGCCGGCGTGTGCCATGAGCGAGACCATGCCGGGGGCTGGTTCGGTTAGATCCGGACTGCTGTGCAGATGCAGGCCGGGTGGCAGGGCGATCTCAAACCTGCCGTCCTGATGCGCGACCCACGTGACGGCATCGAGTTTTCCGTTGCTCCAACGGAGGCTGAGTTCCTGATTGCCTCGGACACGCAGACCGGTGATGTGGCCCTGCTGCCAGGCGGTGGGTAGTGCGGGCATGAGGTCGACCTCGCCGTGATCGGCGTACCAGCGCGATTGCACGAGGGCCTCGAGCATGCCGTTGGCACCGCCCAGATTTCCGTCAATCTGAAAGACGCCGGGCGGGTGCGTGTCCATCAGGTTTGGAAAGGTAGATTGCCGGAAGAGGACCTGCAGACTGTCGTAGGCCTGCTGCCCGTTGTGCAGATGATCCCAGTAGTTGACGACCCAGGCCCGCGACCAGCCTGTCTGGCCGCCGCCGTTGGCGAGCCTGCGTTCGAGCGACACCTGCGCGGCCCTGGCGAGATCGGGCGTGTGGCGGAGGTCGATCTGCGTGCCGGGAAAGAGCGCCCACAGGTGCGAGATGTGCCGGTGTCCCGGTGCGTCCTCCTGATAGTCCTGCTGCCACTCCTGCAACTGGCCGAGCGAGCCGACGTGGAATGGAGGCAGGCGGTCGGATGCCTGACGGACCTGCTGGAGGAAGGCTGCGTCTTCCCCGAGGATGGTTCCGGCCTGCATGGTCCGCTGGAAGAGCTCGCGGACGATCTCGATGTCCATGGTGGGTCCCATGGTGAGCGAGTGGCTGGTGCCGTCGGCGAGCTTGTACTTGTTTTCAGGCGACAGTGACGGGCCGGTGACGAGATGTCCGGAGCCGTCGTCGGTCAGGTAGTCGAGAAAGAACAACGAAGCATCGTGCAGCAGAGGCCATGCCTGCGACCGCAGGAACTGCTTGTTGCCGGTGAAGGCGTAGTGGTCCCATGCGTGGAGCGTGAGCCATGCGCCACCGTCGGGCCAGATGCCGTACTGGTAGCCGTCGATGGGTTCGGCGTCGCCCCAGATGTCCGTGTTGTGATGGATGACGAAGCCCTTTGCTCCGTAGTATTCCTTCGCAACCTTAACGCCTGTTCCTGACGCTGGATCGCGCACCATGCCGACCAAGTCAAAGAGTGGCTGATGCATCTCGCTGAGGTTGGCTGCTTCGGCGAGCCAGTAGTTCATCTCGGTGTTGACGTTGATCGTCCACTTGGATCCCCATGGGTTGCTGAGACCCGAGGCCCACAGACCCTGGAGGTTTGCTGCGAGACCACCGGGGCGGCTGGAGCCCAGCAGGAGATAGCGTGCGTACTGGAAGTAGAGCGCCTGCAGACCGAAGTCGTCCTGGCCGGCGGCGACGCGCTTGAGGCGTTCGTCCGTGGGCATGGCAGCCAATGCTGCGTCGACGGGTCCGAGGCTCAGGGACATGCGATCTATGTACCGGAACTGGTCTTTTGTGGCGGCTGCGCTCAGGGCCGCGAAGTTCTTCTTCTGAGCGCTTGCAAGGATGTCGCCGCAGAGTGTCGCAGGGTCGCCGCCGAGAATGGGTCCGCCTTTGAAGTCAGAGGCGGCTGCGATGAGAACGGTGAGTTCCTGCGCCTTCTCGACGACGATCCTGTCGCCGTCTGCGTGGACTGCACCACCGTGCGTTGCGAAACGGGCCTGCGCCTGGAAGTGGGTTGCGTTCTTTGTCGTCGCACTTTGGGTAAGGACGAGGTCGCGCTGACCCGATGCGCGGATGGCGAAGTCGCCGGGGCGGTCCATGCTGGCGGTCAGCGAGATGGCGTTCGGCCTGTCGGCCGTGAGGTGCATGACGATGACGTGGTCGGGCGCTGAGGCGAAGATCTCTCGCGTGAAGTGGACGGGACCCTGGCGATAGGTGATGCGGACGACGCCGGTCTTGAGATCGAGTTGGCGGTGGTAGTCCGCGATGGCTTCACTGCTGGATGAGCGGAGGTAGAGGTCGCCGACGGTCGAGTAGGGTGGCATCGCCTTTGGATTGGCGATCATGGTTTCCTGGGCGAGCTTCTCTGCCTCGGCGATCTTTTTGCCGTCGGTTCCCTTCGATTCGAGGAGGAGAGCGCGTACGCGGCGGAAGCCCTCGGCGGCCCTGGGGTTGAGGCGGTCGGCACGGCTGCCGGCCCAGACGGTGGACTCGTTCAGTTGCAGGTGCTCGTCCTGGCCGCGGGTCTTGTCGCCGGAGAGGATGTCGGCGTTCTTTGCGGCATCTTCGAGGTCGCCGTTGTTGGGACCGGTGTTGGCGCCGCCGAAGACCATGGCGCCGATGCGACCGTTGCCGATGGGTAGAGCTTCCGTCCAGACCGGGGCCGGTGCCCGGTACCAGAGTCGGGCGGGCTCCTGCGCCTGTTGCGCCGGGATGGACAGGCAGCCGGTGGCGGCTGTTGCGAACGCGATCAGGAGTCTTGCCGTTGGTCGAGTGCGATGGAAACGTGTTTCCGGCATGCCTTCTCCCGATCGAGGTGGTTACGGTGCAACTGACAACGTTGTCAGTTCTGGATATTTTGCCGCGCGGAAATACGGTAGCAGCGGGAAAGTCTGGCTGTCAAAAGGTTTTACCCGGTTGGTGCGGGTGCGCGACGCTTCAGTTTTTGCGCGGTATGCTCCAACGAGGCGCGATGGACGATTTCGAACGATTACCGACACTGACCGATGTGGCGAAGGCTGCAGGCGTGAGTCCGTCGACTGTTTCGCGCTACTTTCGCGGGTTGCATATCCGTGAGCCGCTGCGGGAGAGGGTGCGGGCGGTGGCGACGCGGCTGGGGTACGTTCCGGACCCGACGGCGGTGGCGTTGCGAAGCGGCCGGACCAACACGATCGGAGTTGTGTTGCCGCAGGTAGCGAATACCTTCTTCAGCCGGGCGTTTCAATTGATGGTGGAAGAGGCGAGGGCGCGGGGGTGTGCGGTGCTGTTGCTGACGCACCAGGAGGAGCAGGCGGCGCAGGAAGAGTGCCTGGCGACGCTGCGACGGTACAAGGTCGATGGCGTGATCCTGACGGCAGTGCCGGGCACGACGATGGATGGGGTCCGGAAGATGCTGCCGCGGACGCCGGTTGTGGCGTTTGATCGCTGGTTTGCGGATGAGGTCGACACGGTTGTTTTGAAGAACTTTGAGGCGGCACGACTGGCTACGGATCACCTGCTGCAGCATGGTCATACGCAGGTGGCGTGCATAACGGTGAAGCCGGAGATCGATAGTTTCAAAGAGCGGACGCGGGGATACACCGGTGCCATGGTAGCGCGGGGGCTGCGGCCACAGCTTGTGTCAGCGGATGATTATGACGAGTTGCGCGACCGCGTCGGCGAGATGTTGCTGGCATTGAGTGAGCCGGGGGCACTGCTGACGTTGAGCAACACGGCGACGTGGAGCGTGCTGAAGGCGTGCGAGGATGTGGGTGTCGCGAGCAGCAGTCGTGCGCTGGTGGGGTTTGATGACTTCGACTATGCTTCGCTGGTCCAGACGCCGCTGACGGTGATTCGGCAGCCCGTGGATGACATGGTTCGGCGAAGCGTGGTGGCGGTGTTCGAGCAGATCGAGGATGCGTCGCGGAGAGCTGCGCCGAAGAGGATTTCACTGGACGGCGAGTTGGTGTGTCGCGCGTCCTGCGGTTGCGCTTGAGCGGTCGAGTCGCCTAGTCGTCCGCCATGGTTTCGAATGAGGGCGGGAGCAGGATCTGTATGGTGTCGCCATCTGCACGCTGTTTGCTTGCCAGAATTTGTAGATAGCCCGGCACTCTCCAACAAGGAAGGTGCCGGGCTAAGTTGACTTCACGAGACGTCTGAACAGTTATGCAGGCTCCCTGATCAGGGAGTTCTTCCGCTGTTTAGAAGTTGTAGTGGAGCTGCAGTTGGATGACGCGTGAGGCGCTGCGCGTGTTGGTGATCTGGCCGAAGTTAACGTCGGTGACGTTGCTGTCCGGGTTACCGTAGCTTGCGATGTTTCCTACATTGAAACCGTCCGCACGGAAGCCGAATGCCTGGCTCTCGGTAATGTGGAAGTCTTTGAAGACCGACGCGTCGATGCCGAGATAGCCTGGGGCGCGCTCGGATCCTACCGATGCCGTACCAAAGCTGAGGGCGGCGGCAGGACCATACGCGCAGATACCGTTGTCAGTCCCCGCGCAGGGAGTCGCGGAGGGATCCGTGCCAAACCAGTTATCGACGGTGCGGTTCTTCACCTTGAGCGTGCGGTAGCGATTGGCGCGCATGCCACCGAAGCTATTGGTGTCGCTGGTATTGCCCGGACCGTTGATGGTGAGGGGAAAGCCGGAGTACGCGACAACAGAACCGGAGACAGACCATCCGCCGAGCGCGAGGTCAGCGATGCGGTTGATGGAGCCGCCATAGCTCTGGCCACGCCCAAAGGGCACGGCATACACGACCACTGCCGATACGTTGTGCGCGATATCTGAGCCTGCGAGACCATAGTCTGCAGCGCTGTTATAGCCGTCCTCGTAGGCGCCGTTCTGGCCTCTGATATTGGCAGCGGTGTAGTTACCAGCGCTATTCGTCAATGCTTTGGAGTAGGTGTAGTTGATGGTGTACGTGAGGCCGTGTTCGCCTCGTTCCCGTAGCGTCACCTGGCCCGCATTGTAGTTAGACATCGCGGCAGACTCTGTAATGAGGAGAGCACCGGTCTGTCCGACCAACGCTGCGAAGGGTGCCGTGGTGGCAGCGGTTACGACGCCTCCATTAGCGTTCAGCGCCCTAGCCTGCGCAAGCGTGAGCTGGTTGCCGTTGCGATAGTCGGCAAGGTGCTGGCCGGTCTCGCCAACATAGCTGACGGCGAGCGACAGCCTGTTGTTGAGCTCGTATTCCGTCGTGAGGTTGAACTGATGGATGTAGGCAGGGCGCATATTCTGCGGCCATGCGCCGAAGCTCGCGTTGGAGTTGTTGATATCGCTGATGGTGAAACCGTTGGCGGCGTGCAGAGGAGCACCTGGCGAGTAGGGCACGCCATTCGCAGCAGCTACCGGCGTCGCTGCGTTTGGCTGTGCGAAGGCGAGGAAGGGATTCTGGTAAGTGAGACGCTGGTTGTTCGCATTGCCTTCAAAGAAGCTCGTGGTTCCATAGCCGCCGCGCAGCACAAAGCGTGGTGTGGCCTGGAATGCGAAGCCGAAGCGCGGCTGTAACTGATTGCGTGCGGGCTGATAGCAGGAGATGTTGTCGCAGACGATGGAACCGGCGGGCGCGCCAGCGGGCACAGAGCCGGCGTACTCCACGGTGCCCTTGTTCGGACCGTCGAGCAGCACGTTGGCGGTGCGATTGTGCACTTCGTTCCAACGCTGGTCATACTCGTAACGAAGACCGATGTTCAGCGTGAGGCGATCGGTGGCCTTCCAGTCATCCTGAAAGAAGCCGGCAGTGCGCCATTGGCGGTTGCCAACGAGCCCGCTGCCACCGGGGATGGCAATGCTCTCTGAGTTGGCGCGATCGAGTACGAAATCCGCACCGCTGTAGCCGGTGTTGGTGCCATCGCCGGTGAACTGGCCACCATATGAGAAGCTGCCCAGCGAACCCTGTGCACCACTAAGTGCGTAGTTCTGCTGATAGCGAATGGCCTGCGCGCCGATGGTGAAGAGGTGCTTGCCATGCTGAATGGTTACGTTGTCTTCATAAAAGAAAGTGTTGTCCCGCAGGATCTGCGGTGCACCCGGCGTACCAAAGCTGCTGAAGTTATCACTGATATTTATGTTGGAGAAGCCAACATAGCGTTGCGTGCCGAACGGGATCCCAACAACCTTATTGCCTGTGAGTCCGAAGAGGCCCGAGGGATCGGTTGGAACACCCTGATCCCAGCGGACGCGCGTGAAGCCGACGCGCCCCTCGTTCACGATGGATGGAGAAAAGGTATGCACCCATGTTCCGCCACCTAACTTTGTGGGGAAGACGTTCTGTGCGGGAAATGAGATAGGCAGCAAGGCAATGCTGCCGTCGGACCCGGTGGACTGCGCGTAGAACGCTGTGACTTTGTCGTTGTTCCGCGGATCCCATTCGATCTTCAGGTCGCCCTGATTGTTCACGATGAAGCTGCGGGTGAAGCCGATGTAGTTGTTCTGGATGAGGCCATCAACCGGGGTCGCATTGGGAAGCGGATAAAGCTCAGGATGCGCAAAGAGATATTGCGCGACGGGATTAACAACACGCACACGATTATTCGCGTAGGGTGCGAGATTGTTCTGCGTGTCGTAGAGCTGCTTCGGCACGGCGGAGAAGTCACCACCGCGCATGGCAGCCGTGAAAACGCTAGCGGAGCTGGTGCCACCCTTATGCTGACGCGTGCCTTCGTAATCGACGAAGAAGAAGAGCTTGTCATGCAGAATAGGGCCGCCGAGTGTGCCGCCAAACTGAGTCTGTGTGTAGGGGTTGATCGGCTGAAAGTCGGCGGGATCCGGGTGGTTCTTGTTCGCCCAACTGTTGGCGTTCAACTTCTGATTTTGAAGATAGGCATAGGCCGAACCATGAAACTGGTTTGTGCCGCTCTTGAGCACAGAGACGATGTCGCCACCGTTCACATTGCCATAGTTTGCGCCGGCGTTCGCGGTCACGACGCGGATCTCGGCAAGGGCGTCGGGCGCAGGGTTGTAACCGATCAGGTTGTTCTGGCCTTCGTTGATATCAATGCCGTCGAGCGTGTAGTTATTCGCCTGGGCGCGGTTGCCGTTGAGCGCGACGATGCCGTTGTTGAATGTGTTGCGCTCCAGCGCATTGCCCCCAGTGAGGCCGTTCGGATCCGTGTTGACGGCACCTGGCTGGAAGAGCGTCAATGATGAGAAGTTCCGGCCATTCAACGGAATGGTGCTGATCTGCTTCTCACTGAGTGAGAGGCCGATGGCGCCGTCGGAGGTATTCAGGATGGGTGCGGCGGATGCCTCGACGTCGACCGTGGTGATGCTGTTGACGGAGAGCTTTGCGTCGATCTTCGCACTCTGATTGATCTCCAACTGGAAGACCGGCGTGGCAAAGGTCGCGAAGGAAGATGCATTGACCTCAACTTTGTATCTGCCAATAGGGAGGAAGCGAATCGAGTAGACACCAGCGCCGTTGGTGGTGGCCTCTGTGCGCACACCGGTATCCGCATTAATCGCAGCCACAACTGCGTTCGGAACCACGGCGCCTGATGCGTCTTGTACGGTACCGCTGACAGATCCCGTGGTGGTTTGCGCCTGGCCAAGGCCGCATGACAGTGCAAGCACTGCAAGGGGAAGGGGTTTCCTGAAAGTCATTGCATCCTTTATTTATGCGTCAAAGGTTTTCATCGCGGCTCTACTGCGTTGTCCCCATAGTTGCGCGTAGTGGAGATTAGCTCTCTGTCATACGTCGCACAACGATGCGGCGCACCATGGCGTCGCACGGCGCCCTTATGCAAAGCATCGGCAGATGCATCGAAGTTCTTCCGACGCAAAGCCGGCATCGTCTGAATGTGGAAGGTGCTGCGGAGGGACATGTGTCGGGAGGGGGCGGATGCACCTGCACCCGTCCTTTCTCAGCGTGAAGGGCAATCTCTCCGAGGTCGCACGAAAAGCACGAAGGCACCGCCCTCGCGAGACACTCGCCTAAAACGCTCGCAGAATGCGGCCGCCATCGCAGTCGACGAAGCTTGAGCAGAGCTCGGAGCTCGATGGTGAGACGCTTCTAAATGAGGCTCACGCGATAGCGACCGGCAGCGGGAAAGTTGATTGACAAGTCTCTCTTATCACCTGCAACGACTGCCTTTCCGCTCGTCCCGTTAAATGCGATTGGGCGTTTTGTTCCCTCTGGCAAGAGCACCCGAGCAGTCATAGCACGCTTCACGCTGAAGGCGAGTTTGGAAAGGCGCCCCTGTTCCCAAGCGATGTCTACGGTGACGTCGCCGCGGGCCTTCAGTCCGGCGACTGAACCAGTGTGGATGGCCTTTGGAAGAGCGGGCAATATTCGAATGGTGCCATTGTGGCTTTGTAAGAGCATCTCCGCAATGGCAGACGTCGTTCCGAAGTTCCCGTCGATTTGAAAGATCGATCCCTTCCCTGCGGGATGTGTGTCGAGAAAGTTTGCAGCACTGCTGTGCATGAGGTGCATCTGCAGTGAGTTCCACAGCTGATCACCGTCACCCATACGCGCCCACAGATTAGAGGCCCAGGCTCTGCTCCACCCTGTGTACGCGCCGCCGTGCGAGAGTCGACGCTCAAGCGACACGCGCCCTGCTGCCATCCATTGTGGTGTCCGCTCACTGTCAAACTCACTTCCCGGGTAGATGGGATAGAGGTGAGACATGTGGCGCTGGCCAGGCTCGGGCTCAGGAAAGTCCACGGACCATTCCTGCAGTTGTCCATATTGACCGACAGCATAAGGAACCAGCTTCGCGCTCTGCTGTTGCAACTGGTTTGCCCAATCGTGATCGACATTCAATACCTTTGCAGCCTCGGCGCAGTTACTGAAAATTTCGCGGATGAGAGCAATGTCCATGGTGCAACCAGCACTGACGCTGGCGCGTTTGCCGTCGGGCGCCGTGAACTGGTTCTCGGTCGACACCGAGGGACAGGTGGTAAGGTTTCCCTGGTCATCCGGTATCAACCACGAGGAACAAAACTGTGCAGCACCCTTCATCAGGGGATAGGCACGAGTCCGCAGAAAGTTCTGGTCCTGCGTGAAACAGTAGTGATCCCAAAGGTGTGCGCAGAGCCAGGGAGCGCTCATGGCAAAGTTCGCCCAGGAGGGATCGCCCTCACCTTCTCCTACCGGACTGGATAAACTCCAGATGTCAATGTTGTGATGTGAGACCCAACCGGGTAGGCCGTAGTTCGTCTTTGCCGTGCGAGCACCTGTCTCTGAGAGCGATTGCAGCAAGTCAAAAAAAGGCGCGTGAAAGTCTGAGAGGTTGCAGGTCTCAGCCAGCCAGTAGTTCATTTGTATGTTGATATTCGACGTCCAATTGCAGCTCCATGGCGCTCGCAGATCATCGTTCCAAATGCCCTGCAGGTTGGCCGGCTGCGTTCCGGGCCGAGAGCTACTAATGAGCAGATAGCGGCCGAACTGGAAGTAGAGTGCCAGCAGCGACGGATCAGGATGCGCAGCGAAGTCGCTCAAGCGCTCCGCAGTGGAACGCGTGAGGTCCTGCTTGCCGAGGTCGAGGAGTGTGCGGCGAAAGACAGCACGGTGTGCGGCTATGTGGACTCGCTCAAGTTGAGCGGCCGTCTTCCTGGACGCGTTGGCAAGTGTCTGTTGAACGCGACCCATGATCTCTGCCATCGGCTTGTCCGGAAGCAGTCCATGACCGCGGAACCCCGTTCCTGCCGCAAGCAGGATGACTACGGATTTTGCGTTAGCAATCTGTAGCGCGCCATCCTTTGCGTTGGTCACACCATCGCTGTGGATGGATGCCCCTGCGGCAAAGAACATGCCCTTCCCCGGCGTGTCCGAGTATTGGATTGGATCCTGCGACTTCACGTAATTGGGACGACTTACAACAGGAGCTTTCCCTTTCAACTGCAGCGCATGACCGGCGACGCTAACCTCATGTCGCAACTTGCTATCGAGACGAATCTCCATTGTCACTGGCTTTGTGGTTTCGATGAGCATCACCAGAACGTCATCTGGAAATGAGACGAATGCCTTTTTTGACACGCTTACATCACCCAGCCGATAGGTAGTCTTAGCGATCGCCGTGTCCAGATTTAAGTCTCGGCGGTAATCCGCCAGTTCCCCCTCCTGATGAAGCGTGACGTGGAGTCCGCCCAGCGGTTGGTATGCGGCGCTGTAGGGGCCCTGCATCTCTTTGCAGAGGGTATCGGCGAGGTGATAGTCCTTATTTTTCAGGACGGCTTGCCGCACTAATGGAAGTTTGCTCTTTGCCGCAGGATTGTTCCCGTCCTGTGGGTAGCCGGACCACAGCGTATCTTCGTTGAGCGCAATGTGATCCTCCAATGCGCCGCCGAAGACCATGCCACCGAGACGTCCGTTGCCGATTGGAAGCGCATCGATCCATTCCGCCGCCGGCGTGCGAAACCACAATTGATAGGGTGTCTCTTCTACGACCGGGGCATGGGACTGTGCAGAGCCTATGCGTGTGAGAGCGCTCGATGCTGCTGCGGCGATGGGGAAGAACTCCCTGCGGCTGATCCTGTGTCCCAATGAGATGTCCTATCAAGAGTTGAGAGGGATGCGTCACGATGATGACGCATCCCTGGTGTGCATTTAGAAGGCGAACTTCACGCCGAGCCGGAAATAGCGCTCGTCCGTCGTTCGTGATCCGGGGCTTGTCGAAGTGATGGTTCCGAAAGCTGCCGAGGAGACGTTGCCGTTGGGGTTAGAAAAGTGTGGAGTATTTGTGACGTTCAGAGCCTCCAACCTTCCCTGCATGGTGAGGTTCTCAAAGAGGGCGAACGTCCGGAAGATGCTGAGGTCAGCACCGGAGTAGCCCGGACCGCGCAGAGAGTTGAATCCCGCGGTGCCGAAACGTGCTGTCGTCACTGGTGCGAAGGCACTTGTGTCGAAGTACTTGGCGGGACTGCCGTAGATTGCGACCTGTTCCTTCAACTGATCGGCGCGTTGGGTGCTGCCCGGCGCATTGAGTGATGCGCCACTTGCCGATGGGCTGAACGGTGAACCGGAGTAGAAGCTGACAATGCCATTGATCTGCCAACCACCAAGGATGGTGGAGACAAGTCCATTGTCACTGAGGAACATCTGGTTCTTGCCGAATGGAAGGACAGCCGTACCGGAGATGCGCAGATTGTTCGTGCGATCGCCAGGCATGCGAGCGTAGTTCAGGCGGTAGTACTGTGGGATCGGGATTGCCGGTCCGCCGTCAGCATTGGCATCGCAACAAATACCCAGCCACTTGGACCAAGTGTAAGCGACCTGTATCTGCGAGCCGTTGCTTAAACGGTGCTGCAGAGTTGCCTGCAGCGAGTTATAGTTCATGCGCTCGTAGGGATAGATCACCACTTCAGAGCCGGTGCTGCCCGTACCAAGCGTGCCGTTGTTGAAGGGCTGGCTGGCTGCACCACCGCCCGGCAGACCATAGTTGATGTTGTAGCGCGTGTGCTGATGCACGGTGTGGGAGCCGACGTACCCCACACTTCCAAGCCATTGATGTCCGAAGTCACGCTCGAACGTCATGTTGTAGGACTGAACGTAACCACGGACGAAGTTCTTCGGGGATGTGGTGAAGGTCACACCCGCTGGCAATGGGATAACACCGGATGAGATATCAGGCGGCGTAATCGTGGGGATACCGAGGCTGAGTGAGCGGTAGGGTGTGTAGGAGTTCGGTCCAGAGTAGGAGGTCGTGATCTCGGTGGGATAGCTGTAGAGTCCGTCACGAACCATGTTGATCTGTTCGGGATTCAAGCTGTAGCCGGCACGCAAAACATCCTGGTCTGTAAGTCGTACCGCAATTCCCCCTCGGGGTGAGAAGAGCGTCTTCTGCACGTGGATACCGCAGTCGACCGGGTTCGTGCCCTTGCCGCAGATCTTGTATTGCTTCGTGTCCAGGTCGAAGAACTCGATGCCGCGGTCCTCACGAGTCGGCACAGGGTAATACTCCCAGCCAGATCCTACCGCGAGCGTGATGCGTGGATGTATCTGCCACGTGTCGCCGATGTACGGATTCAGAATCCATGTGCGGAGCGTCACGTTTGGAACCGTTTGCAGACTGTTGGCCGCGGTGTAAGGAAGCCCCAGAACGAAGTCGGCAAAGCTGTTGTACTGGTTGGGTGCCGATCCGCCGTTCAATGCTGTGGCGCCGCCGGTAAAGGAGAAGCCAGTGGGCTGCACTTCACTGTGATTCATGTGCTGCCGGCTCACTTCCATGCCGAAGCGCACGTTGTGCTTCCCCTTTGTCCAGGTGGCATTACCGGTGTACTGAAAGATGGGATCGTTATAGATCAGCGCCGGATAATCATAGCCGTAGTTTGAGAAGTTGCTGACGTTGAACTGGGGAATGGAGCCGCCAGAGGGCAGATCACCCAGGTTCGTACCGGGGATACCAAGAACGTCCGATCCGTAGCGCGTGGACGAGTTTGGCGGCGACAGTTGCTGGCGCGAATGCGTCAGGCCGAAGACGCCATCGAGCACCAGGTGCGGTGTAACGATGTAAGTGGCGGAAACCGAGAACGCGTAGACATTGCCACTCTCTTCCGCGGCATTGGAGCCGCCGAGGATTGGACCGAATACGGTGCCCTGGGTCTTGCCGTAGGGATAGTCACTGAATCGGCCAAAGATGTGTAGTTTTGAGCTGGCGTTCCAGTCCAGCTTCGTGTCGATCTTCTGCAACTTGTAGTAGCTCGGAGTATTGACGTAGTAGTTATTGGAAATTCCGCTGCCGAGGTTTGGCTGGGGAATGAGGGCAATCAGCTTTTGCGCGATTGGGTTGAAGCGGCTGCCGGGGATCACCTTTCCCGCGAACGCTGCGCGCCCCGCACCGCTTGCATCCCCTGTGGCCGGATCGTAGATGGGACTCGCAGAGCCGCTGAAGTCTCCCGCACGCATTGCAGCCGTAGGAACAGTCGCGATATTGATGTTGCCCTGGTGAAGGAAGTCTCCCTCGTAACTGCCAAAGAAGAAGAGGCGATCATGCAGGATCGGGCCGCCGATCGTTCCGCCGGGATTGTTGTCGATGTACTTCGGCAGACGCGAGGTCTTCGGCAGAAAATACGGTCGGGCCTTCATCAGATTATCGAGGTGATAAAGATAGGCGCTGCCGTGGAATTTATTGGTACCGCTACGCAACTGCACATTGACCGCGGCTCCATTTGCCATGCCCTGGTCTGCACCTGAGGTCGATGTGACTACATTCACCGTCTGAATCGCGTCGCTGGACGGCACCGCTGTTGTATAGAACTGCACCCACGGATTGGTGGCGCTCACACCGTCGATGCGGACGTTCGTGCCGCTTGCGCTGGTGCCATTTGCGCTGATGACCATGGATCGCATCGGATTGTTCGTTCCGCCATTGTTCGCCGACGGCGGTGCGACGCCCGGAACGAGTGCCAGCAACCCCTGGTATGTCCGTGTGGGCTGCGGCAGCGACTGCAGTTGTTCCGACGTCACTTCCTGATGAACATCGGCGCGATCCGTCTGCAGCGCGGCCGTGGTCGTATTGACCTCGACTGTCTCGTTCGAGCCGCCGGTCTTCAGCGTGGCATCGATACGGACCGCATTGTTGGGGTTCACGATCACGCCGGTTGCCTGGTAATCGCTGAATCCCTGGGCGCTGATGGACACGGTGTAGGCCCCTGGCGGGATACTCGGGAGTGTGTAAATGCCGGCGTCGTTGGTAGTCGCTGTGCGAGTATCTCCGGTGGCGCTGGAGACGATGTGAACCTGCGCGTTTGGCACAAGTGCACCGGATGCGTCCGTGACAGTGCCTACCAGCGTTCCGTACAGCACCTGTGCAGGACATAGCTGGGTTGCAGCGAGGGAAAGCGCTGCAGCGATGAGCGGCAACCGAAAGGGGTGACGACGGGGAAAAGACATGCGATACGCCTCCATAAGGTACTGCGTCCTTCCCACACGCCGGGCAGCTTCCCTGGCCGGTAGGAGGTTTTTGTTCTGATAGAGGGGGAATGTACGCGCCTCGCCACGCGAGTGTCAACCTTGACGTTAACGTTACAGTAGATGGCGCTCGATGCCCGGAATCGGTGACGGTTCCAGCGGCAGCAGTTCTAGTGGCAGGATTCGCGGAGGATCAGTTCGACCGGCTGGATCGACGTCCGCGGACGGCGCACCTTCGGATCGGAGCTGAGGATGGATAGCAGCATCTTCGCAACGCGCATGCCCAGTTCCCTGCTCTTTTGGTCGACACTTGTCAGCGGCACCCGCAGATGGGTGTCGTAGTGAAGATTGCCGCAGCCAACTACGGCGACATCCTGCGGCACGCGCAATCCCGCCTCCAGAATGGCATCGATGGCGCCAATCGCCAGCGGATCGCTGTAGCAAAAGACCGCGTCCGGCCTTGGATCGACTGCAAGCAGGCGAGTCATGGCCAACTTGCCCTCCAGATTGCTATCGACATCGACCGTGGACGTTTCGACAACGTACCTGTCATCGAGCTTTCGCCGAACCTCTTCGAATGCCTTCCGATAGCCCTGATAACGCCCGCGCCCAATCGAGCTTGCAGGACCGCGGATGTGAGCGATTCTTTTACGTTTCTTCGACAGGAGATGGGATGTTGCGAGATATCCCATCTGGACGTTGTCGGAACCGACGAAATCGCACGGAAAGTCTTCAAAGGACCGATCAAGGAGAATCAGTGGCGTGCCCTGCTGCTGGATCTGCCCGAAGAGTGCAGGCGGTTCAGAGGCACAGGATGCGACCACCAAGGCATCGAGCCGCAACGCAAGCAGGTGTTCCATCTGCTGCTCTTCCAGTCCTCGATCTTCTTCGGAGGAAGACAGGACCAGGTAGTAGCCCTTCTTGCGAAGTTCTGCCGCGAGAGATTGTGCTATTTCGACAAAGTAGGGATGCAGCAGATCTGGTACGACCAGGCCTACGAGTTGACTCTTGCCCGTGACAAGGGAGCGAGCCTGAAGGTTCGGGCGAAAGTTGAGTTCCTTTGCCTTTTCGAGTACCTTGCGGCGTGTCTCAGCGCCGATATCGCTATGACCCCGCATCACCTTGGAAACCGTGATCACAGAGACGCCAACGGCCACCGCAATATCTTTAAGCGTTGCCCGCATTGCTGCAGTCTACCTCAGTCGTCTCAACCAGTCCGCGCGATGTAACTCTGTTGCGCCGCGGTCGAGGACACCACGGCGCAAACAGGAAGACAGCACATATTCGACAGCTCGCGCAAAGCGCGCAGCCCTTACGAGTGCGCAGACACGTCCCTGCTCCCGCCTCACCGTTGCCGGTGATGACGTATCAGCATATCCACCACGCCATCTTAGGAGAGAACCCAACCAGAACGGTTCTCTCGCCGAATGAATGGCGCGGCCTGCGGGCAATTCTTCGCGATCATCCTGGGTCCATCCCATTCGATCTTCTGTCCAGCCCGAAGGGACACGCAGCCCAGCAGCATGATCTCTACGAGCCGTGCAGCAACATCGAAGCGTGAATAGCATAGCTCCGGCTTGTTTTCCTTCACGGCATTGAGCCATTCCAGCGCGTGCGCCTGGACCAGGTTTCCGGCGTTGCGATTACGAGGCAGTCGCTCTGGATACTTCGCCATGGCAGGGTGCTTCAGGTAATTTACAAATTCCTTATCGCCCTTCAGCTTGATGAAGAAGTTCGTGCCATAGTCGTCCGGTGAGAAGACCATGCCTCCATCGCCGATCAACAGGCAGCCGCTATCGGGAAGCTTGCCCTGCAGCGCGACGATGTCAGCAGTCAGTTCTGCCGGCGGCTTATTTGTCAGATCGTGTCCGCCACGAAGCGCCTCGTTCGGCTGACCGCCGTCGTACCACCACAGCGTGAGTGGATCGTGTTCGACCTTGCGGTTGTGATGGAACAGATGAGGATGCTCAAGCGGAACGCGGGCTGTGCGCTTCGGGAAGGCGAAGCGGATCTTGGAGCCGACGGGATACGACTCCTTGTTCATCTTGCCGAGAGGGATCGCTTCAATCTCCGTCGGGTAATCGAGATCCAACGCACGGAACGGCATGTTCACGGTGTGGCAAGCCATGTCGCCGAGCGCGCCGGTGCCGAAGTCCTGCCAGCCGCGCCAGTTGAACTGCGTGTACACGCCGTTCTTATCCTTGGGATTGCGATTGCCAACGTACGGCCGCATGGGAGCGGGTCCGATCCAGGTATCCCAGTCCAGAGTGGCTGGGATGGGATCTTCGCCGACCGGCCGATCCATCGCCTGCGGCCACACGGGACGGTTGGTCCAGACATGCACCTCATGCACCTGCCCGATGAGGCCGTCCTGGATGGTCTCAACAGCGCGACGCAGGCCTTCGGACGCGCTGCCCTGGTTGCCCATCTGGGTGACGAGCTTCTTGTCATGCGCCATGGTGCGGAGGTAGCGCGCCTCATAGATGGTCTGCGTCAGCGGTTTCTGACAGAAGATTGCCTTGCCCTTCTTCATGGCGAGCGTTGCAGCAATCGCGTGCATGTGATCTGGAGTAGAGATGGTGACGGCATCAATCTGATTGCCCATCTGGTCCAGCATCTGGCGGAAGTCCTTGTAGAACTTCGCGCTCGCATACTTCTTGGTCTGCGTCTCGTACGCCTCGGTTCCCGTGTCCACATCGCACAATGCGACGATATTTTCCCCAGCGCAGGCGTCGGTGTCGCTCCTACCCTTGCCGCTGAGGCCGATGCAGGCAACGTTCAGCTTGCTGTTGAGATGCTGTCCGCGCACAATCGCCGGCATCCCCAGCGCAAGAGCACCAGCGGCCAGCGAGGTGGTTTTGAGGAATTCACGGCGATCAACACGGGAAGGAGCGGCAGCGTGCGGACCGATCAGGAGCAGGGATTCACTGGACTTAGACACGGGCACAGGATACACATGCGACGTTACTGCCGCCAAACTTGCAGGTTCCTTGCCGCGACAGGGCATATCGATTGTGATCAGCGGAGCCGACTGCGACACTGCGACAAAACTAGAGTTCCGTGCGTGCTCCGGTGCATCGCTCGGCGATTACTGATCCAGGACGAGGCCTCTTCGGAGTTGGCCAGGAGTCACTGACCGCTCTTTCGTCATCGCTGAAGTCAGGTGCGTCTGACTCGAGAAACCTGCCTTGAACGCGATATCGGTGATAGACGATTTCGTGGTCGTGAGTAGTTCCTGCGCAAGATCTAGACGCAGATTCACCAGGAATTTATGTGGAGTCTGCCCGGTCTCGGCTTTGAAGCACTTCAGGAAGTGGTTAGCCGAGTAGCCCACAACATCAGCCAGACTTTCTACCGTGATTGCCGTGCCGATTTCGCTTCGCATGTACTGCGTGACCTTGTCGATGGTCTTTTTCGGCATCCGCCGTTGGCGGCGTTCCGGCCGTGCGGCTGCGGAAGAATGGTTCCGAATGAGTTCCATTCCGAGCAGCGTGAGCAACGAGTCTGTGTACAGGCTGGAGGGCTCGTGATGCGGCTGCATAAACTCCGAACGAAGCATTTGGGCGATCTGTCGTATCCGGTCCGAGACGAACGGGAGAGCATCGACTTCCAGCTCCAACCGTGTGGCGCCGACCTCCTGCTGAGCAATCTTGCTTAGCCAGTCGGACTCGACCGAGAACACTGCCACCTCTTTGTGGTTGTGCCAACGCGCCCAGTAGTCAGCGCCGGCCGGCACAATCTCGCATGAGCCTGCGTGCGCATCAACGGTTCGAATACGAGAGCCTGCCAGCCTCGTCTCGCGTCCCACGCACGTGGTGAAGCTGCAAAGGATGAGGTGTCCAGTCAACTGATGGGAGATCTCGGCCGGCTGATGCCGATTGATGGCCGCCATGCCGTGGTCGGTCGTGGAGCTTGGTCCCCACTTAGGAACAGGAACTGCCGCTCGCTGCGCCGGCCTTTCTTTCTTCAGGTCCGGACTCAAAGGACGCTCTCCACAGCGTGCTCAGTTTAGCACCGTAATCTGCAAGAACCGGGGTTTCCTGAAAGACCTCCTGGCCTGCCATTTCCTACTCTGGATTTGCGCTTACAAGCGCCAGGAGATCACGATGACGTATTCACTCGCAGGTAAGACCGCCGTAGTCACCGGAGCCACGCGAAACATGGGACGGGCCGTAGCGGTCATGCTCGCGGGCCATCAGGCGAACGTTGTGGTTCATTGCCGTTCCAAAGCCTCTCTGGCTGAAGCGGAAGAGACCGCGCGCCTGGTAGAGAGCGCCGGAGGCCGGGCCGCCGTATACCAGGGTGAGCTTACCGATCAGCAGTCGGTTGAGGCTGTCTTCGAGTTCGCCGACCGCACTTTTGGAGAACTGGGTGTGCTGGTGAACACCGCGGGCAAAGTCATCAAGAAACCGATTGCGCAGATCACGGAGCAGGATTATGACGACAGCTTCATGATCAACGCAAAGGTGCCTTTTTTCGCCATGCAGTCTGCAGCGAAACGAATGACAGCGGGTGGTCGCATCATCAACATCGGAACCACTCTTCTTGGTGCAACCACTGGTCTGTACTCGATCTACGCCGGCAGCAAGGCGCCCCTGGAAGACTTCACGCGCGCCCTTGCAAAGGAGATCGGTGCGTCCGGAGTGACTGTCAACACGATCGCCCCCGGTCCGCTCGACACGTCCTTCTTCCACCCTGCAGAGACAAAGGAATCGACAGACTTCTTGAAGCACATGAGCGTTACCGGCGAGCTTGGCAAAGTGGAGCAGATCGTTCCGACGATCGAGTTTCTGATCTCACCGGAAGCGCAGTGGGTCACGGCACAAACGATCTTCGTCAACGGTGGTTTCGTGGCGCGCTAGGCGCACGCAAAGGTCGAGAACGCTGCGCGGCCGAGCCTCGCTGCAGCGTTCTCGACCATCACGATGGGGGCCTAGACCTGGTCCGATTTCAGCGAACGACACGGATCTATTCCGGCTGCTCCTACTATGACTGCCGATCGCCGTTGAGCAGATGTGCGAGCCCTGTCCGCAACTCGGCAAGTTCGGCTCGCGCACCAAGCTCCTGATAGGTCGCCGCAAGTTCCTCCAGTGCTGCACACAACGCCCGAGTCGGGATGTGGCTGGAGAGCGATTTCCCCAAAGTTCCTACCATCCGAAACACTCCTCCCCTGGAAGAAGCGGGCAGCGTCGGAAGGCTTACGCTGAGTGACGAGACAATTAGTGCAAGGCTCTGGTGCTGGTGAGACTCCGTGGCGGCAACCATCAGGCTTTCGATCGAATCCAGTACCTGCGCGAAAAGCGGATCATCTTAAAAGATCTGTGTTGCCGTCGGTTGGGCTCGCTGCACTGGAGTCGCCCATGCGTGTAATAGTCTTTGCAACGCGTGGATCACGATCGCGCCGACAGCCGGATCAGAGTGCGCTGTCGAAATGGCGGTCCAGCCGATGGTCGCCAGGTGATCGAGGCTATAGGCCGGATCGTGTGTGATGTCGCGTTGCACACGAATCATAAGTGCTTCGAGTACCCGGCGTGGAAGCTCAGTGACATTCGTCGCTCCACCAATCCACGCAACCCGTGTACCCGCAGGAAGAAACGAGCCGATTGGCTTGGTTAAGTACAGGCGCGCTGCGGGTTCTGAGGCGAGAGCACGTTCGAGCGCCTTGAAGTCAACTTTGACCAGATAGCCATCCGCAGGACAAAGGATGGGTATTTCTGCTGCAGGCTGTACAAGGGGAGCCGCGGCGGCGAGCAGTTGCAACTGCCGTACCCGAGCTTCCTTCGCAGCTTCAACTATGGTGTCGATGACCGTCATCGGCCGCGTCTGATCGACCGTTCCGTAGATCAACACGATAAGAGCAGTCAGCGCCAGCGCCCCAAGAAAGGTAGAGACCATGACGCCAAACACAGGGGTCTTCGTGTGCGTTGTTTGCACCAGAGTGATGAGTACAAACAGCGAGACGCCGACAAAGAAACCGAACCACGCGCGATTTGATTTGCGGCGAAGATAATGATCAACGATCTGCGAGTTCAACACAGTCGCGCCCTGTTGCACTGCCAGCAGAAGGATTGAAAAGGTTAGTGACGTGACGGTGAATAGACTGCCTGCAATCGCTGTCAGAACTCCGATGGCCGCCTGCGTGTCGCCGACATACTGACTGAGCCACAAGCGGAAGAACCCCCATGTCGCCTGCGGACCTGCGTGGTTGTCGAGCCAATCCACCAATTCCGCAAGAATGACAAAGCCGACGACAATCAGCGAAGGGATGATCAGAAATTCCCACACGGAATCATTACGCCGCTTTATTAGTCCACGCACTCCGACGACTCCTTTGGATGGGTAACACTTGATCTGCGGTACTCGATATCTTTCAGAGCACAAGGGATCTCCATCAGTTGCTACGCCGGCACAGAGAACGAGACGCGAGTCTCCCCAGGAGGACCCGGTTGCCGTAAATCGGTCGCTCCAGGAGCGCGTTGGAAGCGACTTAGAGGAGGCAAATGGCGCCTGGCCAAGAAAAAAGGGCAACGAAGTCATAGCTGAGTCATAGGCTTTCTTTGAGCGCACATGCGCTTTAAGGAGCAATACCATGACTCAGAAGTCCCTTTTCGTGTTCGCACTGTCACTCGCACTCGGCACCTCGGCCCTCTCCGCTCACGCAGCATCCACCGCAGTAAGCGGTGCGAACCCACGCCCCCAGGCCGTCAGCGGCGCAAATCCCCGTCCCCAGGCAGTCAGCGGTGCGAACCCACGGCCACAGGCGGATAGCAATGCGGTCGCCTCATCCCCGGACGTGAGCGTTTGGGCAGTCCTCATGACGGCACTTGGTCTGTAACAAACAGCAGCCTTCGGGTACCCTTTCGGAAGAGGGGGTATCCGTGAAGCTGTCTCTTTTAGAGATCGCCTTATGGGCGGTGAACTCGGTCCTCAATGTCGTCCTGCTTCTCGTGCTGTTTTTAAAAGGGCGCTGGAGGATCGTTCCCTGGTTCACCACCTGGATCGGGTACGGATTGTTCTACGCACTCGCTTGCTTTCTCGATTACAGGCTCGGCTCCAAAGAAAGTTATCGTGTCGTCTATTGGGTCGGCGCCCTGGGTGACTTCCTGCTCCAGATCGCAGTCATTGCGGAGATCGCTCGATCTGCTTTGAAGCGAGAGGGAAACTGGGTGGAAGGGGCTAAGAAGGCGATTCTCCCGTTCCTTGCATTCGGGCCGATTCTAGCGGCCGGGCTGGCGACATGGATAACGCCAGCTGCGAGCAATGTTCTTGACGGACTGGCGTCGCGCGCAAGCCTCTTCTCCACAGTGCTGGTTTGCTTTCTATTTGTCGCGGTGGTCCGAGCGACGCAGAACCTTGGTCTTGATTGGCGAAGCTATATCGCGCGCGAAAGTTTCGGGCTTACGGTGTGGACGCTGGCCGCCTTCGTGATCGATTCCCTTCATGCCTACTGGCGCACTATGGGACACTTCGGACTCCTTGAAAATACGAGGAACTCTGTATATCAAGGTGTTCTTTTGTTCTGGTGCATCGCCTTCTGGTTACCGGAACCCGAGACGCCAATTATGCCCGCACGCTTGAAAGATGACTATCAGCGCCGAATACAGCGATAAAATGATGAGCGGTGACTCTCACCTCGTCCATCCCCACTGGAGTGTTGCATGCTTGTCCTGATCGTTCTGTTTGGCTTTCTCGCCTCCTATGGAGTGATTCAGGGGCGCTTCTATTGGCGACGACGCAGAGTCCATAGAACAAGTGTTGAGGAGCTTGCAGCCCGGATCCGACCCGTGGACATGGACCTGATCAGCGAGATTGCGGCAAACTTCCTAAATCCTTCGCAGCTGCGGTTACGCTTGGAACCTCCCACAATGTGGCGTGATCTTGGTGAGGAGAAAGGCCTGGCGGTCCTGGCGGCAAATGCAGACGCGATGCTGGATCTTGCAACAATAGCCTCGAAATGGGATCAAGTTGAAGGACGAATCATCGCGGAGATGGTCCGTCGGGACGGCGTCCGGCTCAAGCGCGCCGTGTGGAAGATCCGAGTCGCAACTCTCTTCGGGTTTTGTGAGGTCTTCGCACCGTTTCAATTGCAGGAAGCTGCCGCAGCATACTACCTGATGCGAACACGGTTGCTGACCCTCTACGAGGGAGCACCTTTCGGTATCTCATTCCCTTTGGCCGCAGCCCTGTAAGCTATTTCCAATCGAAGCGTCGCCGATGTCTACTATTCCGCAGTGATGAGGATGTTGTGGGCGTTTGGCTGGTGTGGAGTTCAGGATCCGCCGGGCCTCGCTTGTTACAACGAACCTCTGTTCGGATAAGGACGCCGACGATCGGTTCGAATCGATCGTTAAGTCGCGACTTCGCGGAACGCTGCTGTCGGTAGACTCCCTGAGTTGCAAGTGACGAGCCTCAGCTGGAGCCGCCAACCTCCTGGTGAGTTGCTGACTTATCTCGCCTATAGACACCCACGACCTTCACGGAAACGCCCTGCGAATCAGAGGAGATTGTCGTGATGGTCATGATCCGGCCGTCCTCAGACAGCACGCGCTCGCTGGTCGCAGCTACCTGGAAGGCACTCTTATAGGTTGCTGTCACAGTGTTCTTCTCGCGGCGAAGGCTTACAGGCAAAAGGATTCCTTTGGTGCCTGTGACCATGGCGGGCTTGCCGTCGTAGCCCGCGGTGTAGTCGACATCGAATGCCTCACCGATTGCGGGTTGCGTATGTGAGTGGTAATGCACGCCGCGGACTTCTCGTGTCATCTCGATGGTCATCTGTTTCGGGCACGTGTCTGCCGGGTAGCGCGAAGCCGACGGATCGAGTATCCATCTTCCAAGAAAAGGGTCCGAGGCGGCGTCAGCGTCTCGGACGAGTGAAGGACTTAGCATGATGATTGATAAACAGAACGCTGACAGTGGTTTCATCGTGACTCCGGATCTCTGCTGCTAGAGAGTCCTTAGAAAATCCAGGATGGATTGCTTGTCGACTTCCGGCAGCCTGTTAAAGCGGCTGACGGTCCCATTCGCCTCGGAGAAGCCGTACCTCGCGGAGTCGCGATCCTTCGCAGGGTTGTCGCCGCCGTCGAAGCCGGGAAAGGAGAAGTGATCCTGGATGGCAGTTGCCAGGTCCGAGGTCCGGCCGTCGTGCAGGAAGTAGATGCGCTGCCCAAGGCCCCAGAGAGGCGTAGTCCGAAACTCATCCGGTCCCGCGTTGCCCTGCACGATGTTGTCTGCCATCGTTGCGCCCATGTGGTGCACCAGCAGATCGGAGTATAGGTTTACGCTCTGTCCGCGGAGGGCCACCGTGTGAGCACCGATCTCATCCCACTGGCCAGAAGGGTTCGCCGTGCCTGGCGTCTGCATGGACGGGGTGTGGCAGAAGGAACAGCCGATATCCTTGAAGAGCTGCCTACCGCGCGATGCGGAGGCCGACATGGGTGCGGGCTGTGGAGCATCCACGAAGCGCATGAACTCTGTGAACATGAGCCAGGCGGGCATAATTTTGAGCGGGTTGTTGTAGGACACACCGTCGGTGCGTGGAACGTCGAAGGGCTCGTAGGCCTTGTTGCACTCCGAGTCTTCATTGCGGGAGATCGGGAAAAGATCGTTACTGATGCCCATTTCCACGTTGTAGGCTTCTCCGGCGAAGACGGTTAGTGAGGCGTTCTGCGCCTTCCATCCGAAGCGGCTGATCGTGCCGGTGTTCGGGTTGATGTTGGGTCGTCCCTCGATGCCGAGCGCCCGTTTTTCTTCCCGATCGGCACGCATATTGTCACGAATGGTCGAATCTTGAATCGATTCAATCAGCCCAAGTCCGAATAACTGCAGCGGGATGCGAAAGGCGAGGTTGCGTTCCCGCATTTCCTTGTCAAAGTCAGGCTGGCGGACCCGGCAGGAGGCCGGAATATCTGATCTGCCGGCGAGCGTGAAGAGACTGTGAACGCCACCGTCTCGCGCACCGTCCCTACCAAACTTGAAACGCACTTCGCGGAAGGCGCCGTTGCGCTCTTCGAAACTGGGGACGATGTTGTTTGCGCCCATGCGGCCGGCGACTTCAAAGGCAGCGTTCTTCCGCTGGGCACTGCCACCGATGGCGGGCTGGGAGTGGCAGGTGAAGCACTGGTCCGCGTTGAAGACCGGTCCCATGCCCGCCGAGTTGATGAGCTTCTTCGGCGAGAACGGATTGCTTGGATCGGGATCGATCGGAAGCACACCCTGCGGTTGCTGCACGCAGGTGTCGCAGGTTCCCTCAAGCTCGGAGACTCGCAACAGACTCTCTGTGAAGAGAGCGATCTCGTTTTCGTTCAGGCCTGGAACCGGGTTGGGAATCGCGCTCTTCGGATTCGGACGTGGGCCGGGATCGCGTGCGCGAAATCCGGGTGGTGTGTGCTGTGCGAGTGCAAGTTTGCAGGGTACCGAGAACGAAAGCAGCAGGATTAGAGAAGGTAAAGCAGTGTAGACGGGCTTCACGGGTCGATCTCCTTGGAATGGCCTCCGCGGGAGCACGTCCGAAGCAGGTGCACGTACGTAGCGCAAAGCAGGCACCTGGTGTTGTCGTGCGAGAGGGGTGCCTACACAATGCGCTGCCGGTGCTCGTTTGCGTCTTAGAAAAGCGCTGTGTTTGTCTTAGGTTTTTCTTAGTGACGCCATGTGACGGAAAGACATGACGTAAAGAAACGCAGTGCCCTCGGATGGCTACTGAACCGGACGATGGCCTCGCTTTGTTTTCGAGTCACAGGACCCGAGATTGTTCCCGAGTTACTTGTTGCAGTATGGGGAGTCCGGCGTCGGCGCCGCTTAGGCGTTGGAGAAGCTTTTGGTAGTTAGCCCTCGCATCTTCCCGCTTTCCCTGCGCGACATAGGCTCTCGCAAGATTGATCTGAGCCAAATTCAGGAGCGGGTCACACAGCACAAGCCCGGGATGATCGACGATCTTCTGGAACTCCGCAGCCGCCTGCGGCGCCTTACCCATTGCAAGGAAAGACAGACCGCGAAGGTAGACAGCATTCAGGGGCAGGCTTACTTCAAACTGGGACGTAGGTTGAAGCAGATCAATCGCCTGCTGCGGCTGATTGTGGCCAAGGGCCAGCGCTGCCTGAATCGTGGGGAGATACTCGTAGCGGACAAGCGTGTCCTCCGGGAATCTCCGCCGGAGATCGGCGATGAGTCGTAGAGCTTCGTCATCGTGCTTCGTCATCGCGAGGACCAGAGCCGCAGAATATTCGACACTTCTTGCCGTCGATAGAAGCAAGGAGGCGCGCGCTTCTTTGACTGCCGCCTCGGGATAGCCATAGAGCACGTCTGTGGTCGCCTGAGCCACCGTGAGTTCGGCCTCTGTCTCCTGCCTTTGTCCACGCCGCGTGATTCCAACGGCCTGCTCCTGCAAAGGGCGCGCCTGCGTCATTTTCCCTGCTTGCGCCTGTGTCGCTGCGCGGTAGTGCAACAACCACGGATTCGTCGGTGCAGAATCCGATGCCCGCTTCATTGCGTTCTCATCCCCTTTTAGAAAAGCCATCCGGTAGGCAGTACTGACAAAGCCGGGCAGGAAGAGTTTTCTCTGCGCTGCCTGCTGAAGGATTTGCTCCGCTTCGCCGACACGATTGAGCGCGATCAGATTAACCGCGGCATTTCGATAGCCCACGACGAAATCCGGATCGACGGTCATCGAGTCGGTCGCCTCCTTCAGCGCCCGGTCGTATTGTCCATACGCGGGATACACGATGGCCGAAAGAAAGGCCCTGGGATATACATCGCGTGGGTACATCTGAATCCACGCCTCGCAGGCGGCCTTCGCTTTTTCGAGATTCCCCGTGACTAGCAACTCGTACGAGACATCGATCGAGAGACGTTCGCGATAGCTTGCCCGCTCTCGCAATCCATAGGCCTTCTGAGTGCTCTGGATAGAAGCCGCTTCCTGCCCCAGGTCTGCGTACATCCGGCCCAGCCACACATGCGCTTCGGCGAACGCAGGATCGAGTTCCGTCGCCTGCTGAAACAACGGTACGGCGGCAGCGCTACCCTTTGTATTGAAGTTCCCGATGCCGCGACTGAAAGCCCGCAAAGCGTCTAAAGAGGGCGTCGTGGCTTCCGCGAGTGGTGTGTCGAGGTCATGGATCGTGCCGCTGGCTTCGCCGATTCGTGTGCGAAAACGCGTGGCGATCTGGCTAAGGGCGTTCAGCGCATCTTCTTTGCGTGCAACCTGAACCTGTTCCGCATCGAGCTGTTCGCCCGTGCTGCAGCGTCTGGCCTGCAGGCCAATGACATATTCTTTGCCCAGCCTGTGGATGGATCCGTTGAGTACGACCGTACCAGCGATGCGTTGACAGACCTCACGAGCTGCTTCCGGTGTGAGTACGGCATCGGTGTGCAGGCCCATCATTTTGAGCGTGTTTCGTATCTGGCTGTCGCTGGCCAACCGCAGGACGGGTGATTGTTCCAACTGCACGAGCATGCCCTGACGAAGCGCATCGTCGAAGGCGTGATCCTCGGTCGTGTTGGTGAAGTCCGCGAGGACGATTGTGTCCTTCGTACTCAGGGACGCGCCCCGGCTCCGTCGCTGCACGAGGAAAGCCCCGAGGGCCACTGCGCCGAAGACAAAAGCAGTCAGGATGCGTGTTGCTGTCTTTTGCTTCTTCGCGGCTCTGGACTCAGGTGCCTGAAGAGGAGCCACGGTGCTGGGTGCTGTTGACGGCGTTGGCTTGGCTACCGCATCGGATGCTCCGGGATCGGCAACGACAGTCGACGAGAGAACCGTCATTGCAGGGTCAGCGGACGAAGGCCTGATCTCGACTGGCGCGATGAAACGGTAACCACGCGTCGGAATGGTCTCAATGTATCTGGGTGCGCGCGGATCGTCTTCCAGGTGTTTGCGGATGACGGCGATGGCGCGGGTGAGGGTCGTTTCCTCGACGTAGGTGTCCTTCCACACTGCCTCCAGGAGTGTCTTCTTCTCCAGGAGTTTGCCCTGGCTGCCGACCAGAACGAGCAGCACTCGAAGCGCGCGCGGCTCGATCGCGATGCGCTGGCCGTCACGGCGGAGAGAGAATTCCTGTTCACTTAATTCAAACTTGTCAAAGCAATAAAACAAGTAGACCTCTCGGGGATGAGGCAGGCGAAGAAATAGCGCACGCAAGTGTTGGCGGCAAGCAGTGACGGCTTCGGGTGTTCGCGACCAGCTTACTACTGCGCCGGGAATCTCCCTATTTCCTGTTGCGCCGTGCGTCTCGCCAGCTCAGATGTTCCTGCTCAGCGTCTCGCTGGCTCAGCAGCCTGGATCAGGTGACCTAGCGACTTATCGGCAATGAACCAAAGCTCGCCAGGGCACCGGGATACTATTAGAGGGCGCGGCAACACTAGCAGAAACGCTGCTGCGGCTCAGCCCGCCACGCCGCAATGAACGGCGTGATGAGGACACGTACAGCGATTAAGTACGGATAATCGGCTTTCCGCAACAATGCTCCGGGATCAAACACTTCAGCCGTGGTGTCGTCACACCACGGCTAGGTTTTCCCGATGCCGCTTTTCAGTAACCGGTCTGGGCCAGGTACACCTGTCCACCGCCCATGAATGCGACATAGTGACCGTCGGCACTGATAGATGGATAGATGAAGACAAGCTGTGTTGCCCCCACCACATTGTCAGGATCCGCCGACGCCTTGCTGGTAGACGGCGAACAGCCCGCCGGAGCGCCAAGGCAGGTATCGCGCACCATTGGGGTTTCGGTGAAGGCACCTGCCGAGTTCCTGCCCTCCTGAATGTAAACGACGTAGCGTCCGTGTTCGCTGATGCTGCGGAATCCGATGAAGCTCCTGGAAGTGGCTGCTGGATCGGTGGCGAGAGTGGTGGAGGGTACGCAGCCTGAGGGGGCACCGACGCAGGTGTCGCGGACATAGACCCTGGGAGTGTTGGTCGAGACGCTTCCCGCAATCATGTGCGAATCGGTCGAACTGAAGACGACGTAGCGTCCGTCTTTGCTGAAGGAAGGTTCTTCCGACGCCAGGGCCTCATTGGCAAGGTTGCCGTCTCCTTCGGTGCCGTCCGCCCGGACGTCCATGGCCGTGTAAGTGATCGTGCAACCGGTGGGTGCGCCGATACAGGTGTCCTGCAGGAACAGATGCAGCGCTGTGCTGTACGTGGGAATGATGTCGTTCCCGGCGGTGCGGAAGAGGATATAGCGGCCGCCGCTGCTGATATCCGACTGGAAGGGTTGCCGGGGTGGCGTCGCGCCTGACCCAAGCGCTACGCGTGTCGAGCTGGGGGTGCATCCCGCCACGCCAGTACAGGTGTCACGCACAAAGATCGCCCGCGAGCTCGTGTTGTCGGGATTGGTGACGAGTGCCGAGAAGACGATGTATCTGCCGTCTGGACTCAATGCGGAGCAGCAGGAGCTTGGCGTTGCGAGGTTCGGGTCACCGGGGATGTAGTTGATGTGTGTGACAGACGGGCTGCAAGCCGAGGCTCCAATGCAGTTATCCCGGAGATCGATCCGGCGGAAGTCCGTCGCTTCGAACAGGGCATATCGCGCGTTACTGCTCAGGACCAGATACCGGTACGCCCCATTTAAATAGAACGTTTCCGGATCCTGGGTAATTCGCGCAATCGAGGGCACGCATCCCGCCGGCGCGGAACCGACACAGGTGTCCCGCAAGAAGCCATCCGTCTGCCGATTCGTATCGCCGGCGAAGATGTCCGTCGCATACGAGGCGAACGTCACATAGCGGCCATCCTGACTCAAATTGGGTGGAGAGTTCCCCTGGTTCACATTTGAGTTCCCGCCGTTATAGCTAGTCGACAGAAGCTGCACGATCTTGCCGCTGACCGGGGCTGACACCGCGAAGGTCACTGCGTTGGAGAGACCGCCCTCGTTGGAGGGATTCTCCACCGTGATGGAGATGGTTGCAGCGGACGTAAGATTTGCAGCGGGTACAGCAGCCTCAAGTAGTGTGCCGTTCCGGACCGTCGTTGTCAGCGCCGTCCCGTTCCACTTCACAACGGAGCTGGCACTGAAGCCCGAGCCGTTGACGGTGAGCGTGGTGGCCGGAGCGCCCGCAACCACACCTGTCGGCGACAGAGACGAGATCACCGGTGCGGCCGGCGTAACGGTGAAGGATAACGTGTTGGAAGCGGGTGCGGTCCCTTGAATTACGGACACCGTCACGCTCCCTGCGGCAGCCAGGTCTCCTGTTGTGATCGCCGCCCTTAGTTGGGTTGCGCTGACAAACGTCGTCGGCTTCGTCCCACCGTTGAAGGAGACGGCAGCTCCTGCGGTAAAGCCGGTTCCAATGACCGTCAGATCAAACCCGGCACTCCCCGCGCGCACGGATGTTGGGGAAAGCGACGCGAGCGAAGGAGCCGTGGCAACGACTGTGAAGGGTAACTGGTTGGTAGAACGAACGCCCGCCTGCACCACGTCTACATTCGTCAATCCTGCCGAAGCAAGATCGGATGCTGGAACGGCAGCGGACAACTGGGTTGGGCTGACAAATGTCGTTGGACGGGCAGACCCAGCCCACGCGACCGTTGCTCCAGAGATGAAACCGGTGCCGTTGACTGTCAGGGTGACTGCGGCGCTGCCCGCTGTCGCGGTTGCGGGCGACAAGGACGTCAACACGGGACGTGCGGACGTGATGGTGAAGGCGAGGGTGCTCGACGTGTCTCCGGTATCGGTGTTGGCGACCGCAACCGCAGCGCTTCCCGGCGTCGCCAGGAAGCTGGCTGGGATGACTGCGGTCACCTGCGTCGCACTCACGACGGTGGTCGTGACGATCCGGCTGCCGTTCCAGACAACTTGCGAGCCCTGCCGGTAGCCTGTGCCGTTCACGGTCAGCGTGAAGCCGCTGCTGCCCGCGGCAGCCGAAGCTGGGCTGAGGGTCGTGACGGTGGGTAGGGGGAGAGTTGCGTTCACGGTGAAGGTCGAGGCTGACGACTTCTGGCCGTCGGGGTTCGCGATGACGATCTGCGCCGTGCCGGCAGCAGCCACATCGCTTGCCGCGATGGCCGCGCTGAGCTGCGTGGGGCTTGTGTAAGTGGTGGTTCGGCCGCTGCCGTTCCACTGCACAGCAGAGCCGGAGACGAAGCCGGACCCGGTCACGGTCAGAGAGAAACTTGCAGCACCCGCAGTGATCGTCGCAGGACTGAGCGACGAGATGCCTGGTGCCGCTGCGGCAGGCGTGGATTTGGCGGAGTCACCGCATCCGGCCACGATCGCAAGAGAAGCAAGGAGAAGGAGATAAAGATTCAAACGGAAGGGAGAGCGGCGCGCTGTGATCATTTCTACTCATTCCTTGGAGGGCCCAGGGCGGGGGTACTAGAGGGGATACGGCACCGGTCGCACGGATCACTCAAAGGGTGACCCAGGGTCAAGCACCACACGGTTGAGTCAACGGCTCGGCTGTAGTGTGTCCGAGGCGACCGGTGATGTCTATGACCAGGCCCTTAGCCTTTTGTGATGTTTTCCTTAGAGGAAGACATCGTCTTACGTCACGACGCTCCCCATAGGAGGCAGCAAACGGTAGCGGAACTCCTGCAACGCATAGGGAGTCATGAATGCCGGTCAGACGATAAGGCGGGGTCGCCGCCTGGCGACCCCGCGTGAGACTTACGAGTCGGTAGATAGCCTATTGAATGCTGCCGGTTACGTGCCTCCAGCTGCTGACGAGATTGCCGTTGGTTGCCCCCGATCCAGCAGCGCCGCCCTAACTTCGGGTGAGCCTTCGCGAGATCAAGTGCTGTCTTGCTCTTTCGCCGCGAACGCAGCCAGGGCGAGAGGAACCTTGCCCTCTCGCCCTGGGATCTGTCTTCAGCGCACCTCAATTCCCTAGTGTGACAATGGCCACTTCAAATGGCTCGAGAGAGAGCGTTGAACTGCTTGGGGTCGCAGTAGCAGGAGGCTTATCTCCAGTCGAGGGGGCGGTATAGGCGATGGATCGTACGGATGATCCCGCAGGGAGATTGACCGTCGCGGTGGTTTGACGCTTGTTGATGAGAAGGATCTTTCGGCCCTTCGCCGTGTCGAATGCCTGGGCCGCGATCGCGTGGTCACCGCCAGACGTTGAGACCAGCTTGTCGCCGGGACCAAGGTTGTCCAGGATCAGTTTCATGGTCCAGAAGCGCGCGTTGGGTTCCGAGGTGTTGTAGTTCATCATCGATACGCTGGGGTACTGCGTGGGATAGCCCACGAGCTGCGATTCGCCGATCACATCCACGCCGAACTTGGCAGCCTCTTCATAAAGATAGGCGTACATCGCGCTGGCAAGATTCCAGTAGAGCGGCGGTTCAGGCGGCATCTTCTCCCCATGGTTGCTCTTGTCATCATTGGCCAGAATTACGCCCAGTTCATCCAGATCAGTCTTCGTTGCGGGGGAAAGCTCATGCTTCAGCTGTTCGATGTAGCGCGCCGTATGCAGGAAGCCATCGGCCTGATCGAAGAAGGTGAACTGCATCGCATCGAAGGGCTCGTCTGCCGGTGGCGTCGCGTAAAAGTGATACGTCACGAAATCAATTGAAACTCCTGGTGCGTGGTTCTTTGGGTCCAGGAAGTAGCGGTACATCTCGCCGTGGGTAGCCGGTGCGGCGGAAGCGCACGCCATGAACTTGAGATCCGGATCAACCTTGCGCATCTCGGCGGAGACGACGTCGTAGAACTTTGTGTACTCCTGCGGTGTCCAGTGGTGCTCGAAATCGATCTCGTTCAACAGCTCCCAATAAGCGAACTTGTAGTGGTACTTGCTGGCGTGGAACTTGCCGTTCTCGTCGGTGAAGCCACCCTTCTCATACCAGGAGAGCAGCCGTGCGTAGTACGCAGCTGCTTCCTTGTAAGTGGGATCTTTAATCTCCGTCCCCTGGGTGTAGTCCCAGTAGACCTGGTTCGGATCCTTCGGGTAGGTCACGGGCTTGTCGGTCTTCCACATCCATGCGGGCATGGTGCTGAAGTTCATGATGACGCTGTGGCCGTTCTGCGCCTTCATCAGGTCTTCCACCATGGGGTCGAGTAGTGTGAAGTCCCACGAGGTCTTCTCGGGAGTCGGTGGCTCCAGCTCAGCGACACCCAGCCTTGGGTACGGCAACCACGGGACGTAGCGAACGTAATCAGCGCCCGCTGTCGCGATCGCTTTGAAGGTTCCGTCGTGCATCTTCGCTCCGCGCTCGAGCATAGGGTTCACTACGACCTGGTAGCTCGCTGTGGAACGCGACGTGGTGACTACCTTTCCCCAATCGATTTTCACGTTGACAGTGCTTTGCTGTGCAGATGCCAGCGCGGGCGAGAGGGCGAGGCCAAGCGCGAGAGTAAGGATTTGCTTCATGTAGTTCCTCCGTTCGTGCACGGGAGCACACGACTGCTGATGATGTGTAGCGTTTAGCAGACCTGGTGAAAGTTCAGCCCCATCAGATCTGCAATCTTTTGAAGCTGGCTCGCACGCCGGCCGATGCCGACCGCGCAATGATGTGCCGGGCCACGCGCGTTCCACTCTTCCGAGAAGCGGCGTGCGCCAATCGGGAAGCGATAGCGCGAATTGGTGTTGCCGATCTCGAGGATCGGGCCGGGAACGCTCTCTCCTTCCGCAACCAGAAGAGAGAAACCGCGCTGCTTGTCCTCTACTACTGAGAGCAGAGTGACCGGGCCGTGTTTGACTGCCATCTCTACGGAAAGGCCTCGGCCCACCTTGCCGTGATACACGCGCAAGGGACGCACGCGGATGCGGTCCTGCGCAATGTGCATGTGACCGGGACCGTCGTGCCCCATCAGCACCAGGTCTTCCAGGAAGTCCATGGCGTAGTACTCCGTGAAAGACCCTCCCGCACCAAGCTCGTCGAGGATCTTCATCGCGAGAACGTTCTTCACCTCGTACTCGCCGGCAACGGGCGTGCCAGTGCCAGTGAGCATGGACGTGCCGAGGATGATGGAACTCATGGTGTTCTCGTTTTCGGCGATGCCGGAACCCATGTAGTAGTAGGCGAGCATGTCGAGCGACTTCTCACCGACCATTCGTTCCAGCGCAACGGCAGTGGCAGCGGCGCGCGTAACTTCGTCTGGAGCGCAGTCTTCATCGACCGCAAAGAAGTGATGGATCTGCTGCACCTTCTGTGCTGTCTCTTCCGACGTAACATCACGCCTGAGGGCACTCAGGTGATCGACTTCAAGCATTTCAATGACTGTGCCGAACCGCCCGCTCACCTGTGCAAGGTCCGTCGCGATGTCGAGCATGCCACCGTAATAATGTCCCATCAGCCCAAGGCGGCTGTGCGCCATTGTCTTCACGACTTCGGCAGCTTTAAGCCACTCCTCCAGGGTGTTCCAGCACTCGGGGTCGCGCTCTAACATTCCGGTGACTTGATGAAACGGAATATCAAGGCGACGCAGGACGTTCGCAATCTCTGGCACGGGGCAGGCTGCGCAGTAGGCGAGCCATTCGCCCGTCATTGCCGTGCGGTCGCCCATGCCGTTGAACTTCACATAATCAATCGCAGCCTCTGGAACAAGGTTCAACAAAATCACCGGTACCTTGGCGCGTTGAATCACCGGCAGCACCGTTGCCGATAACGTGTAAGTCGTGACGTAGATCAGCAGGATGTCGATGTCCTCGGTGCGGCAAGCGTGGCCGGCCCGGATTGCCTTGTCGGTCGAGTCCACGAGTCCCAGCGAGACGACCGTGCGCGCAGCGGTGGTGACCTTCTGCTGCACAACTTGCAGATAGCCCTGGAGCCGTTCCTTCAGTCCGTCAAATTGCGGCCAATAGGCGTCGAGGCCCAGGCCGATCAGGCCGATACGAAGCTGCGAATCAAAGGTCTGCAAAGTACTCTCCTCCATGACCATCGTTTGTGGGCCGCCGTGCGATGAAGCTTCCGCCGTGCGGTCAATCGATGGATCGCAAGTGCCACAATTCATATCAGGTCCAGTCCACGAGGGTAAAAAGAGCGATGGGATGCACAGCCGCATCCCACCGCTGGGTCAAGCGTTTTAGAACTGGAAGCGGCCACCGAGTTGCACGATGCGCGCCGCACGCGTTGACGTGATGGCCCCGAAGCCCGGTCCGAGTGAAGTACTCGCAGAGCCGAATTGTGTGTGGTTGAAGATGTTGAATGCTTCGAATCGCAACTGGAACTTCGCTCTCTCTGTGAGGCTCAACGACTTGAACAGGCTGGCATCCCAGTTCTGAAAGCCCGGCTGCTGCAGCGAATTTCGTCCTGCGTTGCCCGGTGTTCCGAACGCAGGCTGCGCGAAGGCTGCGGCGTTGAACCATTGCAACGGCGTGTTACGACCGGCGCGCGGATTGCCGACGAGATTCGGACGGGACTGGCTGAAGTCACCGATGTTCAGGTTGTCGCCCGATAGTGTTGGCGTGCTGTACTGACCGCTGCTGAAGCTGGTGATGCCGTTAAGCTGCCAGCCTCCAACGATGTAATCCAAGGCAAGCGGAGCACGCGACAGAAAGTGCTGACCACGTCCGAAGGGCAACTGCAGCGCGTAGCTGATGACCAGGCGATTGGGAACGTTGTAGTCCGACACTCCACGGTCATAGCGGAAGAAGTCACGCGACAAGGCAGAGAAATCATCCGTGATGCCGATATCGATGGCCTTCGAAAAGGTGTAAGCGACAAGGAATGAATTGCCGTGGCTCATGCGCTTCTCAAGCTTCGCGGTCAGCGCGTTGTAGTTCGAGCGGCCGTAGTTACTACTGACGAGGATGAATCCGTATTGCGGGAAGGCTTTGCGGGAAGACAGAGGAACTGTGCCCGTCGGATCGATGGCACCGATGTTCGCGTTCTTACGCTGTGCGAGCTTCTGACCGCTGGAACCCGCGTATTCCAATTCCAGTAAAAAGTCCTTCGCGAACGACTGTTGAATGTCCAGACCCCACTGATTGATGTACGAGGTGCGATTGTTCTGGTCGAGCGTGAAGATATTGGCATTGGGCGGCGGGAAGCTGTTGGAGACACCGGCGAATGGATTGAAGATGGAAACGGGCGTGGTGGAGCTGGGTGTATTGCTCTGCGAGGTATAGAAGGGACTGCCCTGGTTTTTGAACTGTTCTTCGTTGAAGTTGTCGGTCGCGTAATACGTCCCGACACCTCCGCGCACGACGGTGTTCTGCAGGAACGCTGGTCTCCAGGCAAAGCCCACGCGTGGTGCGAAGTTGTTGTAGTCCGGCTTGACGATCGAACGGCGGATCGATGTGCCCGCGTACTGGAACTGACCGGTCGTGGTATCGAAGAACTGACTGCGATTACGGGATTCAATCGGAGGTCCGGCGTACTCATACCGCAGACCGAGGTTGAGTGTGAGTGATGGAAGAACCTTCCAATTGTTCTGGGAGTAAAGACCGTAGTAAGCCGTGTGAAGGTATTGTGTCGAGTCACCCTGGGCTGCGGTGATTTCGTAGGGCTGGCCCAGCAGAAAATCGCTCAGACCAAGACTGCTGACGCGTTTGCCCGCAGCGTCGCGCACGGAGTAGCCATTGCTGTACGACAGCGTTGGGTTCGATGCAAAGTCCGTGATCTGCGTGAAGTTTTCATGGATGTACTGGACTCCGTTCATGGAGGTCAGCTTGCCGTGCGTCCATGTGACGTTGTCAGAAACCTGGTAGTACTTGTCGTCGGCTCCGATCACTTCCGCAATGGAACCGACAGGACCAAAGCCTGCGATCCCGAAGATGGGCACACCATACGTCGCAGCGTCTGCGCCGTTGGCGTAGGGCAAGCCGAACAATCCACCGGCGTAGTTCGGTCCGAAGGCGCTCTCGGCGTTGCGGAAGGTCGCGGAGTCGTTCGCACCAAAGCGAAACTCATTCACAAGAGTGGGCGTGAAGGTGTGCAGATACGTCGCGGTCCATAAGTGATCGTTCAACGGGACGCTGGTTCCACCGAGCGGATTAATCGCGGGATTGAACAGATTGTCATTGCTGTTGGACCAGGTCGCGTAAATGCTGTCGCGCTCCGAGAAGCGATGGTCCAGGCGAACGTTGTACTGATTGATGATCTGATTCGATCGCGGTGTCGCAATGGTATTGAAGCTGGGGAACGCGGCACCACCTGCCGCGAGCACATTCGGTCCGGGAATGAATTGCAGAGCCTTTTGCGCCGTGGGATCAAGCTGGGCTTTGGGAATCACATTGCCCGCGAAGGGCTGACCCGTGAGCGGATTCAGGATGTCAACGCACTTGATGGAAGCCCGATTTGTCGCGCAGAAAGGTGAAGTGGTCGGAATAAGTCCCGTGCCCGCGCTGTCATCTGCGAGATTGCCCTGGAGCTGTGCGACCGACGGATACAGAGAGGTCAGGGTCTGCCCCTGGATGAGCCGGAAGCCCTCGTAGTTGAACATGAAGAACGTGCGATTGCGGCCGTTATAAACCTTCGGAAACCACATCGGCCCGCTGAAGGTTCCACCGAAAGTGTTCTGGTTCAGCGCGGGCTGCGAGATCGCCGCCTGCTTCGCAAAATAGGTGTTCGCCGCATAGGCGCGATTGCGATTCAGTTCAAAGAGCACAAGGTGAAACGGGTTCGCACCGGAGAGGATCTCGGTGTTGATGATGGAGGCAGCATGGCCGAACTCCGCACCGAACGTGGTGCGCTGCACGCGGAACTCCTGAATAGCGTCTACTGATGGCCGGATGCCAGTGTTACCAAAGCGCGAGTTGCGTGTCTCAATACCGTTCACCAGAAAGCTGGTGTCGCTCTCACGCAGACCCGCAAGCGAGACCGTCGTATCGCTGCGGCCAGTCCACGTTGTCGCCGGTGAATTGCCGGCGCCAATGGGTGCAGCGCCTGTCGTGAGCTGTGTCAATTGCATGAAGTTGCGACCGTTGAGCGGCAACGTCTGGATGCTGTTCTGATTGATGACCTGCCCTACCGCCGCACTCTCGGAGTTGAGCAGCGCAGCCTCACTCGCGGAGACGGTTACCGATTCACTGCTGGCACCGATCTGCATGTGGACGTCGAGATTCACGCGCTGCCCGATGACGACCGTGATGTTATCGAGCTGCGTCACCCGAAACCCCTCATGCGCCACAACGAGCTTGTAGTTGCCGGGCTTTAGAGAGCTGAAGACGGCAAGACCGTTTCCGTCGGTCTTCAGGTGCGTTTGCTGCCCCGTATCCACGCGCGTCAGCGTCAGGTCTGCGTTGGGAATGTTCCCGCCGGCCGGATCGGTGACCGCGGAGATGATGTCGCCCGTGATGGACTGTCCGAGACATGCCTGCGTTGCAGACAGAGCAAGCAGACTGGCAAGTAGCACAGGCCGTTGAAGCCCTCCCAAGCCGCTGAATAGCCTCCTCCGGGCGGGCTCTCTTTCCGCGCTACATGGTTGAAGTTGAAACATGATGCCTCCTGAAGCTCAGGGGCCGCCGAGGGCGTCACCTCTGAGAATGGCGGCCATCCTAGCGATGCTGCTGCAGCGCATTCAAAGACAAACATGGCCGTGGGCTGATTTCACCCAGCGAAATCACGCCGCGGTGAAAAGCCCAGTTAAACGCGTTTTGATTGAGGTTTGTGTTTGCCATTGACGAGGAAAGGACCTCGCGTGGTATTTTGCGGTGCGAAAGATATGCAAGCCATGGCCGTCCCCTCCATCCCGCGCACTTCCCACATCCACTCCGTGGTGCGGGCCTGCGAGATCCTGAAATATCTACAGCAATGCACGGATGATGTGAGTCTCGACATCGTGTGCCGCCACACGCAGATGCCGCGACCCAGCGCATACCGCCTGTTGACCACGCTGGTGAGTTGCGGCATGGTCGAGCGCGTCTCCAAGAATTGCTATCGGCCGTTGCGTGCAGCACGCAGCAAGCGTCTTCGCATTGGCTACGCATCGCAGACGGAAGAGTTCTCGTTTTCTCGGCTGGTCTCTGACAGCATTCGCAGCGCGGCCTACCGAGCGGGCGTTGACCTGTTGGTGCTGGACAATCACTGCTCGCCTAAGGCAGCCATTCGTAATGCGGGCATCTTTGTGCGGGAACGCATGGATCTCGTCATTGAATTCCAAACCAATCATCAGAGCGCGTCGCTCGTCGCTGCGCGCATTCTGGAGGCAGGCATACCGCTTATCGCGATCGAGGTGCCGCATCCCGGCGCGACCTACTACGGTGCGGATAACTACCGGGCAGGTGTTCTCGGCGGCCGCGCACTGGGCAAGGCCTGCCTGCAGGAATGGAAGGGGCGCGTGGATGAGGTGGTGCTGATGGAGCTTCCCACGGCAGGACCGCTGCCCCGCTCACGCATGACTGCAACACTTGCCGGCTTGCGCGAGGTGCTGCCGCGCTTCCCGGATGAGAACGCGATCTTTCTCGATGGCAAAGGGCGCTTTGAGGACAGCCTCGCCGCAATGCGTAAGCATCTGGGCAGGACACGCGCGAAGAAGATCCTGCTGGCAGCGCTCAACGATCCAAGCTGCCTGGGAGCATTGCAGGCGTTTGAGGAATGTGGACGTCCGCAGGACTGCCTGGCTGTTGGACAGAACGCTAGCATCGAAGCCCGTCGCGAGATGCGGAGGCCGAACTCCAGACTGATCGGTTCCGTCGGATACTTCCCGGAGAAGTATGGCGACTCCATCATGCAACTCGCAATGGATGTCGTTGAACACCGCGAAGTACCCTCCGCAACCTTCGTCAAGCATCGGCTGATTCACGCGGGCAATGTGAATAGTGCGTATCCCAATGACCTGGAAATAGGCTCCGCGGACGCGGATTCCCTGCTCTACAGCAAGCGGTGATGCCAGTAACCGTGTGCTTGGAAGAACCCTTTGGGCTTGGCATGCTTCTGGTAAGGACCGAACTCAAAAGCTGACCCGATGAGACTCGTCTTTCCGGTCCATTATGATGTTGCATTCCTTCTTTTGAGGTTCTCGATGCGTTTGCTCATCGCCGTTCTCCTGCTGGCTAGTGCCACAGTCATGCAGGCGGAGGTCCGCCTGCCCAATGTCTACTCGGACCACGCCGTACTGCAACGGGAGATGCCGATCCACATCTGGGGCTTCGGCGCACCGGCTGAACACATCACTGTGCAGTTCCACAACCAGAAGATGGAAACCAACACATCACCGTTGGGATTGTGGGAGCTAAGCCTGCAGCCCGAAAAAGCGGGTGGTCCCTTCGCGCTACACGTGACGGGCGACATGTCCGCCGCTCCGGTCGACCGCACCGACCTGCTGATCGGCGACGTCTGGTTCGCCTCCGGCCAGTCAAATATGGAGATGCCGCTGAAAGGGTTCAGCAGTGCGCCGGTGAAGGATTCGGAGAAAGAGATCGCCGCTGCCAACTATCCAAAGATCCGTCTGCTTGTGCAAAGGAAGCGGGCCACCGCCTCACCCATGCTCGAGTCAGACGATACATGGAAAATCTGCACGCCAGAGACGGCAAAGGATTTCTCAGCCGTCGCTTACTTCTTCGGCCGTAGGATTATGCAGGAAGAGAAGGTGCCCATCGGTTTGATCGACTCCACCTGGGGCGGCACGCCGGCCCATGCATGGATCAGCACTGAGGGGCTCGCCTGGTCCAATCTGCCGTCCGTCGCTCTTGATGCCGGCAAGATCGTCCGCGAACAGGGAATGGCCGATGGCCTCCGCGCGAACTTTAAGTTGCAGGACGAAGCTATGAAGGCGGCGGGAAAGCCTCCCGTTTCCAGACCGAAGTTCACAGACCGTGCCGGTGCCTGGAACCCTGCTGCTCTTTTCAACGGAATGATCGCTCCCTACACCGGCTACACCGTGCGCGGTTTCCTCTGGTACCAAGGCGAGACGGACCACGAAGGCATCAAGGCGCTGAACTACTCACGCGTCTTCCCGGCCCTGATCCAGGACTGGCGCAAGCAGTGGGGCGAGGGCGCGCTGCCTTTCCTCTTTGTGCAGATCGCCAGCTACGACTCACCGGGAGACGAATGGGCCGATGTACGTGATGCGCAGCGCCGCACACTGGAACTGGCAAACACCAGCATGGCCGTGGCGCTCGATATTGGACTTGAGAAGAACATCCACCCGCCAGACAAGCAGACCGTGGCTGCGCGTTTGGCGCAGTCGGCCCTGGGCATCAGCTACGGCCACAAGGTAGAGACAGCATCGCCCAATCTGGCGAGCATTGGCTTGGAAGGACGCAACATTCGTGCGTACTTTGCACACGCCGACGGCCTCACGGCCAAGGGCGAAATCACAGACTTTCAAATCGCCGGTTATGACGGCAAGTTCGTCAATGCCACCGCCAAGGTGGAAGTTATCAGCGGCCAATCGACTGTCGTCGCAACGGCACCCTCAGTGGAATCCCCCAGATACATCCGCTATGGGTGGGCACCCTACGTGCGGACGTATCTGTACAACTCAGCCGGCCTGCCGATGGGCACCTTTACCAGCGAGAGCGACGCGGAGATGCAGATCAAGTGACTCAAGATTCGGAGAGGCGGTGCCGGACTCTTTGCGGTCAGTCACTCCGGGGCCCTTACAGCAAATCGCGCTTCGTTCGAATATAGGAAAATAAGTCGCTTAGGACTTTTGTCCGAATGACTGCCGGACGCCTGACTGGGATAATGCTCCATAGCGCGACTTGCTAATCTGCACGGAACGACACACCGACCTGCTGCGGCTTCCCCGGTGCGGGGGCCGTCTTCTGGTCAGCAGGGATGAAGATGATTGAGACTGTCACCCGAAACGACTCCCTCTACCCGGCGCTTTGCCGCGGAAGAAACGCGCGCTTTCCTTACACCGACGCCGAGGGCGTTGCTCGCGTCGAGTTGTGCGCGACCGCGGACGATGTCGCGGTCGCGCTGCGACGCGCTGTGGATGCGGGTCTGCGGCCCACAGTCCGTGCCGGCGCGCACTGCTATGAAGACTTCGTCGTAAACAATCCAAATGGCGTTCTGATTGATGTTCGCAAGCTGAGCCAGGTCTCTGCGGCTCCGGGCGGCGGGTACCAGATCGGTCCCGGAGCGTTTCTGGGTGAGATCTACAATGCCTTGTTCGAGCAGGCTGGGCTGAATCTGCCCATAGGAAGCTGCTATACCGTTGGAGCGGGCGGGCATATTTCCGGCGGCGGTTACGGTCTACTCACGCGGCAGCAGGGACTTACCGTTGACTTTCTGACGGCTGCGGATGTCGTCACCGTGGACGCGCATGGCAAGGTCGTGTCGCAGCGTGTGGATCGTCACCATCACTCCGACCTCTTCCGAGCGATTCGCGGGGGAGGTGGCGCAAATTTTGGCATCATCACGAACTTCTACTTCGACAAGCTGCCAGCAGCTCCCAAGCATTTGATCAGCGGAGGCGTGTCCTTCCCCTGGGACACCATGACCGAAGAGCAGTTCATCCACATCGCGCAGACCTTTGGCAACTACATGGCGACACGTGGACAGGAGAAAGACACATGGCCCTTATTCACCATGATGGGCCTCTCCCATAAAGCACCCAACGGCCGTATCAACATCGGTGCGCACTGGCACGACATGGACGGGAAGAGCGATCTCAGTATTCCGACAGAGTTCCTCGATCTCTTTCTGAAGTGCGGGGATGCGTCATCTGACAGCGACCCGCAGACGAACGCAAATGCGCCGGTGAGCCGTTTCCAGCTCTCACCCTGCGTTGAAGGAAAGCACCGCTTCAACACTACGCCGTGGCTTGAGGCGACGGTGGGACGAGGTAGCGGTGGCAGCAGCGGTTATGGCACCACACGCGGTAAGTACAAATCCTGCTACATGAAGCAGAACTTCACGACGGCAGAGCTCAAGCGCATGTACGCATGGCTGACGCGCGATATACCGAACGTCAACACTGGCTGCATTATCTCTGTGGATTCTTATGGAGGCGCCGCCAACCAGGCGCACCTGGTGCATGAGACGGCCGTTCCGCAGCGCAGTTCCGTTATGAAGCTGCAGTTCCAGATGTACTGGCAAAAGCCGGAAGAAGATGCGATTCGTCTGAAGTACTTCGACGATATGTACACCGACATCTACTCGGCAAATGTCGAGGGGAAGCATGCCGGCACACCCTTTGAGGGGCCGCACTACGAAGGTTGTTACATCAACTATCCGGATATCGATATGGCCCGGTATGACTTCTGGCCGCAGCTTTATTACGGAACTGGCGATCTCTATCCGTTCTTGAAAAAGGTGAAGAAGAAGTACGATCCGCACAACGTCTTCCATAACAGCATGAGCGTTCGCGCATGACCATGGCAAGGATTGCAGGAACAGGTATGGTTGGCCGTCTCCTTTGTTCTTCTCTTTTGCTATGTGTCCTCGCGCCCCCTGTGGCCGCCTTTGCCCAAAGTGCCGCACAAGCCGGCAACAAGCCCGCGCGTCTGGAGTGGTTTCGCGATCAGGGCTTAGGTCTCTTCATTCACTGGAGCGCGGACTCACAGCTCGGCACCATCATCAGTCACTCGCTGGCGGGTGCCAGCGACGAGTACGTGGAGCGCTATTATCGCGATCTGCCGAAGACGTTTGACCCGACGCACCTGGAACCGGACGCGCTCGCCCGTCTGGCGTCTCTCGCGGGTTTCCGCTATATGGTCTTCACCACGAAGCATCACAGCGGCTTCGCCATGTGGAACACGAAGACGGAGCCGTTCAGCATAGCGCACACACCCTACGGCAAGGACATCACGCAACAACTCTTTACGGCGTTCCGTGATCAGGGATTGGCGACCGGCGTCTACTTCTCACCCGATGACTTTCGTTGGCTGCACGAGAACGGGAAGCAGATTCAGCGGCTGGTGCCGGAGGTTCAGCCAAGCACGAATCCCGGACTGCTCGCGTTGGACCAGGCTCAGATGACGGAGCTGATGAAAGGCTACGGTCCAGTGTCCGTTGTCTTCTTCGACGGCGAAGCCAAGGGTTTGCGCGAGATCGCATGGAAGCTGCAGCCCGATACGGTCGTTACCCGGGGCGCCATCGAAACACCGGAGCAGAACGTGCCGGGCGCGCCGCTCCCGGGCGCCTGGGAAGCGAATATGACGATCGGCAGCGCGTGGGGTTTTCAGCCTTCGGATGAGAAGTTCAAATCCGTGCAGGATCTGTTGAACATCTTGATCCAAACGCGTGCACGCGGTGGCAACCTGCTGCTGAATATCGGCCTTGAACCGGACGGTTCGCTGCCGAAGGAGCAGGAGGACCGCATGCGCACGCTTGGCTCGTGGATGTTCATCAACTCGGACGCCATCTACGCCACGCGTCCCTGGGTTGTGACCAACGAAGGCAATCTCTGGTTCACGCAGTCGAAAGACCACCGTGAGCTCTACGTGATCGCGCAGGGCGAAGAGAACACTGCGCAATGGAAGCGCGGGACGACCCGTGAGTTCGTTCTAAAGACAGTACGTGCGACGCCGAAGACCACGATCGATCTTCTTGGGCAGAATGACAAGCTGGTGGAATACCGGCCGGGTGTCGATCCGAAGAGCACCTTTCATCAGGAGGCCGACGGTCTGCACATCCGTGTCATGCGTGCGCAACGCCTGCGAGACAGCGACGAATGGCCCTATCCATCCGTGGTCCGTCTTACGAATGTTGCGGAGGCCTTCAACCCGCCGACGGTTCGCACGCTGGCACCGACGCGTTCCGGCAATACGGTTACGTTGCGCGGCGAGTGGAAGAATGCCGTGGATGCGCCGGGCGCGCGGTTTGGCTTCGACTATCGCATCATCACCGGTGAGGACACGCAATCGCGTTTACATGGCTGGCAGCACCTGCCCTTGCAGCCAACGTCGAAACCGGGCTCTTACACCGCTGAGTTTCAGCCCGCTGCGGGCGAACAGTATGAGGTGCGAGCCGTACTGGCGCATCCGTTGCTGACCATCTACGGAGAGCCCGTCGCCCTGCCGTAGACGCGAAAGTAGGTGCGAGTAGGTCTTTCGTCTCAGAACATCCGCGCGATTTGCCTTGACACTAGAGGCTGCCCTGAAAGGAATACTTCTTATGAGTTGGAACACTGTCTGGAACCGGCGCACGTTTCTCTCTGCCCTTGCCGCACTGAGCGGCAACGCGATCGCACCGAGAGCCGAGGCGAGCGTGGCCGAGGGATCGAAGATGGCCGGCATCGACGGCAGCCCGATCGTTCCGATCACGTCAGGCCTCGGCTCGACCGGCGATATCTACGCCGAACTCGGCGTGACGCCGCTGGTGAACATCAATGGCACCGTCACGGTGATCGGTGGCTCCGTGATGAAGCCCGAGGTGATGGAGCTTATCCGCCGCGGCAATGAGCACTTCGTTCTTATCGACGAGTTGGAGAAGGCTGCCGGCAAGTTCATCGCGAAGCTCTGCAAATCGCCCGAGGGCTGTACCGGTCTGGTAACGGGCGGCGCCGCAGCTGCTCTGGTCGTGGGCTACTCTGCGTTCATGACGGAAGATCTGGAAGACCGTCTCGTCTCCGTGCCGGATACGACGAATTTTCCGCGCAATGAAGTCATCATTCAGAAGTCTCATCGTTACGCCTTCGATCACCAGATCCGGCAGACCGGCGCAAAGCTGGTCGAGGTCGTCACCCGCGAAGAGATGATCGCGGCCATCAATCCGAAGACCGTCGCCATCCACTTCACTAACATCCTGTCGGATCACGGCAAGGTAAGCGGTCCCGAAACGGTAGCGATTGCCCGCGCGCATGGCATCTACACCTTCAATGATGCAAGTGCCGACGTTCCTCCGGTTCGCCGCCTCTGGGATTACCCGGCAGTAGGTTTCGACCTCACGACCTTCTCCGGTGGCAAGGACATCTGCGGACCACAGGCCAGCGGCATGCTCATCGGCAAGGAAGAACTCATCCGCTGGTGCCTGCTCAATATGAGCCCGCAGGAAGATCGCATTGGACGTTGCTGCAAGGTCGGCAAGGAGACAATTTTCGGCTTCCTGAAGGCGCTTGAAATCTTCGTGAACCAGGACGAGAACGCAACGCTGCGCATGTATGACGAGCGCGCCGAAACCATCTCCCGCGCCGTCGCACCCTTTGGCGTGACTGCCCTGCCCCGCCAGTACAACCCGGATGCCCTGGGCAACGTAACGCCGACCTACTCGTGGCATGTTGACCCGAAGAAGCTCAACATGACCGGACACGATGTGCTGCAGGCTTTGGCGGACACGCGTCCGGTTGGCATCGGCACCTTTGGCGCAGATGCAAGCGGCATGCGCGGTCGCAAAGCAAGTGACCCGAAGAAGGAATCCGCGGTTCAGAAGGCCAAGTCCGATGTACCTACGCGTCCGCGCCGTGAGCAGGTTGATCCGCAGATGTTCGGATTTGCCGTCTGGCAGTTGAAGCCGGGCGAGGATAAGCTCATCGCCGATCGTCTGGTGGAGGTCTTCAGCAAAGCGCGGAAGGCCTAGATCAGCGGCGGTCGACCTCGGAATAGCCTGATCCATGTGCTGATCGTTCTTCTTTCGGAAGGCGTGAGGAAGAAGTACGATCAGCATGAGACTCGTTCTGGCCATCGAAGATGGAAGCAAAGGAGCGTGCAATGCTTAAGTCGCTTGTAAGCCGGCGTGGCTTTTTGAACGGACTCGGCGGCGCTGTCGCTGCAACCGCCCTGCCCGGTTTCGCTGGCCTCGCGTATGCGTCAGACCGAAGAGTCGCATTTGTGGCGGCGACTGACGGTATCCACACGATGGAGCCATTCGGCACCGGTTGGCGCTCTCGTTCTTTCATCGCTGCGGATGCGCCGCGCGCGATGGTTCTGTCAACGGACGCGAAGACTTTGTATGTCGCGAATGCCCCGGAGACTTACAGGTCGCTGCCGACTGGATCCGTCACCGCTTACCGCGTGGCAACAGGCGGAACGCTGCGCAGGATTGGGTCGTCGCGACTCGCGCTCTCCGCAGTGCATCCGCACGCATTGGCTGTCTCACCCGATAACGGCTTGCTGGCGATCGCAAGTGAAGGCGGCATTTTGTCTTTACTTGCGGTGCAGCCAAATCGTCATCCCGGACAGGTGATCGCTGCGCACAAGACGCTAATCTCCGAGCGACTCACGGTGACGTTCGACATGGATAGTCTTCTACATCTTGGCAACGGAAGTACCGGACGCACTTTCCGTGTGTCCTCGCGCGACGGCTTTGAACTTGTTTCGACAGGGCCAACTGCATCCGTAGACACCGTCGCCCTGGACACCTTCGGCATCGCGGACGCAAAGGCGGCTCTGTGCGGATACGCATAACGGCGGTAGCACTTCTCTGCTGTTCTGTTTCCCTTCGGTGTCTTGCGTCGGCTACTCGCACCATGGATGCAACGGCTTCAGGAGTCAAGGGGCCGTGCGCGACTCTCCCGCACAGCGACCACCCCTCAGCTCGGATCAGCAATGGCCAGGTTGATCTGGTGGTGTTTCTGCCGGATGCGAAGGATGGCTACTATCGTTCGTCACGCTTCGATTGGTCGGGCATCATCGGATGCGCCAGCTATCGCGGTCACACGTACTTCGGCGAATGGTTCGACAAGTACGACCCTATGAGCAATGACGCCGTCACCGGCCCTGCCGAAGAGTTTCGCGCGAACGACGGTAAGGAACTCGGATACGCTGAAGCGCCCGTCGGTGGCGAGTTCGTGAAGCCAGGCGTGGGTGTGCTGACAAAGACAGAGGATCGTCCGTATCGCTTCGGCACCGTCTACCCCATCGTCGATCACGGCAGATGGAAGGTGAAGGTGAAGGCACGAACAATCACCTTCACGCAGCAGCTCCGTTCCCGGACCGGCTATTCCTATGACTACACAAAGGTATTGGAACTGGACGCGACTGGCTCCACCTTCACGCTGCGGCACAAGCTCAAAAACGTGGGCACCAAGCTAATCGACACGAACGTTTACGATCACGACTTTTTCATGCTGGACGGCAAGCCCACGGGCGAGGACCAGTCCGTCACCTTCGGATTTACGCCAGTTGCGAAGGAGCCGCTGGGAGATGCGGCCGAGATCCGCGGCAATCAGATCCTCTTCACAAGAACGCCTGGAAGAGACCATGCGGCGCAGGGATATCTCACCGGATGGACGGGTAGACCAGGGGAGTACAGCGTCCGCGTGGTGGACGGCAACACTGGCGTCGCTATAACCCAGACCTCAAGCTCCCCAATCTCACGCGGCTACTTTTGGTCCACCGCTAAGACAATCTGCCCGGAACTGTACATCCCAATTTCTTTGCCTCCCAGGACTTCGCAGAAGTGGGATATTCATTACACCTTAGAGGCACCGCCTGAGTAATTCGTACCCCTGGCGGATCCATCCCCTCTGCTAGTGATCTGTCGCCCAAGCATTTATTCGTCGTTGCATTGTTATTGTCCATGCTTGAACTGACGAAGCGTCCGCGAACACCACCGGTGCACCGGCCTTGAGAATCAGGTTATCCGTGCAGCTGAGTCAAATAGCCTGCATAACGTTTCTTCTGCAGGATGAGCGAAGACGGTATCGTCAAAATCCGTTCCGCTAGATAAAGCCATTTCCCCGACGGATCGTCGAGCGATCAAGGTTCAAAGGCAAGCACGGGGTTGCACCATTCAAGTGCAGCCCCGTGCCGTTGATGCCGGCGTTTAAAACACGTACTTTGCTGACAGCTGAAGCTGACGCGGTCCGCTGCGGGCTGTGGTGATTTTGCCGAATGTAGCGCTGGTTGCGACGCGGTCGGGGTTGCCGTAGCTGGCAATGTTGAGCACGTTGGAACCATCTGCACGGAAGCTGAGGTACTGGTGTTCCGTGATGGCGAAGTTCTTGAAGAGAGAAAGGTCAAACTGCTTGTATCCGGGAACGCGTTCAGTTCCGGGACGCTGCGGGCTAATGACTCCGTTGGCCGGCTGGCCGTAGGCGCAAACGCCGTTATCAACACCCGCCGTCAGGCAAGGCGTGGCCGATGGGTCCGTACCAAACCAATTGTTCACGGAGCGGTTGACATACTTGATATTGCGGTACTTGATCATGCGCTGCTGCGCGGAATTAACACCGGAGTTGACGGTTCCAGAGCTGATGGTGGTTGGGAAGCCGGAATACACGAAGCCAGCCACCGCAACCTTCCAGCCTCCTACGACCTCGTCGAAGATGCGGTTCATGCTGCCACCGAACATCTTGCTACGGCCAAACGGCAGTTCATAGGTCAGGTTGAAGTTGACGTTGTGCGTGGCATCCGTACCGGCCGGGCCGTACTCCAGCGAGTTGTCGTTCGGGTTCTCGGCGTAGGCGCTGTTGTTATTGACACCGCTGACGCCGTAGAAGCCGATGCTGTTTGTCAGCGAACGGCTGTAGGCGTAGTTAGCCGTGAACTGCAGACCGTTCTTGACGCGCTGGCGGAAGGTGGCCTGCAGGGCGTTGTAGTTCATCATGGAGCCGGAACGGGTGATCTGCACGAAACCACTCTGCCCTGCCAGCGCGTAGAACGGGGCCTTATTCACGGCGAAGCAGGCAGCGCTGTTATACGCAAGCAGCGTCGTGCCGGAGAAGCAAGGCGTTGCCAACTGGTTGCCGCGGACAGCCTGGATCAGGTGGTATGCGTACTCATTCACATAGCCGATCTGGAACGAAGACGTATTGCTGAGCTGGTACTCCGTCGTGAGGTTGACTGCCTGCACAGTGGAGGGCCGCAGGTTGGGGTCCCACGCACGAACGGTCTGTCCGCAGGCGGGATTCGTCGTATAAGCACAGGCCGCGCTCCCCACGGAGAAGGCATTTTCAGCCGCTACACTGCTGCCCACGTTGCCAGCGGACGGGGCCGCACCGTTGAAGGAGAACGAGCTTTGGAACGGCGGATTGATGGTTAGCCGGAGATTTGCGCCGGTGCCTTCCAGATAGGTTGTGGTGCCGTAGCCGCCACGCAAAACAAAGCGCGGGGTGGGGTTCCACGAGAAGCCGATGCGCGGCATGAAGTTGGTGTAAACCGCGTTATAGAGTGCGCGACTATTGCCATTGACGCCGGCAAGCTGCAGCGCTCCGGTGCTCAGGTTCACGTTGCTTTGCTTGTTGTTGACTTCGTAGATTGGCTGATCGAACTCCCAGCGGACGCCAAGGTTCAGGGTCAGGGTGGGAAACGCCTTCCAATCATCCTGGAGGAACAAGGCATCTCGCCATTGGCGCTGGCCAGTGTGGCCCGCTAACGTTCCGCGGCCTGCAGAGAAGACGCGATCAAGGTAGAAGTCTGCGACTCCGTAGCCGGTGGCGGCGAGCGCTGGATTGTTTGTGCCCGTGCCGGTGGTGAAGTTGCCGTTGTAGGTCAGCGTGCCCTGTGCGCCGTCATTGCCGGTGTAGACGCTGTTCTGCTGGTAACGAATGAACTGCCCCCCCATCTTGATGATGTGGGCACCTCTTTGCACCGTGAGATTGTCCATGTAGGTGAAGTTGTTCATCAGGTTGTCAGAGTAGATGGCAGCGTTGCCTACGGTGGTGAGCGCCGTGACACTTTGGGCTGTAAAGCCGGGAACGAAGCTACCGCCGGCGACGCCGATAACGCTGTTGCCCGCGTTGTTCCCGAAGATACCGGTCGTGTCAGCGGGAACGCCCTGGTGCCACACCGTGCGAAGGAAGCCGGTACGGAATTCGTTTTGGACGCGCGGATTAAAGGTGTGGACGTAGTTGATGGCCACGCTCTTAGTGGGGTAGCTGGACGCCGTGGGGAACTGGATGGCCAGCGGCAGTGTGTTGGTATCGCCAGAGAGGCCGGAGGTCCAGCGGACAAAGAAGGTGTCCTTATCGTGGTAACGGTAGTCCACCTTGATGTCGTACTGATCGTTGTAGATGCGGTTCTTGGTCACACCACGGAAGTTGTTCGTGACCACAGTGCCTGGGACGGCCGCCTGGTTCGGCAGCGGATATAACTCAGGGTGCGTATACAGGTACCGCGCTACAGAGTTGGGCGCTGCCGTCGGTAGACGGTTGTTAGCGTACGCAGGCGATCCGGCAACCAACGGATTGTAGAGCTGAATGGGACGTGTGATGAGCGCGGCATCGAGCAGCTCTGAGAAGTCGCCACTGCGCATCTTCGCTGTGGCTACGCTTGCAGTGGCCGCGCCGCCTGTGTGGTAACGGACGCCTTCGTAATCCGCGAAGAAGAAGAGTTTGTCCTTCAGGATGGGACCGCCGAAGGTTGCGCCGAAGATGTTGCTGGAAAGGCTGTTCTTAGTGGTTGCGGGGCTGGTGAGGCCGGCCTCCCACTTGTTGGCGTTGAAGCTTTCGTCCGTGATGTAGTAAAAACCGCTGCCATGGAATTTGTTGGTGCCGCTTTTCAGCAACGCGATGATGTCGCCGCCGTTGACGTTGCCATACTCTGCCTGCGCGTTGGCGCTCACAACACGGACCTGATCCAGGGCGTCAGGGCTGGGATTGTAGGCGATGGTGTTATTGATCGTCTCGTTGATTTCAATACCGTCCAACAGGTAGTTGTTGCTCTGCTGCCGGTTGCCGTTCACGGATACCTGGCCGCTGCCGCCGGTGTTCCGTTCAAGCGCGTTGGCGCCGGTAAAGCCCGTGGGATTGGTGGCGACCGCGCCCGGAACGAACAGGGTGAGGGACGAGAAATTGCGGCCCTGCAGCGGGATGCTGTCGATGGCGGTGGTGTCCAGCGTGGTGCCAAGTTCCGCACTCTCCGTGTTGAGCAGTGGCACCAGAGATTCCGCTACCTCAATCGAGGTCGCGCTTCCCGCCACTCCGAGCTTCGCGTCAAACTTGGCGTCCTGACCGGCTTCCAGAGCGAACGGTCCCAGTGTCTGTGGCGCAAAGCCGGCCGACTCCACCGTGACTTTGTATTGACCGACCTGAAGGAAACGGATGTTGTAAACGCCAGCGGAGGACGACACCGTGTTGCTGCTGACATTCGTCTGCACGTTGGTGACTGTGATCTTCGCTTGCGGCAGTACTGCGCCGCTGGCGTCGGTCACAGTGCCACTGACGCTGCCGGTGATGGTCTGTGCGTGAAGACAACCAACCGAGGCCAAGGCCATTGGTGCCAATAACAGGGTGCGCTTCATGCTTCACTCCTCCGAACGGGACGTGCGTGTGATCTGCTCTAATTACACAAAAGCAACGGCTGAACGATTTAGGTTTTCCAGATATTACATTCCCGCTAATGATTCGGCACAGAAGAATCTTCGTAGCTCTTCTTCGTTCGCCATGACGGGCGCAATTAAGGGGCCGTTGGATCAAACTGGAGAGACCGTCCGCAATTCCTTTCCCGTGGATGCGCGCCTTCGCAGACGCCTGATGATCTTTGGGCGCCGCAATCGCGTGCGGCCTCATGGCCTTCAACCAGCACTACGACATTCCCTATTTCGTGCTCGCTGCGGGGACAGCAGAACTCTGACGTCACCTGCCAGTGGGTCGCCTCTTTCCCTGGAGCCATCGTTCACAGACTCAACAGATACCCAAACGACAAGCTCCCTCCTCGTTGAAGGCTTGGAATACCGTTGCTCGAAGACTCTTGCGACGCCCGGTGGGCAACGCCGATACTTTGTTCCCTGTGGCCACCGGCTGCGATTCGAGGCATTTCTCTTGGATCTGCGGTGGTATTTGTCCACATTCTCGCTTCGCGCCGTGATCGCATCAAGTTTTACTGAGCGATGCATGGCTCTTGTGATATATCAGTATGTGGCAGCTTAATGTTCACCTAAGCACCTGATCGGAGACGATGCGAGCCCTTGACCAGATAGCCTTGGGTCTTTACTTTCTGCTGATGCTGGCGGTCGGGATCGGCATTCGCCGCAAGGTGAAGAATGCTCGAGACTTCTTCACGGCCGGTGGCAAGATGCCGTGGTGGCTCTCCGGCATCTCGAACCATATGTCGGGCTATAGTGCAGCTGTGTTCGTCGGCTACGCAGCGATCGCGTATTCAGATGGTTTCAGCATTTACATCTGGTGGGCCTGCAGCATAGCGGTGGCACTTCTGATTGGATCGTTTGTGTTTGCACCGCGCTGGGTCCGCCTGCGCATTCATACCGGCATGATCTCGCCGTTGGAATATCTGACGGTACGGTATGGCCACCGCACCAAGCTTTGTCTCGCGTTGAGCGGATCGTTGTTGAAGATCTTTGACGTGGGTGCGAAGTGGACGGCGTCAGCACTCTTGCTGCAGATGTTCGCGCACGTCGACCTGAAGTGGGGCGTGCTGCTGACCGGAGGCGTGACGCTCATCTATTCCGTGATGGGCGGTCTGTGGGCGGATGCCGCGACCGACCTGAGCCAGTTCATCATCCAGTTGATCTCCGGTATTGCCATGTGCGCCGTGGTGCTTTATCGACTGGGCGGTGTGTCCGCGGTCGGTGGTATGTGGTTTCGGCTGCCGCCGGAGCATCGGCAGTTCTTCCACGGACAGTACACATTGGGCTTCGCACTGACGTTCCTGCTGGTGAACTTTCTTTCCTACAACGGTGGAACCTGGAGCCTGGCACAACGATTTATGGCGTCGCCAGATGAGGCATCGGCGCGGAGGTCTGCACAGCTCTCCTCTGCCCTTTACCTGGTGTGGCCGTTGGTGTTGTTTTATCCGATGTGGGCTGCGCCGCTGCTGCTGCCGCACATCGCAGATCCGTCGCAGAGCTACGCGACCATGGCCCAGATGTACCTGCCTGCGGGAATGGTGGGACTTGTACTGGCCGGCTTGTTCGCACACTCTATGGCGATGACATCGTCTGATGCGAATGCGGTCTCCGCTGTCGTGGTGCGGGACATCGCACCGGCCTTTCTTCCGCAGCGTCTGCTGGCTACTGAGAAGCAGCAACTGCTGGCGGGCCGGTTGTGCACGCTGTTCTTCCTGGGTGGCAGCATGGTCATTGCGTTGCTTGCGAACCACATGGGTGGCGTGCTCGGACTGATCCTGCTTTGGTACGGTGCGCTGGTTGGTCCCATCGCGGTCCCCATGCTGCTGGGTATGCTGCCTCTGTTCGCTCGCTGCGGTGCGTTTTCTGCCGTCTCGTCCTGGCTCTCTGGCGTCGTTGCCTTTGCTGTCATCCGCTGGCTGATCCCCTCCAGCGTGGACGGTAACACTGGCAGCCTTATGCTGGCGGTGGGTGGCCCCGTTGTGGTGTCCCTCTTTGTCTATGTCCTGACCGGGCTGGCACGGCCGGTCCACAATACACGCGCCGACGATCTCATAAAGGTCATGCGCTAACCGGGCGTCCTCGGACGCTCTTCAAGGTTGAAGAAGCACGTATGACAGTCATCACGCCAGTCCGGCATCCAGTCGTTCACGTTTCATCCACACCGCAGGAGATGGGGCGGCTCGCTGCTTCGGACGTCGCGCAGGAGCTTCGCGCACGCCTCCACACGCAGGCTGTGGTGCGCATGATATTTGCGGCGGCACCCAGTCAGAGCGAGATGTTGCAAGCGCTCGCGCAGGAGAGCAGCATCGATTGGAATCGGGTCGAAGCGTTTCACATGGATGAGTACACGGGCCTGCCGGCGGATGCGCCGCAACGATTCGGTGCATGGCTCACGCGTGAGTTCTTCGGTAAGGTCGAGCTTCGCGCAGTTCACCTGATCGATCCCGGTGCGGATGCCGAACGCTGCTCGGACGAGTACGCGAAGCTCATGGCGCAGGATGCTATCGATATTATCTGCCTGGGCATCGGCATGAACGGACACATCGCGTTCAACGATCCCCCTGCGGACTTTGCCGAGCCTCGGGATGTCCGCGTTGTGGAACTGGACCGTCTGAGTCGCGTGCAGCAAGTCGAGGAAGGTCTCTTTCCCACATTGAATGATGTGCCAACGCATGCTGTGACACTTTCCATTCCAAGGCTCTTGCGAGCAGACAAGCTTTTCTGCTGCGTACCGGGCAAGTTGAAGGAGGCCGCTGTGACACGTGCGCTTACCGGCGAAGTCGATCCGGGGTGCCCTGCTTCTATCCTTCGGACCCACGCGGGGTGCACTGTCTACCTCGATGCGGAATCTGCGGCAGGACTGACGCAACGGTGAGCAGCGTACGCAATCTCCGTGGTCGCGATGCCCTTACACTCGAGACGATCGAGATTGAGGTCCTGGACACACGCGTCGCGTCCATTCGCCCGTACAGCGGAAACGTGGACGATCTGTGGCTGGCGCCCGGTCTCGTCGATCTGCAGGTAAACGGCTATGGCGGAATCGACTTGAACGCTGCCGCCTGCGATGCGCAAGCGATCGAACGACTGACTCTGCTGCTCGCCTCACGTGGCACAACGGCTTATCTTCCAACGGTCATCACAGCCGCGCATCCAGAGATGGAGTCGCGGCTGCGGACCATTGCAGAAGCTCGCCGCAACTCCACGGTCGTCGCCCATGCGGTGCCGGGCGTCCATTTGGAAGGGCCAAGCATTTCTCCAATCGATGGCTATCGTGGTGCCCATGCCGCGGAGCATGTTCGACCACCATCGCTGACAGAGTTTGAGTCGTTGCAGGTGGCTGCAGATGGCCTGATCAAGCTGGTCACTCTGTCACCGCACTGGCCGGACGTTGCGACGTACATCCGCGCTCTGCGCGATCGTGGTGTGACGGTGGCGTTGGGACACACGCATGCGTCCCCGGAACAGATTTGCGCTGCGGTTGACGCAGGAGCACAGCTTTCGACACACCTGGGGAACGGCATCGCGGCCGAACTGCCACGTCATCCGAATCCGATCTGGACACAGCTCGCAGAGGATCGACTGACCGCAACGTTCATCGCGGATGGCGTGCATCTGCCAGCGGACGTGCTTCGCGTGATGCTGCGTGCGAAGGGCATCGAACGGTCCGTGCTTGTCTCCGATTCCGTTGCACTTGCGGGCAGCAAGCCAGGGCTGTATCACTCCCCCATTGGCGGTGATGTCATCGTAGGTGCGGATGGCTCCGTCCGCATGCGCGACACAGGTCTGCTGGCTGGATCGGGCATTGCTCTGAAAGATGCGGTGGCGCTCGCCGCTGGACTGCCTGGCTCTTCTCTGCGAGATGCCGTGCGGATGGCGACTGAGATTCCCGGCGGTTTCCTGAATGCACCGTGCGGAAGGCTCGCCGTTGGTTCGTCGGCGGACCTGCTGCTCTTCCGTTGGTCCGCTGCGGACGACACGTTAGCTCTGATTGAAGTGCTGGTAGAAGGCCGCTCGATGTTGGCATTGCAGAACAACTGAAGAACGCACCCTGAGGGAGAACGCATTGAAGACGATGTCTCGCACCAAACGCGCACTGTTGCCGGTCGCATTCTGTTCGGCTTCGATTTTTGCTACTTCGCAGGCACAGACTGCCATCTCCGTAACGCCTGCGCCCGCACATGTGGAGACGTCTTCAGGCATGCTGGATCTTCGGCGGGGTCTTGCGGTTCATACGGCATCCTCTGATGCCGACGCAGCTTCCGTGACACGGTATCTGCAGGGCTTACTCGCAACAACGCACACACCTGCCCTGCTTACGACTTCAAAAAGCAAGGCACCGCAGCTTACCTTCGTGCATCGTGATGCACGCAAGCCCGCGCAGGGTGGGAACGACGAGAGCTATGCACTGGATGTCACGCCGGCCGGCGTGACAATTACCGCGGCAAGCCGTGCTGGTTACCTCTACGGCGCGATCAGCCTCTGGCAGATGATGGCTCATGCGCCGGGATCGATCAACGCCGTGCACATTGAAGACGGGCCCCGCTTCCGGTGGCGCGGCATCATGCTCGATTCAGCACGTCACATGCAAAGTGAGCAGTTCATTCTGCAGTTGCTCGATTACATGGCTGAGCACAAGCTCAATACCTTCCACTGGCACCTGACGGAAGACCAGGGCTGGCGCATCGAGATCAAGCGATACCCAAAGCTCACGTCGGTCGGCGGCTTCCGTCCGCAGACCATGCCACCCTGGCAGGCCGGTTCGAACGCAGCAACCGGCCCTTACGGCGGCTTCTACACGCAGGATCAGATCCGCCATATCGTGGCTTACGCGAAGGAACGCAACATCACGGTCGTGCCCGAGATCGAGATGCCGGGCCACGCCACTGCTGCACTGGTTGCCTATCCGGAATTGGGCAGCGCCAAGGGTCTACCGGGCATGCCCGTGGGATGGGGGATCTATCCCACACTCTTCAACACCGACGATGCCACCTTCGAATTTCTGCAGAACGTACTGACCGAGGTGATGGAACTCTTTCCCGGAGAGTACATCCACGTTGGCGGCGATGAGGCATTGAAGGACCAGTGGAAGGCCAACCCGACCGTTCAGGCGAAGATGAAAGAACTCGGCATCCATGATGAAGATGCTATGCAGAGCTGGTTCATGGGTCGCATGGAGAAGTTCATCAATGCGCACGGTCGAAGGCTAGTGGGCTGGGATGAGATTCTGCAGGGCGGCCTCTCCCCCAACGCCACGGTCATGTCCTGGCGAGGTATGGAAGGAGCTGTTTCCGCAGCGAAGCAGGGCCATGATGCGATCCTGACGCCGAACCGTCCGCTGTACTTCAATTACCGCCAGAGCGATGCAACGGACGAGACCGCTGGCCGCGACCCAGTAAATTCACTTGCTGACGTCTACAACTTTAAGGCTCTTCCCGCAACGCTCACAGCAGCCGAGCAGGCGCATGTACTCGGCGTGCAGGGTTCCATCTGGAGCGAGTATGTGCTGACCGAGGACCGCGTTCAGCACATGCTTTTTCCGCGCGCCGCAGCACTCGCCGAGATGGCATGGTCCCCGGACGATCGCCGCGACTACAAGGACTTCCTGCACCGGCTGCCTGCGGATCTGCAACGCACACAAGATGCCGGAATGAAGCCCGCGCTCAGTGTCTTCGAGGTGCAGGCACATGCCACTCCAACGGGTACCGGCGACCATGCGAGCCTGCAACTGGCCACGCAGGGAAACCTGGGCGAGATCCGCTACACGCTGGATGGATCGCCTGTGGTGAAGACCTCGCCCGTCTTCAGCGGCGCGCTGCAGGTTCCGCTCCCCTCCGAGGTGCATGCGCTCGCATTCGACGGCAGCACGGCGCTCGGCCTGCCCATCGCGCAGAAGATTACACTCGCCTCGACCCTTCGGCGCGACAGCCGCGAACTGGATGCCTGCACAGGTTCCGCCGGCATCCAGATGGAGCAGGATCCACCGCGTAACGCGGAGCGTCCCGTCTTTCGGGTGGTCTATTCCAATCCGTGCTGGATCTATCGCAAGGCAGATCTTGATCGCTTTAGCGGCGTGACATTAGGCATGGGGAGCATCCCGTATATCTTCCGGTCCGGCAATCGCCCAATGCCGGCGCCCAGTAATACCATCACCACGGCGAAGGTCGTAGTTCACGTGGATAGCTGCAAAGGCCCGGTGCTGACGACTGTGCCGCTTGCACCGGCGTGGCGTAAGGATGGCGTAGTGCCATTGCCGTCCGCAGCAGTCACCGGTACTACAGGCGTTCACGATCTCTGCTTCGCGGTGGAGAATACGGAAGATCCAGGCACGGTGTGGCTTCTGAATTTCATACAGCCCACACCCAGATAGAGGATCGGTCAGGAGGAGATGCAAGGCTCCTCCTGACCGCGTTATGCGGATTTACGTTTCGTAGATTTCTTCGCTGCCTTCTTCGCGGCTTTCTTCGCAGATTGCTTCTTTGGCTTCACAACCACCGCTCTCTGTGGTGCGGATGTCTCACGTGCCATTCGGCCAATGGGTGGCAGACTCACGCTGAAACGGCGCGCAATCGCCTCCTGGATCTCGCTCATACCCCACCGGATGTGATTGCCCATAGCGAGACTTGCAGCGTCCGGATCGTCCCCGGTGAGTACCGCCGCGAGTTCCGTGTGCCGGCCTGCAGGCAAGGAAGACTCCGCGTTGATATCGAAGAGCCAGTTGAAGACGAGCAGCTGATTTTTCTCCAGCATCTCGCACAGCAGCGTACTGCCGGCCCAGTGCGCAATCTGCATGTGGAACTGTAGATGGAAGGACTGAAAAGCATACTGCGCGGAAGGATCCGAAGAGACGCGGCCCGCCTCTTCGTCCAGTCGATGCGCCATGTCCTGCAGACCGCGCCGCTCCAACTGGCTGGCGCGCTCGCAGAACAGCCGAGCCGATTGTGTCTCCAGCGCCTCTCGAATGATGTAGCGATCTCGAATATCGTTCGGCGTTGGGATCCGCACACGCGTACCCACGCGCGGCTTACTCTCCACCAACCCTTCGCTCTCCAGCCGCTGCACCGCTTCCGTCACAGGCAGAAAACTCATGCCCAGCTCTTCTGCGAGTTGTCGGCGCGAAAGCACACCACCCATAGGGATCTGACCGCGCAGGATCTTTTCGCGAATCTGTAGATAGGCTTCGTGCGAGAGGCTGGCGCCGAACGGGACATGAGTTGTGACTGTCATAGGATCCCGCTCAGTTTAATCCCGCAACGGCTGCTGGATCGATGCAATTAATCAATTGACACCACTGACCAATACTGATATTTCAGTACCTGTCACCTAAAATTTATTCCTTCTTCACTTTGGAGAGCCCATGCGCACCAGGACCTTACTTCCCCTTGCAGCCGTTGCGGTTCTTGCGAACGTAGCCTTCGGCCAGGTTACGAACACGTCTGCCGTCGGCGTTGTGACTGATGCGTCCGGCGCAGCCGTGGCGAATGCGTCTGTGGTGCTCCTCGACGTGGACCGCAACCAGACCTACACGGCGACTGCGAATGAACAAGGCGAGTTCCGCATTAACCTGCTTCCGTCCGGTCGCTATCAGCTCACCATCACTGCGGCAGGGTTCAAGACGCAGGTGCAGAAGGACATCACACTCTTTGCAGGAGTCGCTTCCACCCTGGACACCAAGCTGCAGATGGGCGCTGCCAGCGAACAGGTGGATGTCATCGCCGGTGCGGCAACGGTGAACACGGCAAGCGCAGAGATTGGCACGACCATCGAGCGTCGCCAGATCACAGAACTGCCACTGGTCGATCGCAATCCGTATACGCTGCTGGACATCACCCCGGGCGTCCAGTCGAACGCAAACTCCATCGTGCTGGGCTTTCCGGAGCAGCGCACCAAGATCAATGGTGGCGTGGACGCTGGCACCGGATCCGTCAACTATTACCTGGACGGCGCTACAAACATGACGGCCCTGCGTAACACGGGCAACATCGTTCCCAATCCAGATGCCACGCAGGAGTTCCGCGTTCAGACCAGCGGTTACGGCGCAGACCAGGGACGTTTCTCAAGCGGCGTGATCAACGTTGTTACGCGCTCCGGCACGAACGCTTTCCACGGTTCGATCTTTGAGTTCTTCCGTAACGATGCACTGAAGGCGCGCGACTGGGGCTCGTCCGCGTTGCCGAAGGCACCGCTGAACCGCAACCAGTTTGGCGCAGCCGTTGGCGGCCCTGTCCGTAAGGACAAGACATTTTTCTTCGGCTCCTACGCCGGCCTGCGGCAGACATCGAGCACCTTCCTCACCGGTGCCGGCGTACCAACGGCGGCAGAACGCAACGGCGACTTCTCCGCCGATCCCATCGCGCAGCGGCCGATTGATCCGGTGACCGGTACCTTCTTTACCTGTAACGGTGTCTCAGGAGTGATCTGCGCAAACCGGCAGGACGCGGTGGCAAGACGCGTGATCGACCAGTACATCCCACAGGCGAATGTTGGCACCAATCAATGGAAAGGCTACTTTCCAACGCAGTACACCACGGACGAGTTTCTCGCCAAGATCGACCAGACACTGAGCGACCGCAACAAGGTGATGGTGGAATACTTCAACACCAGCGGTAACACGTCGCAGCAATCCGGCAGTCCGAATCTTCCATGGTCCACCATCAACTACCAGTGGCGTCAGCAGAACGCCATCATCAGCGTGACGAGTGTCGCGACCCCGAACATTGTGAATCAGGTATGGTTGGCCTACACACGCAACCTTGCAGGCCGGCTCAACACCCCCGCGACCTCACTCGGCGATCTTGGCAGCACATATACGATCCAGGGTCCGAAGGCTTTGCCGGCCATTGCGGTAACCGGTTTCTTCAGCCTCGCGGAAGGCATCGCCGGCCCGAAGGCTGGAACCAACTTCTATTCGGTACGCGATCTGATAACGTTCACGCACGCCAAGCACTCTCTGCGGATGGGTGGTGAGTTCGCGCTGGACAAGGATATCCAGATCGCCACGCAGCCAAACTACGGCACGTTCACCTTCAACGCAACGATCACCGCCGGCAGCACCGTTGCGCCGGGCACGGCGGGTCCCGCCGTGAAGTATGCGGGTAACGCATTGGCGAGTTTCATCATTG